>Ga0315902_10001318_pt1 | contig 39878 bp, 60 predicted proteins | sample LakEriMetagenome_9_FD_203523 | JGI IMG/M metagenome (GOLD analysis project Ga0315902, IMG submission 203523) | Freshwater fungal communities from buoy surface, Lake Erie, Ohio, United States - Buoy 12 MA117 | ecosystem: Environmental > Aquatic > Freshwater > Lake > Lake biofilm | place: USA...
ACCCAGAGGTATCACACGATTTCCGCCTTGCTACTGACACAGGTAACTGGTTAGTACCAAACCAATACGGTGCTTCACAAGACCGCGTATGGGCTGGAGAAATCGGTGTATACGGCGGAGCATACTTTGTAGAGACTCCACGTATGTACAAGGCTGCAGATGGTTCTGGTGGAACTGCTGCTAACAGCGTATACCGCACAATTATTTGCGGACAGCAAGCACTTGCTGAGGCTGTTGCTGAAGAGCCACACACAGTAATCGGACCAGTAGTAGACCGCTTAATGCGTCATCGCCCAATGGGTTGGTACGGCGTATTAGGATTTGCTCGCTACCGTGAAGAGGCTCTATACAGAATCGAATCAGGTTCTTCAATCGCTGCTTAGTTGATTGACGGTAAGACACTGTTTATACGGCGAATACGTTGCAGTGTCTTACAGTAAGTTCATTAAGGAGAACAATGGCATATTATCTATTTAAGACACCTAATGTAGAAGAGGGACCAGCAGGTGGTGCTAGGCTGTTTTACTTTTATAAATTAAATAGGGGTATAAGTATTGCTAAATCTGGTGCTACTTACTCACGGGTAAGATATGCAGTAGATGAAGATATAGCAAACTATGATGAATTTTATCGTGGTGGTTATACCCATACAGTTGATGATACAACTAAGGCAGCATTAATTGCTGGTGGTGTTGGAGTAACGGAAGCAAACTTTACAGCGATATGAGTTTACATCAAGAAAGAACACATCCAGAATTTGTAGAAGGATGTTTTGGTTGCAAGATTGGTACTCTAGAACTAGCACCTGGAGATGCCAGAAAACCAATTGCCCAAAAGAAATGGGACGGAGAATTGGCTGCTTATCGGGCTGCTAGGGCCGAAGGTATCCAACCAGGAGGGACAACTTGGCGGCAAATAAATGCAGCACGGGAAGCCTCTGAGAAGTTAAATAAACCATATGATGCAAACACTATGCCAGCGGCTCAGAAGATAGACCAACGGGTAGCAAACACAATGCGAGAGGTAGGAATGTAATGCCAAAAGTAGGAAAGAAAAAGTTCCCATACACAGCCAAGGGAAAGGCTGCAGCCAAGGCTTATGCTAAGGGTGAGAAGATGGAATCCAAGTCTGAAAAGATGATGGAAATGCGTAAAGGCATGAAGAAAATGGCAAAGAAGAAAAAGAAGTAACATGGCTCTTAAAGATGTTCCTAAGAAAAAGGTTAGAAACTTAGACCCTAAATTTAGTGTACCTTTAAAAAGTAAAAAAAGAGTACCTAAAATAATTAAAGGTAAAGATGCTATTAAAGCATTTGAAAAAGAAATATCTCCTAGAGGTATGGCTAAGACTAAAGCAGAACAAACTGCAGCACTTGATAAGTTAATGAAAAAGCGCTATGGAAAGAAGAAGTAATGAAAGCCAAAAAGGGAATGGGATTCAAAGCAGCCCAAAAGAAAATCTCTGCCAAGCAGGGAGTTTCTATGGAACGTGCTGGAGCCATCTTGGCTGCGGGTGCGAGGAAAGCAAGTAAGGCTGCAATTAAGAAGAACCCTAACCTATTAAAGGTTAAGGGTATGAGAAAAGCAGGACGAGGAAAGTAATGTCATCGGGTCAACGTAAGCGTCACGACGGTTGGAATAAATCAATTATACGGGATGGTGTAATTGTTATTCTTCGTAAAGACGGGCGTGAGAAAATGCGCCTTGACCCAAAGACAAAAGAACAAATTAAGGGGAGCAAATGAAAGACTCAAGATTAAAAAGAGCGGGAGTATCTGGCTTCAATAAGCCAAAGCGTACCCCTAATCATCCAACTAAATCACACGTAGTAGTGGCTAAGGTTGGTAGCCAAGTTAAAACAATTAGATTTGGACAGCAAGGTGTAACTGGGGACAGACAACCTACTGCTAGACAGAAATCATTTAAAGCACGTCACGCTAAGAATATTGCTAAGGGCAAAATGTCTGCAGCGTACTGGGCAGATAAGGTGAAATGGTGAAAAAGAAAGTAGCATTTTGGGATAAGAAGAACCCTAAGAAAACTTCTAAGAAATTAACACCAGCACAAAAGTCTGCCGCTAAGGCTAGGGCTAAGGCTGCTGGTAGACCATATCCAAACTTAATAGATAACGCAGCAGTATCTCGTAAAAAGAAATAGGGGCACAGGGGACTATGAGTAAAAAAGATTCTATAGCACTTGTATGGTGCGATAATGGAATGGTAGATGGCAAGTTTATGCAAGGCGTAGCAGATGTAATGCTAAAGTCTGGCGTAGAATTTGCTACAACATTACGTAGCCAAGGTAATCAAATTGGCAGGCAGCGACAAACAGTTTTTGATTACTGGTATGACAAGACTGATTACGAATGGTTATTCTGGGTAGACTCAGATGTAGTAGTTAGTCCAGAAAAGTTTAAACTATTATGGGACAACAGGGACGCAGAAAAGCGTCCAATGATTACTGGAGTATATTTTACTACAGATAATCCTGAGGAACCATTGATGGTTCCAATGCCTACATTGTTTAGTTTTGTTGCTAATGAAGATGGTGGCTTTGGATTAGCCAGAGTACATCCTATGCCTCAGAATCAACTAATTAAAATTGATGCAGCAGGTATGGGATTTATCCTAATGCATAGAAGCATAGTACCTAAAGTCCGTGAAGTAGCAATTGACAAAGTCGTCTTTATGGAAATGGGTAGAGGTAAGAAATTTATAGGCGAAGATATATTCTTTTTTGCCTTATGCGATAAGGCTGAGGTTCCACTATATGCCCATACTGGGGCAACTGCTCCGCATATGAAGCGGTTCTCTTTTGATGAGCATTACTATCAAGCATTTTTTGGTAAACCAAAAGAAGAACCTAAGTCAAAACTTATTACACCCGACAAGAAAATCATTACACCTAGATAATAAAGGAAGATATGACAACTACCCTATCGAACATAATGGATGAAATCCAGATTAACTTGGCTGGATATACATACCAACAAGATAGAGCAACTCACTTAACCAGTGCAGTTAGCACTCTAACATCACCATCATCTTCACCTACTATTTTATCTTTAGGTTCTACTGAGAATTTAGGTAAAGGTGTAGTTGAGATTGATGAAGAGTTAATGTGGGTAGATTCATTTGACCGTGTGGCTAATACAGCCACTGTAGCCCCATATGGCCGTGGCTATCTAGGCACTACTGCTGCTACACACACAGCAGATACTAAGGTTACTATCTCCCCTACCTTCCCACGCCACGTAATTAAGCGTGCAGTTAATGACACCATTAAAGCAATGGGCGCTACTATATTTGCAGTAAACAATACTTCATTTACTTACAATGCAGCAATTACTACATATGCATTTGCTAACCTAAATATAGATAATATTTTAACAATTATGTGGCAAGAGATTGGTCCATCTAAAGAATGGATACCAGTTCGTAGATGGTCATTTGATTCTTTTGCTGAGCCTACAGCCTTTGGCTATACATCCTCAGATGATGTTCAGACAGTAACTATTGGAGATTACATTACTCCAGGTAGAACTGTAAAGATTGTATACGCAACTGAGCCTGTAGCATTTACAACTAATGCCCAAGATTTTGCAACACAAACAGGGCTACCAGAATCCTGCAAGGATGTGGTAGTACTTGGTGCTTCATACCGTTTGCTTACCTACCTTGACCCAGCACGTGCGGCTCAAGTTAGTCCACAGGCAGATGAAACAGATAGCAAGAGGCCGTATGGTTCTTCTCAGAATGCATCCCGCCAATTGCTAGCACTTTATACACAACGCCTCTCTGAGGAAACATCAAGACAACAAGCAACATATCCAATCCGCATCCACTACAGCCGATAGGTAGATAAATGACAACACGTAAATACTCCTCACGCTCACAGCAGACAACTCTGGCTTCGGCGTTAACTTCATCTGGTACTTCAGCAAGCGTAGTATCAGGAACTTCTTTACTAGGTGGTGCCACAATATCTGCTGGCGAAACCTTTACGGTGGTGATAGACCCAGATACAGCGCTTGAAGAAATTGTAGATGTAACGGCGGTATCAACTAACACCCTAACTATTGTTCGTGGTCGTGATGGTTCATCTGGTGTAGCCCACTCTGCTGGTGCAGTAGTACGCCATATGGCAATTGGTAGAGATTATCGTGAAGCCAATACTCACATTGAAGCATCTTCTGGAGTACACGGTTTAACTGGTTCCGTAGTGGGAACTTCAGATAGCCAGACTCTAACTAGTAAGACAATTGATGCTGCAAGCAACACTATCAGCAATATTGCTAATGCTAACATTTCAAGTTCTGCAGCAATTGCAGATAGCAAACTTGCTACAATTTCAACTGCAGGTAAGGTAGCCAACTCTGCTACAACTGCTACATCTAGCAACACTAACTCTGCAATAGTAGCCCGTGATTCTTCTGGTAACTTCTCTGCAGGAACTATTACTGCTACCCTAAGTGGTAACGTAACTGGTGCAGTAACTGGTAATGCTTCTACTGCTACCACATTACAAACTGCTAGAGATTTCCAAATTACTGGAGATATAGAGGCAGCAGCCGTATCTTTCAATGGCTCAAGTTCAGTTAGCCTAGTATCATCTATTGCTACTGGTGCTATCGTAAACGCAGACATCAATGCCTCTGCTGCTATTGATAAGACTAAGATTTCAGGAACTGCTATTACTGCTGGTGATACTGGCACAGTAACTAGCACAATGATTGCTAACGATACAATCGTCAATGCTGATATTAACTCATCTGCTCAAATTGCATATAGCAAATTAAATTTAACCAATACCATAGTCAATGCAGATATTAATGCTTCTGCTGCTATTGCACTATCTAAGTTAGCCACAGACCCATTAGCCCGTGCTAACCATACAGGTACACAGACTGCCTCAACTATTTCAGATTTTGATACTCAGGTACGTACTAATCGTCTTGACCAGATGGCTGCACCTACTGGTTCAGTATCTCTTAATAGCCAAAAGATTACTAACCTTGCTACACCTACATCTAACACTGATGCTTCAACTAAGGCTTATGTAGATACATCTATCTCTAACCTTATTGATGGTGCTCCTAGCACATTAGATACTCTTAATGAAATTGCTGCAGCACTTGCTGATACAGCCAACTTCTCAGATACAGTAGTTCTTAAGTCAGGTTCTACAATGACTGGTGCTTTAGCAATGGGTACCAATAAGATTACAGGTCTTGGAGACCCAACTAACGCACAAGATGCTGCTACAAAAAATTATATAGATACTGCAGTACTTGCACCAAGTAACTTAACTGGTCCTATTACATCTGTTGGAAATGTAACCTCTGTTGCTTCCCAGACTGGTACTGGTTCTAAGTTCGTAATGGATAACACTCCAACACTTATTACCCCAGTGCTTGGTGTAGCAACTGCTACATCTATCAATGGAACTACAATTCCATCAAGCAAGACTTTAGTTGCTACAGATTCAACTCAGTATGTAGTACCTAGCCAAACTGGTAACTCTGGTAAGTACCTAACCACAGATGGAACTACTTCATCTTGGGGTGCTGTAGAAGCACTACCAAGTCAGACAAGCAACTCAGGTAAGTTTTTAACTACTGATGGAACCACTGCTTCTTGGGCAGTTGTTGCTGGTTCTCTAGCACAACCATCAGAACCATCAACTCCTAGCGATGGACAAATCTGGGTAGATACAGATGGTAGCGTAGTTGGTCAAGCATTGACACGATGGTCAAAGGCTCCTACTGGTGGTACAACAAGCCTAACTGGAAATGATGATAACTCTCTAGCATTATCTTATACAGTAGGGTACGAGCAGGTATACCGCAATGGTGTGCTTCTATCTCGTGGTAATGACTACACAGCAACTAATGGTACATCTATTACATTAACTGATGCTACTATCACAGGCGATATTATTGAGGTGTTTGCTAGCGCAGTACTTGCTATAGCAGATGTCTACACACAGGCTCAAGTAAACAATCTAATAAATGACAGCACCATTATGAACTTAATGGGCGCATACTAAGAAAGGTAGTAACTAATGGCTACAACTTCTAAGGTGCTCTTTCGTGGAGCAGCAGCAACATCAAGCACAACTCTATATACAACCCCTTCAGCAACTACAACTATTGTAACTAATATACTTGTTACTAATACTGTAACTGGAGATGCAACATTTACTATATTACTAGATGATGTATCTGCTGCTACAACAGTTACTGTTGGTGGATTTGATACTACAGTAATAGATTTAAAACAAGTATTAGGTGCATCTAAAACTATTAAGGGTTTAGCATCTGCAACAACTGTTAACTTTCATATTAGCGGAGTGGAGATTGCGTAATGACTCCAGTAAGAAGTCTCAAGACAGGTTTATTTAAAGGTACACTATTAGTTGGAAATACTAAATATGACCCATCTTTTGCAGTTAGTTATCTTGTTGTAGCAGGTGGTGGTGGAGGTGGCGCTGCTAACTCAAATGGTGGCGGTGGCGGTGGTGCTGGTGGATATAGAACTAGTGAAGATTCTAGTACATTAAGTCGTCTTCCAGGAACTAATTACACAGTTACTATTGGCGCTGGCGGTGGCTCTAATTCAAATGGCTCTGACTCAGTATTTTCAACCATTACATCAACAGGTGGTGGTTGGGGTGGAACAAGAAATGGCCAAGCAGGTGGCTCTGGCGGTTCTGGTGGTGGCGGAGCGGCAGATAATTTTACTAGTGCTGGTGCAGGCAATACTCCTTCAACATCTCCTTCACAAGGTAATAATGGTGGCGCTGGTAGTTCTGGTAATAATGGTACTGGTGGCGGAGGTGGTGCTGGTGCTGTAGGCCAAACTGCCCCTAGTACTGCTGCCCCTGGTAATGGTGGAAACGGTAGAACATTTGCTATAACTGCAAGCACATACGCAGGCGGTGGCGGTGGTGGTGAGCGAAATGGTGGTTATACTCCTATTGGTGGTACAGGAGGCGGTGGACAAGGTGGTTCTGGTTCTGGAAGAACGGCTACCGCTGGAGATGTAAATACTGGCGGTGGTGGAGGTGGTGCTGGTGGTTCAGGCACTGCTGCTGGCGCAAGTGGTGGTTCTGGAGTTGTTATTTTAAGATACCCAGATACTAAAACTATAACTATTGGTGCTGGTTTAACAGGTACAGAAGGTTCACCTGCTGGAGGATTTAAGATTGCCACAATTACTGCTGGCACTGGAAATGTGAGTTGGGCATAATGGCACATTACGCGTTCTTAGATGAAAACAACGTAGTAACTGAAGTTATTACAGGTATTGACGAGACTGAAACTATTGAAGGATTAGATACTGAAACTTGGTATGGTAACTTTAGAGGTCAAGTATGTAAGAGAACATCTTATAATAACAATATCCGCAAAAATTATGCAAGTATTGGTTTTACTTACGATGCTGCACGGGATGCTTTTATCCCACCTAAGCCTTTTAACTCTTGGATATTAGATGAGGCTACTTGCCAATGGCAAGCACCTGCACCTATGCCTGTAGTTGAGGATAAATCTTACTACTGGTCAGAAGATGACCTATCTTGGAGGGAATCAGTAAATGGCAACGATTAGTAATACACCTAGACCAGGGTATGTATGGGACTCAACAGACAATGTTTGGTATCCTATAGGTACTGGTCCTCATACACACGCTGACTACATTACATCTGGCTCTGCAATTAATCCTAATATTGTAGATGCTAAGGGTGACATCATTGCAGCCACTGCTGCTGATACAGTTGCCAGACTTGCTGTTGGTGCCAATGACACAGTACTTACTGCAGATAGTTCAACTGCTACTGGTTTGAAGTGGGCAACACCATCTGCTGGTGGAATGACTTTAATTTCCGAAACAACTGCCAGTGCATTATCATCTTTATCACTGTCATCAATTCCAGGAACATATAAAGATTTATATTTAGAATGGTCAGGAATTGAACATTCAAATAATAGTACACAATTTCATCTTAGATTTAATAATGATAGTGGCACAAATTATCAAGCACAAATTTGGATGTGGAGCGATGGTAGTCCACAATGGCAAAAAGATAATTATCAAGGAAATAATGCTTCCTATTGGGCTGCTTTTGGAAATGGTGTTAATTTAAGTTCTACAGATTATAGAACACACGCAACAGGTAGATTAAGAATTAGCAATTATGCTTCAACTACAAAGAAAAAAACCTACGAATTAAGTAATGGCTATTATGATAATGGTAATGGTAGATATAATGGTCAAATGTGGTTTCCAATGTTTTACAATAGCACATCAGCAATTTCGTCTTTAGATATTGTTAGGACTGCTGGTACTGGAACATTTTCAAATGTAGCAAATACTTCTATCAGATTGTATGGTATATCATAATGAGTAAACTAATTGTAAATTGTGAAACAGGAGAGACTGTTGAGCGTGAACTAAATGCTGAAGAGTTAGCACAACAGGCTACTGAAGAGGCTGCAGTACAAGCAGCAGAGGCTGCCCGTCAAGCCGAAGTAGCAACTAAAGCAGCACAACGCCAAGCAGTACTAAACCGTCTTGGTATCACAGAAGAAGAAGCAAGAATCCTACTAGGAGGTAACTAATGCCAATAACTAAAGCATCAGGCAATTCGGTAACGGCTGCAGCCAAGGGTGACCTTGTTGTAGGTAATGCCACTAATGACTCAGGCGTTCTATCTGTAGGTGCTAACGATACTGTTCTCACTGCTGATAGTAGTACTGCTACTGGACTTAAATGGGGAACGGTTGCCGCTGGTGCAAACTGGTCAGTTATTAATTCAGGTGGTACAACTTTAAGCGGTACTTCTACAACAGTAAGTGGAATAACTTCTGCTGATAAAATTTTAGTTCTCGTTGATGCGGCATTGTTAAATAACAATACAGGTGCGGTAATTGGACTAAGATTAAATTCTGATACTGGAAATAATTATGCCTTTATGGGTGCTAGGAATTATCCAAATAGTACATCATTTCAAGCACAAATGTTCGGTGCTGATGGTAGTATGGCTGCAGATAGTATTCCATTAGCAAATAATCCAGATATTGCTAATAGGGAAGTATATGCTTATGCTTTATTTTCAGGATGTAATTCTTCTGGATTAAAAGCATTTAATTCAGCAGGTGGATGTGCAGTGGGTTATTCAAGTCAAGCCTATCAACAACAAAGAATTCACGGTGGTTGGTATTCTGGTTCAAGTACAATATCCTCAATAACTATATTTGCTGGTTCAGGTTCATTTACTGGTGGCAAAGTTTATGTTTATAAAAGCGCATAAGGAGTAATAATGAAAATAACAGAAAAAGAATTTAATGCATTAACAGGTGAAACTACTGTAACTGAAAGAGATGAAACTCCTCAAGAACAAGCGCAAAGAGAAGCAGCCGAAGCCGAGTTTGCTGCCCGTAAAGCCGAAGCAGATGCCAATGCTACTGCTAAAGCAGCACTACTAGCACAACTAGGTATTACAGAAGAGCAAGCAAAACTTTTACTTTCTTAATTAAGGAGCACTGTGGCTGGTCGTGATATAACCGAAGGTCGTGCCAATCAAGCAATTGCTGTTGATGTTGGTATCGTATCTACATCTCAATACTGGCAGAATACATCTGACTCATATGATGTAGCAGTTGGTGGACAACCATTCTTCTATGCCATAAATGACCAACGTCCATACATTAGACAGACTGCACCTTACAAGAAGGACCAGTTTGATAATGGAGCAGAGCCAGGTGAGCAATCACTTACAGGCTGGTGGATAAGAAGTCAATCATCATTTCACGGTGGTGAAGGTATTAAGTTCTATGACCCATCTGCTGGTGAAGTAGTTGCCCATAGATTTACAGATAGTAAAGGTGTTAATGTCTGGACTAAGGGTGAAGTAACATTACTTAAAGATGTTGCTACTGGCCACGTAACTACATACCCAGTTGAATCTAATGGTCGTGCATTTCAACAATTACGCTCTATTAAATGGGGTAGCAATAACGGTGTACTACTACACGATGGATATGATGTAGATAAGATTGATACTGCTGGCGTAGAAACTCACTTCATTGACTTTAATGCTGGTTCAGATGACAAGGTATATGCAATCTGTGATGATGGTACTGAAGCCTATTGGGTAACTAATGACTCTGGCCCATCTGGAAAACTAGAAGTAAATAAAAAGCCTTTAACTGGAGATGCATCTACCTCTAAAACAGTATTGTTTACTGCTGCTGGTATTACAGTAACTAATGCTGCTATGGAATACGTTAAAGACCGTATTGTTATGGCTGCTAATAATAAGATATATGAGTTTTCTACCTCAGCATCATCATTACCTACTGCTATATATACACACTCAGATTCAGATATTATTTTTACTTCTATTACAGCATCAGGTCCCGCTATTTATATTGCTGGCTTTAGTGGTATCCAATCATTTATATTTAAGTTTACTCTTAATACATCTGGTTCTATGCCTAGTCTTACCTCAGCCATTACTGCTGCGGAGATGCCAGTTGGTGAAGTAATACATAAGATTTATTACTATCTAGGTTATATGATGATAGGAACCAATAAGGGAATTCGTGCAGCAACTGTATCTGACCAAGATGGTTCTATAAATTATGGCCCACTAATTGTAGAAACTACTCAACCTTGCTATGACTTTGCAGCCAGAGATAGATTCGTATGGTGTGCAACTAGCGTAGATGGTGAGCCAGGAGTTATCCGCATTGACCTTGGTAATGAGATAGAAACTTTACGTTTTGCTTACGCAAATGATTTATATTATTCAGGTGTGTCAGGGGTAGACACTACATCCTGTGCATTTTTAGGAGAGACAAATAGACTTGCATTCTGTACAGAAGCAGTCGACCAAAAGTCTGTAACTAACAAAGAACGCACTGGCACCACTGCAACTATTACATCTAATGCACACGGCTATGTGGCTGGAGATAAGATATATGTTATTGGTGTAGATACAGCACTAGATGGTGACTTTACTATTACCTCGGTAACTACAAATACAATTACCTATACTACTGCTACATCTGGAACTATTGCATCTACTGCAGTAACTACTGGATTTGTTGGCAAGCCTGGTTATTCATATTTAGAAGCAGCATCTACATTGATGTCTACTGGTTATATAACTACAGGATACATTAGATACGGAACCCTTGAGCCTAAAAACTTTAAGCGTTTACTTGCTCGTGGTGACTTTAATAAAGGTTCATTAGTACTTGAAACTGTAGATAAAGATGGTGTTGAGTATGACCATATTACCTACGAAGCAGGAGTAACTGCAGTTGAAGTTGGTACTAACAATCCTGATACAGCACAAGAGTATGTAGCCTATAAGTTTGTTCTTAACCGTGATGCTACAACTACTAGCCAAGGACCTACATTTAAGGGCTATCAAGCAAAGGCTACTATTGCTACACCACGTCAAAGAGTTATGAAGTTTCCTGTTTATTGCTTTGATATAGAAACAGATAGATACAATGTTGTATCTGGATATGAAGGTAAGGCACTAGCACGACTACAACTACTAGAAGGAGTTGAAGAGAATGGCGACGTTGTTACCTGGCAAGACCTTACTACTGGCGAAAGTCGTCAGGTAGTTGTTGAAGAAATCTCATTTACCCGTATGACCCCACCTGATAAAAGGTTTGATGGGTTTGGCGGAGTAATTGAGATAACTATTAGAACGGTATAATACTTATGACACCTAATGACTGGGCTGCATTGGCAGTTGCCATAACCACTTTACTGGGAGCACTAGCGGTTGGAGTTAGACACTTAGTTAAACACTACTTGTCAGAACTTCGCCCTAATTCTGGCTCAAGTTTAAAAGACCAGGTCAATAGGTTAGAGGAAAAACTTAATAGATTATACGAACTTTTAATACAGAAGTAGAAAGTAGTGGGGATGAAAGCAAATAACTTTCCTAAATGGTTCTATGATAATGGAACAGTGGATGACTTTGAAGCAGGACTAGCAGAGTTTAAGGGTAAAAAGAATCTTAAGTTCTTACAGATAGGTGTCTTTACTGGCAACGCATCTGCTTGGTTACTAAAGAATATTCTTACAGACCCAACATCATTACTTGTAGATATAGACCCTTGGTGTGGCAACCTGCCCCACGAATCAGTCTATGACTGGGATGATATACAGGAAGCATACAAGGAACAGATAAAGCCACATATTAAAAAAGTAGAATCATATAAAGCATTTAGTGGTGACTGGTTAAAAGAACATAGAGAAGTTAAGTTTGATTTTATTTATATTGATGGTGACCATCTACCAGAATCAGTTACTTTAGATGCAGATTTATCTTGGGACTTACTTAAGTCTGGTGGCATTATGGCATTTGATGACTATGAGTGGAACCATCCAGATGGATTTGATAAGAACCCTAAGCCAGCAATAGATGCTTGGCTAGCAAAACATAAGAATGAAATAGAAATAATACGTAAAGGATGGCAAGTATGGATAAGGAAAAAGTAAATGACAACTGTTGCCAAGAGAGCCACACCTGCTGCGATTGCTGTACTGCGCCAAGCGACGGCATTAAGACCGAAACGCAAGAAGGCCAGCGATGGTCTGCTTCCATCTGCTGCTCATCTAAAACAGAGTCCTAACTCAGACCATAACACTGGGTATGCAGCCGACTTAACTCACGACCCTAATGGTGGTATAGATTGTTTTGAAATCTATGACAAGTTACAGTCAGATTCAAGAGTTAAGTATCTAATATTTCAAGGTAAGATTTGGTCAGCCAAAAATGGTGAAGCCAGATATACTGGAGTAAATCAACATAATAAACACCTACATATTTCCATCAAAGATAACTGTGGTAACGATACGTCACCTTGGTTTCCTTGGCTGGGAAAAGCAACAACAATAAACAAAGTGGTAGCGGCAACAAGGCCATTACCGAAGAAGGAGAACAAATGAAAGATTTAATTGCTAAGTTAAAGAGCAAGAAGACTAAGGCTGCAGTCAAGTCTTACCTTCGTGCTGTACTAGCATCAGCAGTAACAATGGGACTAGCACTGGCTGCTGACCTATCACCAGAGTATGCAATCCTAATCGGTTCTGTAACCGCACCATTGGCTAAATGGGCAGATAAGACCGAAAAGGAATACGGTCTAGGCTCTAAATAAGTACCCCTAATTAGCCTTTAAAGGCTGTTTATAGACACGAATAACCCCCGCCCTAGTAGAGATACTAGAAAGCGGGGGCTTTTCTTGTTTTCTAAGCAGTTCCCCTGCTACTTAGATAACTCTTGTGCCACTTGGAGGATTTTATCTGGTCGTATCAGATATCCCTTTGAAGGGTTAGGTTCTATATTACAGGTAATTGGATGGCCCCAAAGGGTAACTGCCCTTCTAAGCGTGTCGGTTAATACTATAAACACATTACCTTCTAAAACAAATGCCCAGTAGTTAGCCTTAGTTGAAGATAAACCAGATGGATACCACTCGTTATTATTATGTGACCAGCATACTGTTTCTATGTATAGGTTACCAGTATCTTTCCACTTAAGGTCTGTCTTAACCTCAATGGTTTTACCATTAGTTAGTAGTTCATTAACCAGTGACTCACCTTCATGGCCAACTGATAAATCTAAATCGAAATCAGATAGTTTGCTCATAAGTTATGTCATCAAATACAGAGGCTGGAACAACTGTCTTACCAACTATTCCACGTTTACTTCTGTATGTATCCCTTTCATCTTTAGTAGTTCCTGCCCACAATCCGTGGACTAGGTGTTCGATTGCATAGTCAAAACATTCGACTCGTACTGGGCAAGTGTTGCACATTCTTTTTATAAAATCAAGGTGGCTATAGTTTCCTTTTTCTTCTGTAAAGAATAGTTCTACATCAAGACCTGAACATGCTGGTGTGCTACTAAATTTCATCATCCCCCCGTTGAATAGAATCCAGTTCCCTTAAAATGTACTGGTGTGGAGGACCATATACGAACCATTAGATTTCCGCAAGAGGTACAATCTGGTGGATTAGTGTCAGTTTTTTCTACTGTTAGTTTGCAGGTCTTGCATTCAAAATCATAATAAGGCATTTATTTATCCTTACAATCTGCATAATGAAATGCAACTATATCTATTACTGCTTGGTCTATATCTAGATTAGAAGTACATATAACTTCAGAACAATTAGGACATTTAGCCTCTGAGTTTATTTTAGAATCCATTAATCACAATCCATTCCGTGGTCATCTATTGGGGTAGGCAGGGTAACTAGTGAACCACAATTAACACACTCACCATCTAAGAAGTAAAAGGCTATCTCACCATTTTCAAAGGCTACTATAGCAGTAAATAATTCTGAACCACATAGACAGAAGTCACCTATTGAATTACCACGTAGGTCCATTGCTTTGCTGTAATCTTTTTTAAATAAATCTTTTATCTCTTTAGGATTCTGTTCTGTCATCATCATCCTCTATATTATTTTCTACTATATCTACATCTGTATAGGTACGCCATCCACCTAGTATTTTGATTAAAGAATTAATTGCACGTTCAACTCGTTTACGTGCACCATCAGCAGATGTATTTAATTCCTTAGCCATGGTTGTCCACTCGTAGTTATCTGCAGTGAAACGTATTCTTAAAATATTTTGTTTGGCCTCTGCCAATTGATTGAATGCTTTTTCTATATCTGACCGTAGGACTAGCCAGTTGTTACCATCTGAAACTTCACCCTTACCAAATTTAAAGTTAAGGTCTTTGATTTTATTAGGCAATTCATAACTACCTGCAATAATAGATGGCAGAAACGCCTCGACAACTGAGGCGTCATAATAGTAAAGGTCTGCTAATTCATAGCCAGACTTAGCAGACTTTTCTTTTTCACAATAAGTTATTGCTGCATTGCGTAATGATTTAGCAATTAATTTTTCTTTATCTTTATCTGGTAACTTAGACCATTCTTTATATTTAACTGGATGAGTAACAAACCACATCCATAATGTCTGTCTAATATCCTCAGCATCAAGCATGGGATATCTTTTAAAATACTCGGAGGCAAGGGAGGATACAAGCAAGTCATACTCTTGTACCCACGCCTCACTCACTGGTTAGTCCGCACCTTCCCATTGTCCTCTTTGTACTAATAGTCCTATTATAGCATAGTTTGCCAGGTCTATTAGGGTATCCTCTATTGACTCAAAGTTGGGCGTGTTGCCTTTATCTACTAGGTTATTTAGTCTGGCTAACTTGTCGTGCATCCTGACCCGTAGCCCATTCATAGCCCCGCCTGGGGCGTGGGATATATTTAATGGGCCGTAATCTTCTTGTTTTTTAAGTAGAATTTTTTTTAGTTCTTTTATAATTACATCTACATCACTTGGATTCTTCATCTAATATCTCCCTAATACTAGTATCAAATTGTTCCATTGCTGCTGTTACTTGTATTTCATCTGTGAATTTTTTACCTTCTCCTATACTGCTAGCGTATATAGTTATACCTAGTAAGGTAAGCATACGCATAGCACTGTCTGGAGATTCTTCTATAGTTGTATAGATATCTCGTAGTGCACTAAGTATATCTAAACCTTGGCCATCTGATATGGCCAGGCCAACCATACGTTTATTTTGTCCTACAAAATCCCAGAAGTCTTCGTCATTTTCCCAAGCATTTTCTAATTCGCTCATCTATCCACTCCTTTCCTTCTTGAATAATGATGCTGTTTACATCATGTCCTTCTGGCATTTGCAGAAGATTAACATTAGTTAATTCCCTACTTAGTTTTTTACCAAATTCTAGTCCTGGATTATCACCATCTGCTAATACAATTACTGTTTCAAAATCATCTAGTATTTTACCGTAGTATGGTTTCCAATTATTTACTCCTGGTATACCAATAGATGGATGATTAGTTTTGGCTGATAAGACTATTGTATCTAACTCACCTTCGGTTACGCATATATAACTATCTGCTGTTAAGACTGCTTGTGCATTAAACATTGTAGTCTTAGCCCCAGGTACACCCATATACTTTGGTTCATCTGGATTGTCATTGATACTTCTAAATCTAATATCAACAACACCTGATGGTGTTATGTATGGAATTGCTAGTCTACCTTTATATGATTCGTGTCCTGGTAGTGGGTCTTTAACTATCCCTAAATGAAATCTTTTCCCCTCTTCTACCGAGAGATGACGGGTTGAAAGATACTCCTCTGCGAGATGAAGATGCTTTGCGTATTCTTCCGCTGCTTGGTAAAGAAATGTCCTCTGCGAATTTGAGAGCCTCACTATAACTACCTCCTTGTTTGTATATAATTAAATCGTACACATCGCCTTTTACTTCACAACCAAAACATTTAAATCTGTTCTCTTCAAAATTAATTGCTGCAGATGCGTGACTATCATCGTGGAATGGACAACGCATCTTGCGCCAGCCATGCCCTTCGTTAGGCAGGCGGGCGCCTATATGTTCTAGGTAGGCAGCAACACTGTGCTTATCCATAACAATAATCCAATCAGTTCTTGTTGAAACATTGTGAGTAAAACTATTAATTCATTTAACAAGTTTTAACATTCCTTCTTTGTTGGTATGTTTTCTTACTATTACTAGTGCTAAATCAAAACAAAAGGCTGCTGTAAAATGTGTTTGCTCTGATAGTTTATCATCTTGTCCTTCATACATCAATCCTAAATTATTATGATACTTAACTTTTTCTTCTAGTTCATCTATAATATTTTTAATTTCTTCGTTCATCTAGTATCTCCTTTATTAGTTCTATCCATATCTTTGCTGGCATAGTTGCATACCATTCGCCGACATCTCCTTTGCCTATCCGTTTGTGTATTACTGCACCTGTCCAGGCTTTATCATTTTTAATTTCTACTTCTAGTTCTTTTACCCAGGCAGATAAATCTAAACGATAATGATTCTTTACTTCTATAACTACACCGTTAACTCCTGCTATATCGCCCTTGTCTAACTGTGAGCCTGCGATTCTACGCTCTGCATAAGGAAACCATTTCTTTAACCATTTAACTACATCTGCTTCTGCCTTGGAACCTTTTGCTTTGCGTGGATTACTCATCCCAACTCCTGTTGTTGTGGCATATAACGAATCATAACATCATCTAGATGCATAGACTCTGGATTAAATGAAAGAGTTACATAGTTGTTTCCTGTTTGGTCAGCCCTACCATAACGGTTTTTAACTGGGGCTACACACAAGAAGTTGTCATCTCCTTGTTTCATCTGCCCAATAGTTAAGACCATTGCTGGTATCTGGTTAACTAAACCTTGAATAGATGACCGTGATTGACAAGGGTAGCCATCAAATCCTTCTTTAGTATGATGCAATACAAGCACTGCTGCGTTTGTATCTCTGGCTAGATACTTGAGTTCTTTCATTGCTGCTCGCATACCTTGGAACTCTTCGTGTCCATCCATTGCTATATCCATTAGGTTATCTACAACTATAAGTGTAGGACTTCTACCCCATACTGTTTCAAATGCAGATACTTCTTCATCTAAATCTTTTAATGTAGGTGTAGATTCAAATGACCAGAACAAATGATTGTTTAATAATAGTATCTCGTTTGCTTTGTCTGGGTCTTTCTTTAGTAAGTTCTCTGCCATTGCTTGGCTCATATTACCTGCCATTGCAATTAAACGCATAGCCATAGTATGAGCATTAGTATCTGCGCTGAAGTAAAGTGTTGGCAGTTTAGTTCTGGCTGCAATTGCTAATGCAATTGATGATTTGCCTGCACCTGGTGTGCCTGCTATGACCGTTACTTCTGCTCTGCGTAGTATGATGCCTGCTCTTTCAAATGCCTGGAAAGCAGGGGGCAATGGTTCGCCCCCCACCTCGGCTTTTTTAATTGAGCGCTTAAGTGTTTTCACTTAACCTGGTCTGGAACGAATGTGTTCCAGGCTGAGTCGCTGGTTTTTAGATAAACATTTTTACATTTATCAAATGCACCTTTTGGTGCTGGGCAGAAATAACCACGATACATAGAACCATCTTTACCTGTTCCTTGTATTGCTGTCATCTTTCCATGTGGACAATTGCGTCCACCAAGCGTAGTAGTTGAGTTATCTATTGGACTGATACTAGCGCCTAGTGCTGATGCAACTTGTCCCACTGTCATGGGTGTTGGTATTGCGCCACGGATTGCTTTCTCAAGTTCCATTGTGGCTGATGTGATTGCATCTAATCCTTCAGCAACTATTGTATCTAGTTCTGTTCCGTTTTCTGCACGGACTGTTACTAAACTACCTGCTGCTGTTTTGATTGTGATGCTGATTGGTGCTTCTGAGTGAGACACTATTTGTTCTCCTGTTCGAACGGATAGGATAGACCTTTTTGGTCTCTCCATTTTCTTGCTTTCATTGCGAATTGTAAACCTTTAAAGCCTTCATTGATGTTAACCCACATTAACTTACATGTACCTGTTCCTGCAGGTAAATGTATAATGATTGCTTTATCTTTGTTTACTTCTCCCCAACTGCCACGGGTTGCCGTAGCCGCATCATACGGCAAGCCGTTGGCGTATATAGCCAACTGTATTGCTATGTTATTAGGATGGTCTACTCGACCTGTCTTAATATCTGCAATAAATAACTCACCGTTATACTCAACAATTCTGTCTGGTGTGCCAGCAATTTTAAATTTATCTAACACACTAAACTGTTCTATGAATTTCTTGTTGAGAATCTTAGTTGCTTGTTCATATGCTTTGATATCTGGTGCCCATTGTGGTGGTATGATACCTAAGTTCTGTCCTAAATCTAATCGTTCTGCAAATGAATGTATGGCTGTACCTATATTGGCTGCCTTGTTTGCACCTGCTACTTCCATAGCATCTTCAATCAAAGAGTTGACTGCCATCTTATCTTCTTGTGCTGCTGTAATGGATAACAATATATCTGGGCGTGTAGTTAAACCTATTGCTGCCATCCGCATTTTCCAGGCTACCAATGCTGATGCATCATCTAATGAATTAGCAATAGTTGTTGCTCTTGTATAGGCAACTGGCTTACCACCTGATGGTGGAACTACTAGTGGTCTACCGTATCTATCTCTATCTATTTCTACTCTGGCCATTGTTCTCCTTTATGAGTCGCCCCTGAGAAAGGAGATAGCCGAAACCAGGGGCACTCAAGATTAGTATATCACATACTAGGATTCAGCATGTACCGACTCTACGGTAATGTCGTCTACCCACATGTCACCATCTTCAGTAAAGTTAACATCAATATTATCTTTGATGATATCTTCTACTGCTTCTTGGTTAGGACCTTCTATACCTGTAATCGTGGCTGTGATAGTTACTGTTGCTGACCATGATTTAGTTAGTTCTTCACTACCTATGTTTACGAGTAGGTTATTGACATCATCTACTTCGCATACAATTTCATAGTTATCTGTTTCATATCTAGCCTGAAAGAATTCTCGAACATCAAACCTAGCACTCTTCAACTTGCGTTCAATCTGTGCTAGTTCTATCTTTATAGAATTAACTGATTGTACTAATTCAATCAGACCTTTTTCTGTATATACATGGGCTGTTCCATCTACTTCTACTAGTACTGATGGCCCATCTATATCATTCTTGTATTCCATTTCTATCTCCTATTCTTGTAGTAACCACGGGTCTAAGTGGTAACCTTCCACAATGGCGTGGGCAGGCGCTGAACTCTGGCCACGCCAGAGAACTCCACTTGGTAGTTCTATCATTCTATTATAACATTCTTCATTACACGCTTCAATAGCGTATATACAAGGTTGCACCATAGATACTGGAACCATTGGATAATGGTTGTGTCGTAGGTGTAGTTTAATTTGGTATTCTAAATCTGTATCAGAACTGGCTAGTTCTGTAGCAAAAGTTCTACCCATTATCTTACCTTGATTGATGTCTGTGGATGAGTAGCACCTTCTGCTTTATCACAATCATCACACCAATATCCATATAGTCCATTGGCAAATAATGATTCTGATACTACTCTTTTTTCTTTTCTACATACATTACATTCTTTAATCATTAGACACCTAGCAATTCTAATGCTTTGGTCTTGATGTTATCACTAGCACCAGACATAGCACGCAATGCTAGGTTCTTACCCTTTGCATTGTAGTCAGCCCATTCTATAACTGCTTGCCACATACCAAATTCTGTGTTGCGTATGTTCTCCTGTGTTGGAGAGGCAGCATAGATATTGAATGCTGTTTCTCTGGCTTGCATTGCACGAGTATATTGTTTCTTTTCACCTGTAGATAGTAAGTCATATCTAACTTCTTCTATCTTAGTTGGTAGTGGGAACACACGCTTGAAGTAATTCTTTGCGTGCTCGTGGCTTGCTTCTCTGGCCAGTAATGTATCTGCTAGTGCTGTGTAATCAGTAGCCATATCATAACTTAACTTAATGATATTACTAATCTCTGATACTGATAGTACTGCATTAGTTGTATGGCTTAACTGATAAGTATACTTGTTCTTACCTTTGTATATCTTATTGATTTGATTCATACAAAACAAACGCTCAATGATTGGCCTGATGATTACTGAACTACTACCATCGTGGCTAGTCTTGGCTAGTAAGAATGCAGCATGTGGGTCGTCGGCAATAGTCATTTGTAATGGCATCTCCATTAACATCCAGACTTTACCACCACCATCATACTCACCTGCTGCTGCATATCTCATACCACCAGAATCAATTAAACTATCTAGTGCTCCAAAGATTTCAGCATTTTGAAATACTTTATAGCGATTACCAACTACACCTATTGCTGATGTCTCACCAAATGGTGTGGTTTTAATAACTGCTTTCTTGTTTTCTACTGGTATACGATTAACTGTATCGCTACCTGGAACTACATAGTTTGCTTCTATGTCGTGTAAAGATACTGACCAGTCTAGTCCTGCTTGACTGGCTACCTCGCTGGCTGATGTAGCCTCTACTGCTACACCTGCTTTATGCCACGCTGCTTTGCGTGCTGTTCCATGTATAGTATTAGTCGTCATTGCTATCTCCATTATCTATTTCATATATAGTATCAACTACTTTTGGATGTAAATGTTCTGCCATTTTTCTTAACTCAGATGGTGGCCATTCTGCATCAAACACTTGGCGTAATAATTGAGCCAAAGAATAATTTGGTTTAGCATCAAGAATTTTATTAAGAAATTCTGATGCTTGTTCTCTTTCATCTATTTGATATAAGAATCCACAAAATATTGTGGCTAATGGAATTGCTTTTTCTTTTACAATTACATTACCAAGTAGTTGTATGTATTCACCTACAAATTCTAGGTCTGTTTCTAATTGAACTCCCATTAGAAAGTCACGGATTTGTAGGTTCTCATTAGTAGCAATGGCTACTTCTGCTATGTGTTGGGCTGATGGTATAACTCCATCTGCTAACTCATCAATTGCTACACGAATATCCTCAACGATACGGACATTTACATCACGGTCATTAGGATTGTATCTACCTTCTTGATTAATCAACTCGGACTTTACTTCTTCACGAAGTGTATCCACTATGTTGCTGTCTATCACTTTATCTCCTTTGTTAGGGAGGGCGCTGCGCCCCTGTTGGCGGGCGCCCGACTTGCTTACAAGTATTGGGCTATTGAATTGTAGGTAGATGTTGATACTGTTTCATCATTAGTAAGTTTAAGAATACGAAGTGCATTCTCAATCTCATCTACTGTGTCTTTGTATGTATGTGCAGCCATGACTTGATATGTACGCTCAGGTTCTTTAGGAAAATCTTTTTCACTTACACTTAAATCAAAGTCAACATTAAGTGTTGATGCCCAACCACGGTAATTGGTGCGTAGATTTTCAGCCTTTGCTACATTATCCATAGCAAATTTTATAACTTCTTTTCTCCATTTGTCCATAGATTTTTGGTACTTGGCTTCAAGTTCATCTTGTATTTTATATTCAGCCTTGATAACTGTTAGTCTATCCTCTAATGCTTTGATTACCTTGGCTGTAGGTATCTTTACATTAATTGTCCTGCCATTTCCTCTTGCCATTGTATCTCCTTTGTTAGTTGGTTGTTTAGTACCATCCTTTTGCTCGCCAATGTGCCCAAGCAATTGATGGTTTCTCGTAGCGATGTTGGATATACACCAGTCCCCGCTCAATCTGAAGCGGGGCTGGTGTTCCTGGTTTAGTATTTAATACTTGTGCTATGCCATACGCAGTAGACTTGGGGTTATCTGCAGTATGTTTCCAGCCTGATTCTTTACCCCAAAGTTTTGCAAGGGCTGACCATTCAGACCTGTTCCAGTGTGGGTACTCCCACTTTAGTAAGGCTTTGGTGTATGCCTTTGCCATTCGTGGTGTCCAACTGTAGTTCTCTATGCAATTGTTTTGTATCTGTGTGGCTACTGCTGCTGCCAATGATGGACTTGGTAAGAATGGCGTTGATAAGAACGCCATTAACCAACTCAGATATTTTGCTAATAATTTCTTCATGTGATAATCCTCCATACGATATATCCAAAGAGTAAGAGGAATGTCCAGGTTTGTGATGGCGTAAGGTATGCATTTGCAAATAATTGTTCAATCATTTCACCCTAACAATCTCTTGGCTGTGTTTAATACCTGTGTCAAATTCTAGCACTGTCCATTCTTCTGGGTCTTCAAGTGCCTCATCACCTGCTGTGTCTACATTTACATGTGTAGTTCGGCGCCTAACTTTTGCCATAATCCACACGGTATGCTCCCATACTGGTGTATCTTCTTCAAGCATTGGATTCCTCCTCGTTTTTTAGCAGGTCATTTAGAGTTGGTTCTGGGGCTACCCATATTCTATCTGCAACTAGTAGTTCATCATATACATCTAATAGGTCAAGCATAGCAAGGGCAAATGCTTCTTTAATTTTTAATAGTTCTTCACGGCTACGCATTGGTTTCTCTCCTAGTTCTGTTGTAGTTGTTTCTAGTTAAGCGTTCAATGTGCTGGTCTTGTAGTCTGATTATATAGAAACAATAGCCCAATGTAAATAGGCTTGCGGTTAGGGCTATCATAATACCTATCATTGTTCCTGTGTCTAGATACATTATTTGTTTTCCTTTGTTGTTTCTTGATGTTCTGCTTCCCACTGTAACCAGGTAGTTAGTTCTTCTGGTGTTAGGTCCCTACTCATGCTATCTCCTGTTCGACTCGTAGTTATCCAATGAACCTACTTTGCGGTCCCATTAAATAAAAAAAATTTTGGTGGCAAGGTGAGGCACTAACCCCACCTTGCCTGTTGTTATACTATCTTGTAGTTAAATGGTATGCCACACCATGAATATGTCGTGATAGACACTTCACAATTTAGGCAGCCCATATACCTATTGATTTGATAATGGCATTTGTTACATACCATTGCCCATGATGGAAGAGTTAGATAAGCGGTTAACTCATCTGGCTCAAACATAGGGAAGACATGTTTGCCTAGGAATAACCAACTAGGAAGACGATTAGTTATATCATATATACCTTCTAGGTATTCGCCATCACGGTTAGTCCATTGGTGGCTGAACCCCTTCTCATCAGGTATATCTATAGATAGAGCAGGTTCTGACTCCTGCTCACATCTATTAATCTCTTGAAGGTTTAGTGCTGATTCGCAACTAGAACCTTCTTGTTGTAGATTACATTCTACGCAATACTCCTCACGAGAATCCAACTGAGTGGCTGGATTCTCATGGGAGCATGAGAAAGACTGCGTAGAAGATGACAAAGCAAATGATGTCATCTGCTGGTTGTTAAGCCAGAGTGAGTTCTGTGACTACTAGGTTGTCATACCAAGTGCCAGGTTTTTTGCCAGCCTTGGTTTCCATGTAACCACGGATGTTAACCACTGCGTCTTGAGTATCCACAAGATTTTTGCGGATAAACTCAAGGTGGTCAGGGTTAGCAGTAGTGACGATGCGTGAAGCAACAAAGACGGATTGGTAGGAACCGTCAGGTTGAGCAACTGCGCGGGTATCAAGGATACCAAGGTTGAAACGGGACTTGTTATCCCAAACCTTGTTAACCTTAACATTCTCAAATGAGAATGAGTTCATGATGTTATCTCCTTTACACTAAGGGACTTTTCCCCTAGCAATCAGCGCAGGGGAAAATCCCATGCGGTAACCAGAATTTTTCTGATTACAAAAACCAGACACATCTGCCAGAAGGGAATTGTCAAGCAGCCTTTCCGCTTGACAAGGAATGAATGGCTGACACAAAACTAAATTATCTGAGGCGCCAGAAGTAGGGGCACTGCGCCGAAGACTGTAGTCCTACCAGCACGCTTCTATTCAGTATAGTAGGTAACGGCAGCAGACTATGGGTCAACTCGTATTGACCCCAGGATGTTTAATGGAGAGTAGAAGCAGTATATGTATCTCTGTAAAAGATTTTCCCGTACAGTGTTCACAGTCCTTTGCTATACCAGTATGTCCTATTTTGTACTATTTTTGGGCAGACTATAAAAAATAGTTGGGCCAAAAACGTCCGTTTTGGCCATTTGGACAGGTTAATACTATATAGAGGCTGTTTTATTTTTTACAGTAGCAAGTTCTTCAGGAACTTGCGTTACAGACTGTATCTACTACCTGTTACTAACAGACTGTAACAGAATGAAAACGGGACAGGACTAATGACTTTTAACAAGGGTACTACTAACCCAAAAACCGTAGCAATGGCAGGAGCAAAGGCTAAAGTTTTAGCCCTCGTGGCCGAAGGCCACTCTGTCCACAAGGCTATGGAGATGTGCGGGAAGAAGCCCGACACCGTCCGAATCTGGTGCCTACGAGATAAAAAGTTTGCCGCCGATTTAGCCGAGGCTAAGGAGACCGCAAAGGATGCTTCCCTTGCCTCACTGGGTATCCCAAAAGAGGAAATAGACTTTCCTAAGTTCTCCGAGATATTTTTACAACAGAGGGTATTCCCTCACCATATGGATTGGATTGACCTACTAGAGGGTAGGGAGCCTACTTGGCTCCACCCTAGTATGGTTTACGAAAAGGCTGACCCAACACGTCTGCTAATTAACGTGCCACCTGAGCACGCCAAGAGCACAGTCATCACCGTAAACTACTCCACATATCGTATCGCCCTCAATCCAAATGTCCGCATCATTGTGGTTTCTAAAACGTTAATCAAAGCACGCGAGTTCGTGTACGCAATCAAGCAGAGACTCTCCCACCCAAGATGGTTAAAGTTGCAAACAACTTTTGGACCAGAGGGGGGTTGGAAGGAAGACTCAGATACTTGGCGAGTTGATACCGTTTACCTTGGGGGCGATGCCCGAAATTCAAGCGAGAAAGACCCAACCATCCAAGCACTTGGTATGGGTGGACAGATTTATGGTGCACGTGCTGACCTCATCATTCTTGATGACTGCATTACTACAGCCAACGCACACGAGTTTGATAAACAAATCAACTGGCTACAAAAAGAAGTTATTACCCGCTTGGGTAAAAATGGTAAGTTACTAATCGTAGGGACACGAATTGCTCCGCAAGATTTTTACAAAGAACTCAGGGAAGCCAAACACTGGTCTGGTGGTAAAAGCCCTTTTACTTATATGGGTATGCCTGCTGTATTGGAATATGCGGAAAGCACGAAAGACTGGAAAACGCTCTGGCCTAAGTCGGATACTCCCTGGGATGGGGATTCTGATGTTCCTGACGAAGAAGGATTCTTCCCGAAATGGGACGGCAAAGCATTAGCAAGAAGACGTAGTGAGGTAACACCATCAACATGGGCGTTGGTGTACCAACAAGAAGATGTTTCTGAAGATAATATATTTCCTCCAGCGATTGTCCAAGGTTGTATTAATGGACAACGCAAACGCGGCCCGCTGAAAGCGGGTGCCGTGGGACATCCCCAGCACATTGAGGGGTATACAATAATAGGGTTTGACCCCGCAATGGGCGGGAATGCCGCGTTTGTGGTGACTACCTATAACAGACGTGATAGCAGAATATATGTTCTTGACTGTGTCAATATGGCAGACCCAACACCACAGAAGATTCAAGAAGCCATTGAGCAATTGGTTGATAAATATAAACCACAAGAACTACGAGTTGAGATTAACGCTCACCAAAAGGCTTACTCATTAGATGATGATTTAAGAAATTGGCTTGCAGCGTATGGGTGTAGATTAGAGTCTCACTTTACTGGCAAGAACAAATGGGATTCTAACTTTGGTGTAGCAGGTATGTCTATGCTAATGGGAACTTTAAGAGATGATAAGTTCCAAAAGAATAACGTTATTGAGTTTCCTTCTACGGAACACTCAGAGGGTCTGAAGGCACTAGTCCAACAGTTAATAACTTGGAAGCCTAATACCCGTGGTAAGACTGACTGTGTTATGGCGTTGTGGTTTACCGTGCTTAGAGCAAGGGAATTTATGCAACAGTCCAGCACTATAAGCAGATATGCCAATAACCGCTGGGCAACCAGAGCGCAGAAGGATAGAAGATTCTCAGTTAATTTAGACGAAGCCTTTGCAGAGCAATGGCAAGACATATACGGATAAGGACAAGATATGCCAAACCCAATCAAGGCTGTAAAGGCTGTTAGCAAACTTACTACTGGTAAAGCAAAGTCTATTAGAAAACGTGAAGTTGCAAAAAATAAAATGTCGCCACAATTGACATCAACAAAAGCCAAGTTAGCAAAAGCAACATCTAATAAAAAAATTAATAAAGCAGGAGCAAGCGCTGGTAATGATTTTAAAAATATGCGTAAAGATTTTGCTAAAGTTGCAAAAAAACAAGGTAAAGCAATTAATCCAAAATCTAATTTTCCTTGGTATGCAAATGACCTTCCTAAAGTTCCAGTAAAGAAACGTAGCAAATAATGGCTAAGTCTAAGAAGATGAATCTTGGTCCTACCAAGAAAGTAAAATCAGTAAAAGGTGTTGGAGTAGTTAGTGATTTATTTATTCCTAAGACTCCTGCTGATGCTGCTTTGTATGCAGTTCCTTATGGTAAGGCTGCCCGTGCAGTAGGTGGTATTGCTAAAAAGGGTGCAAGGTTTGTAGGTAAGACTTACAGAAACATGGGTAGATAATGGCTGTTTCAAAGATTGCAAAGATTATTGCTAAGAAACGTGCTGCTGATATTGCTAAGAAAAAAGTAGCAAAGATACCTGCAGGTCAAGCCCGTAAAGTTGCTAGAGAAGAAATGCGTGGAAGTAAAAGTACTGGTAGAAAAATTTCTAAAAGAACTGGTCTTTCTCAATATGAAAAATCAATGGTTCAACAAAAGTTTCCAGTTGAAAGAAGAGAGCGTGGTCGCTCTATTAAACCAAAAGATGTTATCTTTGGTAGAGTAGTTGCAAAAGAAGAAATGCGTAGAGGACTATCAAATCCTCCTACTAGCCGTGGTACATCAAAGCGTGGCCCAGTTCAATTAACTCGTGGTTCTTCAATTGCTAAGCGTTCAGAGGTTGAAGAAGTAGCAGCAAAGCGTTTAGCAAAGCAAGAAAGAAGACAAAAGTTAGAGGGCATGCTTAAGAAGATGGACCCTGCTGACAGAAAACGTTTTGAAGCAAGAGCGCAAGTTAAAAGAGCAATGCGTGAAGAGGCTGCTGGTAAAACTAAATACGGTATGGACATAAAGTCTCCTCGTGAAAGAATGGACGAAAAAGTTGTTGAACGTGCCAAAGAACTTACCGCTCAAGAAAGAAATGAAATATCTAAAAAACAAGCGTTAGAGTTTGCACAACGTAAAGAATCAGATAGACGTGCCGCAGAAGGTCTTAAGGCAAGAGATAAAATGATTAGAAATAAAATGAAAAATATGTCACCAGACCAAAAACGTAGATATTTAAATTATCTTAAGGAAAGTGGTTGGTAATGCCTAATCCTAAAAAAGTAATTAAAGTTATCAAGACCGCTAAAAAGGCTGCAAAGAAAAAAGAAACACCTAAACAAAAAACTTATAAAATTCGTGGTGCCCTTGCTAAGAGAGATAGAGAATTAGAGGCAGGTGACGGTGGAGGTAAAGCATCTCCTGAGTTTATTGCTAAGTTAAGAAGACAAACGTTTCCTCATTTATACGAATAAGGGTAGGTAGATAATTGTTAAGTATTGAGCAAATTTCAGCGAGAGTTGATTCTCTTAAACACCGTGCTGCTGACAAAGATGCTAGAGCACAAGATGTACTTGCTGTCCGTAAAGGCAAGATTGCATCTGTATATCCAGAGTTTTTTCCAGAGGGTGTAGATGCAAACGTAGTTGCTAACTTTATTGACATTGTTGCTCGTGACTTGTCAGAGGTTATGGCACCACTACCTGCAGTCAATTGTTCTGCTGCTAATCAAGTTAGTGACCGTGCTCGTTCTTTTGCTGACAAGCGCACTCGTATTGCTTCTAACTATTTTGCTCATTCAGATTTACAAGTACAGATGTACACAGGTGCAGACCACTACATCACATTCGGTTTCGTCCCATTCATAATTGAATTAGACGAAGAGGCTGGGCTGCCGCGTATTCGAGTAGAAAGTCCAATTGGGGCTTACCCAGAGTTTGACCGCTACGGACGCTGCATTGCCTTCGCTAAAAGATATGAACTATCAATTGCTGAGTTGGTATCTCAATTCCCAGAGTACGAAATGGAACTTTTGGGTAGAGAAGGATATCGACAAGATTTAAATGCAAGGGTTGACTTTGTTCGTTATTACGATAAAGACCAATCTTTAATTTATGTTCCTAGCCGTAATAACCTAGTTCTTTCACAAGCGGTTAATCCACTTGGAAAGATGATGGTTGTTGTTGCTAGACGACCAAGCGTTGATGGTGAAATGCGTGGACAATTTGATGACGTCCTAGGTATCCAACTGCTTCGTAATAGGTTCGCATTACTTGCGATGGAAGCAGCAGAGAAATCTGTTCAATCACCAATTGTTGTTCCGCAAGATGTTCAAGAAATGGAATTTGGTGGCGATGCTGTTATCCGCACTACCAATCCAGCAGGTGTACGCCGTGTAGAACTACCTATACCTAGTGGTGCATTTACTGAACAAACATTACTACAACAAGAGTTAAGAACTGGAACTCGTTATCCAGAGTCACGTACTGGTAATCTTGATGCAAGCATTATTACTGGTCAAGGCGTTCAAGCCCTTATGGGTGGCTTTGATACACAAGTTAAATCTGCTCAGGCTATCTTTGCCTCAGCACTTAAAGATGTTATATCAATCTGCTTTGAAGTAGATGAAATATTCTTTGACTTTGAAAAGACAGTTCGTGGTGTAGATGCTGGTTCTCCTTACAGCATTGATTACAAACCATCAAAAGATATTAAGAATGATTACTCAGCCGATGTCCGTTATGGCATGCTTGCTGGTCTTAATCCAGCACAGGGACTTATCTTTATGCTACAGGCATTAGGCGCTAAGATTATTTCTAAAGATATGGTTATGCGTGAACTACCATTTGGTATTAACGTAACTCAAGAACAAGAAAAGATTGAGATTGAAGAAATGCGTAACTCATTACTGGGTGCGCTAGGGGCATATACTCAAGCAATACCTCAAATGGCTACACAGGGAATGGACCCATCTGATATCATTATGAAAATTTCAGATGTAATTAAAGCCCGTCAAAAGGGAGTAGCACTTGAGGATGCAGTTGAAGAAATCTTCAAGCCTGAAGAATTACCTCCTGCTGGCGCTCCTCAGGTTGAGCAAATGTCCCCTGCTCCCGTTGCTCCAGTAGGAGGCATCTCATCACCAGAGCAAGGCGGCGGACTACAAAGTCTTCTATCTAGTTTAACCTCTGGTGGACAGGCTAGTGCAAGTGCAAGGACAGTTGTAAGAAGATAAGTTAGAAGGGGACTATGACTGCCATTGTAGGTATTCAAGGAAAAGGCTGGGCTGTTTTAGGCGCAGACTCAATGACTACATATACAGACAAACCATATGTAGCCAAAGGCTGTGAAAAGATAGTCAAGGTTAATGAGTATTTAGTTGCAGTAGCAGGTGATGCTATAGCAGGAGATATTCTTAATAACTTATGGCAACCACCTAAAGTAATTAAAACGCAAGACCCAGATAGATTTATGATGATTAGAGTATTACCATCTATAAAACAAACTCTAACTGAAGCAGGTTATGACCCAGCACCTAAGAATAAAAATGATGATGATTCTGGATGGGATGCATTAATCTGTTTTAATGGAAAGTTATATCAAGTAAGTGATGATTATGGATTTATGCGGGACGATAAAGGTTTGTATGGAATTGGTGCAGGTGGGTCTTTAGCCCTTGGTGCACTAGCAGCAATGGAATCAGAAACAAGGACACACGCCAAAGCATCAAGCGCTGCTAAGAAAGCAGTTAATATAGCAATCCAATATAATGTTTGGTGTGGTGGAACAGTTAATGTCAAAACACAATTTACTAAGTAGGAGGAAGTGTGGCACAACAAGGTGGATATAGAAAGCCGACTAACCCAGCCCCAGTATCAGGCCCTGGCTCTCTTAGTCAACGCACTGATGGGGGTCCAACACAACCTGCAACCTACATCCCAGGATTACCATACGGACAGGGACAAGAAACCTACAGTAACCAAGTAGCAGCACCTATGGCTGGTAATCCAATTCCACAAATAGAAATGCCAACACCATTAATGGCGCCTACTGCACGTCCTAACGAACCTATTACTACTGGAGTTGATATAGGAGATGGACCTGGTTCAGAAGTAAAGCCAGCACTACCTAATCCTTCATATACAATCCAAGAAGTAATTAGAAATTTAATCCCATACGACCCATCTGGTGATGCTGAATTAATATATAGAAGTTTACTTGACGAAGGGTACTAATGGCATATCGTCTTAACCCAATAGTAGCCAAGGCTAGTCCAAACCTTTATGCTGCTGCTAAAGCCGCAAATATTCCTATGGAACAAGGAACCCAACTAGAGCAATTTGGTTGGACTGTTGATAAAAACAAAAAACTAAATCAATTACCTATTGATGTTGCTCGTAAAGAATTTAATGATTTAGACCCTAGTGCTCAAGAAAAATTAAAGTTTTTATTTCCAGAAGCAGATTATCAGTTGCCAGAGCCAGGTGCTAGCAATTATGTTACTGGTGCATTAAAAACTGGATTTACAGTTCTTAAGAGTCCGTTAGTTTTATTGTTTAAGGCAGCAGGTGTTTTCAATAGAGCAATTAATACACCATACCTACTAGCCCGTCAGGCTGCACAAGGCGAAGGTTTATTTACTAAAGAGTCATTTAGTGATGCTTGGGATGGCCGTAGAGTTTATGACCAAGGAGCACTTAATCAGGCTGCAGATTACTTTGGTGTTGAAAAAGTAGAGATAGCAAAAGGTTTAATTGCTGGTAAAAAGCCAGGAGAAATTATTGCTGCTAGTGGTGCAGTAAATCCAAAATTACTAGAAGCCCTAGAAGAAGCATATAATAATCCAGAATCATTCCAACAGGTAATGGATGGCGTTAAGAATGCACAGGTATCTCCAGGTAGAGATATTAGCCGTGCTACTGGCATAAAAGGTATTTCTGGTCCTATAGATTTTATATATCAAGTTGCAGTTGACCCATTAACTTGGGTTACTGGCGGAGCCACTGCTGCTCTTAAAGCCAGAGTATTTGGTTTACAAAATCAAACTGGTACTCAAATGCGTAAGACTATTGAGCAGTTTGGTGTTGCTGGAGTAAGAGATATATTCCGTGATAACAAAGATGTAGTTAAGTTATGGGATGACCAACTAGGTCCTGCAATTAAGAAACTTAATGATGAAGCAGATGAGATTGCTAAAATTGGAATACGTAACGATATTAAAAGACGTTTTCCTGGGTACAACAATGATGAGGCTATTGACTTCTTAGAAAGAAACAATGTTGTCAACGCTAGCCGTGCTCAGACAGTTTTTACAAATGTTGATAATCTATCTATGTTTATGGCTGGTAGAGTTGAGGGTGCTCAGTTCTTCCGTAATGGTATAGCAACTGCAAGAAACCAACGTAGATTAACTTATGGTGCACAAAAGGCTTTAAGTAACTTTTTAAATCCTAAATCTGGTACAACTAAAGAGGTTGCTAAATCAGTTGAGGAAATATCAAAGGCACTTGTTAAGGCAGGTTCAACCCGTGAGGCTGAATTAATAGGTCCAGAAATATTAGACTTTACAAAATTTACCCGTAAAAACCTTAAAGAAAAAGTTTCTCTTCTTTTAGCACGTACTCCACAAAATAAAGAGATTAAACTTAATGTTACTGATAGAAATCAATCTATAAAGAGTGCGGATATCTTCAGAGATACAGCACGTCAAGTATTACCTAAAGATTTATCAGAGGCTTTAACTGTTAAGTTTATTAACTCTGATGCAAATGACCAAGTTGCTATGCTTCGTAGCCTTGATATTGCAATTATGCAACGTTTGGGTATAGAAGGCATAGAAAAGGGTAGAGATTATATAAGAAAAACCCTTGAAGAAAAGTATGGTTCTTCAGTTGGTGTAGCAGTTACTGAAAAACTAGATGTTCCTATAGGTTTTGAAAATGTTGTATCCAAGGCTGGTACTAAACTAGAAGGCGATGCAATAAAATTTGATTCACAAGGTATTATTCACCCATTCCAAGAGCGTGGTGCAATATCTACCCTTGATTATCAACAGTTAGCACAACTTTCTTACGAAGCAAATAGAGGAAAGATAGTTTCTGCTATGTTTGGTGGCGCTACTCAAAGCGCCCAAGCAACTGCACTTGTTAATTTCTGGTCTTTGTTTACACTTTTCCCACGTTTGGGTATACGAAGCAGTATTGATGAAGGTTTTATTTACTATCTGACAGCACCTGCTAAAGATTTATTCCAATACTTAGACCGTAAAGGTCATAGAATGGGTAGAATTGCTGCTGCATACTCTGGTTCTAAGAGTGCTGAGCAGTTAAGAGTTAAAATTGCTAGAGCATTGGGTAGAAAAACCCCTGCTGATATGTATGATAAAGATGCAAGGCTAGCAATAATCAGAGATTATGCTGAAAAAATTGGTAAAGAGCCAGAAGATTTAACATCCTTTGAGCGTAAGTTTGCTCAGGCTGAGCACATTACTCAAGCAATGAATAAAAAAGGTTTATTGGGTAAACTAAATGAGACTGAAGCACAGTTTTTAATTCAAGCATTAACCTTAAACTCACAATATCTAACAGCAGGTACTAGGTCTATTGCTGCAGGAGCAAGCCTTGTTGGCCGTCAGTCAACTGAAGTAACTGAACAGTTAGTTGATATGAGTAATCTCGATGTAGCCTATGGTCTTTTCCCAGAGATAGCCCAAGGTAAAAAGGGCCAAAGAGTAGACACAGAAAAGTTGGCTTCACTTCAAGCCCTTGCTGGTCGTGGTGTTTCCTTGGTTCACTTTGAAAACTTTATCCAACGTTTTTCTGGCAATACTAGAAAAATTAAAGGTATTGGCGAAAACTATAAATTTAATCCAGTTGCTGCATTTGTATTAAGTAAAGGTCTAAGAACAGAACGTGACTTTGCTGGTGCTAAAACTTACCTATTAGAAAATGTAGGTCTAAGAAAGAATACAGACCTATTAGGTAGATTTGATGAGGATGTAATACCTACATTAGGTGTAAAAATTACACACTCAGTCAAAGACCCAGAAGCATTAAAAGACTTTTTAAATATGACATCCCATACTAGTGCTTTGCGTTTGCAAGGACTGGATGATATGGAGATTGCTGAAGTCTTAATTGACCGTGTTCTATTAGATATGCGTCAGACTTTCCATGGTAGTGCACAAGGATTTAACGAAGCGTTATTCAATAGGTTAAAATCTGGATATGATGATTTAGTGAGAGAAGAACTAGATACTGGAAACACAATATCTAATAAGGCTCAAAAAGCAGCACAAAAAATAACCTTTGAAGAGTTTGAAGAATTAACTAAAGGCTATCAACCTAAGGGTAAATTGTTTACTACTATTGAAGCCCCAGGTATTTCCGATATGGAAACTGCTTATGCAAAACTAGGCAACGGCATGATGGAATTAATGGATAACCAAGTAACAGGTATTCTACGTCAGCCAGTAGTAATGATTAAGTATCTAGATATCCGTAAAAAATATGATGTTTTAGAGAAACAAATGGCTACAAAACTCTATCTAGATAAACTAAAAGAGTATCAAGATGAGGGTAAAGTTATTGGTGATAAGGTTAAATCAGCCATCTTGGAGGATACAGCCCAGCATGCTCAGAAACTTGTAACAGAAATATCTGTTCAAGAAGCAGCAGATTCTGTATTAAAGTTTGTTGATAACCCTAATGTTAGAACTAACTTTGCTGTATCAGTGCGTAATACTGGTCGTTACTACCGTGCTACTGAAGATTTTTGGCGCAGAATTTATCGCCTAAAGGATATAGCACCTAGAGTGGTATACCGTATGCGGTTAATGCATCTTGGTTTAGATGCTGCTGGTGGCGTATACAAAGATAATAATGGCGAACCATATATTATGATGCCAACAGACAACGTTATATTTGGCGTTGTAGATGCCACAGTTCGTGCTTTAGGACCAGGTGAGCAGAGTTTTAAACAGCCAAAGTTTAATGAGTTTACATTTAAACTAACCTTGGCTAACCCTTCATTCAGCCCTGATGCTGGTATGCCTACACTATCTGGACCTATTGGTGCACTTAGCGTGCTAACTATGAAGTCTTTACTAGGTAAAGTACCGCCAACAAAGGAGTTATCAGAAGAATTAGATAACTACGCCTTGGGTGATATAGGCGATGGTATGAATGTAATACGTGCTTTAGTACCTTCGTCATTACAAAAACTATATTCAATAGTACCTAAAGATGAAAAGGATAGGCAAGAATCAACTGCTGCAATGCAGGCTATTGCCTACAATCAAGCCTTTAATACTGATGAACAGATGGCTAAGTACTTAGACCCTAATGCATCAGCAGAGGATAAGTATAACTATCTAAAGCAAATTAGAATATCTGCTCATAACGTAGTTGTAATGCGTAATATTATTGGTTTATTCTCACCAATTGCGCCTTCAATTCAAGAGAGTATTAGCGTTCCAGATTACCTAAAAGAGGTAGGCATAACAGGACTACGTCCAGAGTTTTATGACCTAGTAAATGCAGTAACTCAGAAATATAAGGGTGATGTTCAAGACCCATATGAGTTAGCAGTTGCTACATTCGTAGGTAAGAATCCAGGTAAGTTAATCTACACAGTTGCTCGTAATGAGAAGACTACTAATGTAGTTATTCAAAAGACTAAGGCTGTTAAGTCTTGGGCTATACAAAATGAAACTAATGTTAAGAAGTATGGTGAGGCAGCCTGGATATTTGCACCACATGTAGGAGAGTTTGATGCCCCTACCTATGCCTATCTAGAGGCAGCAGGACTGCTTGAAAACAAATCTTTAGATAGATACTACCAAGATGTATTAGTAGCAAAAGATAAACAAGCCTACTACGATATTGCTAAAGAAGAAAAAGAGTTTTTAAAGTCAACACCTAGCATCAGTGCTCGTAGAGCAAAGATTGCTGATGCAACAAGACGGCGTTCTTTACTTAAGACTGCTAATCCATTACTAGAAGCAGCCCTTGTGGCTGGTGGTAATGAGGTAGCAACAGAACTAAATATGTTGTCTAACCTTGAAGAGATGATTAAAGACTCAAATATCAAGATGCCAGTTGGAACACGTCAAAGACTAGCAATGGTTACATCAAGAGTTCGTCAGTTTGTTTCTTTGGCTAATGATGCTTCAATCCGTGAAGCAGATAACTTTGCTGATATTAAAAGAAATTTCAGAGATGAAGTAGAAAACTTGATTGCAAGTTTAAGTGTTGGAGATGCTGTCCTAACAGAGGCAAGCAGAGCAATATTTAAATCAATTCTTGGTTACTACTCCCGTGATACTTATACCGCTAAAGCATATAAAGGATACTAATGGCTCAATTAACAGAACGTGAATTAAGAGATAAACGTAGAGGTCTTGAAGCATTAAACTCCCGTGATGCTAGTGATATGGACCTTCAGCGCCGAGTAATGGCTACTTGGAAAGACGATGATAGACCAAGTGCCGTTGAAAGATATAATGCAGCCAAGGCTAAATTAGATAAATTAGATAAACAAATTCAAACTCGTGTTACTGAAATTGAATCAATTGAAGAACAGTTAAATCAAATAAGTACTTCTAAGCAATCAGATAAAGACACTAAAGATGTTGCTGATTTAAAAAAGCAATTACAATTTGCTATAGATACTAAAGATACAACTAGACAAACAGCGCTAAATACACAAATAAAAACCATAGAAGATAGACAAAAACTATCTGCAACTGGTGGTACTGCCACTGGTAGTGAACAATATGCTGGCGATAACGAGTTTGTAAAAGATGTTAACGCTAAAGGTTTATCAGTAACAGTCGACCCTGATAATGGTAACAGTTGGGTTAGTGGTGCTGAGGGCGATAGCCAAGTTCAACAGTATATCTACATAGGTGAAGAGAGTAGACCTACTGAAGTAGTGGGTGGTAAGTTAAGAAGAGGTGGTTCATCTACCCCTTATACTCCTTCTACATCAAACTTTGATGCACTAAGAAAAAGAATTATAGAAGATGCTATTAAGTCTCCTCGTGGTCTTAAAGGTTTATTTGATGACCTAAGAGGTGCTGGTCTTAGAATACCTAACAATGATTATAATAGACTAGATACTACTAGTGTTAGTTTTGGCCAAGCCTTGTCCTATGCTTTGCAAAAGCATACTAAGGCAATGGTAAATGATTTAGAAATTAATAAGAATATCCAACCAAAATCATTCTTTAAGTATGTTCAAGAAGATTTAAAAGATTCTGGCATTGGTGGCCCAGAGGTAGACTACGATGAGTATGTCACAAAAAGAGATGAAGCAGACTCTGACTTAAATAGATTCTTTATGGACTATTTAGGAAGAAATGCTTCAGATGCAGAATTAAATAAATACTATAAAGAACTAAGAGCATTAGAGAAAAAAAATGCTAGAGTTACTACTAAGAAGCCAACAGATTCTGGTGGTACATCTACAATAAGTACTGGTGAGTATCAGTTAGACCCTGAGGATATACTACAACTGCAACGTAAAATTGCAGGTAAAGCACTTGATGGTTCTGATATTGATACAATACTTAAGGGCGGTAAAGGTGCTGCTCAAGCAGTTAATAATACATTAGCCTATGCTAAGAAATATGGAGTAGCATTAAATAATAGCGATGCTTTAAAGTATGTATCTAGTTCATTAAAGAATAATGAAAAAGATACTAGGTCAATTCAAGCAAAGATACTTGCAGTATCTAAGGCTACCTATTCTAACCTATCAGATATTTTATCTGAGGATGTTGACCTAGATGATTTATCTGCTAATTATAAATATACAATGCGTCAGATTCTAGAAATACCTGAATCACAAATTGACACAATGAATCCAACAATTCAATTAGCCCTTAAAAATAATGGAAACAAAGGAGCAATGAACTTGACTGAATTTGAACGCGTCCTTAAAAAGGACCCACGTTGGGGTAATACTTCAAATGCTCTAGAGACTGCTGCTAGATATGCTAACGATATTCTTAAAAACTTTGGATTGATAGCATAATGTCTACTAAATCAAAAAGAGAACAAGCACAGGCACAAGAAGCGGCACGTCAAAAAAACTTAGAACGTGCTCAACAACAGCAAACTGTTGCTAGTCAAAAACTATCATCTGCTCAATCTGCTGCTAAAACTAAAACTGCACAAACTATATTTAATAAAGCATTGTCTGGCTTGCCTAGTAGTTATAATAAAAATACAGATGTTGCTAAGGGTATGGCAGCAATGTCTGCTAGATATGGTTTACAAGGTGCTGTCCTTAATGCTTATACTGGTTCCAATGTTGGATACAATATATCCGAACAAACTAAAGCGGAGCAAGCAGCCCTAGATGAAGCAAATCAATTAGTCTCTGGCTATAGTACTCCAATATCTATTCCAGAAGAAGATAAAGAATCAGATAAAGCAACTAGAAATGCTTTTGCTCTTCTTAAGAGTGTCTTTGCTCAATATGGTCTAGAAGAGTTGGGTGACACATTAGAACTTTTAATGAAAGAAGGTTATGAGCCAGAAGAAGCAAGTCTTGCTTTAAAGACTGACCCTAGGTATAACAAGCCATACATTACAAGATTTAAAGGAAATGAATTAAGACGTGCTGCTGGATTAAATGTATTAAGTGAGGCTGAATATCTAGCACTGGAAGATGATTACACAAGAACTCTTAAATCATATGGTCTTGAAAATTATTTTGGTACAACTAGAACTAACAAACAAGCAGCCATAGCAGATGTTATTGGTGCTGATGTATCTGCTCTTGAATTTACTGAAAGAGTATCTACTGCTGTAGATAGAGTTAAGATGGCTGACCCTGCTACTAAGAGTGCATTCCAACAATTCTACGGAATTGGTGAAGCAGACCTTGTTCAGTATTTCTTAGACCCTAAAAAGGCTTTAGTAAATCTTAAAGAGAAAGCAACTGCTGCTGAAATAGGTGGTGCTGCAATAGGTCAAGGATTACCTGCTACTACTACCTCTGCTGAAGACTTGGCTAGATTTGGTATTAGTAGACAACAAGCACAGGCTGGTTATGCAACCATTGCTGAAGAATTACCTACTGCTACTAAGTTAAGTCAGATTTATGATGAAGAAGGAATTACTTACGGACAAACAGAAGCAGAACAAGCAACCTTTAAAGGACTAGCATCTGCTAAGCGTAAGAAAGAACAATTGAAGGCTCGTGAAGAAGCAGCCTTCCAAGGTTCATCAGGTGTAGCACCTGCTGGATTAAAGACTACATACCTGCGTCAATCAAGTTCAGCAGGTTATTTCTAAATAGATTCCCTACACGGACCGACCAGCCCCGTGAGGTGTATAAGCCTGGGAGTAGAAGCCAGCCAGTTTCCCCGAACTGAACTGTGGTCTGCGAACTAATCAACGAATAGAAAGGGTGGTTGCTATGAGCAACAATTACTGGGAAGACGAAGACGAAGACCAAGATAACGATACACCTCTGCAAGGTGATGACTTAGTTAAGAAACTAAGAAAAGCCAAGCGTGCAGATGAAAAGCGTATCAAGGAACTTACTGAGCAACTTGAGGGTTTAACCAAGGTGCAGCGTGAGAGAGTCGTCAAGGAAGTCCTAGAAAAGAAAGGTGTAAACCTTAAAGCAGCAAGACTAGTACTAAAAGACTTAGATGATGTTAATGAAGATACAGTTTCTAACTGGCTCGAAGATAACGCAGATTTGTTTGGAATCAATGTTCCTGCTCAGTCCAATGCAGATAACGCATCCCTTGCGGCATTACGCCAGCAAGATGTAGTTACTCAAGGTGCAGTTACACCAGACCGTGAACAAGACTTTAACTCTAAGATTGACAATGCTCAATCTGCTGATGAGTTAATTGCCTTACTGCGGTCACAACAATAACAATTCCGTTCATAGTCACTTGGAGGTGACGAATGCCTACAGTAAATTATACAACCACAGGTTCATCCTCTCTTGGAGGAACCGCTGGTTCTGCTGGCTTAGTACAGAAGGCGTATGACCGTCTTCTAGAATTCGCTCTCCGTTCTGAACCACTAATTCGTTCAGTAGCAGATAAGCGTCCAGCAAGACAAGCAATCCCAGGCTCAACAGTTGTTTTACAACGCTATGTTGACCTTTCAACAGCAACATCACCATTGACAGAGACAGATGATGTCGATTCAGTGGCGCTGTCTACACCAACCTCAGTAACCATTACTCTTTCAGAGTACGGTAACTCAGTGTTGGTAACACGTG
>Ga0315902_10001319_pt1 | contig 39873 bp, 36 predicted proteins | sample LakEriMetagenome_9_FD_203523 | JGI IMG/M metagenome (GOLD analysis project Ga0315902, IMG submission 203523) | Freshwater fungal communities from buoy surface, Lake Erie, Ohio, United States - Buoy 12 MA117 | ecosystem: Environmental > Aquatic > Freshwater > Lake > Lake biofilm | place: USA...
AAAATCCGTTTTTACCGGTAAGTTCTTCTGAAGTATATCCCAGGGTTTCAAAAATATTTGGACTGCAATAGAAAATGGTGCCCGAGGCATCAATCAGCAACTGCAGGTCAATACTATTGGAAACAATAGTTTCCAGTCTTTTTTCGTTCGACTGCGGTTGTGCATTTTGAGCAAGGATATTTTCCAGAGCAATGCCCATGCACTCAAAGACCAATTCTCCGGAACCGCTTTCCTTGAAAAATGAAAGCTCACAAAACAAACGAGACCCGGACTCTTTAAACTGAAGCTCTCCTGTAAATTTTTGCTTCCGATTGCGGCTGATGCCGTGCAGCCATTCCAGAAAAAGCAGATGACTCTCTGAAACCAGCAGTTCCGAAATGGAACTGGAACCTTCTGACATCTGCATAAAATGACTTGAAAAAAGCGGATTGGCCTCAACAATGCTGCCATCTGCCCGAAGAAGGAGATAATAGAAAAGGTTTGAATCGCGCAAACAGGTTGGTATTGCTGATTGAAGGATCAAAAGGACTTGGATTTAAAGCTTAAATGTAAGCCAAAGGGATGACAATTGAGAATTTCCGCTCCCGAATCTAAGCCTCTGACCTTTAGTGGGTTAGAAATAAGACAAATTTGCTATTAAAAAAATAAGTAAAAATATTTACTTTCGTTGTCCTATTTAATTTCTATTTTGTAAGACTCGTGTCGTCTGTCGAACCATATAAAGGACTTTCCGGAAGCTGGATTTATTCAGCGCTTCATCACATACCGCAGGCGGTTTTTTTAGTTTGCCCCAACACCACCTCCATTCTTTATGCCAATAAAACTGCCGAAACCGAATACGAGGGTGTTTCGGGAACAGAATTGCGGATTTTTCTGATTAAAAAACTGGGGGTTCAGCCGGAACTGTGTTCGCGAATTATCCGACGGCTGCAGGACCGAAAAGGAGTTCAGCAAAGCGTGGAAAACAAATTGACCAATAAGGAATGGATTCAGATCTGTATACAACCTCTGGAAGATGATAAAAACGTGTCGTTGCTAACCTTATCCGATCTCAGTGAATCGGTTCGCAGTGAAGAAGTCCTCATTAAGGAAATTCAGAAGTTTGAAGCCTTGTTCAACTTTGCTACGATGGGGATTCTTCTGGTGAATGAGAGCGGAAATATTGTAATGTCCAATCCCTATGCCAACAAACAATTTGGTTTTGGAGCCGGGGAGCTGTTGGGACAAAAAATGGAGATGCTGATGCCGGTACGTTACCGGCTTCGGCATGAGGGGCATCGTGAGCGATATGCGCAGAAGCCGGAGTCCAGAACGATGGGCACCGGTCTGGAATTATTTGGCTTGCGAAAAAACGGCGAGGAATTTCCCCTGCAAATTAGCCTTGGCCATTTTGAAAATCAGGAAGGAAAATTTACGCTCGCATTTGTCATTGATGATACCGACAGAAAGCAGAAAGAAAAAGACATCATTCGTCAGAAAGAAGAATTGACAGAAGTGAATTCCCGCATCCAGCAACTAAATGAGATGCTCGAGTTTAAAGTGGCAGAGCGTACCAAAATGTTACAGCAAACGCTGAAAGAGTTGGAGGAGTCGAGGGACACACTGGCAAGAGCGTTGGACAAAGAGAAGCAACTCAACGACATGAAAAGTCGTTTTGTCTCCATGGCTTCTCATGAATTCAGGACGCCGCTTAGCACCATCCTTTCATCGGTAACGCTGCTGTCCAAATATGAAACAACGGAAGATCAGCCGAGAAGGGAAAAACACATCGATCGGATTAAATCGTCTGTCACCAACCTGACCGACATCCTGAATGAATTTTTATCTCTTGGTAAAATTGAAGACGGTAAAGTGGAGCCCCGCTGGACGGAGTTCTCTATGTCTGAGCTGGTACAATCTGTCAACCGTCAACTTGAAACCATTAGTAAAAACGGTCAGCAGATTGTTCATCGGCATGTAGGCTCGGAAAACGTTGTGCTGGATCCATCTTTGCTGAAAAATGTGTTTATCAATCTTATCAGCAACGCGATTAAATTTTCTTCAGACCATCAGCCCATTCAGATTACGACAGACACCACTCAAAATGAAATTGAGATTCGGGTACAGGATAGGGGGATGGGCATTTCAAAGGAAGACCAGCAACATTTATTCGAGCGGTTTTTCAGGGGCAACAACGTTACCAATATACAGGGAACCGGACTCGGCCTGCACATAGTAAGCCGCTATGTTCAGATTATGAATGGTACGATCAGTTGTGAAAGTGAACTGGAAAAAGGCACCACCTTTATTTTGAAATTTCCAAAACAGAAAATCCATGCGGAATAAAATTATTGGTTTTCGGTTGGCGATTCAACATCAACACTCGTAACCTGTAACTCATAACTTTTAAATATGAAACAAATTTTACTTATCGAAGACAATGCAGAGATTCGCGAGAATACTGCAGAGATACTCGAGCTGGCCGGTTATAAAGTGGCGACTGCTGAAAATGGAAAAATCGGAATTGAACAGGCGATCGAAATAAAGCCGAATCTCATCATCTGCGATATCATGATGCCGGTATTGGATGGCTACGGGGTATTGCATGTGCTTCAGAAGAATGATGAACTGCGGCATATTCCGTTTATTTTTTTAAGCGCCAAAAGCGAGCGCACCGATATGCGCCGCGGGATGGAGATGGGTGCAGACGACTATATCACCAAACCGTTTACAGAAACAGAGTTGTTAAGCGCCATTGAAAGTCGTCTCAAAAAAGCAGAGCTGCTGCAAAAAGAAATTCCTGCAGGGATAGAGGGCTGGAGTTATGTAGCTGAAGCCGCTACCGGTAAAGATCCTTTGGCCGCTTTGAAAGAAGACAGAAACATCAATAAGTACAAGAAGAAGCAGGTAATCTATTCGGAAGGAAATCATCCCGGCAGGATGTATTATATCCTTAAAGGAAAGGTCAAAACCTTTAAGGCCAATGAAGACGGTAAAGAGTTAACCATCGGACTGTACAATGCAGGAGATTTTCTGGGGTATATTCCATTGCTGGAAAATGAAGCATATAAAGAAACGGCTGAAGCCCTCGAGGAGAGTGAGCTGGCGGTCATTCCCCGTGCTGATTTTGAAGAATTGTTTTATGATAATAAAGAGGTAGCCCATCGCTTAATTCGATTGCTTGCGAATAATGTAACGGAAAAAGAAAACCAGCTTTTAGGATTGGCCTATAATAGCTTGCGCAAACGCGTAGCAGAATCTTTATTATTACTGATGAAAAAATTTAAAGAAGGCGCTTCCGCGCAGTTTTCTATACATATTTCAAGAGAGGACCTCGCAAATATTGCAGCCACCGCTACTGAAAGTTTAATACGAACACTCAGTGATTTCAGATCGGAAAAACTGATTGAAATTAAAGACGGGTATATTGTGGTGCTGAACGAGAAGAAACTCAGAGATATGATTAATTGATAGCGGATTGCAGGTTTCCTCAGGATAAATGAGCAGCGAATCCCTCTGTAAAGGATTTTTTTAATTGCAGGAATTCATATTCCAGGTATTCAATTTTGTTTCGGAGCACGGATTGATACTCGGTAAGATTTTCAGCCAAAGCATGTGTATTTGAATGCAGCAGCTCTTCTTGTTTATGGAGATCATTTCGGATAAAATCCAGCGCTTCTTCCTTTTGTAACATTCTGCTTTGATAATTTTCCGCCCAACTTAATACTTCGGAAGAATGTACAGAATCAACCATCCAGCTAAGACTGTTCTTCAAAAAAATAATTTCCTCTTCCATATAATTGATCGATCGTAACCACATAGAATGCTCCTGGGCATACAATTTTAATATCCGGTCTGGCATAGGATTTCGGACCGGATTAAACAACGCCCCCGCAATAAACAGCAGGGGCGTATCCTTTGCTGGTGAATTATTTGATTTCAATTTTTTTATGCGTTGTGGTTTTATTTTCCACTACCAGTTTGGGCAAAGAAATCGTCAGCTCTCCATTTTCATAACGGGCATCAATTTTATCACCCTTAATATTTTCCGGGAGGGTGAAGGATCTGGAGAAGGATGTGAAATTATATTCCTTTCGGGTATACCGCTCATCTTTCTCTTCTGTGCGGTTTGTCTTTTCGGCGCTGATCGTTATCAGATCACCGTCCACATTAACTTTAAAATCTTCTTTTTTCAAACCAGGCGCAGCAAGCGCTATGATATAGCTGCCGTCTGTTTCCGTGATGTTTACAGCCGGAACAGTAGAAATGCTTTCCCACCCTGAGTCGAACCATTCTCTCCAGGGTTTGAAGAAATCGTCAAATACAGCGGGGAAACGCTCTGTACGTTTTACGGGGATATTACCGTTGTTCATACTGATTAATTTTTTTTAATGAATAATTTTTACCTACAAATATTATGTTTGAGCAATGCTGATTTGAAGAATTGTCGTCATTCGAATGTCTGCCTTTCGTCATTGAGATTCAACCCATACAGCCGCCTCTTATTCTCAAAAAAGCCGACGGATAAATGGAATACCTTAGCCTATACCTCCAGGAGCGAGCAAAAAAAGAACATCGCCATCAAGACTCTGTTTTAGGTTTATCATCGAACAGTATACGAAGAGAGGAGGGTTGGTCGTCATCATACGGGCCGTCCGAAACGCTCCACAGGAAAGCGAACAAAAAACCGCCGGCTACCAGGATGCTTGCTGTTATTAAGAGGATGATTACGCTCATGTGTTTCAGTTATGCGGCAAAACTATCGGCCCCCTCCGAACGGCGTAATGAGTAAGGTCGGATAATAAGATGATCGAAATCATATAATTAATTTACTCCCCTGAGAAATTGTGTTTTTTCCTTGACAGGTCCTTTTCTGTTCCGGTACCTTTGCAGCCGGAATTAGTTAAAAGTGTATATGAATGAACTGTTGAAACAAATTGCAGAGAATCCCATCACCTCCCTGGCAATCGTGGGGAACCTGATCCTGATTGAAAGCTTGCTTTCCGTAGATAATGCTGCGGTACTGGCTACGATGGTCAAAGACCTTCCTAAAGAACAGCGCAACAAGGCCCTGAAATACGGCATCTGGGGTGCGTACGTGTTTCGCGGACTGGCGCTTTTATTTGCATCCGTCCTGCTTCAGATCTGGTGGCTCAAACCCCTGGGCGGCGCCTATCTTTTGTATCTGGTATACGACTGGTGGAAAGGAAAAAAAACAAAAACCAAAGAAGACGATCTGCTGGATAAAAAAAACAATTGGTTTTACAGCGTAACAGTCGGCCGCATTGGCGTATTCTGGTCTACGGTATTATTGGTTGAATTGATGGATATGGCTTTTTCTGTAGATAATGTGTTTGCTGCCGTAGCGTTCACCAATAATATCATTTTGGTTTGTCTGGGTGTCTTCATCGGTATTCTGGCTATGCGTTTCATCGCACAGTGGTTTGTACGGCTGATGGAAACCTATACATTTCTTGAGTCCAGTGCTTTTCTGGTAATTGCCGTGCTGGGCTTTAAACTTTTAATATCCGCCTACGAGCATCAGTATTCGCATACGGCGTTCAGTGTTTTTTTAAAAGAACATGCGGAAGCGGTTGATTTATGGACATCCCTTGCTACCGCCGGATTTTTTTTAATTCCTGTTTGCACCTCTTTTCTCTTTGGGTATCCGGTTTCCCGGAAAAAGAGAAGCTCCCCAAAAGAATTATAAATAAGACAAGATGCACGGCTTCGTAAATCCCGGGGTCTGCTCTGCCAGACCCCGGGCAAGACGGAAGACGGTTATTGTTTAGTAAACTGAACGTTGAGAATCAGTTTTACTTCGTCGCTGACCACCACGCCGCCGGCTTCGGTTACTGCATCCCACTTTAATCCGAATTCTTTTCGCAAAAGGGAGCCCGTTGCTTCAAATCCAATTTTGGTTTGCCCCCAGGGGTCTACCATTTTACCACTGAATTCAGCCTTTAAGGTGATCGGTTTTGTAGTGTTTCGGATTGTGAGATTTCCGATCAGGGTATAGACGCCGTTTGTCAGCTGAAGCTTTCCATTTTCAAAAATGATTTTCGGATAGGTTGCCGCATTGAAAAAATCGTCGCTTTTCAGATGCGTATTCCGCTGCTCATTGCGGGTATCGATGCTGTCAACTTCTGCTGAAAAGGAAATCTCTGCATCTGAGAAATCGTCTTTTTCTGCTTCTAGGGTTCCTTCGAAAGAAGTGAACTGTCCGGTCACCGTCGTAATCATGAGGTGTTTTACCTTGAAGAGAATGTCGCTGTGTGCGGGGTCAATTTTGTACGTTGCCATGGTTTATTAAATTAAAGATGAAAAAATTAAAAAGATGAAACCTGCAGGGGGATGTCCATAATAAGAATCCGGGCATCACTTGTTGCCAGTATATTAATTGTGTCTGCTTCAACGATAGCCAGACCGTCGCGGCGAGAAAGATTTTCTCCGGCAACCTCGGCGTCTCCTTCAATCATAAATATATATACACCGTTTGTTTTTTTAGAAAGGTTATAAGTTTTGATTATGCCGGCGTCTAAATAACCAAGGCTGAATCGCACATCCTGATGAATCCATGTTTTGGCTGGCTGTTCAGCGGAACCAATCACTGCTACAAAATTGTTTTTCAATTCTGATTCATCCAGGCGGATCTGATCGTATCTGGGAGCTACATTTTTTTGATTGGGCATTACCCAGATTTGTAAAAACGAAACCTCCTCCTCCCTACTGCCATTCATTTCACTATGCCGGATACCGGCGCCTGCGCTCATAACCTGTATTTCTCCTTTCTGGATGTAGCCCTGATGCCCCATGCTGTCTTTGTGTGCAAGGGTGCCGCTGAGTGGAATGGAGATGATCTCCATATTGTCGTGCGGATGCGTTCCAAAGCCCATTCCCGGAGCAACCCGATCATCGTTCAAAACTCTGAGTGCTCCGAAGTGCATGCGCTTCGGATTGTAATAGTTGGCGAAGCTAAAGGTATGTGCGCTCTGCAGCCAGCCGTGATTGGCATGTCCTCTGGATTCGGCAGGGTGTATTTCTGTCTTCATAATATATTACATCTGTTTTATAAAATATATGTATATACATATATAAAATCAAAAAAATTATTCGTTTGTTCGGATCAGTTCCATAAGCTGATTGATTTGAAGGGCCTGCTTATCCGAAATTGTGAGGAGGGACTTCATCAAGTTTTCGATTTGTATGGTTGCTTGTTCGAGCAGACGAATACCCGAATCGGTTAGCTGCATTACGGTATGCCGTTTGTCGTCTGTAGCACTTTGGCGGCGGACTAGTTTTTTTGCAACGAGCCGGTCGATGATCCGGGGTACATTGGAGTTTTTTTCAATCATTCTTCCCGCAATATCCTTCACACACATTTTTTCCGGAGCTTTCCCTTTTAGGATCCGCATCACATTGTATTGCTCGTGGGTTAGACCAAAGGATTTCAACTCCCGGCTCATAGAGGTTTTCAGCCACCAGGCCGTGTAGAGTATATTGAGCGAGGCTTTATGCGTTTCATTGCGAAACCGGGTTGTCTGAAGAACTGATTCGAGGAGCACGATGCAAATATATGTACATACATGTAAAATTCAAAAACAAGTTTCAGAAGGATCGGTATCCGATGAACCACCGCTTTCGGATGGCAAGCAATAAAAATGGATCAACAACCCCGGCGAAGAGAATGAAGACCGCGGAGATTTTCGCAACGCATTTAGGATTAAGTATTTGTGATTCCACTCGATACGAATCTCGGCAGGAGTCATTTAAATTCAGAAGATAGATCATATGCAGAAATTCGGTTTTGATATACCCTTGTGACAAAAAATGAAATAGCCGTAACGAAAAGTAGATACCAACTTGGATGATCATTCTGGCTATTCTATATGACAACTAAAAAACAACCAATGAAATACTTGATTATCTGCATGTTTGTTTTATGCGTGTCGATTCCGGCAGCAACAGCACAGCCAACAGTAAAGACAACTGAAAATTTAAAGAAAGAATTACTGGAGCAAAGTCGCATCTACCGGAATGCAGGCTGGATTCTTTTCGGGTTGGGGACAACCACGATGGTGACCTCTACAATCATTTTGATAGGAGCGACCTCGAATGATACTGAATATGATGCTGCCGGGTGGTTTTTACTAGGTACTACCTGCAGTTTGAGCAGTGTTCCCTTTTTTGTGATATCTGGTTCAAAGGCCCGCAAAGCAGCAATGCTATCCGGAGGTATTAAAATTGAAAAAGTTTCGCCGGTGCTTGCTCGTGCCAGGACGATCCCTGCAGTTGGGATACGGGTTGATTTTTAGAAACGTTATATTCGGGAGAACGAGAGTTAGGGGTTATGGGTTATGGGTGTCGTCTCGTAACCCGAAACTCGTAACCCATAACTACATACAATGTTCAATTCCACAAGTGTTTATAACCCCGAAACGGTGATACCTGCCTGCAGGGGACGAATCTGATTGGGTCCCTGTCCTTCTTTGATGAGATCGTTGAGCTGGTATTGTACAAAGAGACCGATGATTCCGTAGCTGATGCGGGCACAGGCCGCAAGACGAAGGGTATTGAAGTGTTTCCTGTCTTTGATTTTACTGTTGTAGTTTCTATTGCCCTGTGCATCCCGTTCATAGCGGGTTTTATCTACCGCAGTAATCAGCGTCCCGACTTTCATACCGATAGCGAGCTTCCAGCTTTTGTTGGGTGTCTGCGGTTTGTTCATAAACCGAAGTTCTATCGGAGCTTCCAGAAAAGCGGTGTGCAATGCGATACTTTTATAACGAATCGTGGTATCGGATCCGGTTAGGGTTCTGAACCGGATACCGCCATTGCCGTTAATTTCCAGTTCGCGGCGGTTTTCGGGATCAAAGAAGACCCGGTCGGAACCGACTCCTCCGCCGATACCAATACTGAAACGGGGATCTGTTTTAAAAGGAAGATCGAATGAAAAATAAGCGTTGAAACAACGGGAAAGTCCTTTCGCAACAACACTGTCGGGTCGTTGCATCCACTGTGTTGTACCCAGCTGAAATTGCAGATGGTCTTTGGGTCTTCCTGAAAGTATCTGAGCGGCATCTGTTTTTGGAATGTCTTTCTGCTGCGTGAAACCGAAGTAAGCGGATAAAAGAAAAACTCCGAACAAACCGATTTCTTTCGTGGATAAAATCATGGGCAAAAATGAATGGCGACAAAGGTATAGGAAAGGAAACAACACCCCAAGTGCTGCCTGAGTGAAGTACCTGCTTTTGGGATCAGAAGGGATTGGGAGGAAAACTGATGGCAAAGAGGGTTTTTCCCGGGACGGAGCTTACTTCGAGTTTCGCTTTATGTTCCTGTACGATTCGTTTTACAATGCTGAGCCCCAATCCGGAGCCGCCCTGTTTTTCTTTTGTGGAATAAAACACCTTAAAGATCTTTTCCAGATCAGCAGGAGGAATGACAGGGCCGTTGTTCTCAAAACAAACAAGAATCTTATCGGGCAGTTTCTCGGCGTGAATAATCAGTTTTTTATCGGCCTGATCTTTCATCGCCTCCATGGCATTTTTAATCAGATTCGACCATAGCTGAAATAGCTTGATTTCATTTCCATAAAGCATCAAATCGGGAGGAATGGATAAAACGACATCATCATGATCGATCATGTCCAATTTGAAAATGCTGAGAACGGACTTAATATTCTCCAGCAGAAGTATTGGCTGCCGGATATTTTCTTCCTCATTTTTTATATATGAACGAAGATTCTTGATCACATTGGTCGATTTCGTTACCGATGAGTCAATCGTTTGTACAATCGTATTGATAGTTTGAAGATGTTCCAGCACCCGCAATAGGATTAAGGCTTTTTCAAACTTCAGAAACTGACGAATCAGATCGGTTTGATGCGGATGAATGCGACAGCGCACCAATTGATCTGTAAAACTCTGAACGAAAGATTCCGGTATCTCAGGATGGCTCGCTGTTAAGTATTCGCGCATCTCTTTTTTTTCTTTCATCATCTGCGAGCCGGTTACAAAAGACTCTGTCTGGATTAATTGAATAATTTCCGTAATAAACCGCCATTCCTCTTCTTTTAGCAAGAACACTTCTTTTTCAAATATTTCTTTCAGAACATATTGCAGGGTTTCAGCACCCACCATGATGGTGCTGATCGGAGTGTTGAGGTCGTGGGCAACGCCGGCCGCCATTTCACCGATGGCCGCCATTTTTTCATAATCGTTTACGGCGCGGGATAAGCGAATATTTGCATCCATGCTTTCCTGCATTTTTAATTCAAGATCTTTATTGATCGACTTCAGCCCTTCTTCGTATTGTTTCCGAAGCGTAATTTCATTTTCAACGGCGATATATCCGGTAACTTTCATTTCGTCATTCAATAAAGGAACGATGTTCAGTTCGAGCCAGTATTCGTTTCCGTTTTTGCCCCGGTTCTGAATTTCCACTTTTGAAATGACTTCCTTTTTCTGAAGTTTTGAGTTTATTAAAGAGATGGTGTTTTTATCCGTTTTTTCATACTGAAAAATCGATGGAGATTTTCCTTCGATTTCATTCAGTTTATATCCAGTAAGCTTAAGCAAGCTGTTATTCGCCCAAAGGATTCTTTTGTTTGCATCAGTTATCAGCACCAGGTTTGAGGTATATTCAGCTACCAATGACAATCGACGAATTTCTTCTTTATATTTCTTTTCTTCACTGATATCCTGAATAATGCCGGTTATTGAAACAGGCCGGCCCGCTTTATCATAAGTCTTTTCTCCGATAATCCGAACCCAGATGGGGGATTGTGTTTTCTGCTGGATCATTTCAATTTCTGTATCCAGATATTTTTCTGAATTTTCGGGAGCCCAAAAAGAGAAAAGCTGTTTTCTGTAATCTTCATGGATCAGTTGCTGCAGGCTGCGATTGTTTTTGGAGTATTCCACCTCCACACCCAGCAGCTCATCTAGGGTTTCAGAACTTTCCCAATTTAGAGAAGGTAAAAACACTTCATAATGCCCCAGCCTTGCGCGTTTTTGTGAAAGCACCAGTTTCTTTTGGGCCTGTTCCAGCTCTAGCGTTCTTGCTTTCACCAGCAGTTCCTGATTGTTGATCAACGATTCGTTTTCTGAGTTCTTCTGTTGCAACGAGTTGACCAAAGAGGCAAACGTGTTCTGAAGAGTCGCAATTTCACTTTTTTTGTCACTGATCGGAATCTTTTGTTTCAAGCGGTTTTTTTCGGTGCTTTGAACCAAACGTGTCAGATTCAGTATAGGTCGCGTAAGGGTACGAGATAATATAAATAGCAGGATAAGAAAAAAGGGTACGGCTCCTATAAGAGTGAGATATACCGGCTGATTAATTTTTTTGATTTCTGCAGAGAGCCTTTGTCTGCTTTCTGCAATCCGCACGTATCCTTTTCCAAGTGAAGATTCAAAGGACACATCCTGAAATAAATAAGCGGTGCTGTCGATCCGGGCAATATCCTGGTAGGATTTATCTTCCGGATAAGCGGCTAGCAATTCCTCGGAGCGGGTGAGTGAATCTTTGATAATGACGCCTACAAAATTGAAATCGGCATTTTTTTTCGTAAACTCGATAGATTTTTTTACGCTATTTAAATCTTCAAAGTCTAGCGACAATTCGATTCCTAGCGCTAGCCCCTGTGCAGCTTCCCGAAGGGCCTGTTTTTTTCGTTCCAGCACCAGTCGCTCCTGTTGGTAGGGAAGGTAAAAGGCGGCAATCACAACAATCACAAGAGCCAGGATCGCAAAAGGAATCCAGAAACGAAACGTGATGGAATGAAAAAATTGGCGCATAGATTAGTCAACCAAAAGGAACTGATATTTTTCGTCTATGATAAGCTTTGAGCTTTTCGAAATAAGTCCGATAGCTCCTGGAGTTTTTATAACATATTGAAGCACTTCTTCATCGCTGTCTAGGAAGACCGGTGGATTGGCGCGTCCCTGAAACACCAGCGACAACCAGTATTTCTGCATTTGTTTAACCCCTCCGTTGTAAATAACAAACGACACAGAAGCCGCTGAAGCAGATTTGGAAGACGGCAATACGATAATGGTTTGTTCACGGGTAAGGGGCCAGCTTGAATATTTGCCAAGAAAAACTTCACGCACATCTTTAGTTCTGCCTTTTGTAAAACCTGTTTTATTTTGAATAACGGAAAGATCTTTCATCTTCGGCTGCGCGCACACAAGATATCCGGTAAACAAAAAAAGTATCGTGATGATTGATTTCATGATTAAAATGCGTATGCCAGTTGAAGTTTAAAAACAAAATGGTTGTGCGCAGCATGGGAGCCACCTTGCATGTGTCGGTCGGCAGATTGGTATTCAAGTTCAGATTTTAAGTTGATCTGGTGCGTGAATTCATGCCGGTAACCAATGGCGTAGCGCCCAACTTTGTAACCGTACGTATGCAGGTCTTTGTCGCTGATCTGCATCCAATCAATGTGAATAAAGGGGATGCTTTTGTCATTTATACGCCAGCCTGCATACAGGTAGTTGGTTGCGTTCTGAGCCAGTCCGAGAGAATCAGTTTTGGTCAGGTTATAAGCAAACTCATTCAACACTTCGTATCGGTTATTGAAATAGGCGAAAGAAGCGCTGAGCAGGTGAAACTTCACGTTTCCTTTATAAACAGGTCCGGTATAATTGGTCAGCCTGGGATCCGAATGCCCGCTATGAGCACCTCTTCCGTTTCCGGTAATATTGTTGTAATAGTAAGAGCCGCCGATGCGCATGCCAGTCTTGGGTTTAAAGTGAAAAGCCGCGGTGAGGGATGGTGCAATATCTGCGCTGAACCCGTCACTGGATGCAATACCATTTCCAACAACAAGGTCGTAACCAAAATTGCTGTTGCCGAGGTTTTGTCCCTGCATTTGAACCCCCAGCGTGTGCAAAGGAACGAGGTGGCTGAATGCAACCGGTCGTTCAACGGCCGGGAAGAAAACTCTTCCGTGATGGTACACATCATTCCAGTAGTTGACCGGGGTATGAATTTTCCCCACAATCAGATGATGGTTTTTATAATAATTGAAACGAATGAAACTGCGTTCAATGCTCGGAAAGAATCCTGTTGCTGATTTGTCGTTAAAGCGAATGACAAATTCTCCCAGGAAGGAGATTTTATCCGTTAGGCTGGAAGTCACAAAAAAATCATGTTCTCCGATCGTAAAATAGGAATAGGAATGATCTTTAGTAGACTCCATAAAATATTCCGTGTGGCCAAAGCCATTGAACTGAGTCCTTGGTTTTTGTGCCCATCCTGCCTGAAGTATGCTCACAAAAAAAAGGGTATAAAGAAAACGATTCATACGTGATTATTTGTGTTTGTTTCTATAGGTGCTTTAGCAGCCTAATAATGCAAAAAGTTCCTGTTCCTTCCAGGGTTTTCCGATAAAAGCGTCCAGCAAACCTTCTTTTTTAAGCTCGGAAACATGATGCTGATCTGCCTGTCCCGACAGAAGAATGCATTTCAGGTCGGGGAATTCAGCTTTTACCGATTTTATCAGTTCATAACCCGACATCCCCGGCATCCGGTAATCGGTTAGTAAAAACCGAAGTTCTACGCCTCGTTCCTCTAATGTTTTTAAATGGGTCATCACGTCTTCCGGTTTTTGAAAAAAATCCATCAATATCTCTTCCTGGTTCATGCATTTTCGAAGTTGTAGCGACAACATCTGTAAAATATGCGGGTCGTCATCTACACAAACGGCTGCTGCGTTGATTTGGTTCATAGTATTTGGATTGGATTTTATGAAAAAAAGCAATTAGGTTTTTTCCAATGCTTCAACAGGTACAATCTTGTACAGGTAGTAATCATTTTCCGCGTCTATGCACACCTGCGTAATATCAATCTGTATGGTTTCACCATTGGATTTTTTTAAGACGCCCTCTCCTTCCGCAATGGAGTCTTCTCCGTTGTTCATCCGGATCGGGATTTTTTGATTTACCCAATTATTTTTTTTCTCTCCAAGCATCGATTCAAAGGCACGATTGACGAATTCAATGCTGCCGTTAATGCCTTTGGTGATGACAGAAGGATAAGGTGAATTTTGAAACGCTTTGTAAAAGACAGACTCCCGCAAGAGCTGATTTTTCCGAATTAGGCCGTACTGTATCGATTTCAACAGTGCATAGGCGGAAGCATCGCTTTTGGAGATATAATCCTGTGCTCCCGCTTCCATACAGCTAAGCGCCAATTGTTCATCGTTGTGGCCGCTCAGAATGATGAAGCAGGAGTTCGGAAATAGCGGTGCTGCGGAATAATAGGTCTCTAGGCCGGTTGATCCGACAATATTTAGATCCAGAAACACCACGTCAGGGTTGCCATTATTAAGATCTTCCTGCACGGATTCAATACTATCATGAATTGAAATCTTTGAAAGATCCAGGCCAACGCGGGCCAGATTACGGGATAGCACTTCCGCAAAAATGCGATCGTCTTCTATGATTAATATGTTTAAATCCTGAATACTTTTCATACTGTTTTGTTGGGAATTACAGATAAGCTAAAAAAGAATTTCCCGGATGCCGTTCATGCCATCAAAAAGAAGGCTTATGAAGAAACAAAATAACAAAAAGCACTAACTTAATTGCCAAAAGAAGCACCCACAAACGGGAAATTACGTAGTAATACGTATTTAGATCAAAAAGGATCGATTAATCCTTCGCGGAAAGGTATTTCTGAATCTCTTCTTCAACCTGATTGCACATCTGAAGCACATCGAGATACAATTTTGGCAGTTCGGCTTTTCCGGCAGCTGTGCCTTCCCGGTATTTCATTTTATAAAGATTGAGCTTTTGGTTCAGGCTTTCGAGCTGCAGCAATTCCAGGGAAGGTTTTAGTTTGTGGGTGAGTTTGCTGATCGCCACCATGTCTTCATCATCAGGGTACGCTTTGAGCGTAGATGAAAGAGGTTTCAGTTCTTCCAAAAAAGCCGCTAACAGCTTCTTAGCCAGCTCCATATTAAAATTAGCAAGCGTAATTACCTGTTCGTAATTCAGTAGTGTACTAGTCATTTCTAAATGGGAATCTGGGTGTATTTTCTGGGTTTCGTCAGTACAATTTAAGGAAACTAAATCTTCTTTCAAAAAAAACGAAGATAAGCGTAGTAAAAAGGATGGTTTAGAAATAAGAGATCGTTTCATGTTTACGGACTAAAGGGTTATAAAAAACCCCGCCATTCAGCGGGGTTTATGAAATGGCTTCGTAAGCTTACATATACAATGGCCATCAAAGGAATGGAATGGGCTTTTCGTAATTTAACAGAAGGCGTTTAAAAGGAGCTGTATCAGAGGAATTGGAAAGGCGTCTGCTTTAATCAGGAAAGTAACAAATACTAAATTACAGCCTGCGGGAGGAGTATGGCAAGAAACACTGGGTTTAATTTTATGAATTCAGCAGTTTCTGCATCCTTCCACAGGTGTTTTTACGTATACTTTTTTCAAAAAAAGAAAAAATCAAACGAAGTGGCGTAAATTACTGAAGTTGAACACTCGGGTTCTCTTATAACCAGCTTAGAAGAATCTCGTTTATTGTATATGGAAGCACTTGAAAACCTCAATTCGATTCAGCAAGAAAAACTGATCTATGCACTGGAACATTCCATGGACGGAGTGGCGTTATTGAATGCTAAAGGGGAATATTATTACCTCAACGAAGAACATCTTACGATGTTTGGCTACACGAAACAAGAGGAATTAATCGGAAAACCCTGGCAACACATCTATGGGCCTTCGGAAATAGACCGTATCAACCAATCCATTTTCCCGGAACTAATTGAACGAGGGCGTTGGAGAGGAAAAACCATTGGGAAAAGTAAAACCGGAGATCCGGTATATCAGGAAATCTCGTTAACCACTATGTCTGATGGGGGGATTATCTGTATAGCCCGCAATATTTGGGAAGACGTACAAAAAAAACATCAGCTTTCGAATCAGCAATACCTGCTCGATTCTTCCAACACCATATTTGCGATCTTCAACAAACAGTTTTTTCTTACCTGGGGAAATAAGGAGCTTTCCAGAGTAATCGGTATACCTCAAAAGGATCTGCACCTGCACCGGGTATCTGAGTTTTTAGATGTAACGCACGAACTTTCCGACCTGCAGGATCAGCAGGAGTTGCAACAGGAAAGCAGGGTTACAGATGCGAATGGCCAAAAAAGATGGGTGAAGTGGCGCATCACGTATCATCAGGAGGCTTCCAGTTATTTTTTAGTCGGAAACGACGCCACCGCGGATAAAAAACAACAGGAACTGCAGCAGATCATACATTCGATCAGTGAAGGCTTTCTGAGCCAAAAGAATAAAAACGATTATTTCAATAAGGTTCTTGCACAGCTTCTTCATCTTACAGAAAGCGAATACGGATTTTTGGGCGAAGTGTTTTATGAACAAAACAAACCCTATTTAAAAACATATGCGCTGACCAATATTTCCTGGGATGAAGCAACAAAAACATTTTACGAGCAACATGCCCCTCAGGGTCTGGAGTTTAAAAACCTCGATACGCTTTTCGGTTATGCGATGAAACACCGGACTGTGGTTATTGCCAACAATGCTCCGCAGGATCATCGCCGGGGTGGAGTTCCTTCCGGGCATCCTCCGCTCAACGCTTTTCTGGGGATTCCGGTGTTTACCGGCAATAATGAAATGGTTGGTCTGATTGGTTTGGCTAATAATAAACAGGGCTATACCAACGAAGATGTTGTTTTACTTTCTCCTTTTTTAGAAATGTTTGGAAGTACTATTAAGAGTTATAAAGAGGAAATGCTCCGGCAGGAAGCGGAAGCCTCCTTGAGCAAGACCCTTGCCGAACGAAATGCCTTTTTCAAGGCGCTGGATGCAAGCTCTGTTATTTCTATTACGGACCTGAATGGAAAGATTGAATATGTAAATAATATATTCTTAGAGGCGTTGGAATATACGAGGGAGGAAGTTTTGGGAAACGATTTCAGAAAGATACAATCCGGCTTGCACGATCCAGGGTTCTGGAAGGAGATGTGGGAAACTGTTATGAAAGGAAGAACGTGGAGAGCTGAGATCTGTAATCGCTCCAAATCAGGAAATAATATTTGGTTTGAAACGGCAATTACTCCAATCTATGATGATCTGGGAGAAATCAAACAGCTGATGTCTATCAGTACGGTGGTTACAAGGCGCAAACAATTGGAATCCGATGTGATCCGGCAATTCAATGAGCTGGGAAAAAAACAATCGAAACTGGTTTTGCAGGATGAAATTCTAAAAAACACCAGCTCCGTTGTTGTAATCACCGATATTTCCGGAAAGATCACCTGGGTGAACAACGCATTTACCTATGTAACCGGATATTCGGCAGAAGAAGCAATTGGAAAAGTTCCGGGACATTTTTTACAATCTGAAAAAACAGACAAAGAAACCATTCATCGCTTCTCCGAAGCAATCAAAGAAAAAAAAGAATTTTATGCCGAGTTGTTAAACTGCCATAAAAACGGAAGAGAATACTGGATTCAGATTAAGTGTCAACCCATTTATAATGCAGCAGGAGAACATATCGGATTTTTTGCGATCGAAGAAGATATCACCACCCGGAAAGAAAGCGAAACGAAAGTACAGGAACAAAAACTCCTTCTGGATCTCGCCATCGCGGGTGCAGATGCCGGCATCTGGGACTGGAATATGATGGAAAATAACATCTCCTATTCCGCCGGCTGGGAAAAACAAATGGGTTTTGGGGTAGATACAAACTGGATGAACCGCATCCATCCCGAAGATCGGCAATATGTAATGGATCAGTTATATGCTCATATCACGGGCGTTTCAGAAACCTACAATGCTGAATTCCGAATTAAAAACAGTCGCAATGAATATGTTTATGTACTCGATCGGGGCCGGGTTATTTCTTTTACTAAAATCGGTAAACCGGAACGGATGATCGGGGTTTCCATCAATATTCATGATATAAAAGAAACAGAGGAAATGCTTCGGGTTTCGGAAGCAAGGATGCATTCCGTACTGGATGCATCTGGGGCTGCTATCTGGGAATGGAACATTCCGGAAGACCGGGTCGTTGCCGGAGAGGAGTTTGCCCAATTATTTGGCTATAGCTCCTTAACGAGTATGCCGATGAGTACCGGAGGACTCATACCTCTGGTGAAAAAAGAGGACCGAAAAGAAATGTTCCGTCAGTTTAATGAACACCTGGCCGGTAATCTGGATAAGCTCGACATAGAATACCGTGTAAAAAACCCGACGGAGAACGATTATATCTGGTACAACCTGAAAGGAGCGGTTACTATTCGAAGCAGTTCCGGTAAACCCATCCTTGCGATCGGCTCCTGCTATCGTATCCACGAACGGAAAAAAACGGAAGCCCAGCTTGTAGAAAGCGAGAAAAAATTAAAAATGCTCATTGAAGCTTCGGGAGTTGCTTTATGGGAATGGTATATTGTTGAAGATCGGATTGAAGCAGGGGATGATTTTGCCCGTTTATTTGGATATGCACATTTTTCTGAAATGCCGGAGAAATACAGCGAACTTTTTCAGCGTTTGCCGGAATCGGATCGGCAGTTGGTTAATAAACAAATGCAGGATCATATCTCAGGCAAAGTGCCGTCTATGGACAACGATTTCCGGATCATGCAGCAAGGGACCCGCAACTATATCTGGGTGAATGCGAAGGGGACTATTATTCAATGGACGCCCGAAGGTCAGCCGATGAAAGCAGCCGGATTTATGTACAATATTCAGGATCGAAAAGAAGCAGAAGAAGCACTGGCAAAAGCGAAAGACCAGGCGGAAGCTTCTGTTCGCGCTAAACGCCGGTTTCTAGCTAATATGAGTCACGAAATCCGAACGCCCCTGCATGCTATCCTGGGCATCAGCGATCAGCTGATTCAAACCAAACTCAGGGAGGAACAAAAACAAAAAGTAGAAATCATCAATGAATCCGCCAATGCCCTGCTGGGGATTATAAACGATGTTATTGAACTGTCAAGAATTGAAGAAGGCAAATTAAAAATTCAACTCACGCCATTTTACTACAAGCATCTCGTGAAGAATGCTTTTCAGCTTTTTGAATCGGCTGCCCAAAACAAAGGACTTACCTATGAACTTGATTTCGATCCGAATTTAAATCGCCTGGTATTAGGAGATCCGACCAGGGTACGTCAGATTTTGTTAAACCTGCTGAGCAATGCTGTGAAATTTACGGAGAAGGGATCCATTAAACTTTCATGTACGCTGAAAGAAGAAAAGGGGAGAGAGCCAATGATTTGTTTATCCTGTGCAGATACCGGAATCGGGATGAGTGAGGATATGAAAAATCGTCTCTTTACAGATTTTTCACAAGAGGATGAAAGCTTCCAGCGAAAATACGGAGGTAGCGGTCTGGGCCTTGCTATCACTAATGAGCTTATTCATCTCATGTCGGGAACCATTTCGATTGAAAGTAAAAAGAACACAGGAACCATTGTTACCGTATACCTGCCGTATCAGGAGTCCGGTACTCAGGAAATTAAAACTGCTATGCCTGAAGCGATAGATCTTTCCGTGTTTGCAGGGAAAAAAATCCTTGTTGCCGAAGACAATAAGTTCAACCGACTTTTAGTGGAGATGATTTTTCAGAAGCACGAGCTTTCCTTTCAAATGGCTGTTAACGGAGTGGAAGCAGTAGATCTTGCCACAACTACACCATTTGATTTAATTCTGATGGATATACAGATGCCGGAAATGGATGGTGTGGAGGCGTTGAAGCGAATTCGCAGAAACAAAAAGAATACCCGCCCGGTTATCCTGGCGGTCACAGCCAATGCCATAAAAGAAGAGTTAGAAGAGTATATACAGCTTGGATTCGATGGTTATATTACCAAGCCGTTTGACGAATCACAACTCCTTGAAAAAATGAGTGCTGCCATGAAGCCGCCTCCAAAGAAAACCCACAAATGAGTGTTAATACGTAATAAACCATCGTATAAAAACTTAAAATAACCCTTCCTGTTCCGGCTTTTTCAACAAAGAAGGCAGGAATGTGCTACTTTACACAATTGATTGCATACAAGATTCCGGGTGCTGAAAAAAGCCGGCAATTCTATAAAAAACAAGCCTTTATGAAAGCAGATCAATTGTTGTTTCAACAGGAAAAATGGGAAGGACTCGATCAACTGCATTATCCACCGGAAGACTACCAACTGCTGCTGCTTTTTGCAGATAAAAAGTGGTTGTTGAATCCTGAAATGATTCATTCATTACGTCAGCTATTTCCGCATTCCACGATCGTTTCTTCCTCCACCGCCGGTGAAATTTATAATGGAGCGGGACATGAAGGCTCGGCCGTATGCATTCCGGTTCATTTTGATCATACCCGTTTTGAGGTAGCCTGTGATCAGCTTGACCATTTTCCAGGTTCTTTTGAATTAGGACAGGCGCTGGCAGGCCAGTTGTCCAGAAAGGACTTGTCCTATGCGTTTTTGATTTCAGATGGTCATATTGTAAACGGTTCTGATTTGATTGCGGGAATCATGGATATACTGGGGAACGAGATACCCATCAGCGGGGGGATGGCTGGAGATGGTAGTAAATTCTCTGAAACGATCACCGGTGTAAATGAAAACCTCGGACAAGGATATGTTATTTTAATTGGATTTTATGGGAATCGTTTACAGGTAGGGATCAGCGTTCAACGTGGGTTTACGTTTCTAGGCCCGGAACGCATCGTTACCCGGTCTGATAAAAATATTCTCTACGACATTGATGGCAAGAATGCCCTTGAGCTTTATAAAACCTATCTTGGAAAATATTCAGAAGAGTTGCCGGGATCCGCACTTTTATTTCCAATTGCCATCATAGGAGAATCGAATGCGGAACCACTGGTTCGAACCATTCTTTCGATCAACGAGGCGGAGGGTTCGATGATCTTTGCAGGGAATTTACCGGAAGGGTCCCGGATTCGCCTGATGCACTCCAATCTGAATCATCTGATTGAATATGCGAGAGAAGGAGGAAAGCAGTCTTCAAATCGTTTTATGCATCCGCCTGCTCTGGCCCTGGTAATGAATTGTGTAGGAAGAAAAACGATACTTCAATCAAGAAAGAATGAGGAAATTGAAGAACTTACGAAGGTATTTGACAGGCAGACCATGGTAGCCGGTTTTTATACATATGGTGAATTCTCTTCCTGGGAAAATCCGGCGAAAGTATGCGACCTTCACAATCAAACGGTTGTCGTGACGGTTTTAGATGAATTATAGGTATGTACCATCCCCAGCTTCTCCGATTATTGGAAGGATTGAGTCCGGAAATGCGGCAAAACTCGGCCCAGCTTGAACCTCTTTTGCATCAGATAAGCCAACGGTTTTTAGAATACGATAGGAATGTTGAACTGCTGGAGCATGCTTCTTCGATTGCAGAAAAGGAGTACGAAGACATCTACCGAAAATTCAAAGAAACAACGGCCCATCTCGATCAACTTGTAGAACGGCGAACCGCCGAAAATGATGAACTGATTCAGTTTCCACTTCAAAATCCGAATCCTGTAATCAGTACGGATTTGAACGGAGTTCTCTTGTTTCAAAACAAAGCCGCAGATTTGCTGAAAGAGGCAGAATATCAGAATAAGAAATTTGCGAAACAGGATTTTTTCTCTAAAATTATTCCCGGACTTAAGGATGCCGGAAGTTTTGAAATTCGAAGTGTAGATAAAGTATACCTGGTCTACTATATAAAAATTGAAAAAACCGATAGGATCAATTTTTATTTTTCTGATATCACGGAGCTTTGGGATCTGCAACAAAAATCATACGACAATTTCTATCGCCTCAATAATTTTCTGGAGGCAACGGATTCCGTTCACTACATCGTTTACAGCCGTCAGTCGGAAAAGAATTTTTTCACCTCCCGCTGGCCTCTTTTGTTTGGATTTAATCCCAATAAATCAGAGGATCCGCTCCTTGAAAAACGGGCAGCCGTTTTACCGCATTTGCTAAAGGATTACGACGAAGCACTTCATCAGATGGAACTGAGCGGAAATGCCCGCTTTAAATATCAGATTGAAAACAAGATCACCAAAAAGACGCTCTGGATAGAAGAAGAAATAAAAAAACGGTATGATCCTTTTTTGAAGGACGAAGTGATGATTGGGAAAATTACGGATGTAACCAGTACAGAATTGTACAAAGATTTTATCGCAGAATCTGAAAGCCGGTTCAAAAACATCACCGACTCTCTCCCTGTTATGACCTGGGTTTCAGATCAGCATAATCGGGTGACGTATTCGAATCAGCAAATCAAAGAATTTTTTGGTCGTCCACTCGAAGAGATCAAGGGGCATAAAGAATTTGAAGCCTATATCCATCCTTCTTACCGCAATAAGGCTGCGATGGAGTGGCAGGATAAACTACAGGACAAAAAGAAGGTAAGTGTTGAATTTCTTCTTATGGGTGCAGACGGCAAGTATCACTTCATACATGAGGTGGCGATCCCCCGCTTCTTACCAAACGGTGAATTTGTAGGGTATATCGGCTCGTTCTTTGATCTGACGAAAGAGTACGAATACAATCTTCAACTCGAAGCAGATAAAAAACAATTTGAGCTCATTGCCCTGAATGCGAGTGATATCACAGTTATTACCGACTGGCAAGGAAAGATTTCCTACATCTCTCCGGGTGTAAAACGATTGCTTGATTATGAAGAAAAAGAATTGACCGGACAGAATATATTTTCATATTTCTGTGACGAAAGCAAAACGATGTTACAGCCCATGGTTTCAAAAGAGATGTTTGAGATTAATGATACGCAGACCTTTTCTTTTAAATTAACCAAACGCGACGGAGACACGATCTGGGTGGAGGCGGTGATGGCACCCTTTATTCAACCCAACCAAGAAGACGATAGTCAGGCCATCCTGATGCACATCCGCGATATTCATGAGCAGTACACAGCGTTCGAAGCACTTAAAAACAGTGAGGAGCGTTACAGAACCCTCTTTCAGAATATGCAGCTGGGAATTCTTCAGGTTGACCAGGACGAGCGCATTGTTTTTGTAAACTCGGCCATGGAAAAGATTGCCGGTTATACATCGGATGAAATGATTGGCAAAAAAACTCCGGAATTGCTACTCACTTCAGCACAACAAAAAGAACATTTAAGTCAAGTGCTGGGAGATCGTAAACGAGGTAAGGCCTCGGTTTATGAGTTGCTTATCACCAAAAAAAACGGAGAAACCGCACAGGTTGTGGTAAGCGGAGTTCCCTTGCTGGATGCCAACGGAAAATTCACCGGAGGTATTGGTATCAACTGGGATGTAACAGAATTGCGCCGGATGGAAGCGCAGTTAACAAAGGCAAAAATTGACCGTGAGAAACAGATCATCGAAGCCCGATTACAGGCAGAAGAAGAACAAAGAGCACAGATCGGAAGAGATCTGCACGATGGAGTGGGTCAGATGTTAGCTTATATCACGCTTTATCTGAATGTCGTTAAATCAAATGCATCTTACGGAATGAAAGAATTGCTTGAAATTGAAAAAACGGTTACTAATACACTCGAGCAAGTGCGTACCTTGTCCCGCACCCTTACCCCTCCGGCGATCAGAGATCTGGGTCTTCGTGACTCTGTGATTGAGCTTATTGACAGTTACGGAATTCTTACTAAACCCGTCTTTCAGCTGAATGTATATGCTCAGAAAAACGAAGAACGCATTCCGCTGGATGTAAAAATTGTTGTTTACCGGATTTTGCAGGAGTTACTGAACAATACGTTTAAGTATGCAAAAGCCGAAACCATTACCATAAAATTCTCATTTATAAAAGAACATCTATGTTTGGATTATGCCGATGACGGGAGCGGGTTTGATCTGTTGAAACAAAGACGTGGGGTTGGGCTAGACAGCATGAATTCGAGAGTGGATTATTATAAAGGAACTATTGATATTAAAAGTGCACCCGGAAAAGGAACCCGGGTATCAATCAAAATACCCTGCCCTTCAATAAACATTAAAAAAGCGGAAACTACAATTCAGGTAACCCCTGTGGAATCATAAAAAAGAATAATTAGAGATGAAAAATAAAACAACCATTATCATTGTTGACGATCATGTATTGATTGCTGAGACCTGGGCCACGCTAATCGGACTCGATCCGCGCTTTTCGGTGGAGAAAGTGTATGACAATACCCAAACCATGCTTGATGAGATTGCCGCTGTGCGGCCCGATATTGTAATACTGGATATCAATGTATTTCCCATTTCCGGGTTTGATGCGGTAGAGCCAATTTTGAAGTTTTCTCCTTCCAGCAGGATTATAGCAGTTTCCATGCACAATCAGTTGTCGTTTGCAAAGCGCATGATTGCCAAAGGAGCGAAAGGGTATGTTACTAAAAATTCACCCAAAGATGAAATGTACCTGGCTATTGAGGAAGTGATGCAGGGCCGCACCTATATCTGCAAAGAAATCTCCAGCAAGTTTGCCGATGCATTTATGACCGACGACGAAAGCAGTCGTCTGCAAACACTCACACAGCGGGAAATGGAAATCATCAAGTTACTTAAAAGCGGACTCACAACTGACGAGATTGCGGCGAAATTGTATTTATCACCAAGAACAGTGGATACGCACCGCGGGAAAATTTTAAAGAAGCTGGGTTTGAAAAACAGCATTTCGCTGATCAAACTGATCAATGAACATTTTCCAGATTTATGATTTACGGCAGTTGTTTTTCCGGACAGAATCATGTGATCAGGCAGAAAAAGACATAGACAAACATCTTATCTGCTTCTATTTTTGCAAACAATATAAATCAGCTATGAATAAAAACCTGTTACTGACCAAAAAACGATCAGCCATATTACTAGAAGATGATATGGTTGCCCGTCTCACACTGGAACATTTCTGCAAAAACTACCCCGGCATTGAACTGAAAAACGAATTTGACGATGTGCATCAAGCCATCGATTATCTGAAAGAACATCCCGTAGACCTTGTTTTTTTAGATATACAGTTACAATCGAGTAATGGGTTTGATTTGTTAAAACACCTTCCTTCCGATACTAAAGTGGTGGTTACAACGGCTGATAAATCCAATATTGATAAAGCGGCAACCTATCATGTAGATGACTGCCTGATTAAGCCGATCAGCCTGGAGGCTTTTCAGCAGAGCATGGAACGTATCCACCTCCACGAAGCGGTAGAATAAAAAACCCGGCACGAAGCTGCGCCGGGTATAATATTGACCGTCTGTTGACTTTCGAAGGTTAATCCAAAAGAAAAGAATCAAAACTGAGTAATCCAATTTTTTGGGAAATCGCCGTCTCTGGAATAGCGGGTTTTGGGGAAAGATAAAATATACCCATCGAATAGCGTTCGTCAAAACAGAAATCAGCTCTAAACGCTATTGTAGCTAACTCCGCCCTTCAGGGCGGAGTTAAAAAACGAATTTATAAATGGGCTTTAGCCCTGATTGATTAGTCATCTGTCAAAATAATGACACACGCTTTATAGTTGACCCAAAAACATAAAGCTGTTTCTTTCAAAGAAAATTCGACCCGCTATAATCGAACAGAATAGACATAAAGCAATAATGAATGAAATTTTTATAGATCGTTTAAAGGGGCACACAGTTCACGAACATTATCTTTTAGCAGTTAATGCAGATCTGCGTATATCTTAAACCATACCACTCATAAAAGCGAATCGGCATTTTGGATTAATAAACAATCCCTGACACTATCAAAATATGAATGGCTAATGTGTATTTTTCAGTTTCTTTAAGTGAATCAATGCTGCATAAGATAGGTGCATGCATTCATGGACAGAAAGCCGATCATAAAAAAAATTTTCAGCAACAAGACGAGGATTGTACACAGAAAGATGAGTTAAAGTCAGGGCTAAAGCCCAATAATAAATAGCTGTTTACGGCACCGCCCTGAAGGGCGGAGTTAATCCTTTCAAATTCACTAGCCTACTAGGTATTGAATTTCTCAGTTTAAAACCCAAATTCAAGCGAAAAAATAGAACAACTGAAAGCCAATCAGTTGAAAAACATGCAGGTATAAAATGCGGAAGCCATAAAAAAACCCGGCACAAAGCAGCGCCGGGTATAATATTGACCGTCTGTAAGTATACAGAAAAACAATACAGTCAAGGTTTTATCATGGATTGAGAACTGCGGTCAGATCTCTACATTAAGGATCAAAATACTTAAAGTTTCGGGGAGGTAAAAAGCAAGCAGTAGTTTTACAAAAGGACGACGTAAGTTAATAATATTTTAATACAAAAAAATAACCGCTGAATAAAATGTTGAAAAAAGCAAGTCCTCAGGCAAATAAATACGTAATTATACGGAGTTTTATCTACATAGGTTGTTGAAGAATCTCCCGAATATCTTGTTTCGATAATGGTTTTTCTCTGTAACCGGAAACAAATGGAAAAGAAAAAGCCTTTTCGCGGTCGCTGCTAAACAGAGAAGAAGAAACCACAAAAAAAGCACAGGCTTTTTCTTGAGGAATCATTGGTCCGATTTTTTCCAGCAGTTCAAAGCCGTTCACCTCCGGCATATTGATATCTATGAATATAAAGTAACGATCATCCGGATTTTTATTGGAAGACAATACCTTTAAATATTCAAACGCTTCGCTGCTCGATGTTTTTTCAACGATATCGGCATCGGGTGCAACTGAGTAAATCACCTGCCGGTGAATATAGTTGATCAATTCATCATCATCTATGAGTACAAACCGGTTCAAGCGTTTCTTTTTTTGTCCGGAATCGTAACACGAAAAGTAGAGCCCTGTGCGTATTTCGATTCAATGGAAATGGTTCCGTTTAGTTTTTCAACAATCTGTTTTGAAATATAAAGTCCGAGGCCGGTTCCGGATCCTGTGCTGCTGCCCCGGAAGAACATATCAAAAATCCGGGCTAAGTTTTTATCCGAAATGCCTTCTCCGTTGTCAGCAACTTCAATTACAATGGTTCCGTCTTTACGTAAGATACGACATTCTACATAGGAAGGTTCCGCCTGCCTTCTCCTGTATTTAACAGCATTGCCAATGAGATTCCGCATAACAGTTTGCATGCGCGATCGGTCGGAGATGAAAATGACCGGTTCTTCAAGCTTTAAATGAAAGCAAAAATCTTTTTCAACAATGAACCGAGTATCATCATAAATTTCTTCCACGAGCAAACGAAAGTCAACCGGTTCTTCTTTTACTTCAAGACGCGTATTTCGGGAATATTCCAGAATTTCTTTGATAATATCGTCCAGCCGCCGGATTGATTTTTCAGCCATGCGCAGATAGTTCTCCACCTGTGGTTCGATGTTGGGAGTGTCGAACACTAGTGCCAATAGTCCTTTTATGGATAAGAGCGGAGAACGCAGGTCGTGTGAGACAGAATATACAAAACTATCCAGTTCAGAGTTGATGCGTATAAGTTCGGCATTTTTATTTTCAAGAGACAATTGAAGTTGTTTTTCATTGGTGACGTCCTGCGATATCCCTAAAAGCTGTTTCAATTCCCCATTTTTGTTGCGTTCGGCTATAGTTACCGTTTGAACAAAACGAACTTCTCCGGTGTCTTTCCGAATGATACGGTACAGGTCTTTTATTAAGTCTGCTTCCCCGTTAACCAGGCGAATTGAATTATTGGCGTTTCTTTCCCGATCTTCAGTATAGATCGAGTCCTGCCAGAACTGGTAAAGATTATGTTCAATTTCACTTCGCTTGGCCCCGTATTGATTAATTAGTACATCGTTCCAGATAACCTCATTGGTAGCAGGCATCCATACCCACATCCCGATCGAGGCCTGATCAATAATGAGCCCGAAACGCCTATTGGTTCGTTCAACTTCATCCCGTCGGTTGAGTTCTTCCGTGATATCTCTTTGCAGGGAAACAAAATTGATCAACTCATTTTTTTCATTGAAAACCGGATTGATCTCCAACTGATTCATATAGATGGAACCGTCTTTCTTTTTATTGGGGACAACGACTTCTACGAATTCTTGATTTTTCAACCGGTTTCTTAGCAGATCAAAACCCGGATGTTCTACTCCTTCCGGCTGCAGAAATTCTTTCGGTTTTTTCCCTTTGACTTCTGAGAGTTCAAACTGTGTAATTTTTGAAAAGGCTTCGTTGATCCATTCGACACGCCCCCATGCATCCGTAATGATCACGCCACTTTTCGCCTTGGTGGCAATCATGGAAAGTTTTGCCAGATCCTCCTGTGATTCCTGAATAATTTTCAATTGCTCGGAAATCAGATTGGTTTGCTTTTGGTTTTCACCCAAGGCAGCCGTTAACTCTTTGTTTCGAATATTCAATTGTGCCGACTTCTCAAATAAATCTTCCTGAATCCGGTTACTTACGGAAAGAATAAAAAGAATTTCAAACGTCGTTGCGAGAGCAGCTCCAAATAAATTAACGAACAGATCAATCCTTAATTTAGAACCTGTTAGGCTGGGCTTGAATTGAAAATCGATCGTCAGAAAAAAGATTAAAGCCAGGAGAATATAGACCGTAAGAACATGGGCATAAATTCGCTCTTTTCCAAAGAAGGTGAGCTGGGTTCCAACCAGAATCGGGATATAAAACGCGAGTACACCATTTGAAGGGGAATGGATCATGCTCAACAGACCTACGATCGTAGTTACATGAAACATGTTGAGCACCTTAGAAAGAATCGGATAACCTCTTTTATAGATGATATATTCAAAAATCACAACGGGAAGAGGGATAGCGGTCAGCAACATATCTAAAGTGTTGCCCTGTACATAATTTATGATTGTAAAAGCAAATGCATAAAAAAACAAAAGAATTAAAAGCAAAACATGCAGGGAGTTTCCTTTTGCTACCAGAATATCCAACTCTGGAGTGTTTTCCAGCGCATCCCGTTTCGGAGTCAGGATTTTTTCAACTTTCTTTAGAAAAGGAGACATACTGATACTTGCTTGCGTTTGGGAAGGAACCAGGCTTCCCGCAGAATAAAAAGTACAAATTACAAATTGTGCTTGATTTAGTTGGAAAATATGCACAAGGTCTTTCGATTTTTGAACAGTTCTGTATTTATACTTCGGAGACTTCAGTATTTATACGCAATAATGAACGGGCATGCTTAATGTAATACCTTTCAAAGCGGTACGGATTTTTTATTTTTGTAAGCATTCTGACGAAGAGAATGCATGGATATTTCCAAGGAGGATAAAAGTGAATTGTATAGCATTCTCCTGTGTCTTTGCCTCAAAAATCCAGAACGGATAACTTGTATCGCAAAACCACAACTACGATGACGCCAAAACCAATTTTAATGATTCGAAAAGCGTCTCCTCCCCATTTTGTAGGAGACGGGTTTCCTGTAATCGGGTATATTGATTCTTCGCTTTGGGAACAACTGAGTCCGTTTCTCATGCTCGATTACATCACCCCCCGCGAATTTTTGCCGACCACTCATCCGCGCGGCGTGGATGTACATCCGCATAAAGGGTTTGAAACAGTCAGCATCTTATGGGAGGGTGCGCTGGCGCATGAAGACAGCACCGGTGCAAAGGGCGTTATCCGGGCAGGAGATGTACAATGGATGACCGCCGGTTCCGGGATCCTGCATAAAGAGTTTCATGAAAATGAATTCAGCCGGAAGGGGGGTGTTCTGCACGGAGCTCAGTTGTGGGTGAATCTTCCCGCACAGTTTAAAAACACACCGCCTTCTTATCAGGACCTCCCCGCCTCTTCCATACCTGTTATCTCTCTGGCAGAGGGGAATGGCCGGCTTCGGGTTATAGCGGGGGAATTTATGGGGGTCAGTGGACCAGCCCGCACGTTTACGAGGATTAACGTATGGGATATTAACCTCCAGGCAGGCGGGCATACAAACCTGCATTTTCCGGAAGGAGATGCTGCAGCGTTACTGGTACTGTCGGGTACGGTGGAAGTGAATCAGGAGCAGATTGTAAGGAGCGGAGAAATGGCGGTGCTGCATAAGCAGGGCACTGATGTATTCCTTGAATCTAATAACGAGTCCCATCTGCTGGTTCTCAGCGGAGAACCGATTTCCGAGCCGATTGCTGCTTACGGACCTTTTGTAATGAATACACAGGATGAAATCAGCCAGGCAATTCAGGATTACCATGCAGGGGTATTTGGACGATTGGTATGAGTGGGAGTATCTAATAACGGGGTCCGCTTTGCGAGTCTCGGGGACGGACGATTTTATCTCTGTTTACTCCAAATGAGCGATTTTAAGCTTGTTAAGCGTTGATTAAAAAACGTATTCATTGTCAATCCCGATGTCCATTTCATAGACCCCGGACGTCAGAAGCTAGGTGTATCATTGGTTGAACTTTTCATTATTCCTAATCCGATAAATGTCCCATTCCCTTTTTTGGATTTTTTCCTGTGATGTTTTTGAAAAAAAGATGAATCTTCCTGAAATCAACTTCCATGCTTCCGGAAGGATGCAGAAGGGGGCCAATCAAAACCTCTCTTTTGGAAAAATCGAGTCCAACCAGCAAAATAGGTATGTGTGCTTCCCGCGCTATATGATAAAAGCCCGTTTTCAATTTTTCTACTTTTTTTCGTGTTCCCTCCGGACTCATACCCAGCCGAAAGCAATCGGTCTGCCGGATCTTTTCAGCTACATCCTGCACCATTCCACTTCGAGAGGATCGGTCGACCGGAATACCACCCATTGACCGGAAAAACCAGCCTGTCAGTCCGCGAAACAATTCCTTTTTTCCCAGAAAATGCGCATGCGTTACCGGTATGCGGCGTTTGGCAGCGACAGCGATTACAAAATCCCAGGCGCTGGTATGCGGGCCAACTGCGATGACCATTTTTTTGATTTCTTTCGGAAAACGGCCCCTGATTTTCCAGCCCCGGAGCTGAAACCATAAAGAAAAGAGTCGGCTAAGCACTTTTTTTTGAAAGGTAATATCATTTGTTTCAGTTCAAAAATTATCTCCCGGCATGATGCCGATCATCCTTGTAAAAGAGCAGTGAATCAAGCTTTGCAGGAATTAAAATTTGTGTACTAACAAGCGTTATCTTATGTTTGATCTTTCAACGAAACCCTTTTCAACCATGATTGCTTCGTCTAAAACAGAATTAAGGGTATGGGTTGAGCGCATGGCCGCCCATTTCAAACCCGCGCAGATACACTGGTGCGATGGTACTAAAGAAGAATACGACCGACTTTGTCAGCAGCTTGTTGACAAAGGCACTTTCATTCGGCTAAACCCTCAAAAGCGTCCCACCAGCTATGCCTGTTTCAGTGATCCCAGCGATGTGGCGCGGGTAGAAGACCGAACGTTTATCTGCAGTCGGCGAAAAGAAGATGCCGGCCCTACGAATAACTGGATGGATTCCCATCAGATGAAAGAGAAACTCGAAGCACTGACTGCAGGATGTATGCAAGGGCGTACACTCTATGTGATTCCTTTCTGTATGGGACCTGTTGGGTCTCCCTATGCACGATATGGAGTACAACTTACAGATAGTGAATATGTGGTGATCAACATGCGCATTATGACCCGCATGGGAAAAGAGGTGATGCCGCATATTGGGGATGATTTTGTCAAATGCGTGCATACACTGGGCGCTCCTTTACAACCTGGTCAGCCAGATGTGAAATGGCCCTGCAATCCGACGGTCAAATACATAAGCCATTTTCCGGAAGATCGGCTCATTATTTCTTATGGAAGCGGATATGGAGGGAACGCCCTGCTGGGTAAAAAATGTTTTGCCCTCCGCATTGCCAGCGTGATGGGCAGAGAGGAAAACTGGCTGGCTGAGCATATGCTGATATTAGGAGTTGAAACCCCCGAAAATGAAAAGAGTTATGTCGCAGCAGCGTTTCCCAGCTCCTGTGGTAAAACCAATTTTGCCATGATGATTCCACCGGAAGGTATGGACGGATGGAAGATCACCACGGTGGGTGATGATATTGCCTGGTTGCACAAGGGGGAAGACGGAAAGCTTTATGCGATCAATCCGGAGGCCGGGTATTTCGGAGTGGCTCCCGGCACTAACCAAAAAACGAACCCCAATGCCATGTCTTCCATTGAAAAGGATACGATTTTCACGAATGTGGCGATCACCAAAGACGGCGATGTGTGGTGGGAGGGCATGAGCAAGGAGATACCGGAAGGGCTTACCGACTGGCATGGCCAGCCTTATGATCCGGCTTCAGGAAAGCCGGCGGCTCATCCCAATGCACGCTTTACAGCTCCCGCCCATCAGAACCCGGTGATCGATCCGGACTGGGATAAACCGGAAGGGGTACCGATTGTTGCCTTCATCTTTGGCGGACGCAGAGGTACTGCCGTACCGCTGGTGTATCAATCTTTCAACTGGAATTTCGGCGTATACCTGGCGGCTACCATGGGCAGCGAAATGACCGCAGCCGCATTTGGAGAACTGGGTAAAGTGCGCCGGGATCCTTTTGCCATGTTGCCCTTTTTAGGCTACCACATGGGAGATTATTTCAACCACTGGCTCCAGTTTGGCCGCGATTTACCGAACGCCCCCCGCATATTTGGAGTGAACTGGTTCCGCAAAGACGAAAAAGGAGAATTTGCTTGGCCCGGCTTTGGACAGAACATGCGGGTGCTTAAATGGATAATACAAAGAACCAAAGGGAAGGCCAATGCTGTTGAATGTCCGATAGGGTGGAGACCACGTTATCGCGATTTATGCTGGGATGGGATGGAAACATTCACCAGAGAGCAGTTCAATGCAATTATGAACATCGACCGCGAGTTGTGGAAGCAGGAATTATTAGGTCACGAAGAGCTGTTTGAAAAAGCGTACGACCGTCTTCCGAAGGAATTCTTTTTTATGCGGGAGCTGCTCTTGTCAGCACTTTGGAGAAGTCCGGAAACCTATAACCTTGCCCCGGAAAGAAATGATTGAGAAAGATTCTGTTCCTATTGACCGGAAGGACATTTATAGGAGGTCAGATTGAACGTAAATCCAAACACGGCGGTAACATACTGATCCTTATTTCCACTAAAGCCGCGTTGTGCGCCGGCAATGCCGATGGGCGTACCATTGAGATAACTCCGGTCTTGCAGAAGCGCGGCCGGAGATCCGGTTGAAAATGCATTAATGCCGGCATAGGTTCCGGAAACATCATCCAGATAATCAGTTCCGGTAAACCGGTGCGTTACTTCAAAGTGTACATTGATATTTCTTCCAACCGCCCATTTAAGGCCAAGTCCGAACGGAATCGCAAGGGCGGTTTGCCCGTATTCTTTTTTTTCAGGATACAAAGAGGAGGTCTGACCTTCTGTGCCGAGCGGACGCAGGTAATACTTTTGCCCATCTAGGAACGTGTACGGGTCGTAAAAGAAGAATCCTATACCGAATGTCAGGTACGGAGTAAAACGAGCATTGGGCTCGGACGGGTTGAACCGGAAAAAATTAAAATCCCCCTGGAATAAGAGTTCCCATACACTACTTTCAAAATTCAGGTTACGTCTGCGCTGAAATTCATTTCGGCTTTCCATCTCATCGCTGTATCCAAGCCGCAGGTAGTTTACCCCAAGCCGGAAGGCGGTATAATTGTTGATTTGTTTCCGGTAAAAAATACCGATGGTTGGATGCGGACTGTTCAGGCGCGTGCGGCCATTCAGGTCGCCGAAATAATGCGCAGCTCCGGCCTGCAGGCCAATTTCACCTTCCTGACTGGTTCCGTTGTATTGAGCCAGCGCAGGGATGAACCGGCAAAGCGCCAGTAATAAGAGAGAGCTAAAGCGAAAGAGCAAAGCTTTTGTTTTCATCCGTCGAATCGATTCCAATAAGAACGCAAAAGAAACACATTTCATCTGTCTGAGGGCAGATTTTTTTGAGAAGATGGTCAGTTTCTGCGATCCAGCCCCCAGGAAAGTTTGTTGCGGAGCGTTTGCAGGAAGTTGTTTTCATTCAGCCGGATGAGGTTAATGGTGAAATCCTCCTTCTTAACGGCAAGCTGAACATTTTTCTGTACAATCTCTTTTCGGGAATCGAGGGTGCAGAGAAAAGCATCGGTGCGGCCTTCGATTTCAAAGGAAATGATATTGTTGTCGGGAACTATTATGGGACGGACATTCAGGTTGTGCGGGGCAACCGGGGTAATCACAAAGCTGCCGGATTCCGGAAAGACCACAGGTCCGCTGCAACTTAAGGAATACCCGGTCGAGCCTGTTGGGGTGGCCACGATCAGACCATCGGCCCAATAGGTATTCAGAAAAGCGCCGTTCAGATAAGTATGAATTTTAATCATGGAGGAAGTGTCCTGCTTCTGAATGGCAAACTCGTTCAGAGCATACGGGGTTTCTCCGAAAAGCGGGAGGTTGCTGTCCAGATGCAAGAGGGTACGCTCATCTTTAACATAGGTATGATTAACCAGAGAAGCGACTGCCAGTTCCAGTTCTTCACGGCCGATACTGGCCAGAAAGCCAAGCCTTCCGAAGTTGATGCCCAGCAATGGTATGTTTTTATTGCGGATAAGGGTAATCGTATCGAGCAGGGTTCCGTCACCACCCAAACTGATCATGCATTCAAAACGCTCATCCAAATCTTTATGGGAAGAGAACAATGCAGGCGTTTCTTTATCCTGCAGATGCGGTTCAATTTGCTGGTAAAAAGATTTAGCTAAAACAGGCGTTATCTGATTTTCTTTCAGAAGATCCAGAAAACGTTTCACATCGTCAACCTGATCATCTTCCAGCACTCGGCTGTATATCGCAACCTTCATGAATGAGTGTATTTGGAGGAAGTGCTTAAAATTCCCTCCGAAGATGTAAAAATAAACCCTTTTCTCCCAATTGGTTGAATGAATATTCGAAGCGGGCTGCAAAATCGTAATAACTTAAAACATCAACTCCCATTCCCCAGGTATATAAAAGCCGGTTGTTTAAAATGCTGTTGGTTAAATAAGGCAGGTGTACACCCCCCACATCTCCGTACAGTTTCCCAATGATTTTAAACGGGATCTTTTTGTACTTCTCAGATTTGAGAATCAGTGTTGGAACATTGAATGTAAGCAGCTCTCTTCGAAGGGTTGCCTTTGCAATGCCTGCAAGTACGCCATCTACCACATAATATTCCAGCCCTCGTAAAAAGAAGTCGCCATACCCTACTGCCTGCAGGTTATACAACGGTTGCCTGAAAGGAAGTTTTAAAACCCCCATTCCTAACAACCCCAAAGAAGTCTTTTTATCCAGCTCCAGGTAGCGGCCTGCTTTGCCTTTAAACTGCCAAAGGTTCATCCCGGCAACACCGAGTCCCCGTTGCAGAAACTGACCACTGAATGCAAAACCTTTCCAGGGATAGGCGATGTTGTTGACATCGAAATACTGATATTGATAACTCAGCTCTCCGAATCGTTGCTGTGTTTTTTCTCCGGTGAAATAGGGCAGGAATCCCTTTTGAGCATTGTTTCGGATGAGATGTGTAACGGTGTCGGGTATGCGCTCATGTGCGTACACGATTTTGAAAGTATGTCGTTCTTTTACGCCCGGCCGGTATGAATAGCCGCCTTCCATCCGAAATGAAGTTGTTATCAGTCCGTCGATACCGTTGTTGCCTGCCGGAAAAAAAACCTGCTTGTTGGCATCAGTAGCAAAAGCAAGTTGCCGGTTCCGGCTGTACACAATGCCTCCCAAAAAACCATGCTGCAGCTTCGGATCTGCATAAGGCTGTTCGTAATACAGTAAAAACTGCCGCGAGTAACCATTGATATAATTAAACTGCAGCTTATCTCTTCTGCCGGATACGTTTTCCCAGTTGAACTTCAAACCATAGTTTACCCGTTCGAGGCTGGCGCTTTGTTCGAACAGCCACTGATTGGGGTTTCGATCTGCCAGTTTGAAATAGGGAATCGGGAAAACATACCAGCGTTCTTTTACCGTGAAGAGAACCTGCACGGAGGAATCATTGACCTGCTCTAACGAAGGAAGTACTTCAAGAAACAGCTGGGTGTTAATCAGGTTGGTGCGTCCGCGCTGAAGCGCATCGAATAAATGCACAGCCGGCACCCAGTCTCCTTTTCCAAAAGGAATTTCTCTTTGAAGAATATAGTCCCGGGTTACGCGGTTGCCTTCATACTTCAGGGATTCAATCTTCCACTCTTTCCGGTGCTGGAGACGGCTGGTTTTTTCAGAAAGCTCCTGTTTGGTGCGGCTCCATACAATAGAAGGTTGTGCCTGCAGGATAGCCGGCAAGAATAAAAGACATATGATACTTCTGAATTGCAGAGACAATGATTTATAAAAATGCCGGAAACGTATTGAACAAAATTAAAAAAAGAAGCCGGCGAATCAGAGATTGATATAATGCATCAGGTTTTCAAAATTCAGCTTCAGTCCCTCCGCAGATGAATTTTCACCGAAGTATTTCATCACATGGTATTCATAGCGTTCGAAGGTGGCCAGGATATCCTGTATTTCCAGCTTGTTCACCTTTATGGCAACCATCAGCTGGCCGCTTGCCGGATCGTTCCAGGTATTCAGGTGGATGATTTTCGCATTATTGGATTCAACGATGCGTCCGATTTCAGAAATGGAGAACTGGATCGCAGGCATTTGCAGCAGAATAATACCACCCGGTTCGTTGGCTGCATTGTAATGTGCTGCTGCATCCACCATTTCTTCAACGGTCACGATCCCCAAATATTTTCCTTCCTCTCCGGTAACAGGCAGCAGTGAAAGTTTTTGCTGATGCATCAGTTTGAGCGGCACCAGAAAAAAATCATCCGGATGAGCGGAAACTACTTCGAATGATTCACGAACGGAGCTTAAAGGGGTTTCTGGCGGAAGCGCTTCTATACTTTCTGCCCGAACGACTCCGATTAGTTTATCACCGTCGACTACAGGATATTCCCGAACCGAGTTTTCAGACATTCTCTCCGCGGCTATTGAAGCGGTGTCGGATAACCGAAGCGGGGAAAGGTGGTTGGAAATGAGTTCAGCGGTTGTCATGGGCGGAGGGTTGATATTAAGTCAAAGAAACCGGATTCGACTGTTTTGTCAGAAAGGTACGCAGAAGTTGATTAAATTCTTCGGGTTGTTCCATCATGGGGGCATGTCCGCACCGATCGATGAAATGGAGTTCCGACTGGGGAATGAGCCGCTGAAACTCTCTTCCCACAAATGGAGGTGTAATCGTATCGTTGTTTCCCCAGATCAGGAGCGTGGGTTTTTGAATGGATTTCAGTTCGTCGCCCAGATTGTTGCGGATGGCGCTTTTTGCAAGAGCAATAATTTTGATCGCCTTCGCCCGCTGATTTACAATGGCATACACTTCATCCACCAGCTCTTTGGAGGCTGTTGCCGGATCGTAGAAAGTGAGTTCGGTTTTAGTTTTGATGTATTCATAATCCCCGCGTTTCGGGTAGGTGTCTCCCATTCCATTTTCAAACAATCCGGAACTTCCGGTCAGGATCAGGGATTTGATCCGTTCGGGCTGTTTGAGCACATGTACCAGCGCCACATGACCGCCTAGCGAATTTCCCAGCAGATGAATCGCGTTGTAATTCATTCGTTCGATAAACTTATTCAGAAACTTTTGCAGGCCGCCAACAGAGGTGTGGAGCAAATCCAGCTCAAAAAGTGGCAGCATGGGAACGATTACTTTATATGAATTGCGGAAACCGTCGATCAGGGGTTTAAAATTACTTAAGGCACCAAAGAGCCCGTGCAGAAGAATCAGGGGTTCTCCCTGCCCTTCTTCGATATATTTAAACTTATCTGTTTGCCTTATTTCGTAGTTCATCAGAGGAAATTGCGAAATGTTGCTTGCTAAAGTAGTCTATTTGAGCGAATAAACAGCCATCATCCGGCTTTGCTGATCATTCGTTCCAGCTCAGGCATCAGACTTTTTAAAGAAGGGATCCAGCTGCCGATCCATTCAATCAGAGAGGAAGTAAGCGGGTGGAGCCATGGATACAAATAGGATTCACGGATGGTTTGAGGGGAAAACAGCTGCATGCGGGATGCAAAAAAGAGCAAGCCGCTGATCCAGAAAGCGTACATACAACCGTAAAGCAATGCGCCGGCAATTTTGTTGATCCAGCCGAGTTGTATCATCTGAACGATGCCGGTCAGCAGTTTAGCTGCAAGCTGCAACAGAAGCCATACTCCGATCAGTAGTATTAAAAAAGAAAAAACAGGCAGCCATTTGTTTGTTACTCCATGTTCTGCATGCAACCAGGAGGCGAATGAATGGCTGCATTTAAACCCAATCAGCAAACCTATGAGGAGTCCGACAAAGGAAACCAGGCTCACAAAAAAACCATTGCTCCATCCTTTCCAGACGGCAAATAGCAACAGCAATCCGCAAAGAAGATCTATCAGCATGGACTATTAACGGTTCAGCATGGATTTTACCAGCGCACTGATCATTTTTCCATCCGCTTTCCCCGCCAATTTTTTTGTGGCCACGCCCATAACTTTTCCGAGATCCGCAGGAGAAGCGGCGCCTGTTTCAAGAATGATTTGCTCGAGTTCCGATTTGATTTCCGCTTCTGATAATTGTTTGGGAAGAAAGGCTTCAATTACCCGGATTTCTTCTTCTTCTTTTTGAGCCAGATCGGCGCGGTTCTGCTGGCGAAAGATTTCAAGCGAGTCGGTTCGCTGCTTCACCAGTTTCTGAAGCATTTTCAGTTCTTCTTCCGGGGATACTGTACCGGATCCGGATGTTTTTAAAAGCAGCAATGCCGCTTTAATGGCACGAAGTCCGCGAAGGGTGGGTTCATCCTTTGCCTTCATGGCTTCTTTCATCTGGTCCATGATTTGTGTTTCCAGGCTCATACGTTATGATTTTTTTGGTTCACCAAGTTGTGCGGTTCTGAACTGATTTCTGAAGCTGCGCGCATATTCTTTCATGCCGGCAGTGATTTCCGTTTGATTGGTGGCTCTTTGAAAAGTATCCGCCATTGTCATCAGCATCTGGTAAAAAAAATCACCCATTTCATCCACCATCATGTCTTTTCCCCAGAGGTCGATGCGCAAGGCAGACTGATCGGCACCATCCCAGAAAGCGAGCAACATGGCTTTTGCTTTCTGCTCCATATCGGCGGTGCTGTCGGAGGCTTTCCAGGTAATGGCTTCAGGAACACGTTGTTCATCCATCCACACCTGTATTTCTATTGTGCTTTTGTGACTCATATATAAAAATTCAAAGGTAAGCTATTCGCCGCCAGCAGGAGGAAGGAGCGTGTTCAAAAAATCATGTGTAGCATAGAGTTGTTGATGCCGCAGAAGAACATCTTTACCCGCTCCGATCAAACGGCTACGTAGGGTTTCGTCTTTAAAGAGCAGCATCATTTGCTGTGCCAGGGACTCAGGATCACCCGGTTTGAAACAGAGCAGTGCACCGGCATCGCTTTCTTTTTGTAGAGTTGTTTCGGCTGCGATTACAGGTACTTCGGTGATGAAGGCTTCGAAGACTGAAAGGCCGGTGTTTTCGTTTTCTGAAACTGACAACAATCCATAAGCTGCCGCGGTTACTGCAGCTTTATTTTCAATGAAGGAAAGATCGGGGATTAAAACGTCATCCCGGTACCGGTATGTGTCGAGTAGCTGATTCGGGTTCTTATCAATGGGAATGGCCGAGCCGGCGATCAGCAGTTTCATATTGCTTTTCAAACGTTTTTTAAATACGGAGAAAGCTTTGAGGAGCAGAATCAGTTCTGGTGTGGATAAGCGTTTTTCGGAGTACAGAAAATATTCACAGCGGTTGGCATGAACAGCTTTGATGTTTTCTTTTTCATATTCCTGAATTGGCTTACAAACAGCATCCGGCAATATTGGGATAAAAGAGGTTTTGTGTTTTAAGAAGGGATACCGTTGCTCCCAAATTTCTTTAACCCGCTCCGTCGGCAGAATCATTCTTGCGGTTTTTTTAAGTGCCCGCCGAAGATAAAATTGATGCAGCCAACGGGATCCT
>Ga0315902_10001320_pt1 | contig 39865 bp, 69 predicted proteins | sample LakEriMetagenome_9_FD_203523 | JGI IMG/M metagenome (GOLD analysis project Ga0315902, IMG submission 203523) | Freshwater fungal communities from buoy surface, Lake Erie, Ohio, United States - Buoy 12 MA117 | ecosystem: Environmental > Aquatic > Freshwater > Lake > Lake biofilm | place: USA...
CGTCCCACTTTGCTTCCATGCTCACTCCTTCTCGCTTCGGATACAGCCGCCCAACCAGCCAGTCAAGCGGACTGGCCCTGGCGGGCCAGCCGCTTACCGGCAACGTTAGGCCACGCAATACGGCGCATGTCCGCCGGTCTTTTCCATCTCGGCCCACTGAGCGCGGTAGTACGCCTGCCCGCCCGGCTTGCCGTCCTCGCCCAGCGCCTGCACGTAGCCCTGCGCCCCCCATGTGCGCGGTTCGGTGACCGTCATGATCGCGCCCGCGAACATGGGGTTTCGGCACGTCTCGGGGTTCAGTTGCACCAGCTCGCCAGGTGCCAAGTGTTCGCCTTCGGTCATCGCTTCTCCAGTGCCACCAGCGTGGCCTAACCCTTCGCACAAGCTGACCGCGGGTGGCAGTCAGCGCTCCGTCGCCACCGCAGCGCGGCAGCTTTCCTCAACCGTTAGGCGCTCTCAGGCTCGCCATCGCATCGCTCGCTCATGCAGTAGGTCAGCCTGCCAAGCTCTGTCAGTGCGTAGCCAGCCACCGTGTAGCGCCCGGCCAGCGTCTCGCTCACCTTGCGCAGCATGCCGTCAGCCACCAGCGCGTCGGCGCGCTTTGTGGCCTTTGTCTGCATCATGTAAAGCGGGCTCTTGTTCACGGCCGCATCGATCTCGGCCGCAAACGCCTTCTCCAGCAGGTCTAGGTCTTTACTGTCCATAGGTCCTCTCGCTTCGGATACTCGCGCCTAACCTGTCGCTCAAGCTGACCCACTACGGCTTCGCCTTCGTGGGCAGCTTAGCTCCCACGTTAGGCATTATTCATCAGATCTTGCAGTTGACTCTCCAAGGTCTCACGCACAGTAGCAACCCAAGCAACATCTATCGCAACACGGACGCCGCGCATAGCGGATGGCACGTCGTCTGCTGACATCCATCCCCCTGCGTCGCAGTTGAGAACGTCTCCGTTTGCCAGCAGCCTAATTCGATCTCCGACCAAGAACTCACCATCAACGCTTGGACGTGTGACGACGTATCTAGGTCCAACGCGCATGCCTAACCCATCGCTCAACCCACGACCTGCGTCGGCGTTGCTGCTCGGTATAGCTTCGTGTGTCATGGTCTCGCCTCCGTGGTCGGGGTTAGCTCGAACGTTAGGCCCCATGCACGTAGTGACGCGCCAGTTCAGGGCTGCCGCTGCACGCGCGCTCCAACTCTGCGCGTAGAGCCTTGTGTGCTTCGTGTGCCGCCTCGATGGCCGCCTCCAGCGTCGCCCCGGCGCTCAGGCACGCGCGTATGGCCGCAGTATCGTCACCTGGGCCGTAGTCGCCGCTGTCCACCCATTCAATGTCGTGCAGGGCTTTCGCTACCAGCTTCAGGTGCTTTGCAAACGCGCGCCGCTCGGGCGTGTCCTCACTAAACGAGGCTTCGCACTCCAGTTTGGAGTACAGGTAGTTCATGCTTCCGCCGCTCATGTTTTCTCCATCAATGGGGCCTAACCCATCACACAACCCAGACCGCAAGCGGCGAGGTTTGTTCGAACGTTAGGCATCATCATCCGCACATCGATCCATTGCCATAGGTGTAAACCCTAGACAATCCTCTCTGCAGCCACCGATTGCGCGAAGTCTAGGAGCTCGCTGAACGTCCGCTTGTCCATCTTCGACGTGCGCGAGCCCAGCATCACGACGCCACCGTTTAGGCCCATCGCAAGACGCGCGGTTTCCTGGCGGAAAGCTGCGGTTAGCACGTCCTTCCACTCTTCAGGCGTCATCCGCACCATGGCACCATTGACGGGCCATTCCAGCCGCTCCGAAAACTCCGTCAGCAGCGCCCATAGTGCGGCGTTTTGGTCGAGGCTGCGGGTAGGTGGCTTGATGGTGACTACGTAGTTCTCAGGAGCCTGCGCGATGGCGTCGCAAGCGCGCTGGCGGGCCTCGGAGTGGGCTAGTCGGAAGATCACGCCAACACTCTCCGTAGAGTCTCGTTCAGCGCATCCATTTCCGACCACTTGCGCACGCTCCACAATCGTTTCTGGCCGTGCAGCCCGTTGACGCTGCCCCGGTGGCAGTCAGGGCACAGCGGGACCGATAGGAACCACTGTCCCTGTTCTAGCTCGTGGCACTCGCTCGGCCCTGGCGCATCGCACAGCACGCAAGCCATCGCCTTGATGCGCTCGATATAGCGGCGCTCGGCAACGGTGGGCGCGGGCTTGTTGCGGCTTTGCATGGTCAAAACGGGATCGAATCCTCAAAGTCAGCCGTCGCAGCCTTCGGCGGCGTTTTGCGCACGGGCGCCTCTGCGGCTTTGCTCTTGTTATATGCCGACAGCACCGCATCACCGAAGGCGCGCGACACGTAGACATGCTGCCAGTATTTGCCGCTGTCGAGCTTCCGGCTGGGCCAGCTAACAAACGGGCCGCTCTGGCCCTGCACGATGCGGCAGCCCTTGATCGTGATGAACGGCTCATCGCCCGAGCCGGTAAGGCTCACGTTAAACTGCTCGCCGTGGTGTTCGATGGTGATTTTCATGCGGTGGTTTCCTCAGTTGGTTGATTGCGCGCGGCTTCGGCGGCCAAGCGCTTGATGCAGGCGCGAAGGTCAGAGTGGGGCTTGAGCACTTCCCAGAGCGCCATCTTCTCGTCGCTGTCGGTGATGCCTTGCACTTCCTCGAAGGCGCCCCACTCGTTGCCCTCGTTGTGCTTTTGGATCGCCGCAGCGGCCACGGCACGAACGATCTTTGCGCGTGCTGGCGTCAGGCCGAGGTGGGCTTTCTCTGTCGGCCGCTCGGGCTCAGGCTCAGGCTCATAGCCTGACTCAAGCGGCATCTTTGCCCAAAGCTCATAGGCCAGCCCAAAGGTCATCGCTGCGGCCATGCAGACGCCCCGGCGGTGCGTGTCGGTCAGGTCGCGGGCCGTGATCTTGTCGCGCGGGATCGCGGCGTTGCGCGTGTCCATCACAGCCTGCGGGACCGGCGGCGTGGCGATATCGCCGTTGCGGAAACGGATCAGCAGGTAGCAGCCCACGGGCGCAGCGTGCAAGATTCCCCCGTCGCGGGCTTCGACCAGTTCAGGCAGCCAACCTGGCGCGTTGGTGCGAAGAAGGTGCATCGTGCGCGACCAGTTGATGTAGCTGGCCGAAAAGTTCCCGCCGCCGATCTTTTCGACCAGATCAGCAGTGGCAACGCCTGCAAGATTCGGAAGTTGCATCTTCGTCTCCATCAGTTGAAGCCCTGCCCTGCAGCCTGCTCGTCCTCGTACCGGCGCGCAATCTCGCGCGTCAGCTTGTGCAGTTCGATGCGGCACAGCCGCTGGAATCGCAGCATGCTGGGCAACGGGAGCGGCAGTGGCGCAAGGGCCGCGCGAAGGTGCGCGGGGTAGCGGTTTGGCGTGTTCATGCAGCTATGTTGCCGCCTGTAGTGCTACTGCGCATCGGTGGAAACCCTAGCCTCGTCGTGCGGTGCTGCGGCAAGCATGGCCCGCCACGCCGCATGAACTTCTGACTCGGCCCCGTCTAGATCACCAAAGCTCGCGGCTAACAGCGCGCCCTGACCTGCGACGACCATCGCCATAGTCGGCTCGATTGGAACCAGCTTCCACCCAGGCGGCGTGTTCACAGCGACCCCAGCGTGACGATTGCAAAGCACAGCGCCACGGCCAGCCACGCGACCAGCCCGTAGATCGCCCCTGCTACCACTCCGCGCCCTTCGCTCTCCGGCACTTGGCAGGCGTCGGGTGTTTCGCAAGGCTTCCGGCCCTGGCAGCAGCTTCCGCCGCTGCATCGGACGATGGGGATCGTGTCGTGATACTGGCGCGCACCGCGCCCGATATCGTCAGCAGGCCACATGGTCAACTCCTAGACGGGCACACAGCCCTTAGCCAACATCACGCCGATGGCGCACACGCAGGCGATGCAGATAGTGCGCTGGATCAAACGGCCGAAGTTCGTGGCGCACCACGCTTGGACGTAGTCGCGCATCAGGCGGCGTGACGGGTTCAACGGGCGCAGTCTGGTCGGCTTCATCACACCTCCACTCTGTACTTTGCAGGTACGGCGGCAATCTCGTCCTCTCGCCAAACAGCGCGAACGGCGTCAATGGCGTCGTCCATCCAGTCGATATCCAGTAGGTCCGCGTCGAGCCAGTCAAGGCCAGTCCAGATTCCGCCGATGTACCAATCATCCGGCCCGTCGCCCTCATTGATGATGCACACCGTGACGTCCGTCCCGCGCACGGTCAGCGTCATCGGAGTACCGCCAGCCTTTCGCGCCGTCAGAGCGCAGCCGTGCGCCGCAGTGGTGGCAGCCTCGCGCGCCTTGCGCAGTTCAGCCTCCAATCTGCCGACCTCCTGAGCCAGCCTGGCGCGGGCCTCAATGTCTGTTTCCGCGGCCGGCTTGACGTAGCCGACGACGACGGGTGACGCGGCGGCCACGTAGCCGGTGCCGCGCTCCGAGTCGTAGATGGCCCTCTGGCGCTCTGCCTCGGCAACCTCGTGGATGTGGCTCATGCGGCCTCCGTGTGCTCGATGGCCTGCAGTTGGCTGATCTGCCGCTCGATCTCGGTTACAGCCGCCGCGAACTGGGCGCGCAGTTCCTGCCGCTTGGCTTCCAGCGCCTTGACTTGCTGCGGGCGCGGGTCGAAGTCGTCGGGCACTTCGAACGTCACTTGAACGGTGCCGACAAAAATGCGCGCGCGGTCGTTCTTCCACTCGCTGCGGTCAAGGCACCAGCGGTTGAAGCCGATGGCTTCGCAGTGCTTGTCGGTGTCGTAATGGACGAACACCGTCTGAGTGATCTGAGCCATCGCTTTGTCTCCCCGGCCCGCCGCGGATGCGGGGTGTCTGTGGGCCGATGTCGAGACTCTACCGGCCGTATTAGCCATTGCCATCGGTGCAAACCCTAATAGTCGGGCCCATGCGTGTGGAGCATCATCGCTGCATGGACGACGACACCGTAGCCGCTCTGCGGCAGACAGCAAAGGACCGGCTGAACTTTATCGCGTGGATTGCTTCACGCCTAGAGGAGCAGGAAGACAACCGAGATATCCGACGAGAGGCGGCGCTGATCCTGCGCCAACTTGTCGAAGATGCGAGGGGCCAATGCAGCACTTCCTGAGCGATGACGAAAATACGGCGCTGCAGCTTGCCATCGCAGCAGGCGAGCTACCAGCAGAGCCAGCCCCGGCGTTTTACCGCGTGAGTTATGGGCAACTGAGCATCGCGCGGCACTACGGCGGGATCAAGTTTGGCGGGCACACCTATACACACTTTCCGGCCGGCGATCAACTGATCCGCGACGACGTGCTGCAGTGGGTGACAAAGCGCCGCAAAGCCGAGCGCAAAGCTGAATCTGACCAAGCCAAGGCGGCGCAGGGGGATCTGCTGTGAACGCGATGGCCGCGATTGTCCGGACGGTATCCAGCCCGTTCACCCGTCGAGCGAAGATCCCGCCGCTTACCAAGCGCGTGCAAGAGGTGGCCGACTTTGTACGGGATAACCCAGGCTGCAGCCGGCAAGCAGTGGCCGCGCGGTTTGGCTGCGCTGGCCGTACGGCTGGCATCCATCTACAGGCTGCGAAGCTGAACAACTTGGTCCGGTGCGAGTACCTGGGCCGATTCTCAAGGTGGTATCCCCATGTTGCACCCGATTGAGCGCGACCCGAGCACGCTGAAGTGGCGCGGGTCTGGCATGGATTCTCGCCGGCTGTGGCTTTGCGGACACCGGCACCGGCCGGGCATTTTTCGAGGCAGAACGCCGTACAAGTGCGGGAACTGCATGCAAAAGAAGGAGGAGAAGTGAGCGACTACGCCGCGTTCCTGCGCAACAAAATTAAGATGGCGAGCTTCAAGGGCTTTGACATCAAGCCCGAAGCAGCGCATCCGTGTCTGTACCCGCACCAGCGCGACATTGTGCGATGGGCGGTGCAAGGTGGCAACCGGGCCATCTTCGCCAGCTTTGGCCTCGGGAAAAGCGTTATGCAGTGCGAATGGCTGCGCCAAATCATCAACGCCGCAGGCGGTTTGGGGTTGATCGTTTGCCCGCTCGGCGTTCGTCAAGAGTTGATCCGAGACGCAGCCATGCTCGGCGTGAAGCTGGTTTTCATCCGCAGCGCGGGTGAGATTGTGGAAGGCCAATCTTTCTACTGCACGAACTACGAAACTGTGCGCGACGGCAAACTAGACCCGTGCATTTTTACTGCCGTCAGCCTTGACGAGGCCAGCGTGCTCCGGTCGTTTGGCTCGAAAACGTATCAGGAGTTTCTGCCGCTGTTTGAAGGTGTACGTTTTAAGCTGGTCAACACAGCGACGCCTAGCCCCAATCGGTTCAAAGAGTTGATCCACTACGCCGGGTTTCTTGGCGTCATGGATACCGGCCAGGCCTTGACGCGGTTTTTCCAGCGCGACAGCGAGAAGGCCGGGAACCTGACGCTGTACCCGCACAAGGAACAGGAGTTTTGGCTTTGGGTGTCATCGTGGGCCGTGTTCGTCCAAAAGCCGAGCGACCTTGGTTATAGCGACGATGGATATGACCTGCCGCCGCTTGATGTTCGTTACCACGAGGTGCCGAGCGATTACAGCCGGGCAGGTACTGACCGCGACGGTCAAGCCCTGATGTTCACAGATCCGGCAATGGGCCTTAGCGCTGCGGCCGGCGAAAAGCGCGACAGCATGCCGGGCCGCGTGGCCGTGGCTGCGCAACTAATCGCCGAAGCGCCGGAAGATCACTTCGTTATCTGGCACGACCTAGAAACGGAGCGGCATGCTCTGCAGGCGGCCATTCCTGAAGCTGTAAGCGTTTGGGGCAGTCAAGACCTGGAAGAGCGCGAACGTCGCATCGTTGACTTTGGCGATGGGAAGTTCAGAGTGCTTTCGACGAAGCCGGTAATCGCTGGCAGCGGTTGCAACTTTCAGCGGCACTGCCATCGGGAAATCTTCGCGGGCATCGGGTTCAAGTTCAACGACTTCATCCAAGCGATTCACCGCGTGCAACGATTTCAGCAGCCGCACCCGGTGCGAATCGACATCATCTACAGCGAAGCCGAGCGCGAGGTTTTGCGAACCCTTCAAGCCAAATGGGCGCAACATGAGGAACTGGTGAAGAACATGAGCGACATCATCAAGCGGTACGGTTTGAACCAATTGGCCATGCAGGAAACGCTAGCGCGTTCCATCGGAGTGGAGCGCATCGAGGTCACTGGCGAACTGTTTAGCGTGGCGAACAATGATTGTGTGGAAGAGGCCAAGATCAAGCCTGAGAACCACGTCGACTTGATCGTGACCTCAATTCCGTTCGCGAATCACTACGAATACAGCCCGAGCTATAACGACTTCGGGCATACGGAAAACAACGACCATTTCTGGGCGCAGATGGATCACCTGACGCCGGAACTGCTACGCATCTTGAAGCCTGGCCGCGTCTACGCCTGCCACGTCAAAGACCGTATCTTGTTTGGCAACGTCACCGGGGCCGGCGCTCCGACCGTTAGCCCGTTCCACTGCGAGGCCATCATGCACGGTCGGAAGCATGGTTTCGACTACATGGGGCTAATCACCGTGGTTACCGATGTGGTGCGCGAGAATAATCAGACCTACAGGCTTGGATGGTCTGAGCAGTGCAAGGACGGCACGAAGATGGGCGTAGGCTCGCCGGAGTATGTCGTCCTGTTTCGCAAGCCGCAGACGGATCGCTCGCGCGGATATGCGGACGTGCCGGTGGTGAAATCAAAGGCGGAATACACCCGCGCGCATTGGCAAGTGGACGCGCACGCGTTCTGGCGCAGCAGTGGAAACCGCCAGATTACCGCTGAAGAGTTGGCCGGTCTTGGACCTGACAAGCTGGCCAGCCTGTTCACTCAATACAGCCTGCAGTCGGTCTATGACTACGAATTCCACGTCCGCATCGGTGAAGAGTTGGAGGCGCGAGGAGCGCTGCCTTCGACGTTTATGAGCCTTGCGCCCGGCTCGCATCATCCGGACGTTTGGCACGACGTTACGCGCATGCTGACGCTGAATAGCGAGCAGTCGCGCCGGGCCGTCGAGAAGCATGTTTGCCCGCTGCAGTTTGACATCGTGGACCGTTTGATCGAGCGATACAGCAATCCTGGAGAGCTGGTCTATGACCCATTCTGCGGCTTAGGAACGGTGCCCTATCGGGCAATCATCAAGGGTCGCCGTGGTGGCGGGAGCGAGCTTAACCAGGGCTATTTCATGGATCAAGTCCACTACCTGAAATCGGCGGAAAAGCAGGTCAGCATGCCTAGCTTGTTTGACCTCGAAGAGCTTGACCGCGAACAACCTGTGCAGGAGCCGGCATGAACCGCTACGCCACCCAAGGCCGCCTAATCGTCGAAGCCCTCAAGCGCCGCCCGATGACCTACGCCGAGATGCACAGCCTGGGCCTGTCAACGAGCCCACAGAAGCGCGTTGTCGAGACGCTGCGCCTGATGCCTGAATGGGCGTTGACGAAGGGCACGAAGCGGGTAGGCGGGCGCGATCTGACTACGTGGCGCGTGGTAAGGGCTTGCAAGACTGGATGAAAGGTCATAAACTGTGGATTCATACATGCTAACTGACGCCCAGGCAAAAGTGCTGAAGTTCATCGACGAGTTCAGGGCTCAAAACCAATACCCCCCGACTAGGCGAGAGATTTCGCGTCACTTCGGGTGGTCGTCAGATAACGCGGCGGAAGAGCACCTTCGAGCTTTGGAGGCTAAGGGCCGTGTTCGGATCAATCGTGGCGTCGCTCGCGGTTTGGTGGTGATTTGAACTACTACGAGCGTCATCTAGGCGACTACGCGAAGGATGCCGGGCATCTTTCGATGCTGGAGCATGGCGCTTACACGCTGCTGCTTGACCGCTACTACACCACAGAGCAAGCCATACCGGCCGATCAGGCGCATCGGGTATGCCGCGCCCGCTCAAGGGAAGAACGCGCCGCGGTTGATGCTGTGCTCGCGGAATTTTTTTTGCTTGCCGATGGAGTTTGGAAGAACGGCCGCGCAGACCGAGAGATTGAGAAGATGCGCGCTAAGGTCAAGGCAGCAAAGGAAAACGGGAAGCTAGGCGGCAGGCCAAAGCAAACCGACAAGAAACCCAGTGGGTTTCCGCTGGGTCCAGAATCGGAAACCCAGGCAAAAGCTCACCAGACACCAGTCACCATACACCAGTCACCAGAAGAGGGAGCTAAAGCTCCCTCCCGGGCGGGGGCGCTATGCCGCTTGCTCCGTGAGCATGGCATCCAGAAAACATCCCCGGGGCATCCGCTGCTGCTGAAGCTGCTGGACGCCGGATGTACGGAAGCGGAGTTTCTGGCCTTCGTGCCATCGGCCGCGACCAAGAGCGACCCGTTCGCCTACCTGCTGGCCGCAGTCAAGGGCGAGCGTGAGCGGGCCGCTGTGATACCACTGCACCAAGGGCGTATGCCGAACAAGCAGGAAGCCCTAGAGCAGCGCAACGCGGCCATCGGGCAAGAGTGGGCTAGGAAGATGCTGGCAAGGGGGAAAGATGAGGCAGGATGAGGTTTTGGAGTTTCAGCGCGTACTGTCTGGTGCGTTGTCACTTTGGCGCCAGGACGTAAGTGAGTTCGCGCTTACTGTCTGGTGGGAGGCGTGCAAGGGCTACAGCATGGAGCAGGTATCCAAAGCCCTGACGAGTCACGCCATGGACCCCGAGCGCGGCCGGTTCGCCCCGATGCCTGCGGATATCGTCAAGGCCCTGCACGGCACCCATACAGACCGCAGCCTAGTCGCATGGGGGACGGTTCACCGGGCTATCGGCAGCGTCGGGATGTATGGGTCGCCTGACTTCGGTGACAAGGCTATCCATTCGGCTATCGTGGACATGGGGGGTTGGCCGGCTATCTGCCAAGCGCCGATGGATGAACTGCCGTTCCTGCAGCGTCGATTCTGCGAGCTTTTCAGGGCCTACAGTTCGCGCCCTGACGAGGCGCACGCTGACCGGCTGGTGGGCATGCACGAGCAGGCGAACGCTGGCGCTGGACTGCTGACCGGCCGCCCGGTGATGATCGGCAAACGGGCGTCTGATGCCCTGGAGATCGAGCATGACCGAGAACCCACTCGACACTGACCCGCGCGTGACCTGCACAACCTGTCAGCACTACCGGCCGCTGCGGTGCAACAACCACAAGCGCGCAGCCCTGTGGAGCCCGGAAATCAGCCGGGCGCTGGCGGAGTTGAAACAACACTGCCCAGGCTACCAGCCGAAACAATGAACAGAGCCGGCCGACAGCGCGAACACTGGCACGCCCTCGCCTGCGGGGTAGCTGACTGCCTGCTGATGGGCAAAACGCTACAGCAGACAGGCCAGGCCATGGGCATATCGCAAAGCCTCGCGCACCGTGTACGGCAGCGGCTGGAGGCGCACTTTGGCACCGACGACCGCGACAAGCTGCGCGACGCCCTGATGGCATACCGGGAGGCATGGTGATAGTCGTCCCCATCCGCACCGAGCGCGGGCAAAACAGCCGCGAGCACCACTTCGCCCGCGCCCGCAGGGTCAAAGCGGAGAAAGAGGCGACGGCGTGGCTGCTGCAAAGCCAGACGAGGCCGGAGCTACCGTGCCGGGTGATCCTGACCCGCATCGCACCATCTCAGGGCCTGGACGACGACAACCTGGCCGGAAGCCTCAAAGCTGTGCGCGACGCCGTAGCAGCATGGCTAGGCGTAGACGACAGGGACCGCGAGCGAGTGCGCTACGTCTACGAGCAGCGCCGGGGGCCGTGGGCGGTGGAGATAGGGTTTGTCCCTATGGCAAAGGTTTAGCGTAGGCGTACAGTAGACCCCATCGCAACACGCAACCCGGAGCAAGCAAATGGTCAAGTTCATGAAGCACTACGTGACGAACGGCACGACGAAGGCCCGCGTTCACTACAGCAAGGGCCATATTTTCGTGAAGCAGCCTGACGGCAGCCGCGTGCTGCGCGAGTGCATCAGTTTGTACGCCAAAGACTACGGCGCCACGCTCCGCAAAATCCCAGAGCTGGCCGCAACCAACGACAGCGAAATGATGAGCGACTACATCGTGGAAGACGTGGCCCGCATTTTCCAGGAGTCGCCATTGTACGCCGCCGCGCTGGCCCGCTGCGCCGCCTGACAACCCGCCCATAACACTACAGGAGCCACGAAATGAGCATACACGCCGCAGCTTTGGCTTTAAGAAATGCCGCCGCTAAAGGCTACTTTGAATTGCGCATGGGTGACATCCGCGAGCGCCTTGCAAAGCTGAACGCGCTGGTAGACGACAACCTCGGCTACAACCCGGACGAAATCAACTGGAGCCACGTTGGCAGCGCCGCGCACCTGATCGAGAAACTCGACAACATCTTGGAAACCTTCAAAGCTAAGGATTGACCATGCGCCGTATCCTCATCGCTCTAGCCCTGCTGGCCAGCACCAGCGCATACGCACAGTGCACATGCCGATGCGTGAATGGCTCCGTGCAGCAGCTTTGCCGCGCTGCTCTGGACATGCCCGTCATCTGCGCGCCGCAGATTTGCCCGATGGTTCCGCCGTCAATCCAGCCGATCCAGCCGATCCGCACTCCGCCCATCGGAACGACGAGTTGCCGCATGATGCAGGTTTACCAAGCGCACCTCGGCAGGTACGAGTGGCTTCAGGTTTGCCGATGAACGGCGACCGCTGGCTTTTGCCCGGGGGACACGAGGGCATCGAAATCGGCGCGACGCGCGACACGCTGCGGATAGCTGTGATCCGGCCGAATTGGCCGTTCCCGGCGCCGCCCGTCACTGTGGTGCGCAGCCTTTGCACCAAGCTGCCGAGCCGATACCTGCATGGACAGGTGCCGGAAGAAGATGCGCGGTGGTAGGGTTTGTCCCGATGCCAAAGGTTTAGCGCCTGCCGTACATTGGAGTCACTGCAGCACGAAGCGCAGCAACCAACCGGAGAGCAGCATGGCCGCTACCTACACCAAAGCCGTTACCTTTGCCTCACTTGTTGATGAGGCCGTTGAGCGCGCCCAAGAACAGGCCGCCCCTTTCGTTCCGTCGCGCGCGCAGTACGAAGAAGCGCTTAATTGGGCGCTGATGATCGTTGGCGACTTCGCCGACCCGTGGGCATTCATCAAGGCTACGCATCGCGGTGCGGGCACGATGGACGCTCTCGCGTCCGAACTGTTCAAGCGCTTGAGCGCATGACCGACAAGCGCAAGCCGGTCCGCCCAGCATTGACAACCCGCCCGCACAGAAGGCCACATGACAGTGGGCTTTTTGCTTTGTGGACAAAAAAAGCCAAAAGGGCGACAATGCAGGAATGAGCGACGACACTGGCAAAGTGACAAAAAATGTCAAATTCAATCCGGCGCGCGGTGGATATCGAGGCGGGAACCGTAAGGGCGTCCCAAACAAAGCTACGGCAGAGTTTCGGGAGACGATCCGCCAGCTACTCGAAGACAACGCCGCCAACGTGCAGGTTTGGCTTCAGCAGGTAGCCGATGGAGCCGGCTCGAAGCCGCCTGATCCAGCCCGCGCGCTAGACCTGCTGTCCAAGCTGGCCGAGTACGCCGCGCCCAAGCTGTCGCGCATGGAGCATGTAGGCGACGGCGGCGGCCCGGTGCGGATCGTTGCCGGCCCTGACGACCGCAGCCTGTGAAGTTCGCCCTCACCGAGCGGCAGCAGCAGGCGCAGAGGGTGCTGGCAGGGCCGGCGACGCACTGCATGCTATTCGGGGGCTCGCGCTCGGGTAAGACGTTCCTGCTCACCCGTAACGTGGTGATGCGGGCACTAAAGGCGCCGAACTCGCGGCATGCGATCTTCCGCTTCCGATACAACCATCTGCGGGCATCGGTGATTCTGGACACCTTCCCAAAGGTGATGCGCACCGCCTTCGCTGGTGTCGAGTATCAGGTGCACCAGCAGGACGGATACGCCAGCCTGCCCGGCGGCAGTCAGATATGGTTTGCCGGCCTGGACGACAAAGACCGCACGGAGAAGATCCTCGGTCAGGAGTTCGCTACGCTGTACTTCAACGAGTGCAGCCAGATTCCGCTGACCAGCGTTGACACGGCGCTTACCCGCCTGGCTCAGAAGGCCACGCAGCAGGTCGAGGGCGCAGAGCCGCAGCCGCTCCGGCTCCGTGCGTACTATGACTGCAATCCGCCGTCTAAGACGCATTGGACCTATCGGCGCTTTGTCGAAAAGCGCGACCCGGAAACCCGGCTGGGCCTGCCCCGGCCTGAGGACTACGAAGCGTTCAGCATCAACCCCGGCGACAACAGCGCGAACCTATCGCCTGAGTACCTGCGCATGCTGGAATCCCTGCCGGCCAGGATGAGGGCGCGATTTCTTGAGGGGCGATTCTCGGACGCGAACCCGAACGCTTTGTTTCCGGAGGAGCATATCGACCGCTGGCGCGTGCTGGATGGCCGCGTGCCTGACCTAGTGCGTGTCTTGGTGGCCGTTGACCCGAGCGGGGCGGATGACGAGGCAGCGTCGGACAACGACGCTATCGGCATCGTGGTCGTCGGGCTAGGCACAGACGGCGCCTGCTACGTGCTCGAAGACCTGACGGTAAAGGCAGGCCCGGCGACCTGGGGCAAGGTTGCAACGACCGCATTTGATCGCCATAAAGCCGACTGCGTGGTGGCCGAAACCAACTTCGGCGGGGCCATGGTACGCCAGGTGATCGAGACCGCCAGGCCCCGGACGCCGTTCCGCGCCGTGACCGCAAGCCGGGGCAAGGTCGTGCGCGCCGAGCCGTGTTCCGCCCTGTACGAGCAGGGAAAGGTCCGCCACGTCGGCATGTTCCCGGAGCTTGAGGACGAACTATCCGGCTTCAGCACGGCGGGATTCACCGGCAGCCGCAGCCCAAACCGTGCCGACGCGCTTATTTGGGGCCTGACCGCGCTATTCCCGGCCGTGACCGCACCGGCCAAGGTAGTAGCAGCAGCGCCGCTACCTATGGCGCACCATTGGAGCCGGTAGCATAATCGGCCACCACGCGCAATAGGGAATCCACCAATGGCCCGCGAATCCACCGAGCAGCGACTCACCCGCATTCACGCCGAGGCTATGCGGGAATTCGACGCCATCCAGAGTGCCGTGCGCGATGAGCGGCTGCAGTGTTTGCAGGATCGCCGGTTCTACAGCTTGGCCGGCGCGCAGTGGGAAGGGCCGCTCGGCGCGCAGTTTGAGGCCAAGCCGAAGATGGAGGTTAACAAGGTCGCCCTAGCGGTTCAGCGCATCTTCTCCGAGTACCGGGCGAACCGGGTAACGGTTGATTTTGTCAGCAAAGAGGGCGCGGAGTACGACTCGCTGGCCGATGCGTGCGACGACCTGTATCGTGCAGACGAGCAGGATTCAAGCGCCGAGGAGGCTTACGACAACGCTTTCGAGGAGTCCGTCGGCGGCGGTATCGGGGCGTGGCGCTTGAGGGCGGTGTACGAAAACGAGGAAGACGACGAGGACGAAAAGCAGCGCATCAAGATCGAGCCTATCTTTGACGCGGATTCGTCTGTCTTTTTCGACCTGCAGGCCAAGCGTCAGGATAAGGGAGACGCCAAGCGGTGCTTCGTCCTAACCAGTATGACGCACGATGCCTATATCGAGGCATGGGGCGACGATCCGTCTAGCTGGCCGAAGGAAATCCACCAGCACGAATTCGACTGGTCTACGCCAGATGTCGTCTACGTGGCAGAGTATTACCGAGTGGAAGAGCGCTCGGAAACGGTGCGCATCTATCAGGGCTTGGACGGCGAAGAAGAACGGTACCGCGAGAGCGAGCTAGACGACGAGACCATCGCCCAGCTTGAGGCCATCGGCTCGCGCCAGGTGGGAGACAAGCGCATCAAGGTGCGAAAGGTCCGCAAGTACATCCTGAGCGGGTCCAAGGTGCTTGAGGACTGCGGATACGTCGCCGGCCGGCATATCCCGATCATCGTCACGTATGGCAAGCGGTGGTTCGTGGACAACATTGAGCGGTGCATGGGCCATGTCCGCTTGGCGAAGGACGCCCAGCGCCTGGCGAACATGCAGCGCAGCAAGCTGGCGGAAATCAGCGCGCTATCAAGCGTGGAAAAGCCGATCCTGTTGCCCGAGCAGATCGCCGGGCATCAAATGATGTGGGCAGAGGACAACGTAAAGCAATACCCGTATCTGCTCATCAATCCCCTGACCGGCCCGGATGGCTCACAGCAGCCCGGCGGCCCTGTTGCCTACACCAAGAGCCCGCAAATCCCGCCAGCGATGGCGGCCCTGCTGCAGATCGTGGAGCAGGACATCAAGGATGTACTCGGCAATCAGGAGCAGGGCGACAAGATCGTGGCCAATGTGTCGGGTAAAGCGGTCGAGATGGTGCAGCAGCGCCTGGACATGCAGACCTATATCTATATGTCCAACTTTGCGAAGGCCATCCGACGCTGTGGTGAAGTTTGGCTCGGCATGGCCCGCGAACTCTACGTCGAACCGGGCCGCAAAATGAAGGGCATCGGAGCGCATGGACAGACCAGCACGGTAGAACTCATGCGTCCGATTGTGGGCGAGGACGGCGAGATTGAATACGAGAATGACCTGTCCGAAGCGCAATACGACGTCGCCGTGGAAGTCGGACCCAGCAGCAGCAGTAAACGCGCGGCCACTGTCAGGGCGCTGACGCAGATGATGGCGCTGTCGCAAGACCCTGAGACGCAGAAGATCCTGCAGGCGGCAGCGCTGATGAACATGGAAGGCCAGGGGCTGACGGATATCAACGAGCATTTCCGGAAACAGCTCGTGATGCTCGGCGTGCTCAAGCCCACGGACGAGGAAGTGCAGGCCATGCAGCAGGCCCAGGCGCAGCCTGACCCGAACGCTGAACTTATGCGCGCTGCTGCCACTGAGGCGCTGGCGAAGGCTGAGAAGGCGCAGTCTGACGCCCGCCTGTCCGATGCAAGAGCCGCGCAGACTCTGAGCGAAATCGGCATCAAGTGATGCCACGGCTACCGCGCAGCCGTCAATGCGCGAGAGGAAACCCATGCAAGACGTAGACACGCCCACGGAAGAGGAAGTCGATACTCCTGAGGCTGAGGCTGTAGAGACGAAGGACGAAGAGCCAGAGGCGCAAGAGACGCCGAAAGAACAGGAGCCGGAGGAAATTACCGTCGCCATCGGTGACGAAACCCCGGCCGAGGAAGAACAGGAAAAGGCCCCCGAGTGGGTGCGCGACCTTCGCAAGCAGCACCGAGAACTTCAGCGCAAGGTGCGAGAGTACGAAGCCCGCGAGCAGGTGGCGCCAAAGGTGCAGACCCTTGGGCCGAAGCCGACGCTTGAGCAGCACGACTACGATACCGAACGCTATGAGCGATCCCTAGAGGCGTGGTATCGCCAGCGCGATGAGCAGGCGAAGATCGAGGCGCAGGCGAAGGCCAAAGCGGAAGAAGCCGAGCGGGCCTGGAAAAGCCGGCTAGACACCTACGGCAAAGCCAAGGCTGAACTCAAGGTGCGCGACTTCGACGACGCCGAGGCGGTGGTCTTGGAGGCTTTCAACCAAACGCAGCAGGGAGTCATGCTGCATGGTGCGGATAACCCGGCCATGGTGGTCTACGCCCTCGGAAAGAATCCGAAGAAAGCCAAGGAACTGGCAGCTATCGCAGACCCTGTGCGGTTTGCGTTTGCAGTTGCAAAACTGGAGAGCCAATTGAAGATCGTCCCGCGCGCGAAACCACCGGCCCCCGAGCGTTCCGTTCCCGTTGGCACTGCGCCTGTTAGCGGGACTGCCGATGCCACGCTTGAAAGGCTGCGCGAACAAGCTGCCAAGACTGGCGACATGACGGCGGTTATTCGCTACAAGCAGCAGCTAAAGGCCAAGCAACGCTAGGTATTGCAAAGCGGGCCGGATGGTGTATATTCGGCCCGTCTGCATGGTTTCGCCAGCCACAAATGGCAGAGCAGACCTGTAGAGCGGCCACGCGGCTCTGATGCGTGAGTAACTGAAGGCAACCCGCTAGGCGGGGTCATCCGTAACTCATCATCAAGGGGCCAACAATGGCTAACGCGTTTTCCAAGGAAGAGCGCATCGCTTACGAGAACCTGCTCGAAGGCTTTCAGGATGCGCTGGTGCTGTCTCGCAACGTCGCGGTCTTCAACACTGACCAGACGATGATGGAGCGCACGAACAACACCATCTGGCGTCCGCAGCCTTATATCTCGGTGTCCTACAGCGGCACCGACATGACGACGAACTTCGACGACTACACGCAGTTGTCGGTCCCCGCGACCATCGGCTTCAGCCGTTCGGTGCCGTGGATCATGTCCGCGACGGAACTGCGCGATTCGCTGCAAGAGGGCCGGCTCGGTGACGCTGCCAAGAAAAAGCTCGCTAGCGACATCAACTTGGCGATCATGAACGTGGCGGCCCTGCAAGGCACGCTGTTCGTGAAGCGCACTGGCGCTGCGTCCGGCTTCGACGACGTGGCCGAAATCGAAGCGGTGATGAACGAACAGGGCGTCATGGACACCGACCGCTACCTCGCGCTTTCGTCGCGCGATTACAACGGCATGGCATCGGACCTGGCGAAGAACACCCGCAGCTTCGGCAACGACATCAGCGACAGCGCCCTGCGTCGCGCCTATGTCGGCCGCGTGGCGTCTTTCGAAACGTACAAGCTTGACTACGCCATCCGCAAGGCCGCGCAGCTTGGCGGCGCTGGTCTGCAGGTTAGCACGCTCCCGGCGGCGAATAACTTCTGGGTGCCGCGCGCTACCGTGGTGGCCGCTACCGGCGAAACGTCGAACCTCGACAATCGTTTCCAGACCATCACGGTTTCGAGCACGACCAACGTGGCGCCCGGCGACTCGTTCACCATCGGCAACGTCTTCGCGGTGCATCACATCACCAAGCAGAGCACGGGTCAACTGAAGACCTTCCGCGTCATTTCGGTGCCGACCGGCACGACCATGGTCATCAGCCCGCCGATCATCTCCAACCAAGGAGGCAGCGACTCGGAAGCGCAGTACCAAAACTGCGTTGTGACCGCTCCGTCTGCCACGGCTCCAATCGTGTTCCTGAACACGGCCGCCGGCAACATGAACCCGTTCTGGCAGAAGGACTCGCTGGAAATCCTGCCGGGCCGCTATGCGATGCCGAGCGATGCGGGTGTCGCGGTGATGCGGGCTGCTACGGACCAGGGCATCGAACTGGTGATGACGAAGCAGTATGACATCAACACCATGAAGACCAAGTACCGCTTGGATACGCTGTACGGCGTGGTCAACAAGCAGCCGCAGATGTCCGGCATCATCATGTTCGGCCAGCCCTAATCAGGAGAATCAACCATGGCTTTCTTCGTTCAGCCGCAAGGCATCGCAACGGTCCTGGTCCCGGCTGGCGGCTCTATCGCCGTCTTCTGCCAAGGTCAGGCAACCGTCAGTCGTGTTTCGACTTCGCCTAACTACCCGGATCAATCTGTCCTGCTGGGCACCGTCAACAACGGGCAGGTTGTTTTCGGGTCGTTCACCAACGCGACGACGGTCACTGTCGAAGCGTCCGGCGGCGTGCAGACTTTTTACGAAGTCGGCACGTCTCCGGCCGTTTCGCAAAACCGGCTGTCGTGGCAAGTGCAACCCACTCCGGGCACGCTCAACGCTAGCGGCACTCTTAGCTGGGCGCTCATTTCGTCGGGCATCGTCACCTCGACGACGGCGGCTGCGGTTACTGGCACTCTGCCCACTGGCGCTGTGATGGATGCGTCCAGCAGCTTTGCGGTTGGTGATTCGGTGGACTTCACCGTCATCAACACTGGCGCAACCAACGCCTTCACGGTGGCGCAGGCTGCTTCTGGGCACACGGTTGTCGGCAACATGACCGTTGCCCTGAGTTCCAGCGGCCGATTCCGCACGACCAAGACCGCTGCGGCTACCTTCGTGACCTATCGGCTTAGTTGATAGGCAACCAGTGCATGCGCGGGTGGTGGTGACAAGCTGCCGCCCGCGTTTTTCTTGGAGCAAGCCATGCCGCTGACCAAGGGCTATTCGCAAAAGTCGATTTCAAAGAACATCTCGAAAGAGATGAAGGCCGGAAAGCCCCAAAAGCAAGCCGTCGCCATTGCACTGAACACGGCTCGCACTGCTGCCAAAAAAGCCGGCAAGCCTAGCAAAGCGCCGAAGGGCAAGAAGTGAACATCGCGATCTACCGTTCCCCAGGACCGCACTTTGGCCCGCCCGGCAAGACCTACGATTGCAAGGGCGTGGAGCCTGAGCGCTTGGAGGAAGCATTGGCCGAGGGCTGGCATACAGAGTTTCTCGTCGCTGTGGGTTTGGCCGAAGCTCCGCCCGAGACTGTGGCCGACAACGACCCGCAGACGCGCGACGAAATGCTGGAGCAGGCCGAGAAGCTGGGCATCAAGGTCGATAAGCGGTGGAGCGACGACACCCTGCTAGCCAAGATCAATGCGGCCATGGCCGCTAGTGAGTAAACCATGCCTGACATTATCAAGAGCCGGGAACAAGTCAACCGCACGTTCGTTGACCTGCAAGACGGAACGTTTGCAGAGCAGCAGGCGATGGTTCTTTCCGACCGGCTGCGCGATGCAGTCGGCCGCCTGAAGGTATCGCTGCATCAGAACATCTACGAGGCGGATTTCGAGTACGGATCCCAGCCGCTGCGGTGGGAATCGCTCACCGCAAACGGCGGGACCGTGACGCACCTTCCCGGCCTGGGCGGCGTGCGTATGCGCGTGCCCACGACCTCGGGCGCGGTGGCCATCCGTCAATCCCGGCCGTATCACCGATACCAGCCTGGGAAAACGATGTTCATGGCTACCGCTATCCAGTTGGGGCCAGCAATCACCGGCAATCTGCAGCGTGTGGGCTTTTTCGACGACTCTAACGGGGTTTTCTTTGAGGACGCGGGCGCTAGCGCGTCAAACCCTACGGGACTAGGCGTCGTTGTCAGAAGTGATATCAACGGACTACCAGTTGATACGCGGGTTCCACTCAATGAATGGAACGGAAATCGAGCCGCAATCTCGCAGATTGATTGGGGCCGCATCCAGATGCTCTGGATCGAGTACGCATGGTATGGCGCGGGCGCTGTTCGCTTCGGATGCTTCATCGAAGGCCAGCCGATTGTGCTGCATCAGATCGGATTCGGGAACCGAGTCGGTCAGGTGGTGCCGTGGTCGCGGACTGGCAATCTGCCGGTCAGGTATGAGCAGCGCAACACGGCGACCATCTCACAGCAAAACGACATGTTCCACTATGGGGTGTCGGTGCTGGTCGAAGGCCGAGTCGACGATCAGCGAGGCTTTACCTACGCCTACGGCCCGTCTTCAGCCGCTCCTCGTCGGAGTGTCGCATCGGGTGCTAACAGGTTCCCAGTCCTGTCCTATCGTGGGCGCCCGATGGGCACTGTAGAGTTCACGGAAGCTAGTGGCGCGATCACCGGCACGCCCACGACTACCACGATGACGGTAGCTGGAACGCCGTTCACGGCCAATGCGTTGATCGGACGCATGGTCTACTGGCCTACCCTGAACCAAGTTGCGCGCATCACGGCCAACACGAACAACACCATCACCTACGCTGACAACGTGCTGGGCGGTGCGGTGGCTGTCGCTCCAACGGCCGGCATTGCCTACCAAATCGGACTCATCAACCGAGGGCAGATGCTTCCTAGACGGCTGCAGTTGACCTCGGATCAGCCGGTGCTGGTCGAAATCTTCATGTCTGCACCGCCTGGCGCTGGTGGTGGCCCTGTTGCGCTGACGGGTGCAAGCTTCGTGGCGTTGTCCACCCTCGGCTCGGCATTTAGCTTTGCAGAGCGTGACATCAGTGCAACTGCGTTCACTGGCGGTGAAAACGTCTATAGCCTGTTCGTCCCGGCCAATAACCCCGTGGACAATGCTATCGACAACCTGCTGGCTCTGGTGAACACGATTAGGGGCGACAGGCCCGACATCATGACTATCGCGGTGACAAACCCTGGCGCAACGGCTGCCAACGTTAGCGCGCAGATCATCGGTCAAGAAGCGATGTCCTGATGAGCTACACAAAGCGCCAGTTCGTTGAAGAAGCCTTTGCCGAACTCGGCATGGCTTCGTACACCTTCGACCTGTCGCCGCAGCAGCTGGATGCCTGCCTCCGCCGCCTAGACACGATGATGGCGACATGGAACGCCCGGGGTATCCGATTGGGCTACCCGCTCCCGTCAAACCCGCAGGATAGCGACCTGGACACCGATACGCAGGTTCCTGATAGCGCGAACGAGGCCATCATCACGAACCTGGCCATCCGTCTAGCTCCGCAGTACGGCAAGACCGTATCGCTTGACACCCGCACCACTGCGAAACAGGCCTATGACACGCTGCTGGCCCGTGCTGCGTTTCCGATTGAGCAGCAGTTTCCGCGCACTCTGCCGATGGGCGCTGGTCAAAAGCCGTGGCGCTATGACGATCCTTTCATGCCTGCGCCGAGTGATCCGGTGCTTTCGGGCCAGGAAGGCCCGCTGGAGTTTTGAGATGCCGACCATCAACCAACTTCCGGTTGTCTCGCAGCTTTCCACCGGCGACCAGATCCCGGTTTACAACACGGTCAACGGCGACGCCAGGCGCGCGAGCCTTGCGACCGTGCTCGACTTCTTTGAGCAGACCTTCGCGGCCCCGACCGTCGCTGTCAACCTCTACACCCCGGCCACCGGCTTCAGCATCTCCGCCCCGACGCCCATCAGTGAGCAGCAGTGGATGATTCTTCAGCCCGCTGGCACGCTTGCGACTGGCACGATCACGCTGCCGCTCAATACTGGCGTTCCTGACGGCACGGAAATCCTCATCACCACGACCCAGCAAATCACGGCACTGACCATCGGCCTAAACGGGGCGACGACGGTCCATGGCCTGCCGACCATGCTGCAGGCCGGTGCTGGTGTCCGTCTGCGGTGGTATCAAGCCACCAACTCGTGGTACAGCATCACGGCCGATAGCGCACCCTATGGAGCCGCGATCCGCACCTTCCTAAGCACTCCCAGCAGCGCGAACCTCGCTGCGGCCGTGACTGACGAAACGGGCACGGGTGCGCTGGTGTTCCAATCTGCCCCGGCCCTGATCAACCCGGATATCGGCAACGCCGTCGGGGCAAGCGTCACCACGGCTTTCAACCAGTACATCAACAACCTCGGGAAGCACGGCTACACCACGGGTGCGGGTGGCACGGTTACGCAGGGCGCTGGATCTGGTAAGGCGACGTCTGTCACGCTGGACAAGCCTACCGGCACGATCACGATGAACAACGCAGCGTTGGCCGCGAACACGACCGTGACGTTTACGCTGAACAGCCTGATCATTGAAGCAAATGATCTAGTCGTCCTGAGCCATATCTCGGGTGGTACGGCTGGGGCCTACACGCTGAACGCTCAGTGCCTCGCTGGTCAGGCGAACATCAACGTTCGCAACATCACGGCAGGCAGCCTGAGCGAGGCGATTGTTCTGCGGTATGCGGTGATCAAGTCGTCCAACGCTTGATGGTGGCCCGTGCCGTCTATCCCCATCGTCTCGGGCATCTACACCGACAGCGGGCCTGACGTTAGGGCGTCGTTCCCGGTCAACCTGATGCCAGTACCAAAGGGTTCAGGCGTCAGTCAGGAGTACCTGCGGCCGGTTGATGGCATCGTTCCGTTTGGTACTGGACCAGGCGTTGACAGAGGCGGGATCGAATGGCAGGGCACCTGCTACCGGGTGATGGGCACCAAGCTGGTCACGGTGGCGTCGAACGGTGCCGTTACGGTGCTGGGCGATGTCGGCGGGACGGGATACGTCACCTTCGACTATTCATTTGACCGGCTCGCCATCGCCAGCGGTGGGAACTTGTTCTACTGGAATGGCGCACTCACGCAAGTGACCGACCCTGATCTAGGCACGGTGCTGGATGTTGTCTGGGTTGACGGGTATTTCATGACGACAGACGGAGAATTCCTAGTCGTCACAGATATCGGCAACCCGCTGTCAATCAACCCGCTGAAGTACGGATCAAGCGAGCTTGATCCTGATCCTGTTGTCGCGCTGCTGAAGTCTAGAAACGAAGTCTACGCAGTCAACCGGCACACCATCGAGGTATTCGACAACGTTGGCGGAACGGGTTTCCCGTTTCAGAGAATCGACGGCGCGCAGATCATGCGCGGGGCTATCGGAACCCATAGCTGCTGTGTGTTTGGCGACGAGGGCATCGCGTTCCTTGGGGGAGGCCGTAACGAGCCCCCGAGCATCTACATCGGCCAAAACGCTTCAAGTGCTCCGCTCGCTTCGCAAGATATCGACCTGATTCTTCAAAACTACACCGAGGCGGAACTGTCCACGGTGAAACTGGAAGCCCGTTTCGACCGCTCGCATAAGCTGCTGTACGTCCATCTTCCCGACCGGACGCTGGTGTATGACCACGCGGCAAGTCAGGTGCTACAGCAGCGGGTCTGGTTCACGCTCACTAGCGGGATGGTGGACTTCGCAGAGTACCCGGCTCGTAATCTGGTCTGGTGCTATGACCGCTGGATCGTCGGCCATCCGTCATCGGCTCAGGTGGGATACCTAGACCGCACCATCAGCAGCCAATGGGGCCAAAAGGCCCGATGGGAGTTCGCCTGCCCCATCGTTTACAACGAGAGCAAGGGCGCGATCTTCCACGAACTAGAGCTAGTGTCCCTACCGGGACGGGTGGCGCTCGGCGTCAATCCGCAGGTGAGCACGTCCTACAGCACGGACGGCATGAGTTGGAGCCAGGATCGATTTATCTCCGCAGGTACCACTGGCGACACCCGTAAGCGCCTGGTCTGGTTCCAGCAGGGGCATATGGAGAGCATCCGCGTGCAGCGGTTCCGAGGGGACACGGACGCGCATATCTCCGTCCTCAGGCTTGAGGCACGGCTAGAGCCGTTGGAAGTGTGATGGCAACCGTCCCGCCGCTCCGCCTGAGCCGTTCGCAGCTTTCGCAGTTCCTGAAGGATCAGGAGCAGATCCGCGCCTTTGAGAACCTGTTCTCCGTCGTTGAGCCGCTGGCCGATGGGTCGTCGTCTAGTGACTTTGTGGAACTCGGCTCGGCTCAAGCCTCGGCCAATGAAGCACTAGCCACTATCGCCAGCGTGGCGCATGACGCGGCGGTGTGCTGCGCGGTGACACAAGCAAAGGCGCAAGACGCACTAGACCGCACGGCCACGCTAGAACAAGAAATGCCCGTTGCCATCGCAGCGGCCGAAAACAAGGCGAACCAAGCTCTAGCGCTCGTCAGCGACCTATCCGCCACGGTTGACGGACTGCAAATGCAGCCCGCAAGCCAGCCGCGCAAACGGCAGCGGTTTGGCATGTTTTGGGACACTACGACGCAAACGGCGGCGGCGATCAATACAGCTTATGCGGTGACGTATAACAGCAGCATTGTTTCGGCAGATCCTGAGTTTTCTAAGGTAGTTTTGCTGCTCCATATGAATGGGGCTAACGGCAGCACCACATTTACAGATTCGAGCATTGTGGCCAATGCGTCAACTGCATTTGGCAATGCACAAATAAGCACGGCCAAATTCAAGTTTGGCGGCGCGTCTGGGTTCTTTGATGGTGGCGGAGACTACGTATCTGTTTCAGGGTCTAGCTTTAATCTTCCAAGCGACTTTACTATTGAAATGTTTGTGTCCGTGGAGGGCGCAAGCGACACACGCTTTCAACACATAGCGCAAACGCGCGATGGCGTAAATAATGGATGGGTGCTTGAGTACGACCGCACTGATAGAAACATCGCATTTTTAAGTGATACTGGTATTGTCGGCCTTAAAACTGCGAACAACTCAATCACAGACGGTGTTTGGTATCACGTCGCTGTAACTAGGTCCGGCTCTGATATTCGGCTGTTTCTTGATGGCGCGTTAATTGCAACGCACTCATCAACTCAGAATTTCAATGCGTCCAACATGCTTTTGAGCCGTAGATTTGCAAATGATGGAGCGTGGCACTATCTCAATGGGTACATCGACGAAGTAAGAATTACAAAAGGAGTGGCTAGGTATACAGCAGCGTTCACTCCACCAGCAAGTCAATTTCCAGATGGTTCGTATTCAAGTGCACTAAACCAAGGCGTAGTTCTTCGCAGCCCGTCAGAAGTGCAAGTAGACACCGAAGGCGTCTACAACTTCCAGTTCAGCGTGCAGCTAGACAAGACCAGCGGCGGAGCGGCGAACTTCTGGACATGGTGGCGGGTAAACGGCGTGAACGTCCCGGCGTCGGCGTCGCAAATTCAGATTCAGGGCAACAACCACGAGATATTCGGAACAGCGAACATCCTGCTAGACCTGAAGGCAGGCGACTACGTGCAACTTATGTGGGCTGTGTCTGACACGGCCGTGCAGCTTCAATACTTCCCGGCGTCCGGGCCGGTTCCGGAGATTCCGTCGGTTATCCTGACGGTTACAAGCAACATCAGGAGTGAAACATGACCGTAACGGTGAAAGTGCTGGTGCCGCCGCTGCAACTGCAGGCGACGCAAACCACGCAATACACGGCGACCGCGATCCGCGCGATCATTGACAAGGCAACGGTAACGAATACTGATACCGTAAGCCGCACCTTTTCGGTAAACTTGGTGACCAGTGGCGGGTCTGCCGGGAGTGCCAATCTGGTGATCGACAATCGCACGGTGCAGCCTGATGAAACCTACACCTGTCCCGAGCTGGTCGGCCATGCGTTGGAGCCGGGCGGGTTCATTTCCACCATCGCTAGTTCCGCTTCTGCGTTGACGTTCCGAGTGTCCGGCCGCGAGATTTCGTGATGGCTACCGTGCCGCAATCGTTTGACCCATACGCCGCTATTCGCACTCTAGGCGGATTTGCGCCGCTTATCGCGTATGGCCCTAATGATGACAGCACGGGCGAACAAGTTGGATGGCAGCTTGACGTCAATACAGCGCGATCCTTAGGCAACACGCCTTTCAGCACCAAATACAGCAACGTAGTCGCGCTTCCAGACGGACGCATGCAAGTTACTTTGCAGCAGCCGGGGGCTCACAAGTACGACACGATGGAGGCGATCTACGCCAAAGACCCGACCACGGGTCAGTGGACGCTGCAAAACGACCCGATGCAAGCCAAGTCTAGGCAGGTCAGCACGGGCGAATCGTTTGTGCGTGACCCGTTGGAGCAGTTCGGGAAGGAATTTGTTCTGCCTGCTGCTGCGATGTATTTTGGCGGGACCGCGCTCGCTGGTGCTGGCGGGGCAGGAGGCGCTGCTGGTGCGGCGGCTCCGGCTGGCGGCGCTGCCGGAGGCGCTGCTGCCGGTGGCGCTGCGGCTGGCGCTGGTGGCGCTGCGGCGGGCGGCGCTGCTGCGGGCGCTGGGGGTGCTGCGGCTGGGGCTGGTGGCGCAACTGCAGGAGCTACAGGTATGGGATGGGGTCAACTAGCGGGCCAAGTCGGGGCAAGCCTTGCGGGCTCCTATCTGCAATCCCGCGCGGCGGAAGATGCCGCAAACGTGCAAGCCGGCGTCGCCCGCGAGGGCATCGCAGAGCAGCGGGCGCAGCTTGAGAAGATGCGCGAACTGCTCGCGCCATACGTCCAAGCTGGCACTCCGGCGCTTCAGGGTATGCAGGCTCTCATCGGCCTCGGTGGACAACAGGCGCAACAAGAAGCCATCGGCGCAATCGAGCAGAGCCCACTATTCCAATCCCAGGTGCGGCAGGGCGAAGAGGCGATGATGCAGAACGCAGCCGCTACTGGTGGTCTGCGAGGCGGCAACATGCAGGCGGCTCTGGCGCAGTTCCGCCCGGCCATGCTCCAACAGGCCATTGACCAGCAATACAGCCGGCTCGCAGGCTTGACGGGCCTCGGCCAGCAGTCGGCGGCGGGTGTCGGCACGGCGGGAATCAACACCGGGCAAAACGTCGGCAACCTGCTGCAGCAGCAGGGCGCGGCTATGGCGGGCGGGGTGCTGGGCCAAGCTGCACCATATGCCAGTTTGCTACAGATGCCCATGCAGTACGCTGGCATGCAGATGGCAATGGGCAGGAACCCGTTTGGCGGGTTTGGCACGCAACAACCAGCAGCGCAGCCGGCGGCGCAGCCCGTTAGCGGTGGCGGGCTACGGGCGCCGTCTGGTCAATCGTGGTTCACCATGCCCGAAACCACTCCCACGGGGCCGTGATATGGGACCGATCAACTACTCTCTTCAAGGCATCCAAACCCCGTTCCAGTCGCTGGCTGGCGGGTTCCAGATTGGCTCGCAAATGGCCCAGGCGCAGGCCATGCGGCAAGAAGCCGAAGCCCGCGCAGCGCAGCAGCAGCAGGCGCTATTGCAGCAGCAGGCAGCGGCGGAACAGCAGCGCATGCTCAGTGAACAACTCATGGCGCTGCGCAACAAGCCGAACCCGACGGCGCGGGACTATGAGAACCTAGCGATGTTTCTGCCGAAGGATCGCTCGGAGGCAATGCTCAACTGGTTCAAAACCCGTAGCACTGAAGAGCAAGGCAACCTTCTAGCTTTTAACGGGCAAGTCCTGTCGGCTGCCGAAACAAAGCCCGAGGTCGCTGTAAACCTGCTGCGCGAGCGCGCAACGGCCGAGCGCAACAAGGGCAACGAAGCCGACGCCAAAGGCTTTGAGCTTCAGGCCAACCTGATCGAACAAGACCCGAAGATGGCGCGCGTTACGCTGGCGCCGATGATTGCGCGCCTGCCTGGCGGAAAAGAATTGCTAGAGGGCGTCAACAAAGCCTTAGAGGAAAGGCGTGCAGCAGCGCTTCAGCCGCTGGTCGAACAAGCTGAACGGCGCAAGGGCATGCCGTCGTCGATTCTTGAGGCCATCGAGTTTGAGAATCTGACGCCGAGCCAACAACAGACTTTCAGGAATACGCAGAGTCTGCGGCAGCCTGTGACGAAAATCGAAGTGTCAAACATTGACAGAACGGCATCGGCAGAGCTTGGAAAGATGGTTCCCAATTTGGCCGAGCAGGCTAACGCCGCCGTGAATCAAGTGAGCGACCTTGGCAGATACCGGCAGGCGCTGCAATCAGCAATCGTAGGCCCTGGTGCCGAGCAAAGGCTGGTGGTCGCGCGGGTAGCGTCTGCGCTTGGGTTCACTGGTGACAAAGCCGTCAACGCCACCACGGAACTGATTCAGGGCAACGCAGAGATGGCGCTTAACGCTCGCTCGCTTTTGAGGGGGCAGGGTGAAATCACTCAGGGCGAGCAGAAGCTGCTAATCCAAGCCAAAGCTGGCGACATAAACTTTACCAAGGGAGAACTAGAAACCCTGTTCAATGTGTTTGAGCGGTCGGCCCGCGCGCAGTACGCTAGAAACACCAAATTGCTAGAGGCCACCATCAAAACAGGTAAGGCTCCAACGGCTGAATTGTTCCTTGGCACCGTGCAGCCGATGCCAGAGGCGGCAGCGCCAGCCACTCAAGCCACGGCCGGTGATGTTCGATCCCGCGCCGATCAAATCATCCGCGGAGGCAGATAGCATGGCGACGGCCGACGAATATGCCGCGTGGATCGTTCAAAACGCCGACAAGCGCGGCACGCCCGACTTCGATACGGTCGTGCAAGCGTATGAGCTTGCCAAGGCGCAAGAAGCCCAGCCGCGCGGAACGTCGGCCGCCGGTCTAGCTGGCGCTGCCGTGCGCGGTGCTGGCCCTATCGCTGGCGGCGCTGCTATCGGCGCTGCGCTGGGCGCTCCTGTCGCTGGTGTAGGGGCCATCCCGGGCGCTATCGCGGGTGCTGGCGCTGCTGCTTTGGCTCCGCTGGTGGGCGATCCCATCGTGGACACGGTGAACAACCTGTTCGGAACCAAGTTCACGCGGCCGACCGAAGCCATGCAAAACCTTCTCACCCGTATGGGAGTGCCGGAAGCAAAAACGCAGGCAGAGCGCATCGTTCAGTCAACCGCAGCCGGTGCCGCTGGTGCTGGTGGCATCGCATCGGCTGGCCGCGCCGTGCAGGCCGCTGCTACGTCGCCCGTAACGCGCGAGGTCGGCCGCTCGTTGGCCGCGCAGCCTTTGGCGCAAGTGGCGGGCGGTGCCGGTGCCGGTGCTGCCGGGCAAGCTGCGCAGGAAGCCGGCGGAACGCCTGCGGGTCAGATTGGCGCGAGTCTTGTCGGCGGAGTGCTAGGCGCGAGGATGGTTCCGTCTGCTGCGCGCATTCCAAATGCCGGCCTTCAACAGGGCGTCACCGCAGCCGAGCAGCGCGGAATCCCGGTGATGACGTCGGATGCTTTCCCGCCGTCTACGTTCATCGGCCAAGTCGGCCAGCGCACCGGAGAGCGTATCCCGGTGCTAGGTACTGGCCCGGTTCGGGTTGCACAGCAGCAGGCCCGCGTAGATGCCGTGAAAGACCTTCTCAGGCAGTTTGGTGCCGATGACGCGGCGAACGTCAGCGACGACGTGATGCGCGACCTAGCCAGCAAGCGGTCGGCCGACCTGACAAAGTACACGGGGCTGAAAAACGAGGTCATCGACCGGCTTGGTAATGCTGGCACTGTCCCTGTAACGAACGCCACGCAGGCTATCGACAACGAGATTTCCAGGCTTCAAGGGCTCAAGTCTGAGCAGTACGCGCCCATCATCCGCACGCTTGAAGATTGGAAAAACAGCCTTCAAGGGCAAAACCTACGTAACATCGAAACCTTGCGCAAGCAGGTAGGCGAGTCGTTTAGTGCCCCCGAGCTTTCGTCCATCCGCAGTGCTGGCGAGAAGTCGCTATCGTCCATCTACGGCCCGCTGAAGCAGGACATGGAAACCTTCATCAGGGCGAACGGCGAAACCCGCGACGCAACGAAGTGGGCGGTTGCAAACAAGCGACTGTCCGAGCTTGCCGGTGAGCTTGAGTTCGGCACGCTGAAGTCAGTTCTTCGCAGCGGCAACGCTACCCCGGAGGTCGTGAACAAGCTGCTTTTCTCTGCAAAGCCTAGCGAGGTGCGCCAGCTTTACTCAAGCCTCACGCCTGCCGGTCAGGCCAACGCTCGCACGGCTATCCTCGCCCGCGCCGCTCAAAATGCAGAGGGGACGTTAGAGGATGGAACAAAGGTTTTCAAGCCAGAGCAGTTCAATGCTGCACTGAAGAGGCTTCAGCCTCAAATCGGAGTATTCTTCAAAGGCTCAGACCTAGAACAGGTCGAAGGTCTTTCAAGGGCTTTGACACTTACGCGCCGGGCCGCGCAATCCGGTGTTCCAACGGCCACGGGTCAGGAAACGATGCCGTTCGTCGCTGGTAGCTTTTTGCAAAGTGTCGTCGGGTCGTTTTTCGGAAGTCTTGCGGTGGCTGGCGGAGTTGGCGCTATGGCTAGAGTCTACGAATCGGCCCCCGTGCGCAATCTGATGATCAAGCTAGGCAAGGCAGAGCCTGGAAGTTCACTAGAGGAGCAGATCGCCAAGCGGCTATTCGCTACCATCCAGACGCAATCCGAGGCTATCGAAGAGAAAGCCCAAACCGCAGCAGGCCAACCATGACCGCCCTCTCAGTCTCCCCCGCGTACCCGATCTTCACTGACCGAGCCGGCCAGCCGCTGGAAAACGGCTACATCTGGATCGGCGCTGCCAACCAGCCGCCGCAGACCAACCCCATCGCGGTGTTTTGGGACGCTGCCCTGACGCAGCCAGCAGCGCAGCCGGTGCGCACGATCAACGGCTACCCGAGCAATAGCGGCACGCCTGGCCGGCTGTACGTTGGAAGCGATTACTCGCTCATGGTGCAGGACGCGAAGGGCTCGGTTGTGTACTCGGCGCCGGCTTCGACGCAGCGGCTGGGGGACATTAGCTCCAGCGAAGTGATATTTGTTCAGGCTGGCGCTGGCGCTGCAAATCGAACGATTCAGGATAAGGCTCGGGAGTTCTTGAGTGTCAAAGATCGTGGCGCAGTAGGGAATGGGATAGCAGACGACACAGCAGCCATCCAATTAGCCATCAACGAAAGCGATCAAGTGTATTTCCCGCCCGGGACGTACAGAATCACGTCTTCTCTGTTGCTTTCGCCAAACAAGAATATCTTTGGCGCGGGACGGAGAGAAACGCTTGTTGTTGTCGATGCGGCTGTCTACGGATTTAGCGCTATTTATTCATCGCAAACAACGCTGCGGGCAGACATACGCGATATGTCGTTTCAAGGAACAGCGGGAGCATTGGGGGCGATGAAATTTCAGCATGCCACTAGGGTGCGTGTTGATTCGTGCGACTTCTACGACTTTACGGCATCAGGCGCGCTAGGCATTGAGTTTGCGCGCGTCTATCACTGGTGGGTGTCCAACTGCGGGTTTGAGAACATTCACAGCAACGGTGTACTGTGCTCAATCGTTGATACAGTGGGCTCTAACCACGGCATGTTCGGCCCAAACAACGACGTAATCGGAAACAATCAGGCCAACTTTATTGGTCTTGCGCTTTACGGTACGCAGAATGTCCTCGTCCTGAGCAATAACTTCGAGGGCTCCAACAACGGCAACAAAGGCATTGACCTGCAAGGCGTTGAAGGGGTGTTCATTGTTCAGAATTACATTGAGCTTTGGCTGGCTAGTGCAATTGCAGGAAACGCAGGTGGTAGCAATAGGCGAGTAGTCGTTGAACAGAACGCAATTCAGGCATCAACGACAAACATTTGCAACTTTAACAACGTCTCGTTTCCTAACGACCGCGTGGCGTTTAGGTCAAACCGATTCCTAGACGCCATTGGCGGGCAAACGTGCGTTGTTTTTGGCACAACGCTAAACGCACAATTTCAGGACAACGACCCAGCGGGCGCAACACCTACCGACTTGACATCCGGCAACACTGTGTCGGCACAGGTGCTGTACGGCAGCAAAACCTGGGACCCTGGCAACATTGCGAATCTAAGCTCGGCCAATGACACTGTCACGGTGACAGGGGCTAGTGTTGGCGATGTATGTTCTGCAACGCTTTCGACCATCGGAAGCAGAAATATGCTAATCACCGCTCACGTCCAAGCGGCAGACACGGTGCGCGTTGTGTTGTTCAATAACGAGGGCGCAGCAGTCGATTTGCCAAGTGGCACACTTCGCGTGAAAGTAAGCAAGCAATGAGTCAAGCAATGCGACAAGACAAGCTACTGCACTTAGTTTTTGGCTTCATTGCAATCGCCTGCGCAATGGTGGCCTTGGTGATCTACGGCGCATTCGGCCTGGGCGCCTGCCTTGCCTACACCACCACTGTCGTCGGTGTCGGCTACGAAGTGCAGCAGATGGTGCGCAAGGAGGGGCAGCCTGACGCATGGGACGCCATCGCAACCGCTGCGCCTGGGTGGGCTGCATGGGCAATTCTGGCGGCTCTGTGAGCTTGTCCGGATACACTTTGGCCACTAGGAGAACCCATGAAGCGCATACGTGAAACCCTCGCGTCTTGGCTTGAACGCCTAGCTCGCCGTCTCCGTGGCGGTGGCGGCCCCATCGAACCCCTCCGCGGCGGCGGTGGGCCAATCGAACCGCTATGAAGCCTGTCGCCTGCATCGTGCTCGCTGCGGTGCTGGCGCGGCACTATGGCTGGGGCTTGGTGCCTCCTGAGCTTGCGGGCGTGGCTAGCAAGATGCTCGGCGCGATGGCTTCGCTGGTGTTTCTTGCGCTCATCGCATCTGCATGGCGCAGCCGGATCGTGTGGGCAGCCTGCGCCTATGGGGCGTGGGAGTATGGGCAGACGGCGCTATGCTCGGCGGCGTACATGGTGAAACCATGGCCGGTTGATCCAGGCCAGCCGATGTGCAGCGCTTGGGCTGGGTTTGATGTTGGTTTTTTCGGACTTCTGATCGCGGCAGGCGTGATTTATCGCCTTGCCCTATCAGAATTGATAGTTACCAAAGACGAGCGCGGGTGAAAAAATGAGTGATCGCAGGCCAGCCCAGACCATCGGAGAACTGGACATCCACCTTGGCAACGTTCAGGCGAGGCTTGCGGAAATCGCGCACGTCATGAACGGTATGGCAACAAAACACGATGTGACACGCATCGAAGCTGCAATGGCGCAGTTAGCCACAAAAGCCGAGGTAGCCGCAGAGATCAAAGCAATCCGGGACGAAGTTCACCGGAGCAAACCCGCGACCCTGCTCAGAAACTTCATGGTTGCCTGCGCAGCCATTGCTGGCGGTGCAGCGGGGTTTGGTATCGTGCTTGAAATCTTCCGCTGGCTTGAAAAGGCGCCGAAATGAAGCTGATCGAAAACTGGCGGCAGGCGTGGCGGTTCTTTTCCGTCCAGGCTCAGGCACTGGCCCTGACCGTGCTCGGCGCTTGGCAGGTCATGCCTGACGACCTGAAGGCGGCACTCCCGCCTAACGTGGTCTACGGCGTTTCAATGGTGCTGCTCGTCGCCGGTATCGTCGGCCGCGTGGTGGCCCAGCCGAAGGCGGAATGATGCTAGACATCGCCCGCCGTGACATCGGACAGCGCGAAACGCTCGGCCCGAATGACTCGCCTTGGATTCGGTCCATGCTTTTCAAGCTCGGCGCGTCGTGGCTAGTGGGCCAGCCGTGGTGCGGCGGAGCGGTGGCGAAGTGGGTAACGGAAGCCGGATACAAGCCCGTCCCGAAGTGGTGGCAGGCCCGCGCTTGGGCTAGCTGGGGGCAGGCTTTGGCCTATCCCGCTGAAGGGTGCGTCGTCGTGTTTTCCCGTCAAGGTGGAGGGCATGTCGGTTTGCTAGTAGGCGAAGATACCGCCGGGAACCTGCTGATCCTCGGGGGGAATCAGGGCGATGCAGTCAACGTCCGCGCATTCCCACGCGCTCGGGTGCTCGCTTACCGTTGGCCGCCTGGCTTGAGTCTCCCGCCATTCGTGCAGCTATCCAAAGGCTCTGCAGCAGCCACCACGGGAGAGGCGTGAGGATCATCCTGGCAGCGTCTTTGATAGCCGGTGTTACCGGCTTCGGTGGCGCGTGGTATATCCAAGACCTACGGACCAAAGATGCCGATGGAAAGCGCGCGGCGGCCGAAGTGCAAGCCAAAGCCGACGCCGAAGCTGAGTTCAGCCGACGACTACAGGAGCAGCATGATGCAGCCCGCGAAGCCAGCGAAACCTTACGCCGTGCCCGCTTGGACGCTGCTGCCGCTGGCCGCGCTGCTGACAGCCTGCGGGGGCACGTTGCCACGCTTGCCCAGCAGTGTGCCGCCACTGCCGCCGGCAGCGCGTCAGGAGCCGGCCCCGGAGATATGCTCGCCGACATGCTCAGACGGGTGGAAGCGGCTGGTCGAGAGCTTGCTGCCGAGGCAGATCGAAGCAGAGCAGCCGGCAAAGCCTGCGAACGTGCCTACGACGCGCTGAAATAAAGCCGGCCGCACAGTGGCGGCCGGGAACCTCGCTTGTCGTCGAGGAGGATGCGGCTAGAGTCTATCCGAAAATCCAGCGGAACAGGTCGCCAAAGCGGCTATACAGCCACTCGTCGAGGCTTTTGACCATGGTTTCTCTCCATCTTGCCGCGCGTGATCCGGCACGCGGCTAACCGGTTTTCTAGTGTCTCACGACACCCTGCGAACGCCCATCGTCGGCGGCAGGCTGTCGGCCAGACGGTGCAGCAGCGTCTTGAGCGCCGCGCAGTCGGTGACCTGGCCGGCCTCGTCGCGCTGGCGCCAGGCGAGGTAGCCCAGCCGCGGCTCGAGCGTGAGCAGCGGGCCACCGGCGCCGCGCAGGTCGATGGTGCACGGCTGCCGGTAGTCCGTGGCGGGCTCTCGGTCAGGGATGCCGGCGTCCCGCTCGGCCTGGGCGCGCGCCTCGGCGTTGCGCCAGCGGGCGCGGGCGGCGAGCTGGTGGCGCTTGGACTTGCGGCGTTGCATGCGGCGAGATCTCCAGATGTTGTCTACAACACGTTAGGCGCCCTTGCTCCGGGTCGCCAGGTGGTGCAGCACGTCCCGGAACCGCTGCATATCGCCTTCGGCCAGGATCGTGAACTCATAGCGCGGCACGCGCAGGATCGTCGCCTCGTTGTCAGGGCAGCCGGGGCGGCTGATGTTGCGGCTCACGTAGTCTTTCAGCAGCCCAAGCCCCAGCCCGCAGGTATCCCACAGCGCATCAAACGCGGCGGCCTTCTGCTCGGGCGTGTAGTCAGGCATGCCGAGGGGGCGCCTAACTGGCGTTTCGAGCCGACCCGCGTCGGCGGGCGGCACCTGTACGTCTTCATGCTTCATCTGCGCCTCCTTGGCGGCTCAAACTATCGTTAGGCCCCGGCCGGCTTGGTCAGCCCGCCACTGCCGCCGCAATCGTGGCAAGGGTCGCCATCGTCCAGATCGCCAGTGCCGCTGCAAGTTCTGCACGGGTACAGCGGGCGCACGCCAGCGCGCGTCATCTTGGCGGGCGTCGTGTAGGTATCGCGGTAATCGCTCGTCGCCTTGTCGCTTTGCAGCCATTCGTCGCTGACAACAAGCCCCCGGTCGTCCATCCAGTGTGTGGGCCTAACCCCCTCGCTCAGCCCCCGACCTGCGTCGGCGTTGGGGCTTGGGCTTGCTTCGTCTTTCATGGTTTCGCCTCCTTGTCGGGGTTAGCTCGAACGTTAGGCCACAGTTCCGGCGGCCTTGCGCGCCACCACCAGTTGAAACACGCGCCGGCACTGCTGCACGTCCATCTCTCCAATGTGGCATTCATCAGCCGTCAGGCCCATCGCTTCAGCAAGCCAAGCGTAAGCGGCGCCGCGCGCCCGGCGCCGATTTGGCGCGTCAAGCCACAGACGATCAAAGGCGTAGTGCGCGTCCTTCTTGGCCTTGCGCAGTTCGGCATTCGCCAGCCGGCCCAGCGGCTTTGTGCCGTCGCCTTGGCCATTGCCTGCTTCGTGGCATCCCACATAAGCATCGCAGGGCTTGCACTGCCAAAATCGCTTCGCGGCCAAGTCGGGCCGGTGCGGGTAGATCGCGCGCCCGCCCACCAGTTTCGCGGCGCTTTGACAGTACGGGCATGTCACTCGCAAAGCCCGCGGCTTGTGGCCTAACCCCTCGCTCGAACTGACGCCCATCGGCGGGCTAGGTTGTTGGTGCTCGGTAGCTTTGTCGGTCATCGTCACTCCTCGCGCGCCGCTGGGCGCAGCTCAGCTCGAACGTTAGGCCCCACGAATCGCATCGCGGACCTCGCGCAGTGCGTCCATCGTCCACTCTGCAGCCATCTCGCCGGCCGCGCTGTTGCCAACCGGCACTGGGTATGTCTCCACGATCTGCGCGCACCGCTCGCGCTCTGCGGCCACGGCCCGCGCCACCTCGGCGTCGGCGTAGGCACGAATGTCGGATGCAATCTGCGAAGCGTCACTGACTTCGAGCCACGCTTCAATATCGCCCCACGGCAGCGGGCCTAACCCCTCGCTCAACCGGACCAATGCCGGCGGGTTGCTTTGTTCCATCTTCATGCTCCTGTAGCGCCGTCATTGGCGCGGTTAGCTCGAACGTTAGGCCCGCTTGCCGTGTTCGTCGGCCTCAAGATCAAACGCGAACGGCGTCAGCATCGTCCAGAGGTTCACGGTGCCTGGCGGGCTTTGCTCCAACTGCTTGGCGGCCACGTTCAGAAGCCACGCGCCAACATCCTTGCGCACGCGCGCCACGCGGCGGAAGCCACCCGGCCTGATGTTCTGGCCTGCGCTGTTCTTCACAAGGTAGCGCGGCGCCACCTTGATCTGGTCGCGGTCGTTGCCCATGTCCAGCTCGCCAGCGTAGAAGCCCAGCGCCCACGGGTCGCCGGGGTCGCCGTCGTCCCACTTGGTCGCCAGCACGTAGTCTCCAACGGCGGGCCTAACTGGCGTTTCGAGCCGACCCGCGTCGGCGGGCGGCACCTGTGCAACTTCATGCTTCATCTGCGCCTCCTTGGCGGCTCAAACTATCGTTGGGCGTCTTGCGGCGGTTCGGCAGTGGCTGGTGAGGCTTCACGCGCCAGTCGTCGGCGGCCAGCGGATGCGGCGCAACCTCTACCGCAGCCCGCACGATTGCGCGCCTGGTGGCCGCCAGCGGATCGCCGTCGTGCGGCTCCTTGCATGCAGGCCCCATCGGGCGCACAGCCTCGCTCCATCGGCCGGCGCGCACGAACACGTCCATTTCCATGCGCACGGCCAGGGCCAGTGCGTCGGCATCGCTGCGCAGCGGATTCCAGTAAATCGCTGTCGCGTCTGGCGCCGTCAGGTGCAGCGCATCGCCGCACCCGTGGTGCCACTCATATTGCAGCCCAAGCGCGTCGGCGGCAGCCTTCAACATGCCAAAGTCATCGCGCCCCGGCACCGGCCGCCCAACACCCGGGTCAAGCTGACCCGCGTCGGCGGCTGGCATCTCATCGCTTCGGGTGCTCATGTAGCGCCTCCTTGGTCAGCTTACCCGGCCCGTTAGGCCACACCAACAGCCCAGCACAGCCAAGCCACCTCGAAAAAGTAGCGCCCATCGGTGTCAACCCCAATCGCGGCGGTCGGCAGCAGGAACATCACGTTCGGGTTGTAGCGTCCGTACACGGCGGCCCTCCAAAAAGTCTTGCAAGTCTTGGCGAAGTCGGTCGCGCTGCGGTTTCGCCAGTTTTCGGCCGTGGATGTAGGCGCCAAATCCATCTAGGCAGCGGCGCAACAAGTCTTGGGCTTGCTTGGTGCGGTCTTCTTCCATCTCTAGCTCCTTGTTGCGCCGGTACTCAATCGCAGCGCATCCATGCGTGCGGCATATCGTCGGATGGCTGCATCCTTGGCAGTGGCGGGGCATCGTGTTTTCGCTCCGATTAGTTGGGGCCTAACCCTTCGCACAAGCTGACACCCCACGGCGGCAGCTCTATCGCGCCCCGGCAGCGTTGTCTCGCCGTGGGGCGCAGCTTTCCTCAATCGTTAGGCCACAAGTGCCTGCCGCAGCGCGCGGCGAGCTTCTATCAGCCTCATGGCCGCAGTCCACCGCCCGGCCAGCGCGATTTCCAGGTCCGTCACCGTCACCTGCGTTTCCACAATGCGGCCATCAGGCGTCGGCGCCCACATGCGCCACACGGTGGCATCGCCCAGCACGTCGCTACGGCGGCGGCTCCAGCCCTTGCCGCGCGGCGGCCTTTGATGTGGCGGCGGCTCTCGTGTGGTCTTGTGTCGTTCGTTCATCACGTCCTCGCGTTGTGGCCTAACCCTGCGCTCCAGCGGAGTCGCAACGGAGTACCGTCGCGCACCGCTGAGCTTCGTCGTTGGGCGTCTTCAGGTACTCGGCCCGTCCGTTCCACATCGAGCGGGCACGGGCAATCGTCGGCGCTGCGCCCATCTCGCCGTACACGCTCGGGCCATCGGCGCCGCAGTGCGTGCAGTGCATGTGCGCGATGTGTCCAGCATCGAACGTGTCCCACAGCTCGATCAGCCGGTCATCTCCGTCAGTCAGGCAGAACGGGCAGGGCTTCAGCGGGTTCATTCGTCGTCCGTCCAGTAGCTCAGGTTCTCGGCCGCAGCCGCCTCGGGCGATGTGGTGATCCAATCAGGGAGCTGGTCGCCGTCGTCTTCGGGCCAGGTCTGCAACTCGGCGTCCGCCACCCCATCGCAGGCGTCGGCCAGCCGCCGCAGTTCGTCGCGGAATCGGCGCTCCCATTCGGCGCGCGGTATGCCGTGCTCGGGCAGCGTCAGCATCTGTCGCATTTCGTCCCACTTTGCTTCCATGCTCACTCCTTCTCGCTTCGGATACAGCCGCCCAACCAGCCAGTCAAGCGGACTGGCCATGGCGGGCCAGCCGCTTACCGGCAACGTTAGGCCCCAATGCCTTGCGAAGCGCGGCCATGTGCTCATCCATCAGCCCGTTCGGGTCCCACACGCCACCGCGCACGACGCTCCATGCGACGATGCATCGCTGGGCGGTCCGGCGAAGATCGTCGAATACGTCGTGCTGCAGCTCGGCGTGCCAGCGCTCGGCGTCCTTGGCGTAGTGCTCTGCCGCCTTGCTCCAGGTGTGGGCCTCGCGCTTCAGCAAGTCGTTCTCGGCCGCCAGCGTCGAGACCGCAACGGACAGTTCGCTGTCGCGCCACATCTCTGGCAGCGCTTGTCGCACGCATGCCAGTTCCTCGCGTAGCCAGTCAATCTCTTCACGCGCGGCTTGCGTGCTCACTTCGACCGTGATGTTTCCGTCAGCCATGTGTCAAGTCTTCCTTGTCAGTTCGCGGGCCTCGTCCAGCGCGGGCAGGTTGAAGCACGGCGCCAGCCGGCCGGTCTTCTGCAAGTGCTCGATCAGTTCGCCCGTCTTCGCCACCAGCTCGGCCAGCGCGGCTTGCCCGGCCTTCAGCCGCCGCACTTCGTCGGCCAGCACTCTGGCGGCCATCGGGTAGTAGCCGCGCAGGTCTTGCTCCTTCGCGGCATCCGCGGCCAGTAGCTTGCAGGCATCGAATGGCGGCCCTCCGCGCAGCATCAGCTGGTACTCGGCTCCGCACGCAACCCACTCCAGACACGCGGCCTTCTGGGCGCTCATGGAGCCGTCCGAGGCCCCCATCATCGCCGCCTCAAACCTCGCTTGGTTTGCTAGCGCCCGCAGCGCTTCTGCCTCAATCGCTGCCGCCTGCATGCCTTGTGCAGTCATGGCCTCTCCTTTCGTTCGCGGTCTTGCCGCAATAACACTTCGCCCATGCCGCGAACGAGCGCGCGCATGTAAGCCCACGTCTCGATGTCCACCAGCTCCAGGCCTTCTCCTGTCGAGACGCGGCAGATGACGCCGGGCCAGTCGTCGTACGCGGCCCACTTCTCATCGAACAACAGGCGCTCGGCTTCCTTGAGCTTTGCCTCCTGTTGCAGCCACTTGGCTTCGGCCGCCTCGCGCGCGGGCTTGTCACCGATGAATGCTTGCCACTGTGCGTTGTCCATGTTTCCTTCCTCCGGCCACAAGCCTAACCCCCGGTTCGAGCCGACCCCTTCGGGGCGGGCTCAACCGGCCCGTTAGGCCACGCAATACGGCGCATGTCCGCCGGTCTTTTCCATCTCGGCCCACTGAGCGCGGTAGTACGCCTGCCCGCCCGGCTTGCCGTCCTCGCCCAGCGCCTGCACGTAGCCCTGCG
>Ga0315902_10001322_pt1 | contig 39845 bp, 67 predicted proteins | sample LakEriMetagenome_9_FD_203523 | JGI IMG/M metagenome (GOLD analysis project Ga0315902, IMG submission 203523) | Freshwater fungal communities from buoy surface, Lake Erie, Ohio, United States - Buoy 12 MA117 | ecosystem: Environmental > Aquatic > Freshwater > Lake > Lake biofilm | place: USA...
CCAGCAAACTAGTTTAACAAGAACTAGAATAAGAATTGGTTGAGGGGTAGTTATTAGGGGAAGGTGATTACCCCTCTTCCAACTTAAGACAGGAGACGCACGTTAAAACTTTAGTAAGAAGTATCGGAAGGTCAGACATAGGTGGAGAACCGTTGCCCTCTGTCTTCAAAACATTTGATGCAAATAAAATTATATTTCGTAGAGCAGAAGTCTCTATGCTTGCAGGTGTACCAGGAGTAGGTAAGTCAACTCTTGCCTTAGCGTTAGCACTAAAGATGAGAGTGCCAACTCTGTATATATCTGCAGATACCAACGCCCACACTATGGCTATGCGTATTGCTTCAATGATTTCAGGTAAGAATCAAACAGATGTAGAACTGCTAATGGCTAATGATGTTGGTTGGACTAAGGCTATTCTTGAGAAGAGTAACCACATTGTCTGGTCATTTGATTCAAGCCCTACATTGCAGGATATTGACGAAGAAGTCCAAGCCTTTGAAGAACAATGGGGTTGTCCTCCTACTGCAATCTTTGTAGATAACCTAATGGATATTGCCACAGATGGTGGCGAAGAGTTCGCATCTATGCGTGCGATTATGAAGGAGTTAAAGTATCTTGCTCGTGCAACTAACGCTGCCATCATTATTCTTCATCATACTTCTGAGGGTGTTATGGGTAACCCTTGCCAACCACGCTCTGCCCTTCAAGGAAAAGTAGCACAATTACCTGCTTTGATTTGCACCCTTGGGGTTGTTGGTACTTCTATGGCTGTTGCTCCTGTCAAGAATAGATATGGGCGTGCCGATGCCAACGCAAACCTGACTTGTTGGCTATCATTTAACCCTGAATATATGTATATGGAAGACATACCAGAGAATGGATAAGGAATGATAAGAGAAGAAGAAGACGATATGACGCAAGAGATGCGTGCATTCGTCTTACTTGAAATGAAACAAGAGACTGCTAAGTTGATTCAAAAGATTGAGTCAGCAAAAATACCAGTTACTGATGAGTGGACTGAAGGCGTTAACGCTGGATTAAATTGGGCTGTTCGTATTATAAGTAAGGACAAGAGTGCAACCTAGTGGCTAATCCTAATGGGCGCAAGGGCGCACAGTTTGAAACAGATGTAATGAAATGGCTCCGCAAGATGGGTGCTATGGCAGAGCGTCTGACGAAGGCTGGTGCAAAGGATGAAGGTGATATGGTTGTGATGATTGCAGGTCAGTCATACATCTTTGAACTTAAAAACCGTGCGACATTATCTTTGCCAGAGTTCTGGCGTGAAGCAGAAGTAGAAGCAGTTAACTATGCTAAGGCTAGAGGACTTAAAGATGTTCCATTGCATTATGTAATAGTTAAAAGAAGAAACGCTGGGATTGAGAACGCTTGGGTGATTCAAGATTTAGGTCAATGGTTGAAGGAGAAACAAGAATGCCAATAGCAATACGACCATTAACAAAGTTAAAGAGGTCTAAATTTAAGAAGAATTACCTATCCTCTAATAAACGCTGGGGTCAGGTAGTAGTTACATATAAGGAGACGACAGGGGATGTTAAAAATTGACAATGACCTACCAAGTATCAGAGAAGTTCTTATCCACTACGGAGCGAACTTACGACAAACTCACGGGCAAGTTAATCTCAAGTGTCCTTTCCATTCCGACACGCACCAATCTGGAAGTGCGAATCTCAACGATAACATATTCATCTGCTTCGCCTGTGGAGTCCAAGGTAACAGTTTACAAATTATCGCACAACGAGAAGGGGTAAACATCCGTGAAGCAAAGTCAATCGCAGAAGGATTTACTACGCAAGGCAACAACCAAGTACGCGGGAAACATCTTTCAGGCTCAAAGTTACCTAGCAAGCAGGGGAATACCAATAGAAGCAGCACGTCTGGCGCAATTAGGCGTAGTCGCGGAGCCTGAGATTGGTCACGAACAATATGCTGGAAGACTTTCAATCCCTTACATCACTAAGACTGGTGTTGTAGACCTAAGATTTCGCTCTTTAAACCCTGCTGTTGAGCCTAAATATATGGGTTTAACAGGTGCTGAAACCAAGATGTATAACGTCCTAGATATTGATAGGGCTGGTGATTTTATTGGTGTATGTGAAGGTGAACTAGACACAATTACTATGTCTAGTTGTATTGGTATACCCTGTATTGGTGTACCTGGAGCCAACAGTTGGAAGAAGCATTACACAAGATTGCTTGCCGACTTTGAACGGGTATTTATATTTGCAGATGGTGACCAACCAGGCACAGAATTTGCACGAAGTTTGGCTAGAGAATTACCAGTAACAATAGTTCAACTCCCCGAAGGCGAAGATGTAAACAGTATGTACGTGTCAAACGGGGCACACTACTTTAGGGATAAGATTGAAGTAAAATAATTTGGACTACGATTTTGATGAAGAGCCACACAATTACTGCAATGAATGTGACACACAGTTTGACGATTCATTTCAGTTAATAGACCATTTGCTAGAAGATGATGAAGAGTTTGACCCTTACTATCTGCTACCCAATGCATTTAAACTTCACTTGGGTTCTCTGTTAAGGTTTATGTATATCCACGCAGATGAACCAGAACAGATTAGGATGATTAGTCAATCAACTTATGTGACTCTATTCGCGGCAGAAAATGGCTATGACCTAGTAGATGAACTGGTTGAGGATATGATTGTCAAGTCTGCGGTGCAGAATATAGATGAAGAGATAAGAAAATTACTATCAAAGGATACCAATGAAGAAGGCGGAGCGTGAAGAGATATGGCAGATTATAACCCATCTGGTAGAACAAGGCTTGAACGTCAAGACGTACTCAGTAGAGGACAAAACTCTGATAGTAACAATTCACATTCCGATACTAACTGGGCAGAATTTGAATTAAATGTAAGAGATGTGATGCTAGAACTAGGTGACCTGCTCATCAAGAAACACAAAGATTATGGACCAAAGAATATTAGCAACTCTCCCTATGGTGCTACCAATGGTCTTGTTGTCCGTATGTGGGACAAGATTGCACGCATTGTAAACCTCACCAAAGACGGCAAGAAGGTAACGGCAGAGAACGAACCTCTTGAGGATTCCTTCAAGGACATAGCAAATTATGGTATAATTGGGCTACTCGTGCTTAGAGGGAAGTGGGATAATTGATTGAAAGAACAAGAGTTATTTGACTGGCTTAAGTCAGAACATTACTCGGATTTAGAGCACTCCCCCAATGAGTTTGATGCCTTTGATTGCACAACACACGAACATAAGATGTTTATTGAACTTAAATCACGCAAGACTCACTACCCATCCCTGCTTATAGAGAAAATAAAGTTTGACTTCTTGCTTGAGCAAGCACGCTTGCTACAATATGAACCATATTATATTAACTACACACCAGAAGGTGTCTTCTCTTTCCATCTTCACTCAGTTGGTGATATAGATTGGCAAGATAAATGGCTACCAATTACTACTGAGTTTGCTAATAAGAATAATAAAATGAAGATGGTTGGCTTTATTCCTGTTGAAGTTGGGGTTAAACTCTGATGGAATGGGAACGCATACAACGCTGGGAATATATAGTTGATGCTGTCGGTGCTGAGTACCACAGGAAGTTTAACATTGATGCTGAAGATATACGTCAGATATTATTCCAATGGTTTGTTGAGCACCCAAATAAGTTAGATACTTGGGAGGCTATCGGTGAGAAGGATGCAAAGAACTTAATCTATCGTAGCCTACGCAACCAAGCATTAGATTATTGTCAGGCTTGGAAGGCTAAGTCTGGTGGGTATGAGACATCTGATTTGTTTTATTATGAAGGCGATATGGTTGAGGCTTTGTTGCCCTCTGTCATCAGAGGTGAAATGAGTATTACTCAAAAGTTAAACCTTGCTGGTGGTGGCAGACCCTCTGCTCCATCTGAAGGTGGCAACCTTATGGCTATGATGATTGAGATTGATGCTGGGTATTGGAAGTTACCTAAAGATGACAGGAAGTTATTGTTCCTACGCTATGCAGAGACAATGGACTTTGGTGACATCGCAAGTGAAATGGAATTAGGTTCAGAAGATACTGCACGAATGAGACACAAGCGTGCAATACGCAAATTAATCAATAAAATAGGGGGTTTTAAGCCCTATCGTGATGATGACTTTGAAGTTCAATCATCCTCTGATAGTGATGCCTCTGCTGGGTCTACATACAAAGCCTCTGAATAGTTGTCGTAGAACTCTTCAATCTCTTTACCACTAGCAAACTGTAAGGTGTCATTTTGTGGCGCACAATTAGTGCAACCACCGTTCTCACATACTTCACACATCTTATCCTCCTGTACTGTAGAAACCTGTGCCATTAAACTTTACTGCTGGTGCTGAGTATACTCTGCTCATTATCATTTGACAACAACTTGGCTCTCTGTCTTCACCAAACCCACGCTCAAACTCTATTGTGATTCCACATTTATCACACTTGTAATCATAGGTTGGCATTAACTATCCCAATCAATCGGTGTTGGTGCTGTGCTAATCGTTCCACAATCTTTGCAGGTCTGGTTTAAATCATACCAAGCAACATCTCGTTCAGTATCATCCCACATTACATTGATGGTAAAGACTTTACAACCACAGATACACGCTGTGGTAGGAATACCTCTCAAATCCATTTTCAATACCAGTTCCTGCGTAAACTATGCGACCAAGCCTTGCAGGGGGTGCCGTAGCGATGTCCGATGTAGCGATAGGCTCTTAGTATCTGTGTCGCTGGGTCTTGAGACTTCTCTTTTAGTACCTGTCCTATGCCGTAGGCGGTGGACTTAGGGTTGTTTGCAAAATGGTCAAAGCGACTTTCTTTTGTGAACAATTTTACAATGCATTGTTGCTGAGTTTTGTTCCAACCATAGCCAACTTGGGCAAAGTTCATAGCCATTTTTTTATTGGCTCTCTTCTCTTCCATAGTTGCCTTAGTTCTTTGAACAGGCTTCTCGTGCTTGCTTATCTTTATCTCCACATCAACTGTCTTGTTAATTGGAAATGAAATCAGGGCAATAACTAAAACAGATACTGCTAGTAGTCTTGTTGTCATCAGGCTATCTTACCAAGTTCAGCAGCAACATTGTGTCTGTGTCGCTTTTCAGCCGTATAAATCTCAGGATTTTCCCTATTTGTCAGTAGTTTATAGCGTTCTGACATCAATAAACCACCCCAAATGGTGCCCCAACCACCCCAATACTGAATGTTTTCTGAGTCAAGTCCTTCTTGTAAGCACTCATTCTTTACGGGACACCTACGACAGATTGTAATTGCTTCAACACTACGCAACACCTGCAACCTTTGCTCGTCTGCAAACCTAGCGTTCTCGTAGTGCCATAGGTCAGGGTCAGGGTGATTGTTACAACTTCCGTCTTTATGCCAACTCTTATCTCGCATTTTGGTACCCTCTCCACGACTTCCAGTATGAAATCCATTTTCTATGGTAGCGAATTGCCAGCATAGTTAGTATAAGTAAAGTTGCCACTATCAAACAGCCCGCAAGTGGCGAACCTGTAATACATTCTCCGCTTCTGAGTGGTGGATGTCCTCATAACCAACCTCACTTCTTGATTGGTGAGAGTAAAGCCATTCATCTTGGTGCGCTGGTGTCATAGCATTCCAAATTGGGGGTAGTTCTGTGCCCTCTGGTAGCCAGACATTAACAACACGCACACCTTCAACCTTATAACTTATCTGAAATTGTCTATCCGTTGTATCCGTCATCTTCAAACTCCGTTTCACTAGTATGTTCTTCTTCGCACTTAGGGCATTTCCACTCTGCGTACACATAGCAGACATCGTGCTTGTATTCTTTGGTGCAAGGAACCTCTCCCGTCCAACCGCAATCACAATCAAACTCCCACACATCATCGTAAGTCTGAGCGAAAGTAGCGGGGTCTCCTGTCATCCACATTGGCTCACTCATTCTTGTCTTCAATCTCCTTTAAAAGTTCCTGTCTGATAATTGAAAGTTCAATCAACCTATTAGCACCATCTATAAGTGCCGTCCAACTTACTTCTTCAGTTTCCTGTTCCACATTGTCCCCACTTTCCTAGTTTGTTTTCTTTAGCGTAGTAGTACGCCCTTAGTATGTCAAGGGAATGGACTCCCCTTTTGCCATTGTAAAAGTAAGGCACTCCTGCCCCCTGTCGTACCATTTCAACATTTAAATTCTGCTTTCCAACATAGAGATAGGCTAGTTTCCTGCCGTACTCATCCCTTTTGTTTAGGGTTTTGTCAGTCACCACAGATACGCTTGCCTTACCTATCAGTTTTTTAAGTAAGGCTTTTGCTTCATCGTGATAGCACTCCCCTATTTCGGGTGTGTCTATCTGAACCAGTCGCACTCTGTCATTGCCATACCTAATCGTGTCTCCGTCTATTACAACAGGATTAAAGATTAAAGATAGGGCTAGAACAAGCACCTATAATCCTTGCTCTCTGTTGTGCTCAATCATCTTATCCATAGCGCAATCATCACAGACTGGTTCAATCCATACATCACTTCTTGCAATCTCCCAACCGCAAAAGGTACACACCACCATTGGTTGCTTTAACATCTCTTGCTTGTTCATTAGTAACTCCCGTCCTTAGTAGATACCCAACCACACCCGTCACAGGTAACTTTGCCTTCCATTGTCTGACTGTCTCCTGTCATTACTCTTGCACATACCCAGCATTTTCCATAACTCATTTTCTATACTCCCGTCCGTGTTCGCATTCGTTGATAGGGTACAAACAATCCCCACAGATAGCAAGCCTAGGGCAATCATCGTATGGAAATTGTTCCTGCTCTTCACAAGCACACCAATTAAATTGTGCCACTTGCTTGGCGTGTGTAAGTTCTGCTAAGTCGCTCCAATACATAACTTCTTGGCTCATACTTCACACTCCAACATAGTGCCCCAGCACCAACCGTTATCAACCCACCATAAGTTTGCTGATACTTGCCACAAGCCCCACAGGGCTAAGGCTAGGGCAATCCCTACTACTATCTTTCCTCTTCTAGTTAGCATTACGCATTAACCCCTCTTCTAGGTAGTCACTTATCGCATTGACTACATCGCCTCTGTCTGCATTAGTGGTGAGAATAAGTTCAATCCTCACAATTTCGTTGCCTTCTGTATCGTGCTCAATGTCTCCTGTCTTGTACTCCCACTCATCCCAAAGTTTCATTCTGCCGTCTCCATTTCATAACCCGTAATAATCCACGCACTATTGAGAATCGCACTCTGCCACTCTCCACAATGCTCGCAAGAATAATCTGCATTTATCGTGGAAAGTACCAACCCACGCAATCCACAGAATCTACATTTATCCATTATGCACCCACCTTCACGGGTAATAACACCCGATAAGATAGCCCGCACTTATGCGTAGCGGTATCTTCAGTAAATACCCAGTCGCTTGCCTTGTCGTATCCTAAGAATGACCCGCGAACACTCCCGCCTTCTGTCGCTAGATAAACTCCCACCGTGTTGCTTTCAATTACGGGGCGAATGTCTCCAACATTTAACCGACCCGCTTTAACACCATTGGCTAAGGCTAGGGTTTCCAACTTAACGCCCTCTGTCTGCAATGCTCGCTTAAAGTCTGATAGATTTTTCATTATGCACCAACCATTGTGTTAGCAATAGCCCGTCGGACATAGTTTTGGTGCTTGCTTGTGGTAACGCTAAACTTCTGCGCCACACAATACCAACCTTCTGCACTATGCCACGCTATCGGCGTGCGGTAACTCATAACTACATAATCTATGGAATCCTTTACGCTTTCATACCGTGCCACTTCTTCACTATCTAATCGCCCGTAGGTATTCGTGCGCCCGTCTAATCCTTCAAGGGCACTAGCCCTAAAGTCTAAGCGGTTAGTGATGTAATACTCTGAGTCTCTCTGATTTATCTGCTTCACTTTATAGTCTCCCGTCTATGCCTTGCTAGGTAGATTTTCTACCCGTGCCCTATGGTGTCGCGAACACCGTGCCCCCGTCAAGGGTTAGGGCTTGTGAGTTACCTCACGCTTCTTGCAACTGCTTCACTATCCAATAGCGGTGCAATTCTGCTAGTTCCAAATTCTCTAGCATCCATTCGTAGTGCTTGCGCTTCTCTTCCGTCATCATTCCCCCTCACAATCGTGTCCGTAATACCACTCTTCCGCTTGCATTTCGTCTAGTAGGTCAAATACCCGTGAGCATTCAACACACTTAGCCTTAGTCTGTATTTTCATTACTTAGCCCCTTTCAATTCCGTGCAATCTGCACACCATAGATACTCATTCACAATCTCGCTTAGGCGTATCTTTCCCTCTGTAATCTCTCCGCTAGTCTCCAAATCGTCTAACTCTCTAAGATGAGTCTCACATATCCAGGGACGGTAGTAAATACCCGCAAAAGGTAGTGTAGTCATTAGTTATTCCCCCTAAACTTACGGGCACCCTCTAGGTCACCCTTAGACTCTAGCCATACCGCGCAACACTCACCGCATAACCCGTCATAGAATGAGAGGGTAGTTAGCCCACTTACTACATACTTAGCGGGGTTGATGTCGCATTTATCGCAGACATACGCGATACCGTCTGCTCGCAGATTTTCTAGGGTAGTCATTACTTGCCCCCTAAATAGTCGCGTAATTCTTCTTCACTATCTGCCCATACGGTAAATGAGCCTTGCGGTGTCAATACTTGCCATAATATCTCACCGTCTCTTGCATCTACTATTTCGTACTCAATCATTTTTCTAGTCTCCCGTCTAGTGAGTATCTCCCGCCTAGTGACTTAACTCTCCCACGCTTGTATTGTGATGTCAATAGTATTTCGTGTGAGTTACATCACACTCGCGGTATCTGTCTAGTAGTTGAAAGTTCAATCACTCTTCCCCGATTCAATTACTTATGGTGTGCAATTCTATTTATTATGGCGACCCGTTTATTCACGGGGAGATAGTCGCTCAACATAAGTTCATAAGCAATTCAATTTATTTATTACCTTGCACTTCTCTTTCCTAATCCCACCCCTATGGTGGGTATACATACACATAGGTAAGTGTCTAAGTGTCTACAATAGGGTGAGAGTTAGGCATTATGACCCCAGGGTGTTTAAACCTACGGTTTAGATATACAGTACTCTCACCCAATAATTTTCTGTTATATTAGGGGTCATATATACTCTGACCAGCACTTTTGCCCCAGAGGGCAACTATTTTAAAAATATATTAAAACAAGTTGTTCGGTTTTACCCGTTCCAACGGGTTATCTATATATGTAGTTTAAAACTACAAGTTCAAACGAACTTCGTCGTTTTGGACTCCTCGTTCGTTATATATATTATATAAATATATAACCTACTACGTAGGAAACAGCCAGTAGTCTGCCGTTTAACAGGTAGCGTTATAATACCGATTTAAGGGGCAATTTATGGGACGTAAACCAGGGATACAAAACATACCAAAGGGCGAAGCCCAAGAGAAAGTTCTCATCCAATTAGGTCAAGGTTCAACCATTACTGCTGCTATGGCATCTGTTGGACGAAACGATGTGACCTTCCGTCAGTGGTCAATGAACGACCCTGACTTCAAGGCTAGAGCAGATAAGGCTCGCCTGGCGGGTAAGGGAGTTATCGCCGACTTAGGTGACCTCAAGCAAATCTCTTACCCTGACTTTTCGGAGCAGTTCTTAGATACAACCCTGTTCCCCCACCAACTCAACTGGTTGGACTTAATTGAAGGCAACGCCCCTAGGTGGCAACCTGCAGGTATGACCTATGAGCCAGGTGACCCAAAGCGTATCCTAATTAACGTACCCCCTGAACACGCCAAGTCCACAACCATTACAACCAACTATGTCCTCTACAACATAGTGACCAACCCTAACTCCAGAGTCATCATTGTCTCTAAGACCCAGGGTATGGCTAGAAAATTTTTAGGTGCGATTAAGACTCGTCTTAGCCACCCCGCCTATATCAAACTACAGACCGCCTTCGGTCCAAATGGTGGATATAAGGCTGATGCGACTCAATGGTCTGCCGATATGATTTATCTTGGCACAGGTCGCGACTCTGGTGAGAAAGACCCTACGGTTCAAGCCCTTGGTTTTGGTTCTCAGATTTACGGAGCACGTGCCGACTTAATTGTTTTAGATGACGTTGTGATGAACTCAAATGCCCACGAGTGGGAGAAGCAACTTGAATGGCTTCAGAAGGAAGTTATCACACGTCTGGGGCGGCACGGAAAACTGCTTATAGTTGGAACCCGTGTCGCATCCATTGACCTTTATAAAATGATTAGAGATGGTGGGCAATGGACTGGGGGCAAGACTCCCTTTACCTACTGCGCTATGCCAGCGGTATTAGAGTTTGACGAGAAGCCTGAGAATTGGAAAACGCTCTGGTCTCGTACTAACATTCAAGAAAATGATATTGATGAAAAGGGCGACGATGGACTTTATCCGAAATGGGATGGACCCTCTCTATTTAAGAGACGCTCTGAAGTTGCGCCATCTGTCTGGGCTATGGTCTACCAGCAAGAAGACGTCGTTGAGAACTCAATCTTCTCACCAACCTGCGTCGCAGGTAGCGTCAACGGAATGCGAAAACGAGGACCTTTAAAGCCTGGCGTTCCTGGTCACCCAAAGCACGCAGAGTCCACCTATACGGTAATCGGACTTGACCCTGCTATGGCTGGTGCAACTGCTGCGGTAGTGGCAACCTACAATCGCGCCGATGGCAAAATCTATGTTTTAGATTGTGTCAATATGACAGACCCAACTCCTTCCAAGATTTCAAATCTGATTGAAGAGTGGGTACCTAAGTACAAGCCCCAGGAACTGCGTATTGAAATTAACGCCCATCAGAAGGCTTACGCCCTAGATGATGACTTAAGAAACTATCTGGCATCTTATGGATGTCAACTCAACTCACACTTTACAGGTAAGAATAAGTGGGATGTGGGATTTGGTGTTGCTTCAATGGCATCACTATTTGGTAATACCCGTGATGGCAGATTCCAAGATAACAACATTATTGAACTACCAAGCAATGAAGGTTCTGAAGGTCTTAAGACTTTAGTACAAGAACTGATAACTTGGAAACCAGATACTAAAAACCCTACAGACTGCGTTATGGCTTTATGGTTTGCGATTATTCGTATTCGTGAACTTATGCAAACATCTTCACGAGTAGGGCAATACCAACAAAACCGCTGGGCTACTAGAGCACAGAAGGCAAGCAGAGGTTCATTAAATTTAGATGAAGCCTTTGCTGAACAATGGTCAGAAACTTACGGATAGGAAACCAATGGCATTATCAATGGACCAGATAGCAGCACGAGTTCAATCTCTGCGCTATCGCAACAGCGAACGTGATGCTCGCAACCTTGACGTCCTTGCAGTACGCAAGGGAAAGATTGCTGAAGTCTATCCAAACTTCTTCCCAGATGGCGTTGATGCAAACGTAGTTGCCAACTTTATTGACATTGTTGCCCGTGACTTATCTGAGGTAATGGCTCCACTGCCAGCAGTAAACTGTTCTGCTGCCAATGCTGTCAATGACCGTGCTCGTTCTTTTGCTGACAAGCGTACACGTATTGCTTCAAACTACTTCCAGCATTCTGACCTAGCAGTACAAATGTACTCAGGTGCAGACTGGTACATTACATACGGTTTCGTCCCTTTCATTATTGAATTAGACGAAGAAACAAAGATGCCGCGTATTCGCATAGAAAATCCTATTGGGGCTTACCCAGAGTTTGACCGCTATGGACGCTGTGTGGCATTTGCTAAAAGATATATGATGACCCTTGGTGAATTGGTTTCACAATTTCCTGAGTATGAGCGAGAACTGTTTGGTGCCCAAGGCTTCAAGCAGGACTTGAACGCTCAGATTGAATTGATTCGCTATTACGACAAAGACCAGTCAATCATTTATCTACCAACAAAAGACAACTTAATTCTATCTATTGCTAAGAATCCTCTTGGTAAGATGATGGTAGTTGTCGCACGTAAGCCATCTATTGATGGTGAACTACGTGGACAGTTTGACGATGTTCTAGGTATCCAACTTCTTCGCAACCGCTTTGCGTTGCTAGCAATGGAGGCTGCAGAGAAATCTGTACAGGCTCCTATTGTTCTTCCACAAGATGTTCAGGAACTACAACTAGGTGGCGATGCGGTTATCCGTACAGCCAACCCAGCAGGTGTACGCCGTGTAGAACTATCTCTACCACAGGGTGCATTCCAAGAACAGTCACAACTAAATCAAGAATTAAGAGTAGGCACACGTTATCCTGAAGGACGTACAGGAAACATTGATGCCTCAATCGTCACTGGACAAGGCGTACAGGCTCTTATGGGTGCCTTTGACACTCAAGTCAAATCAGCACAAGCAATCTTTGCTGCAGCACTTCGTGATGTTATTAGTATTTGTTTTGAAGTTGATGAATCAATCTATCCAGAAGAAAAGACCATTCGTGGTGTTGACTCTGGTTCACCTTACGAAATTACTTACAAGCCAACTAAAGACATCAAGGGTGATTATTCAGCCGATGTTCGTTACGGAATGCTTGCAGGACTTAACCCAGCCCAAGGTCTTATCTTTATGCTACAAGCACTTGGCGGAGGATTAATCTCTAAGGATATGGCAATGCGTGAATTACCATTCACAGTAAATGTCACACAAGAACTTGAGAAGATTGAAATTGAGAATATGCGCCAAGCATTACTTGGTGGCATTACAGCAATGGCTCAGGCTATTCCTGCGATGGCGACACAGGGACAAGACCCATCAGATATGGTTAACAAGATTGCTGCGGTAATCAAGGCTCGTCAAAAGGGTGTCTCACTAGAAGATGCTATTGAAACGACTTTTGCGCCACAGCAGCAAGTTCCTCCTGCTGGGGATGCAACTATGGTTGAGCAACCGTCCCCTGCTCCCACCGCACCTCCAGCAGGAGGCGCTCCTTCTCCAGAGGGCGCAGCATTACCAGCACCAGAACAAGCACCAGACATTCAAACAATTCTTTCAAGCCTTACCGCATCAGGTAAAGCAGGTGGAAGAGTCGTAACAAGAGGCTAACAAAGTAGGGGACAATGACAACAATTATAGGGCTTGAATATAAAGACAGCGCAGTAATTGTTGCTGATAGCCAGACTACAGATGATAATGGTCGTATCTACAGCCATCCTGATGTCAAGAAGATTGCAGAACGTGGTGCGTTTTTAGTTGCTGGTTCAGGCGAGGTTCTACCTTGCGATGTAGCACAACACATATGGGAACCACCAGCACCTACTAAGGCTGATTACAAAGACTTGTATCACTTTATGATTGCAAAGGCTATGCCTTCTCTAAGAAAATGCTTATCAGAGAATGGTTACAACTTTGATGAAGACAATAAAGAAATGCGGTTTCAGTTTATTATCGCCGTAGGCGGTGAAATATTTGATATAGACCAAGAGTGCTCAGTATCTAAAACTGAAAGCGGAGTCTACGCAGCGGGTTCAGGTGCAGCATATGCACTTGGTGCATTACACGCTGGCGCTGATGCTTACGAAGCAATGGAAATTGCAAGTAAGATTACAGCCTTTACAGCAAAACCTTATTATTCAAAAACACAACCTAAACATATTAAGTAGGAGGAACAATGGCTGAGAATCGTGGGGGCTTTCGCCCAACAGCACCACAGAATAATCCAGCAAATGTTTCTGCAACAGGTGGAGCAGGACAATCTGGAACACAACCTGCACGCTACATTTCAGGTATGCCATATGGCGAGGGACAAGCAACAATGACTCAACAAATGAGTGCTCCTATGGCTGGACCAAACCAATCAGCATCTGCACCAGCGACTAATCCACTTGCTGCAGCAATGCCAGCAGTCACACCTTTAACTGCACCTACAGAGCGCCCTGACGAACCAATTACCGCAGGTATGGATTTTGGTGCAGGACCAGGAAGTGAAGCACTTAACCTACCTGCTGAACGTTCTCTTTCAGAAATTCTTGCTTCAATGATTGATATAGACCCAACTGGGGAAATACAAGAACTTTATGATTTTGTTGCAATAAGAGGTCTTTAATGGCTGAGAAGAAAAGCGACTTAATAAAGATTGCCGAAACTTCTCCAGGGCTTGCAACGGCTGCAGCATCTAAAGGTCTCCCTAAACAAGAGATAAGTAAAATTGCCTCACTTGTTGAATTGACAAAAATTCACAAAGAACTAACTTCTCTACCACAAAATAATGCTTATAAAAAGTACCAGAAAATGGACCCTCAACTTCAGGCTGCTTTGGCTAGTATGTTTTCTCCTGAGTATGTTCAACAGGATAAAGGTTTTTTTGGAAACATTTTACAGGGTATTAAATCAAGAGCATACTATGGCGCCGAAGGTGCAAAGGATTATCTAAAAAGTTTTGGTGGTTTAGTTCCAACTGGTGTTCCTGGTGTTAGTGTAAACTTTCAAAATCAAACTGGCGCTTCCTTGCCAGAAGCAGTTTTAAAAGTTGGAACTGCTCCTATTGCTGCTGCTGCAAGCGAAATTGGTAGTGCAATAAATGAGGGATTAGGTTTAGAGTCAAAAGTATCTACAGCAGCAAGCGCCTTAATACGCTCTCAAAATAAATTAGTTAAGCAGCCATATGCTGCAGCACGTTTGGCTGCAGAAGAAGGCGAAGACTTTACAACTTCTTTTGGTAAATTCTTTGGTGTTGGCGCTGGTGAGTTATTTAACCCAGGTCAAGGCGATGCAAAAATTCAGGACAACTCTAGCAATTTTATGAGATACTGGGAAAAAGCATCTGACCCATCATCTGTATTTGATGAGAGTGCCGTACTAGAATTTAATTCTGAGTTGACTCCTGCAGCATCTTATCTTGGTCGTTTTCTTGCTTCCAAAAGAGACCTTGTAGAAAATTTTGAAGAATTTCAAGACAACCCTGCTGTGTTGCAACTTATTGATGGTTTCATTAGCGGAGACGAAGCAGCAACCAAAGAAGTAGCATACGCTGTAGCAAGATTTGAAAAATCTAAAATCAGTGCTGGAAGAGACTGGGCACGTAGTTTAGTTTCTTTATTACCGTATGAGTACGAAAAGGCAGTTCTTGGCGACGGTAATGCTAAGGCGCTTTTTACTTACCTATCAGCACCAGTTGACGCTGGTGTTACATTTGGACTTGACCCACTGATTATTGCTGGCAAGGTTTCACGTACATTGCAGGTAGCAAAGTATGGATTCTTTAAAGTCGGTGAAGGTAGCATTTCAATTGAAAAAGCATTTACTCGTCCAGCAGTTCGTGGATATTGGGATGATGCTGGAAAATTAATTGAGCGTTATCGTAATGGAAACTTTGAGGAAAAGTCCAGAGCACTTACTAGACTCCAAAATCGCTATAAAGAAATTAACATAAATGTTATTGAGGACTTAGCAAAAGCAGATGTTCGCAATGCCGAAGATGCTCTTAATTTCTTTGGAAGCGGAGAGCGTTTCGTTCGCATAATGGCTGGAGAAGCAGGTATTGCTGGTCGTTCACAACTTATTCCAAGAAATACTTTTGCTCGTAATGTATCTAATGATATTAAAGATACAATTAACAGAACACTTGGAACAGATAGATTAAATACTTTCAAACCTGCTGCTTCTGAAAAAGATTTTATTGCACAATTTTCTGACTCCCCAGATGTCTGGGCTAGTAAAGTTGGTGTTGAGAAGTCTGGAGTCTTATTCACTCCAAAAGACAGGTCAATGTATGCAAGAATTGATAGAGTTGTGCGTCAATTTGAAATTGCACCAGTTGCCAGAAGAACCATTAGTATTTCAGATGGCTCTAGCGCAACACAGATATACAGAATAGCAAGAACTGTTCTGAGTAAAACTGATGCTAGCAATTTCCGTACTGCTTGGCTTGGTGCAGATGAAGGTCAACGTTTACTTGCCTACAAAGGTTTATTGAAAACAGTCGGAATTGGTATGGGATTAGACCTATCAAACGAAGGTCGTTTATTACTTTCCAGCATTGATGAAATGTCTACTGAACTTTACTCAGTTAGCCAGACTGCACTTGACCTAGGAGACCTTGCCGATGTTCTTAAATTGGCACGCAGAACTCCAGGAGTTTCAAATCCATCAGGTGTGCGTAAAGAAGTACTAGATGCTATTTCTAAAACTACTGGTCAAGGTAAAGCACAAAAATTATTAATTACCATTAATGGCAAAGTTTCAGAATACATACAAACATTAAAGGCTCTTAAGGCTGACAGGGCTGAAGCCTTATCTCTTGGCGACAAGGTACGTGCTAATTTAATTAATGATGAAATTAAAGTAACTGGTGCAAAACTTGGTCGTGAATTAAAGAGTAAAAAACAATTAAAAGAACTTATTGGTGATAGCAATATTGGCAGAACGGCAGATGACATTGCCGATGAAGCAACAATATTAGACGATATTGATGGGATTGATTCCTTACTAACGGAAGAGTTCAATGCTGGACAAACTCTTGATGGAACACCTAGAGCAATTCGCCAGTATCAACTAAGCGATACTCGCTCTCTTCCAGATTTTTCAAAATGGAGAGAGACAGCACAGCGTGCTGGAGTTCTTACAAACTTTTTTGGTCGTGCAACGAATAATCATTCTAGCAAAGCCATTGCTGACGGCTGGTCATTTTTAAACCTTTACCCTAGACTTGGATTACGTTCTAGCGTTGAAGAAGTTGGAATGTATGGAGTAATGGGTGGAGCCGAAGGCTTCGCTTGGTATCTAAAGGGTCGTGAAGCATCTCGTGAAATTCGTGCTACCGAGATGGAAAGAACAAAGATAACTGTTTTTGGTAATGAAAAAACAGACAGAAATCTTGGATTTATTTACGATACTTTATATAAGATTACAAACAAGCATTACACTAAAGATGAAATCCTTGCTATGGATACCGACCCAGTACTTCGTGGACGAGCAGTTGCTACAGCAATGATTAAAAATAGATTTAAGCCAGGATTTTTGCAAACCAAAACTGGAAAAGAAGTCTCTGAATGGGCTGGAGATTTTGCAGAGTTTAACGGAAAAAGCGTAATGGATGACATTAATGGTTCCGTTATCCGTGCAGAACGTCCAATCAGCGACGCTGATACAATTTCTAACACACTACGTGATTTTGGTCCATCAGTAAGACTTAATATTCAAAATCAAGAATCCTTAAAGGGTTTAGGATTTACTGACCAAATTGGAACTATTGCAAGTAACAATGATAGATTTGTATTTTACTGGTTATTGGAATTAAATAATACTGTTGGCAAGCGTAATGGACAATTTGGAAATATTGTTCTTTGGAATGTTGGCAAAAAGCAAGAAGTTGTTATCAAAAAACTTGTTGACTACATTGAAGGTCCTGGCAATGAGATTGCTAAACGCTATGCTATCTATGGAGAGCAAGGCGCAGAAGCACTTGCTGGACACATCTACCTTGATGCTACGCTTGCTTTGAGAAACTCTGCTGGTCAGATAAATATGGACCTAGTAAATGCTATCCGTGCTAAGGGTGGTATGGAAACGTTTTCACTTGACGATTTAACAAAGTTAGATTCACGTCTAGCCCGTCCAGAATCTGTTAGCGGAAAAGAACTTGTTCCAATTACTGGAAAAAATGCAGGAGAAATAATCTACAGAGTTATAAATTCAGGTTACGGCTGGATGGGAAAGCAAATTTCCCTACTTGACCGTGAACCAATTACTCTTGCAAACTATTTTATGTTCCGTAAAGAACTAAAAGGCACACAAGCGTCTACCAAAAAATCCTTAATGGATAATGGTATGACTGAAGAAGGTGCTGATTCGGTTGCTAGATTTGCTATACACGAGACAGCGATGGGTCTGGCTCGCAATAGAACCTTATCTTTTGTTGATAATGGTGATGTTAGAACAAACCTTGCTTTTAGTCTCCGCACAATGGGACGATACTACAGAGCAACAGAAGATTTCTACCGTCGTCTTGCAAGACTTGGTAAGTATGAAAAGCGTGCCCTAGTTCGTCTTGCAATTCTTAATCAGACATTTGAAGATAGTGGTTTTATTCACGAAGATGATAAAGGTCAAATGTATTTCACCTATCCAGGTGATGATATATTTTATGGAGTTATTGTTAACGCCTTTTCTGCAATCGGAGTAACTCATTATACTCCGTCACCAGTTAATTTTGGTGGGTATGTAAAGATGCTTACCCCATCTCTTGACCCTGAATCTTGGCAACCAGGACTTTCTAACCCATTTATTTCTTTATCTTTAGATGCCTTTAGTAATCTTCCATACATTGGAGAATACATAACTGGCAAAAGAGGTGGAATAAACTTTGAGCAACTTATTACTGGTGCATACTCAACAGACATTCCAGCCTGGGAAAAGGCTGCACCAGCAAACGTTAAGAGAGTATACAACGCTTTTGGTGGGTCTACAGAGGGCACAGCATCACGCTTTTCTTCGGCTGTAAAGGCTATTAAGTTATTAGTGTCTACTGGAAATGGTCCAACAAAGTCATCTGACCTTGAACCCTTTTTCCAAAATGTCGCAACACAAGCAGAAAACGTAGACTTAGTTAAACTTGTAATGGGTCAAGGTACAATTGCTTCTATTCAAACATTTGGAAATATAGATGTTCCTAAAGAACTCATAAATTCTGGAGTCTTTACTTGGGATTCAGAGTTCCAAAAGATGATGAAGAAGTATGAAGGCGACAAAGACGCTTTATCTAAAGCGTTAGTTATGTTTGCTAAACTGTATCCATCAAAATTAGCATATACTAACTTTGCCACCAAGAGTGGCACACTTGCTAACTTCAGAAAAACAATTGAAGCAGAAAAGTTTGTATACAAGAACGAAGATTTTCTTACAAAACACTCTGAGGCTGGTTCATTCTTTATACCAGTATCAGGTCAAACTGATTTAAATGCTTATTCCTACTTGAAGAAAGAGGGATACATATTAAATCAACCGCTTAATCCTAAAGCGGAAAACAGTAAGAAGAACTTTATTCGTGAGGTTGCAACTACAGAGGCAAGAATTGCCTACTACAAACTTAACGATGATATGACTGAAAAAATTAATGCTTCTCAAAGCGCATCTGAAAAACGCTATTGGAGAGCACAATTTGAAACCAGAAAGAATGGATTGTTTACAGCATATCCACTGCTCAGAGTGCAGGTATCGCCAACTGCTGAAAGTAATGCCCAGCGGATTGAGTATGTTAATGATATGAAACTTATTCTGAGAGAAGGAACAGCACCTGATAAAGAACTGGCTAACCAGTTTGGGGCTTTGATTTCAGAATACGAAAAAATGAACTCAATACTTAACAGAGTACAAGGTTCTTCAGATAGAGCAAATGAGTTCAAAAAGAATCTCAAGTCCGACACAAAGGATGTTTTGCTTACCATAGCACAAAAAAGTGATAATGCAACAACGTTCTATTATTCGGTTATTGAACCATTGATTGGAGAATAAAGTGGCAGGTAGTTACCAAGATAAGAACGGCGACGGAAAAGTTGCCTGGTATCCAGACACAAAAATGCCTAATGAAAAACCACCTAAAGGGCAAGACCCTGAAAGTGTCCAATCTACAGAAGCAGATAAGCCAGAAGGTGGAGAAGACCCTAACAATGCTCCACTTGTTTTTGGTCCAGATGCAGTTCCTTATTCATCAGTATCTACTGTTGGTGAAACTACAGCAGAATTTACTGAAGCATTTGAAGTAACATTTGGTGTTAAGACTCCTAAGAATTTAATTACCCAATTCACGGCAGAACTTCAATCATTACAACGTGGACGTAGCAATAAGCCAATAGTAGGTAAGTCTGGTACAAATGTTGTCTACCAGGGCGTATCGCCTCAAGAGCGTCAAAACATTCTTGATAAATACCTTAAGAGTTATGCAACAAGTGTAATTGCTGCCGCCGAAGCAGGAGACGCTAAGGCTCTAGCATCACTTAATAAGGGTAAATTCGGTACAACACTGACAACCCTTAGAAACGCTTATGCAAATAATGGCTTGCCAATTAACCAAAAGTCTTTATTAAACGCAGCCTTAGAGTCAAGTTTGAATCCTAAGAAACTAGAGCAAAACATTAATCTAGTTAACCTATCTGCTAAGACATATTTTCCAGCGTTAAGTGCTCAGATTGATGCTGGGTATACAGTTAAGCAACTACTGACGCCATACCTTAATTCTCGTGCAAACATACTAGAAGAAGATGCTGACTCTATTGACTTAACAAGTTTACAGAATGTAGCAAAAGACCCAAAGGGTTTAATGAATCTTTATGAATATGAAATATCTTTACGTAAAGACCCTAAGTGGCGTTTTACCAAGAATGCTCAAGACTCTCTAAGCAATGTTGCTCGTGATATTGCTAAGACATTTGGATTGGTTGGATAATGGCTGTCATTAAGAACGGTACTGCTACAGTACAAAAGGGTGACACACTTAGTGCTATTGCTGCAAAGGCAAAAACAACTGTTGCTGCTATTGCTAAAGCAAACAACATTACCAACGTAAACCTTATTAGACCAGGACAAGTATTCGTTCTTCCTGGCAAAAAAACTACTGGTGATAAAACTACTGGTGGAGGAACCGATACAGGTGGTGGAACTGATACTGGCGGGATGACACCTGAGCAAGTACAGGCAATGATTGATGCTAGAGCAGCAACAGATAAAGCAGCAGCAGATGCCGTTGCTGCAGCAAATGAAAAGAAGCGTCAAGTTGACTCTATTGCTGCTATATCAGCCTTGCTTTCATCTTACGGAATTGGTGATTTGAGTGCAGCGATTACGGATGCCGTTGTCAAGGGGTACTCATCAGATACTATTCAGTTGATTATGCAGGACCCAAAGGGCACAGACCCTCTATCAGTTGCATTCCAAACAAGATTTCCAGCAAACAAAGCACGTCTTGCTGCAGGTAAGTCAGTATTAAGTCCAGCAGAATACCTTGCTGCAGAGCGTTCTTACTCACAGGTATTGCAGTCATACGGTGTTGCAGGTCTTGCAACTAGAGACAAGATGAATGCTTTCATTACTAACGATATATCTGCTACTGAGGTTGCAGACAGAGTGGGTCTTGCAGTTAACCGTGTAAAGAATGCTGATGCTGATACTAAAGCAGCACTTGCTCTCTATTACCCAATGCTTAACCAGACTGACATTGTTGGTGCAGTTCTTGACCCAGCAGAAGGACTACCAGCACTACAGCGTAAGGTTCAAATTGCTGAAATTGGCGGAGCAGCATTAGCGCAAGGTCTAAAGACTGTAGATGCTGCTGGTAAATTAACTGGTATTAACATTAAAATGGGAGAAGAAGCACTAGCAACTCTTGGTGTAACTAAAGAACAAGCACGTGCAGGTTTCCAACAGGTAGCAGAAGTTACTCCACGTGGAGAGTTCCTATCAAGTATTTCAACTGGAGAAGATTACAACCAACTTCAGGCTGAACAAGAAGCATTCCAAGGACTTGCATCTGCAAAACGTGCACGTACATCATTAACAGAACAAGAGAAGGCACGCTTTGGTGGCAGTGCTGGAACTACAAAAGGAAGTCTAGCCTCACAATCACGAGGCGCTTTCTAACTAAATAGAATCCTGAACGGACCGACCAGCCCCGTCAGAGTAACAGACTGGTAGTAAGAGCCAGACCATTTCCCCGAATGAATCTGAGGCTTGCGAACTAACTAATAGAGAAGGGTGGATGGTTGCTATGAGCAACAACTACTGGGATGAAGACGAAGACGACCTAGATACTGATGTATCTGAAACACAGATGGATGGCAGTGACCTCGTAAAGAAGTTACGAAAAGCCAAACGTAATGATGAGAAACGTATCAAAGAACTCACTGAGCAACTTGAGGGTTTAACCAAGTCGCAGCGTGAGCGTACCGTCAAAGAAGTCCTAGACAAGAAAGGTGTAAATCCTAAAGCACAACGCTTAATCCTGAAAGACTTAGACGAAGTTACCGAAGAGTCAGTGAATAACTGGCTTGAAGATAATGGAGACTTATTCGGATTAACTGTGAATCAGGAGGCACCTGCAGTAAGTGATATGGACCGTGCTGCATTACGTCAGCAAGACTCTATCGCGCAAGGTGCAACAACACCTGACAGAGCAGAGAACTTAGAACAGAGACTCAATAGTGCAGATTCTGCAGAAGAGATTCTTTCTATCCTTCGCTCACAATAATCAATCATAGTTTCTAACTACTAAAAAGGAAATAACCTAAATGGCTAACGCATACGTATCAACAGGTTCGTCGTCTCTCGGCGGAACCGCTGGTGGTGCTGGTTTAGTACAGAAGGCTTATGACCGTCTCTTGGAGTTCGCACTCCGTTCAGAGCCACTCATTCGCTCAGTTGCTGACAAGCGCCCAACAAATCAATCAATCCCAGGTTCAACAGTTGTTCTACAACGCTACGTTGACTTGGCTGCTGCAACAACAGCATTAACAGAAGATACAGACCCAGATGCAGTAGCAATGTCTACTCCAACATCTGTCACAATCACACTTGCAGAGTACGGTAACTCAGTACTTGTAACACGTGCATTGGAACTCTTCTCACTTGCAGATGTTGACCCAGCAATTGCTAACATCATCGCATTCAACCTTGCAGATTCAATTGACGCAGTAGCAATGACAACATTGCGCGGCGGTTCAAACGTAATCTACTCAGGTTCAACTGCAACATCAACAGCAACAATCACTGCTGCTGCAACTCTTTCATCTGCTAACATCCGTCGCGCCGTTGCAAAACTTCGTGCGAACAAGACAACAGCACGCAAGGGTTCACTATACTGGGCTGGAATCCACCCAGAAGTTTCACACGACCTACGCGCTGAGACAGGTTCAGCAGGATGGTTGCTTCCTAACCAATACGGCTCTGCACAAGACCGTATCTGGGCAGGAGAAATTGGAACATACGAAGGTGCATACTTCGTAGAGTCTCCACGTCTGTACAACGCTACAGACGGTGCTTCATCTGCAAAGGTGTACCGCACAATTCTTGCAGGACAGCAAGCGTTGGCTGAGGCAGTTGCCGAAGAGCCACACGTAGTTATCGGACCAGTAGTTGACAAGTTAATGCGTCACCGCCCAATGGGTTGGTACGGCGTACTAGGCTTTGCTCGCTACCGCGAAGAGGCACTATTCCGCATTGAATCAGGTTCATCAATCGCTTAATTGGTTGACGGGTGAGGCTAGGGAAACCTAGCCTCATCAGTAAGTTCATTAAGGAGAACTAATGGCAAATTGGACGTTTAGACCACCAACTGTAGAGGAAGGTCCTGCAGGTGGGCACAGACTGTTTTACTTTTATAAGTTAAAGCGGGGCATCTCAGTTGTCAAGAGTGGTTCAACCTGGTCACAGGTTCGCTATATTGTTGATGAAGATGCCAACAATTATGATGCCATTTATCGTGGTGGTTATAACCATACAGTTGATGATGCTATGAAAGCAGAGTTGATTGCAGCAAATATCGGAGTGGATGAAACAAACTTCACAGCACAGTAAGGGACGCAATGAGTTTACACAGAATCCAGACACACCCTGAATATGTAGAAGGTTGTTTCGGTTGCAAAGTTGGAACACTTGAAATGGGAACTGGCGATGCTTCAAGAGATATATCTGATAAGAAGTGGACCTCTGAGTTAAACGAATACAGAAAGGCTAGAGCCGAAGGTATTCAACCAGCAGGTACTACAAGAAGGCACGTAGAAGAAGCAAGAAAAGCGTCAGAGACATTGGGTAAGGCTTACGATGCTGACTCAATGCCAAAGACAAAAGATATAACCAAGGAATCCGTAGCGGTAATGAAACAGATTGGGCAAATATAATGATGAACAAAGCATACAAAATGGGCGAAAAGATGGAATCTAAAAAAGAAAAGATGATGGAAAAGAAGATGGGCAAGAAGTTAATGAAGAAGGCTTCAGTTAAGAAGATGGGAAAAAAGAAATAATGCCAAAAGTAGGAATGAAAGAATTTGCATACACCGCAAAGGGTATGAAAGCAGCCAAGGCTGAAGCCAAGAAGACTGGTAAGCCAATGAAGAAGGCTGTCAAGAAGACTGCAAAGAAGAAGTAATATGGCAAGTTACCTAGAAAATTTAATGAAGGAAGCAAAGCAATCTGCAAAGGCTTGGAAGAAAGCAACCGATGCTAGTGGAGACATTATGCCTGGTGCTGATGCTCGTGCTTTTGCAGCAAACCAGGCTTATGATGCACAAAAAGGACAGTTCCTTGGTGCACTTGTTCAGGGTCGTCGTTATGAAGATAAGACAGGTAAGCAAGTAAAGGCAAAGAAGAAGTAGATGTCAGACCCACGACTAAAGCGAGCAGGAGTGTCAGGGTTTAATAAGCCAAAGCGCACACCAAATCACCCAAAGAAGTCACACGTTGTTGTGGCTAAAGAGGGAGACAAGGTTAAGACTATTCGCTTTGGTCAACAGGGTGTATCAGGTTCACCTGAAGGCTCTGCTAGAAACAAAGCATTTAAGGCTCGTCACCAAAAGAATATATCTAAGGGAAAGATGAGCGCAGCATACTGGGCGAATAAGGTGAAATGGTGAAGAAGAAAGCATTTTGGGATAAGAAGAACCCTAATAAGAAATCAACTCCGCTTACACCTGCTCAAAAGGCTAAGGCAAAAGCAATGGCTAAGGCAGCAGGACGTCCTTATCCAAACTTAGTAGATAACGCTAGAGCAAAGAAGAAATAAGAAAGCAGGGGACAATGCAAGAAACAGTATCAGTTGCTTGGTGCGACAATGGAATGGTAGACGGAAAGTTTATGCAAGGCGTAACCGATGTGTTACTTAAGTCTGGCATTAAGTTTGAATCTACCCTTCGCAGTCAAGGCAATCAAATTGCTAGACAGAGGGAAACTGTAATTACCTACTGGTATGAGCAGAACAAAGCCGACTGGTTACTATGGGTTGACTCAGATGTAGTTATTAGCCCAGAGGGTTTCTTGAAACTTTGGAATCAAAAAGATAAAGATGAACGACCAATTATGACTGGCGTCTACTTTACTACTGATAACCCTGAAGAGCCTTTGATGATTCCAATGCCTACGGTCTTTAAGTTTACTGAAAACAAAGATGGTGGTTTTGGACTATCAAGAGTTCACCCACTACCTGAGAATAAGTTGATAAAGGTAGATGCTGCAGGTATGGGATATGTCCTTATGCACCGCAGCGTGGTTGACAGGATTAGAAAAGAAATGCCTGATGCTCAGTTCTTTATGGAGATGGGCAGAGGAACTAAATTTATAGGTGAGGATATTTACTTTTTCGCTCTATGTGAAAAGGCTGGAATCCCACTCTATTGCGACACAAGCGTCCTAGCGCCGCATATGAAACGCTTCTCATTTGATGAGCATTATTACAAAGCAATGACTAAAGGGAGAAAATAATGGCTGGTACTGCAGGTAGTACTTTCTGTTCAGAACTTAATCGTCTGGCAAATGGTGGAACTTATCCGCTTCGTACTGCATTCCTTGATGACCAGGGTGCAGCAAACAAGTGGGCTGGAACTACTGGACTTGCAGTACAGGGTGCATTAAATGCCAAACTTGGTATTACTGATAAGAAATTGTTTAAAGGTATCGGAGCAGCGTGCAATGCGCTGGCTGGTACAACTGGTAAATCACCAACAGATGCCTTGAGAGGAATAGACTCCTAATGACAACTCTTACAAATATGATTGATGAGGTTGCTGTTAACCTGTCTGGATATACATTCCAGCAAGACAGAGCCACATATCTAACCCACGCAGTAACTACTACTACGTCATCATCTGCTAGCCCTTTGGTTCTACAGTTAGGTTCTACTGACTCTGTAGGTAAAGGTGTCATTGAAATTGATGAGGAACTACTATGGGTAGACTCATTTGACCGTGTTGCTAACACTGCAACTGTAGCCCCATTTGGTCGTGGCTACCTGGGAACTACTGCTGCTACACACACTATTGATACCAAGGTGACTATCAGCCCTACATTCCCAAGATTTAATATCAAGAGAGCAATTAACGATACTATCCGCGCCCTTGGCGCCAACATCTTTGCTGTAAAGACTACAACATTTACATTCACATCTTCTGTGTCTACATATGCTTTTAACAACCTTAATATCAAGAATATACTTTCAGTAACCTGGCAAGACATTGGACCTTCTAAAGAGTGGGTTCCTTTGCGTCGCTGGGACTTTGACTCACTAGCATCTACAACAGCATTTGGCTCAGGTGCTCAGACAATTACTTTGGGTGAGGCACCAGTATCTGGTCGCACAGTAAAGGTTGTCTATGCAACTGACCCAGAACCATTTACATCTAACTCAGATGTGTATACAACCGTAACTGGTCTTCCAGAGTCAACACGGGACGTAGTAGTTTTGGGAGCAGCCTACCGCTTGCTCTCATTCTTAGACCCTGCTCGTGCTTCACAGGTTAGCCCACAGGCTGATGAGACAGATTCTAAGCGTCCATACGGTGCTTCTCAGACAGCAACTAAGCAACTTTATGCTCTTTATGTTCAACGCTTGGATGAAGAGACTAAATCACAACAATCAAATTATCCAATCAAAGTTCACTACTCCCGCCGATAAGGAACATCAATGCCAACAATTAGAAAATATTCCTCACGCTCACAGCAAACAACGCTGTCAAGTGCAGTAACATCTAGTGGTACTTCAATCACAGTTGTCTCTGCAGCGTCCCTTCTTGGTGGCGTAACCATTGCTGCTAATGAAGTGTTTACGATTGTCCTTGACCCTGATACGGCTCTTGAAGAAATTGTAGATGTAGTCTCTGCTGCAGGTAACCCTGTATCTGGAAACACAATTACTATTGTTCGTGGTCGTGATGGCTCTACTGGCACAGCACACTCTGCTGGTGCCGTTGTTCGTCATATGGCTATCGGTAGAGATTACCGTGAAGCAAATGACCATATCAATGAAACTGCTAGTGCACACGGATTAACTCTTGCTGATGTAACACTGTCAACTGGTACAGGCAATGTATCAACTACAATGCTTGCATCTAATGCTGTAACAACTGCAAAGATTACAGATGCGAATGTAACCACAGCAAAGATTGCTGACAGTGCTATTACTTCTGCTAAGATTGCAGACTTAGGTATTGCTACTGGCGACATTGCAGACTCTGCTATTACTAGCGGTAAGATTGCAACTGGTGCCGTAGGCACAACTAAGATTGATGACCTCTCAGTAACAGAGGGCAAGTTAGCACCTAACTCAGTTACCTCAGCCAAAATTGCTGACGGCACTATTGTTGCTGGAGACTTAGCCGATGGTGCGGTGACATCTGCCAAGATTCTAGATGGAACAATCGTCAACGCAGACATCAATGCTTCTGCTGCAATTGATAAGACTAAGATTTCTGGTACAGCAATTACTGCTGGTGATACAGGCACAGTAACTAGCACAATGATTGCTGATGCAACTATCGTCAATGCTGACGTATCTGCTACTGCTGCTATTGCTAAGACCAAGTTAGACCTTGGTGGAACTATTACTTCCGCTGACCTTGTAGATGGAACTATTGTTAATGCTGACATTAACGCATCTGCTGCTATCGCACTAAGCAAATTGGCAACTGACCCACTAGCCCGTGCTAACCACACTGGTACACAGACAGCATCTACTGTCTCTGACTTTGATACACAGGTTCGTACATCTCGCTTAGACCAGATGGCAGCACCTTCTGCTGCAGTTGCTCTTAATGCACAAAAGATTACAGGTCTTGCAGACCCAACCAATGCACAGGATGCAGTAACTCTTAACTACATTACAACTCAAAAGGGTGCAGTCAATGGTCTTGCAGAACTTGATGGCTCAGGATTAGTTCCTACTCATCACCTTCCAGCACTTGCTATTACTACAACACAGGTAGTTAACTCACAGGCTAATATGCTTGCACTTACTGCACAGATTGGTGACGTTGCAGTCCGTACAGATGTCAATAAATCTTTTATCCTCACAGCAACCCCTGCTACTACATTGGGCAACTGGCAAGAACTTCTTACTCCAACAGATGCGGTTCTTTCTGTTGACGGTAGCACGGGTGCTATTAGCCTTTCAGGTACATATCTAAATAGAACTTCTGGTCAACTACTAGGAGCCTTAGATGCTAACAACTTTAAGATAACTGGTTTAGGAACTCCTACTAGCAATGCCGATGCTGCTACAAAGGCTTATGTAGATACTGTTGCTGGTTCTGCTACCGCTGCTGCAGCAAGTGCAACGGCTGCTGCTGCATCATACGATTCCTTTGATGACCGCTACTTAGGTAGTAAGTCTTCTGCTCCTTCTGTAGACAATGACGGTAACGCACTTATTGAAGGTGCTCTTTACTGGAACTCTGTAGATAATGCTATGTACGCTTGGACGGGTTCTGAGTGGGGTTCAATCTCATCTACTGCAGAAATCTACCGCTTCCGCTTTACAGCAACTGGTGGAGAGACAACAATCTCTGGAACAGATGACAATGGATTGACGCTCTCATACCTACCAGGTAAAGAGCAGGTATACCTCAACGGTGTACTGCTTGTCCGTACTACAGACTACACAGCATCTAACGGAACAAGCCTTACATCTCTTGCAGCCTTGGCTGCTAGCGACATCCTAGAAGTAATTACATTCACATCTTTTGAGGTAGCAGATGCTATTGCTCGTACAGTCTTTGATGCTAAGGGCGACATCCTTGTCGGAACTGCAGCAGATACTGTTGGCAAGTTAACCGTTGGAACAAATGGATATTTCTTAAAGGCTGACTCATCTACAGCAACAGGTTTAGCCTGGGGTGCTGTAGTAACCAATCCTCTAACTGGAACTGGCGGAGACAGTGGAGACACTATCTTTACTGGAACAACAACACCTTCTTCTCCTACAACTGGAGATATTTGGTTTGATGCAGTTCCTTCAACTCAACCAGACTTAACAATAATGACACTAATGGGAGCGTACTAATATGCCAGTCAAAAGATATAATGGAACAGAGTGGGAAGTAATTGCAGGTGACGGAGTAGTTGGTGCACAGGGTGCACCAGGTACCAATGGTACTAATGCTGGTATGGAACTATTGTCAACAACCACTCTATCAGGAGCAACCACTACAATAAGTTCAATTAGCACATCATACAAGCACTTAATGATTTTAATTGAAAATGCTTATGCTGGCGGAAACATTGATTTAGGTATTCAATTCAACTCTGACTCTGGTTCTAACTACGCTTTCTGGGGTGTTGATACAATCAATGGAAGTTTAAATGGTCGCGGTAGTTTAAATACCACTGAAATAATTTTAAACAACTCTAACCCATCAGGCAACCAAGGCAAAAATAATGGTTATGCCATAATCCATTTACCACGTTATGCAGTAACAAGTGGAAATCAACTTATGACTGCACAATATATTGGTCGGTATGCTTCAGGATATTCAGGTGGTAATTTTACTGCTACCTATGCCAAGTCTGCTGCTATAACATCAATAAGCCTAGATGCTGGCAATAACACTTGGACTGCTGGCACTGTATACATTTACGGAGTTAACTAATGTCTAAACCAACAATAAGAATACATAATGCTGAAACAAATGAAATTATTGACAGAGAAATGACAGATGCTGAATTTGCTATTTATCAAGCAAAGCAAGCAACACTAACTGCTCGCGCAGAAGAAGAGGCAACTAAAGCAACAGAAAAGGCTGAAGTTTTAGCACAACTTGGAATTACCGAAGAACAAGCAAAACTCCTACTAGGTTAGAAAGGTAGTAACTAATGGCTACAACAACTAAAGTGCTGTCTCGTACAGCAGCGTCAACATCAACTACAACTCTATATACAACTCCATCTTCAACAACAACTGTTATCACTAACATTGTTATCTGCAATCCAACAGGCTCTGCAACTACAGCATCAATCTTGCTTAACGATATTGACCTACTAGGTTCAGTATCTATTGCAGCAAACACATCAGCCTTCTTTGACTTAAAGCAAGTCTTGGCAACAACACAGACAATCAAAGCAAGTGCATCATCAACATCTGTTGACTTTCATATTAGCGGAGTGGAGATAAGTTAATTATGGGTATTTCAGTATTTCCAGCACCCGCTGCTGGTAAAGTTTCTTACAAGTTAAGCCTTACAAGTGGTTCATCTTATACCGTGCCAGCAGGAGTTACGTCTCTTAACGTCACCCTTATTGGTGGTGGTGGAGGTGGAGCATCTTTTCATACTTCTGCAAATAACGGTTCTGCTGGTGGCACAACAACAATGACTGGCGCAACAAGCGCATCAGGTGGTGCTGGTGGAATTTCAGGAATCCAAAACTCAAACGTAGGTGGTGCTGGTGGAACAAATAGCACTGGTGACGGTGGAGAAGGAGGACTAATTCAAATTGCTGGTACAAACTCTGGATATGCAGGTCTTAAGCGTGGAGCCAATGGCGCACAAGTAAGTTCAATTATTTCCACCACTCCTGGAAGTTCTATATCTTATTCTATTGGTGCTGGTGGTGGCGGCGCTCAAGCAGGTGCTGGTGGTGCTGGTCGTATTGACGTTGAGTATTGGGTATAGGGAGATAAAATGGATAAAGTTTATGCAGTAATTGAAAATAACACAGTAGTTAATATTGTTGTTGGCGTAGATGAAGAAGTATTGACAGCCAACCCAGACAAGTATATTGAATATACAGATGGCTGGGACTACAACAATGGTATTGATGGTGGAGTATTTTTCCCAGTACCAGCAGAGGATAACTAATGAGTAAAGCAAGAGACCTAGCAAACGCAGCAACAGCATTATCTGCTGTATCAGCAACTGAACTTGGATACCTAGACGGTGTTACCTCTGCAGTTCAGACTCAAATTAATACTGTGACAACATCAGTTAATAATGTTGACGCAACACCTACAGCACTAATGACAATGGGAGCATAACTATGCCAACAGCATATAAAGTACTGGGGCAAGTAGCCCCTTCAGCAACAACAAACACAACACTAGAGACAGTACCTAGTGCTACTCAAGCAGTAGTATCTACTATTGCTGTATGCAACCGTGCTGCGACAGCAGCAACATTTCGTATTGCTGTACGCCCTGCTGGTGCAACGCTAGCCAATGAGCATTACATTGCATACGATGCACCTATTGCAGCAAACAACAGCACATTCATTACTGTTGGTATAACACTTGCAACAACTGATGTTGTTACCGTGTATGCATCAACTGCTGACCTTTCATTTTCTGCATTCGGAAGCGAGATTTCATAATGGCTGTATCAAATTTAGTAGCATCATCTGGTGCGGTTGTACTTCCAGGTTCTGCCACATTAAACACACAAACATTTACATCTTCTGGAACATTTACTGTACCATCTGGAATTAAAACAGTAGAAGTTACACTTGTAGCAGGAGGTGGCGGAGGTGGTAGTGGAGCCTCTGGTGTTGCAGGTGCAGGTGGTGGTGGTGGTGAGGTGCTTCGTGAAATTGTAAGTGTTTCAAGTACATCTACTGTAACCGTAACTATTGGTGGCGGAGGTGCTGGTAATACAACATACGGCACTGGAGCATTTGGTAGTGGTACTGGCTCTGGAAACCCTGGAACAAATGGAACTGACTCTACTTTTGGTTCATTGTTAACTGCCGTAGGAGGTGGTGGTGGAGGAGGAGCCGCAACACAAAGTATTGCTGAAAGAGCAGCAGGTAAAAGCGGTGGCTGCGGTGGTGGCAGTGGAGTATCACAAGCAATAGGTGACTCTAAAGCAGGTGGCGGTGGAGGAGGCGCTGGTGGAAATGCCATAGGTCAATTTATTGGAATGCCCAATGGTCAAACTTTTACACCATATACACAAACACCTGGTGTTGGAAAAAATGGTGGTAGTGGTGGTTACGGATTTGGCGCAAATAATAACTCTTACAATTTAGTAGGCGGACCAGGAAAATTTGGTTATGGTGGTGGGGGTAATGGTGGCTTAAATGGTAATTCATCAAGTAACTTTACTCAACCGTCATCTACTTTATCAGGCGGTGGAGTAGGTTCAAATACAGGAGCAGGTACTAATGCAACCGCAGGAACTGCAAACACTGGTGGTGGTGGTGGAGGAGGAGCAGACAATACTTCAACTTCAGGACCAGGCAAGAATGGTGGTTCAGGAATTTGTATAGTTAGGTGGTATTCATAATGGCGCACTTTGCAGAAATAGATTCTAATAATAAAGTACTAAAAGTTATTGTTGCAGATACTAAAGAATGGTGTGAAGAAAATCTAGGTGGTACTTGGATTCAAACTTCATATAATGCCACTATTCGTGGCAAGTTTGCTGGAGTAGGTGACACTTGGGATGGCACTAACTTTGTATCACCAGTAGTAGAAGAAACAGAATAATACATATCCCTGAGCACGGATTGAAACTGCTCAACTAATTTTTCTATCTAAGGAGTAACGTGGCTGGTCGTGATATTACCGAAGAGATTGCAGTACCCATTGGTGTTGCAACAACTACTGGTCTATGGCAAAACACTGATGTTGCCTATGACGTAGCACTTGGTGGTCTTCCATTTATTTATGCAATCAGTGATGCACGTCCTTATACACGTCAGACTGCACCATTTCGCAAAGACCAATTTGATAATGGAGCAGAGCCAGGCGAGCAATCTCTAACTGGTTGGTGGTTACGTTCACAAATGTCATTCCACTCTGGAACAGGTATCAAGTTCTTTGACCCTGCAACCACTGATGAGAACGGTAAGTATCGCTTTGCTGACAGCAAGGGTGTAGATGTCTGGACAAAGGGTGAAACAACTCTACTTAAATCAGTATCCAATGCACACATCACTACTGGTGCAATACGTTCTAATGGTCGTCCCTTCCAATCTGTTCGCTCTATTGAATGGAATGGAAACAAAGGCGTACTGCTACACGATGAGTATGATGTAGACAAAGTTGATTTAACTGGCACAGAGACACACTTTATTAACTATAACGCTGGTGTAGATGCTGCAGTTTATAGCATCTGCGATGATGGAACTACAGCCTACTGGATTACTAACTCATCAACTAAAAAAGAAGTATACAAGAAGGCACTTACTTTAGATTACACAACCGCTGGTACCTTAATGTTTGATGAGATTGGTCTAATCTCTAATGCAATTATGGAGTATGTCAAAGAACGTATCGTATTGTGTGCTGACAACAAAGTCTATGAGTTCTCAGGTGCAGCAGTTGCTATGCCTACACCTGTCTATACTCACCCAGTTGCTAGCCACGTATATACAAGTATTACTGCTTCAGGTCCTGCAATCTATATTGCTGGATACAATGGTATTCAATCAACTATTCAAAAGTTTACACTATCTACCGCTGGAGTAATGCCAACTCTTACCTCAGCAGTTGTAGCAGCAGAACTACCTGTCGGTGAAATTGTTCACTCAATCAAGTATTACCTAGGTTATATGATGATTGGTACTAACAAGGGTATCCGTGCTGCAGTTGTATCTGACCAAGACGGTTCAATCAACTATGGTCCACTTATTGTGGAAACTGACCAACCTTGCTATGACTTTGCTTTCCGTGACCATTATGCCTGGTGTGCTACATCTGTCAATGGTGAGCCAGGGGTAATTCGTGTTGACCTCAGCAATGAATTAGAACCACTGCGCTTTGCTTACGCTAATGACATCTACTATGCAGAAGTAACTGGTCGTCACACAACTGGATGTGCATTCCTTAATGGCACAGACCAACTAGCCTTTACTTCACAAGCCTTGACAAAGGGCACCTTAGTTGTCAATAAGGCTAAGACTTCTAATGTAGTAACTCTAACTACATCTACAGCACACGGCTTAGCCGTTGATGATGTTGTCTGGATTGAAGGAGTTACTGCAGTATCTGGTTCTAACTTTAGCAGTACTACATCTACATTTACTGTAACTGCCGTACCAACAACAACTACATTTACTTACACCCTAGCAGGGGCAGATGTTGCATCAACTGCAGTTTCTTCTACTACTGCTAAGGTCCAATCACCTGGTGCTATCTACCTAGAGTCAGCATCTACTTTACTTGAGTCAGGATACATAACCACAGGTTACATCCGCTATGGAACATTAGAACCTAAGAACTTCAAGCGTCTTCTTGGACGCGGTAATTTCACTTATGGTTCTCTTAGTCTTCAAACCATAGATAAATTTGAAAACCCCCCTTACGACCATATTACGTATGATTCAGGGACGGCACCTATTGAGGTATCAACTAATACTCCCGAAACAGCACAAGAGTATGTAGCATATAAATTTGTTCTTACTCGTGATACAACCGATACATCAAAAGGTCCAGTCTTTCAGGGCTACCAGGCTAAGGCAACTATTGCTACTCCACGCCAACGTGTGATTCAATTCCCAGTCTATTGTTTTGATGTAGAAACTGACCGTTACAATGTGGTGACTGGTTATGAAGGACGTGCTTCAGAGCGTATTCTTGCACTAGAAGAAATAGAAGCAGGTGGAGACGTAGTTAACTGGCAGGATTTATCTACCCAAGAAATTCGTCAAGCAGTAATTGAACAAATCACATTCAGCCGTATGACTCCGCCAGACAAGAGATTTGATGGCTTCGGAGGAATACTTACCATAACCGTCAGGACTGTGTAATGACAGCAGCAGATTGGGCTGGGCTTGTTGTCTCAGTCGTAACAATAATAATTAGTTTCGGTGCAGCAACACGCTGGTTAGTTAAACACTACCTAGAAGAGTTGAAGCCGAATGGGGGCAACAGTATGAGGGACTCCGTGAACACCAACACCGAGAGGCTTAACCGAGTTGAACAAAGAGTTGACCAAATCTACGTCCTATTATGCGAGAGTAAGAAATAGTTTAGCAGTTTGTTTTATAGCATTTAATTTTTTGTTCTTAGTTCCACCAGCATATGGTGAGGAATCACTTCCAGAAGTAACAACAATAGTTACCAATGGTGGAGATGATGTTTCTTATCAGATACCACTGACAGTATCGGTTGTTTATGATGGTGTTACTTATGAGAACGTATACGCAACAACCAACTCAGTCATTACTTTTGGTAGACCAGATGGAACATATTGGACATATCCAACAACCCCATCTATCTCTATTGAATCTAAAGACTGGTGGGTATTGCCTCAACAAATGCCAGACACTCACTTTATTATCAATGTAAGTGAAGGTGGCTTTCAGGTAGATGGTAACTATCGTCCATACGGTACCTTTACTGGAGATACAACCAGCATTATTATTACTGCACAGATTCAAACAGATGGAACTGTTGCATATAGTTATGCAGTTGCTGGTCCACTAGCAGGTAACGAAAGAACTGGTGCAGTACTTACTGATGGAACTGTTGTTCCTTTAGAAGAAGTAAATATTATTCAGGTTGAAGAGGCTCCTGTTTTAGAGCCTGAACCTGTTGCACCTGAACCAGAGCCTGTTGTGCCTGAGCCAGAACCCGTTCCTGTTGAACCAACTCCCGTTCCAGTTGTGCCACCATCTCCTGAACCTGTGACACCCCCAGTGTATATCCAAGAACCAGAGATAGTAGAGCCGCCGATAGTAGAACCAGAAATTCCACCATCACCGACTCCAGAACTTGAGCCAGAGCCAGAACTTGAACCGACTCCAGTTGAGCCTGAGCCTGTCAATGAAGAACCTGAACTTGAGATTGAACAACCTGAACCTCCTGTAGAAGAAACTGAAGAACCAATAGTACAGGCAGATGAGATTGATTTAGAAACACTTTCACCTGACACGCCAGTTGAATTATCTAATGGTGTGGTAATTACAGCAGAACAAGCAATAGCAGTTCAATTATTACAAGACCCAGCAGCATTGCTTCAAGAATTGTTTACAGACCCTGGCGCAGCCTTTGCTGCTCTTGGTTCCGTAGGGGCGGATATGACCGAAGAAGAGCGAGAAGAATCTGAAAAGGTAATTATCGCAGCAGTAATTGCAGGAAACATAGCCACTACAGCAGCCACCTCAGCAGCAGGTGCTGCAGCAATCAGGAGAAAACCATAATGAAAAACTTCTTTTCAGATATAGCAAACCAACTATGGACACTACTAGGTATGTTCATTGCTTGGGTTGTACTAGAGGGTTCAGCAAAGACAGTAGTCGGCTACGCCATCTTTGGTTCAACAATTATCTGGGCAGTCACATACAACCTACGTAACCCAAAGGACGAATAATGAAATCACTAAACAACGTACTGATGCGTATTGTTGCAGTCTTTGCTGCATCAGGTCTATCAGTAATCGGTGCTGGCGCAATCGCTGGCGTTGACACAATCACAGCAGTAACAGTTGCTGGTCTTACAGCAGTAGCAGCAGTAGTAGAGAAGTTGGCTCGTGCATTTATGGACGACGGCAAACTATCACTTGATGAAATCAATGCTGCATTCTCAGCAGTTGACAAGGGTGCAAAGACTGTAGCAGATGTTGAAGTTGAGGCACGTTATGCAGCAACAGCAGCAGCGACAGTTGCAGCAACAGCAGTAGCAGTAGAAGTAATCCCAGATGATGAGGATTATAACTAATGGCTACAAGGGGAACGGCAGCAGCAATCATTGAGGTTGCTCTAAAAGAAGTCGGAACCATTGAGGGTCCAAAAGATAACGAAACAAAGTACGGCAAGTTTATGAAGGCTAACTTCTTAGCGTGGTGTGGCTCATTCGTAAATTGGTGTGCCAACGAAGCAGGAGTTAAAGTACCTAATACTGTATCCACAGTATCTGGTGCCGCTGCATTCAAGAAGATGAAGACTTGGTTTGAGGCTGACTGTGGTCAGACCCCACAACCAGGTGATATTCTATACTTTGACTTTCCTGGAGATGGCGTAGATAGAATCTCTCACGTTGGTATCTGTACAGGTATAGACTCTGACGGAGTAGTAACTACTATTGAAGGCAACACTTCTGGAAAGAAGAAGGGAAGCCAACGCAATGGTGGTGAAGTTTGTGAACAGGTTCGTGCATTTAAGAAAAACAAAAAAGGTGTTCTTGTTTCCATCGTTGGTTGGGGTCGTCCTAACTACGAAGGAAATGAAGTAACAGCAGAGGTCCCAGTACCTGAAAAACCAGCATTTCCTGGACGTATTAAGCCAGGAGATAAGGGTGAAGGAGTTAAGATAGTTCAGAGAGCACTTGGTCTAAAGGCAGATGGAGATTACGGTCCTATCACTAAGGCTAATGTCATCAAGTTCCAAGACAATCACGACATCGTTGACAGCAATGGCATCGTTGGTCCAAAGACTTGGGCAGAACTAATCAAATTCCTTTAATCAAACTAAGGAGAAACAATGAAGGCACAAGCAATCGCAATCGCTAGCACATACTTTCGTGCAGCATTCGCAGCAGTGACGGCGCTATACCTTGCAGGAGAGACAGAACCAAAGACTCTGGCTCTAGCATTTGTAGCAGCATTCGCTGGTCCAGTACTTAAGGCTCTTGACACCAATAGCCCTGAGTTCGGACGTGGAAGTAAGTAACCTAGAGTACCGATTAAACGCCTTCTGAGGCGATTTTAAGACACTTAGACCCCTGTTTGTAGGTAATCCCTACAGATGGGGGTCTTTTTGTCTTATTCTCTCAATCCAAACCTGATAATCCTTGGACAGTAATTTGTACTCGCCAGTATATTTGGCAAGGAATCTATCAATGGCTGGCTTAGGGGTGAGTTCAGGTGTTAAATCCTCACCCCACCTGTAGTCATCAAAAGCCATAATGCCACCAGGCTTGAGAAGTTTCCACGCATTCTCTGCATCCTTAGCAACCTGATGGGATGTGTGGTCACCATCAATGTAGATGAAGTCAAACCTGCTTTCATTCTTGCCAGCAAAGTACTCATCGCTAGTCATCTTTAGGCGTATGGTTGACTTAAAAATACCAAGGCGTTCTTCGTAATACTCAAACACCTGGTCAAAGTTTATCTTCTCGTGCTCCTGCTCTGCTGACCCTTTCCAGGTGTCAACGTCATATAGCCACGAGGTTTTGTCTGTGAGTATATTCTCGCATAACCACACGCTGGCATCGCCAGTGTATGCACCAATCTGCAAAAACTTAAGGTTAGGTTGACCAGCCAGATGGGTCAGGTGATTCTCAAAATTGTACTGCTGACCTACGAACCAGTTGGGAAAGTTGGGCGTGTCATTTTGCATTAGGTATCCTGTCTGTGTATAATTAATTATATAATAACATAATTAAATATATATAGGCGCTAAGGCGCCATATAATAATATATATAATTATATATTATATTCAACTGAATATTAGATAGTTCTCTTGTGTTGAGTACTCTCCTGTCCTCCACAGGAGGACTATCTAACACTACTAGACAGGAGCAAGTATGTTTAACAAAGAACTCAATGAATTAATTACAGAACTTACTGATGCAATTTATCTGCTAACAGAAAATATTGCTTCACTTAAAGAAGACATTGCTGAATTAACTTCGGAATTGCTAGATGATTAAACTTGACTCATATGAGTTACCAGCACACGTTTCTTACTCAGCCTTCACAACATTTCTAACCTGCGGTTACCAGTACTACCTAGGTAGATTGCTACAAGTTCCTGAAGAGCCAAGCATTTGGTCTGCAGGTGGACGAGCATTTCACTACGCAGCAGAATTGTATGACCTAGAAAATGAATGAACTCTGGGACAAGGCTTGGGCTAAAGAGACTGAAGGCTTAGACTTAACTACTGCTCGCAGAGCAGGACGTGCTACTAAAGAAAACCCAAACAAGGAAGATGCTGTTTGGTGGAATACACAGGGTTCCAAGTGGGTAGATAACTACATTGCTTGGCGCAAGAATAATCCTAACTGGAAAATCTGGACAACCCCACAAGGTGCACGTGCCATTGAGTTGGAGTTGAATCCAGTGATAGCGGGAGTTCCAGTTAAGATGTTCATTGACAGAATCTTTGAGGTTAACGGACAACTTGTGATTGTAGACCTCAAGACATCGGCACGTCGTCCTACCTCTGACTTACAACTTGGCTTCTACAAAGTGGGAGTTGAGATGATGTTGGGGGTAGAAGTCAATCTCGGAAACTACTGGATGTCTCGTGAATCTGGGACAGGAGAGATGATTAACCTAAGTAGATATACCCAAGACACCCTTGAATATTTCGTGGATGGCTTTGATAAGGCTCGCAAGGCTGGTATATTTCTACCGAACCTACAATCGTGCAGTTACTGTGGACTCACAGAGCACTGCCAATTCACAAAAGGAAAATAATGACAATAGAAAACTGGAAGTTACAAGTATCAGTTAAGTCACCTAATGGTGATTTGATTAACGTCCGTGCTAATACTGCGGATGAACTAAGCGTTCTACTTGAGGGTCTAGCAGATTACTCAACACAGATTGCTGCAACATCTAAGGCGGTAGCAGCGGCATATACCGTACTCCCTTTATCAACTGGCGCTTCCACACAAGACACAACGCCAGCGCCATTCTCGTCAGCGCCCCAGGCGCCAACAGCATCACCTACGGGTGGGTTGAGCAACCCAACTTGCGTGCACGGAGCACGAATCTTCCGCCAGGGAGTAAGCAAGACGACGGGGAAACCTTACGCATTCTGGGCTTGTCCAACACCACAGGGGACACCAGACCAATGCAAGCCAGCAAACTAGTTCAACAAGAACTAGAATAAGAATTGGTTGAGGGGTAGTTATTAGGGGAAGGTGATTACCCCTCTTCCAACTTAAGACAGGAGACGCACGTTAAAACTTTAGTAAGAAGTATCGGAAGGTCAGACATAG
>Ga0315902_10001324_pt1 | contig 39837 bp, 28 predicted proteins | sample LakEriMetagenome_9_FD_203523 | JGI IMG/M metagenome (GOLD analysis project Ga0315902, IMG submission 203523) | Freshwater fungal communities from buoy surface, Lake Erie, Ohio, United States - Buoy 12 MA117 | ecosystem: Environmental > Aquatic > Freshwater > Lake > Lake biofilm | place: USA...
TGAACAACTGAATCAGATCATTCGCGAGGATTACACCTATCTGGATGCCTATATCGAAAAAGGACTGCTCTTATTCGATCAGCATCAGTATCAGGAAGCCTGGAAAGTTTTTGAAAAAAGTACCTCTGTAAAGAATAGCTTTGCAGATGGGTATTTTTGGATGGCCCGGTGCGAGGAAAAAATGAATCAAAAAGTTGCTGCGATTGATAATTATAAAAGAGCACTTGCGCTGGATACCGGATTTACCGAAGCCAGAATTGAATTAAAACGACTGGGGTCTTTACAATAAACTGCTTATGCCGATTATCGCTCCTTCGCTTCTTTCCGCTAATTTTTTAGAATTACAAAAAGATTGCGATCTGCTCAACGCCAGCGAAGCCGACTGGTATCATCTAGATGTTATGGATGGCCGCTTTGTTCCGAATATTAGTTTCGGACCTATGTTCGTGGAATTCTTCCGAAAAGCAACCGACAAAATCTGCGATGTACATCTAATGATTGAAGAACCGGAAAAATATGCGGAAACTTTTCAGAAGGCAGGCGCAGATATCCTGACGGTTCACTACGAAGCATGCCGACATCTTCACCGCAACTTGCAACAGATCAAACTGCTGGGAATGAAAGCCGGTATTGCCATCAACCCGCATACGCCGGTGCACATGCTGGAAAATATCCTTCCGGATGCAGATCTTATTTGTGTGATGAGTGTTAATCCTGGATTTGGAGGTCAGAAATTTATTGCAGCAACGATTGAAAAAGTAAAAGCGCTTAAATCGCTGATTACCGCCACACATTCAAAGGCTCTGATTGAAATTGACGGAGGTGTTACGCTCGATAATGCATCCGCGCTGGTGCAGGCCGGAGCAGATGTACTGGTTGCCGGCAATACTGTATTCAAATCAGCAAACCCGGCAGAAACCATCCGGCTGCTCAAACAGGTCAAGTAAGTCTTTGATTATTTCATAGCTTTACGCACCCATGCAGGCTATAAAATTCTACTTCACGCTTTTTTTATTTTTTATTGGAAGCGGATTCGTTCTTGCCCAGAAAAAAACAGCAATTGTCAGCGGAAAAATCATCAATGAAAATGAAGACCCTGTCAGAAATGCAACAGTTGTCATCCTCGGAAAAATAAAATCGGTTGCGGCAGACGACTCAGGATCTTTCACTATTCAGGTGCCTGCCGACAAAGCCTTCGCACTCATCTTCAGTGCCCCCGGTTACAGCTCTACGCAACGCAATTTCTTTCTGAATGAAAATGAAGAAGAACAAATCCGTATCCGACTTGCAAAAGGGGTTGCCGAACTGGAAGAAATCACCATTAAAGACGACCGGCTTCGCAATGAAGTTTCTTCCTACCGCATCAATCCGAAAAATGCATTACTCCTTCCGTCTGCCATCGGCGGAATAGAATCGATGATCAAAATATTTGTTGGTAGCAACAATGAACTCACTTCGCAGTATGCAGTTCGCGGAGGGAATTATGATGAAAACCTTATTTATGTCAACGACTTTGAAGTGTTTCGGCCTTATCTGGTACGTCAGGGTCAGCAGGAAGGCCTGAGTTTTATCAATGCGGAAATGGTACGCAATGTTACCTTTTACAATGGGGGCTTTCAGGCTCGATACGGTGATAAAATGAGTTCGGTACTCGACATTCAGTATAAAAGGCCTAAGAAATCCGGAGGGTCCGTATACATGTCACTCTTGGAACAGGGTCTGCACCTGGAAGGTGCTTCTAAAAACGGTGCTTTCACCTATATCATAGGAGGAAGGAACCGCAACAACCAGAATCTATTGAGCAGTCAGCAGGTTAAAGGCAGCTATGTTCCGTCGAGCAACGACGTTCAGGCGTATTTTACCTGGCAGGCTTCCAAGAAATGGCTTTGGGAATTCATGAGCAATTACTCACAAACACAATTCCGGCTCACACCCCGTTTCAGCAGCCAGACTTCTTCTGTCTTCTCCCCTTTCTTCACGGCTAATCTCGGACTCGATGTATATTTTGCGGGAGGAGAAAAAGACGCCTATCGCACCTCCATGAACGGACTAGCCTTGACGTTTCAACCCAGAAACAATATCAAACTGAAATGGATTGCCAGCAGGTTTCGTAACAGTGAAAATGAGTCCTTCGATATCATAGGTGCGTATTTGTTTGGCGACCGAGATTTTGACAGAAGCCGCTCAACCTTCGGACTCATTGTAAATCCGCTGGGGGCAGGTGTGTTTCAAAACTTCGCACGCAACAGACTGGGTATCGATATTTTTCATCTGGGACATAAAGGAAGTCTTGAAAAACAAAATCATTTTCTGCAGTGGGGTCAAAGCATCGAACGCCAGCTTATCAATGACCGGCTCAATGAATGGGAGTTGCTCGACAGCTCCGGCTATACGTTACCGTATAACAATCCAGCGCTCACCCTTCAACGTGTAATCAAGTCCTCGGCGGACCTGGATTTCATACGGCTGCAGGGATACGTACAGGATAATATCCTGCTGAATGATTCCCTGCGCATGACCCTTCAGATCGGTTTGCGCTATAACTACAATACGCTCAACGGAGAATTGCTGTTGCAACCCCGAATTCAATATGCCTTTCAGCCAAAATGGAAAAAAGATATTGTAATCCGAACCGCAGTAGGTGCTTATCACCAGCCACCATTTTACAGAGAGCTTCGGCGCTACGACGGGAGTGTGAATACGGCAGTACGGGCGCAAAAAAGCTGGCAGGCAGTAGCTGGATTGGATTATAATTTCAAAGGATGGGGCGGCCGCCCTTTCAGGTTGCAGACAGAAGCCTATTTCAAATGGATGCAGGCGATTGTACCATATGATATCGACAATGTGCGCATCCGTTATTTTGGAAACAACGAAGCAAAGGCTTATGCTACGGGAATCGAAACACGACTTTTCGGAGAACTGGTAAGCGGTGCAGAAAGCTGGTTGAGTTTTGGAATCATGCGCACGCGTGAAAACCTGCAAAACGACCGTTGGTATAATTATAAACTGGATTCTTTAGGTCAACCGGCAGACAGCACACTCGTTAATGGTGGCTGGTTACGCAGACCTACCGATCGCTTATTTACGATGGGACTTTTCATTCAAGACTACCTCGCCACCAATAAGAATTTTAAGTTTCACATGAACCTGTTATACGGATCGAATCTACCTTATAATATTCCTGGAAGTACGAAGTACAGAAATGCTCTTCTGATTGATCCATACATACGGGTGGATTTGGGATTCAGTGCACTGCTTCTGGATATGGAGCGCTCCAACAGACGCAGTCATAGCCCATTCCGTAATTTTCAAAACATCTGGGCCAGCCTTGAAATCTTCAACGTGATCGACCGGCCCAATACTATCTCCTATCAGCTTATCAAGGATTTTTCCAACACAATATTTACAGTACCTAACCGACTCACTCCCCGGTTGCTGAATTTAAAACTGGTGGCAAGATGGTAACTGGTATCGGTTGTAAGTATATAATCCGTTATAATTTTTTATAGGATAAAAATTGTTACCCATTCTATTTCTAACTCATCTCCATCCATAATAAGAGACGAATTTCTTCTTAAAGATTTAACAGCTTCTTTTCTATTCACATTCTGTGCATAAGTAACTTTACAATAAATCCTTTTCAATAGTTAATATTGAAAAATAACCAACCGTCTCAACAGAAGACTGGCCAGCTCCTGTTCACCGATGGTATTTCTTACCTTGTAAAACAATAGAGGCATTGACTGAAACAATCATCAACCTTGAATCCGTTAACCCGATTGAATTCTTCGGCGTTAACAACGGCAAACTGGATCTTCTCAAAAAGAAATTTCCACTTTTAAAAATCCTTTCCCGCGGCACTCAACTCAAACTCAGCGGCAGTCCGGAGCAGATAGAAAATGCCAAAGAAAAAATTGATCTTCTGGTATCTTATCTCGAACGCAACGGGCAGCTCAGTGAAAATTATTTCGAACAGATTCTCGGTGGAGATGATCAGGAAACCATCGATCATTTCCAGGAGCGTCACCCCGGAGAAGTATTGGTTTTTGGCCCCAATGGAAAAACTGTACGCGCACGCACACAAAATCAGAAACGCATGGTTTCTGCTGCGGATAAAAACGATGTCGTTTTTGCTATCGGACCTGCCGGAACCGGAAAGACTTATACCGCTGTTGCACTGGCAGTTCGTGCATTGAAAAATAAACTGGTTAAAAAAATCATCCTTACTCGTCCCGCTGTAGAAGCCGGGGAAAGCCTTGGTTTTCTTCCCGGCGACCTCAAGGAAAAAATTGATCCGTATTTAAGACCCCTTTACGATGCACTGGATGATATGATACCTGCTGACAAACTTGGTTATTATATGAGCACCCGCGTCATCGAAATCGCCCCGCTCGCTTACATGCGTGGACGTACACTTGACCACGCATTTATCATCCTCGATGAAGCTCAGAACACAACAGATCTTCAGTTAAAAATGTTCTTAACACGTATCGGTGCCAATGCCAAAGCAATCATCACCGGTGATTTATCTCAGGTAGACTTGCCTAAAAATCAACGCAGTGGCCTTGAGAAAGGTATCCGCATATTAAAAAACATCGACGGCATCTCTCATATCGTACTGGATGAAGAAGACGTAGTTCGCCACCGGCTGGTAAAAGCAATCATCAAAGCTTACGACCGTGATCAGTCGCAAGAACCTAGCCGTCATTGATTCGTAAAATCGTTCTGCTGCAGATGCAGTGATTGCCCGTAATTTTGAACAGTAAATTAAAAATGGGTAAACTCTGTCCTATTTTGTTCTGTTTTGCTTTCCTGATTGGATGTTCAGAGGAAGAACCCCGGCCGGAAGACGCGCTGGGTACAGGACGACTGTTTATACGATCCCTTCTCGACGGTGAATTCAAAGAAGCAGACAGGCTGCTGTATCAAGATAGTTTCAATCAGGTTGCCCTGAAGGAGTTTGAATCTGTTTATCGAAAACGCATCAGCTCAAAAGAAAAAACAGCTTCCAAAAAAGCAGCTATCCTGATTCATCAGGTAGAAAACGTGAACGATTCAGTTGCCATTATCTATTATTCAAGCAGCTTGCAACAACAAAAAAAACCCCTGCGCATTATTCGTAAAAATGGTATCTGGCAGGTTGATTTTTATTATGCCTTCAGCGGTAATTTATGATGTTGAAAAATTTTTTATGGGTTGGGTTAGGTGGTGCGGTCGGTAGCGTATTACGCTATGCCGTTTCACTGCTTTTGCGCACCGGAATCTTTCCGGCATCCACCTTGCTCGTAAATCTGATCGGCTGCTTTCTGTTAGGTGTAATTACCGGTTATGCCGTTAAAGATCCGATTACCATGGATAACTGGAAGCCGCTGCTCGCTACAGGCCTTTGCGGTGGATTCACGACCTTTTCAGCTTTTTCGATGGAAAGTCTGGCACTGCTTCAGCAACAAAGAACTGGCTTGTTTATTTTATATGTTACCGGCAGTATATTAATGGGCATGCTGGCTGTGTGGCTGGGTATGACTAGCATTAAATAACAGCAGCCTGCTTATCCATTCCGAATCCGTTTTTGCTTTTTGCTATTTTTACAGGTACTTCGCATACATTAAACGGGGATTATTATGAGTCAGAATAATAAAAAAGACGCGCTTGGGCAGGGAATCCGTTCCCTGCTGAGAGGTATAGATGAAGATCTCAAATCCACATCAAACAAATTGCAATCGGAAGCTGCCGGAGCAACCGCTACCCTGCGCATCCCGATCGATTCCATTGAAGTCAATCCAAAACAACCAAGGAAAGACTTTGATCAGCAGGCTTTACAGGAGTTAAGTGCCTCCATCCGTCTGCACGGGATCATTCAGCCCGTTACTGTTTCCAAATTGCCCTCCGGAAAATACCGATTAATAGCTGGAGAACGCAGGCTTCGCGCTTCCGGACTGGCAGGAATGAAAGATATTCCCGCATTCATTCGCCAGGCCAATGACAATGAGTTACTTGAATTGGCCTTACTGGAAAACTTGCAGCGGGAAAATCTGAACCCCATGGAAATTGCCATGAGTTATCAGCGCCTGGAAGAAGAGCTGGATTATACACAGGAGCAGGTTGCAGAACGCATGGGGAAAAGCCGATCCGATGTAGCTAACTACCTCCGTTTGCTGAAACTGCCTCCGGATATTCAGCTGGCATTGCGGAATGAAAAAATTACCAAAGCACACGGCATTGCACTTCTGTCTCTAGATGAAATCGACCGTCAGCTGTATGTGTTTAAAACCATTCTGGATAAAGATTTAAGTGTCAAACAAACTGAAGCCCTGATCCGTCAATTCAAAAAACAGAAATCTGGTAAGAAAAATATCAACCAAACCGTACAGCATGCCTTTCGGAAAATTGAAGATAAGCTGGCAGAAACCTACGGCACCCGGGTTCATCTCAAACACCAGAAAAACGGAACAGGCAGTATCACTATTGATTACTATTCACTCGAACAGCTGAATCATCTTCTAAGGCAGATGAACGTGCCAGTTGAATAAAAATATGAAACTTCATTTTTGCTTTTTTATTTGCTCATTCTGGGTGCTGATCCTCCCTGTGAAGGCTCAAAAAATAGACAGCATTAAAACGATTCAGCAAGCTGCTCCGAAAACCAATCCCGTAAAAACAGAAATACATTCCCCGCGTAAAGCAGCTATTCGTTCTGCCATCCTTCCGGGTGCAGGACAGGCCTATAACCGACGCTACTGGAAAATCCCGATCGTCTATGCCGCACTGGGTACCTCCGCCGGATTTTTTTATTACAACTTAAAAGAATATCAGGATGCACGCAACGCCTACAAATACAAAGTAGACGGAGACCCTTCGAATGATTTTCTTATTAAGGAAAAATTCAGGCCGGTTGATCCAGAATCTATCCGGCGTTACCGAAATGATATACGACTCAACGTCGACTACAGCGTTCTGGCATTCCTCATATGTTGGGGATTGAATGTTGTTGATGCTACGGTGGATGCTCATTTAAAAAGCTTTGATTTATCAGAAAATCTATCTATGCACATAAAACCGCAGGTGGATCCTTTTATCAGAAGCGCGGGAATAAATCTTCAATTCCGCATTCAGAAAAAACCGCATGCTTTCAGTAAATAATTATATACGAATCAAACCTCATACGTATGAATCTGGCAATTATCGGATATGGTAAAATGGGAAAAGCAATTGATGCGATTGCGCAAAAACGGGGGCATACAATCGGACTGATCATTGATCTTGAGAACCGGCATGATCTCAATCCCTCTAACCTGAAAGCGATTGATGTGGTCATTGAATTTACCACTCCGCATACTGCCTATGAACACGTCACCTATTGCCTGTCTCAGCAGAAACCTGTCGTTTGCGGATCGACAGGATGGTTGCAGCAACTGGAAGAAGCAAAAAAAATTGCTGAAGAAAATCAAACCGGACTCATTGTTGCCAGTAATTTCAGTGTGGGCGTAAACCTCTTCTTTGAACTAAACCGACAGCTTGCACGTTTGATGCAAAACCATCCGGAGTATGAGATTGCCATAAAGGAGATTCATCATACCCAGAAAAAAGATGCCCCCAGTGGTACCGCCATTAGTCTGGCTGAACAAATTCTGGATACTATACCCCGGAAAAAAAACTGGGTCAATGGCCCGTCTTCCAGCCCGGAAACCCTAAGTATAATCAGCGAACGCACCGATCCGGCTCCCGGCACACACCACGTCCGATATGCCTCAGCTATTGACGATATTGAAATCATCCATACGGCACATAGCCGGGAAGGCTTTGCTGAGGGAGCAGTACTGGCAGCCGAATTCCTACATGGTAAAAAAGGGTTTTACAGCATGAAAGAAGTGCTGAGTCTGTAACCCGTAAAAAAAGAAAGAAGGAGTTGATCCCTAATTGAAACGGATGGATTTTTATCTATTGCAACTTGCTTTTCCACATTTTTGAATCCGGCAACCCATTTTCCACGCTTTCCATTACCTTTGCCCGCTGAAAAACGACTCAGATTTAGGCCTCATAAAAGGAGGTCACACAAGAAAATAAAAAGCAGATGCCCGGTCAGTTAAAAGAGGTACGCAATCGTATTAAAAGCGTACAGAGCACCCAGCAGATTACAAAAGCCATGAAAATGGTGAGTGCCGCCAAGTTGCGTAAAGCACAGGATGCAATCGTACAGATGCGGCCTTATGCTCAGAAACTGCAGGAAATCCTCTCCAATATAGTCAGCAACAGCGATGGTGATCTGGGAGCATTGAATCTTGGAGCTGAGAGACCTGTTCAAAAAGTACTGATTGTACTCATCACCAGCGACCGCGGACTTTGCGGTGGCTATAATGCCAATCTGATCAAAACTGTACGAGGGCTGATACAATCAAAATATGCAGAGCAGAAGGAGAAAGGAAATGTACAAATCTGGGGAGTCGGCAAGAAAGGAGTTGAATTCTATCAGCGCAGTGATATTCCCACTAGCGACAATTACCGCGACTTGTTTTTGCAGCTATCATTTGCTTCCGTTCAGACTATGGCACAGGCAATCATCGAAGGATTTCTGAAAGGTAATTTCGATGTTGTAGAACTGGTATACAGTGAATTTAAAAATGCTGCTTCACAGATTTTCCGCACTGAACGCTTTTTACCGATTCCGAAAGCAGCTAAACAGGAAACCGGGAAAACCAAAAAGGCGGATTTCATTTTTGAACCCGCGAAAGAAACCCTGATCGGGGAACTGATGCCAAAAATTCTGAACACACAATTGTATAAAGCTGTACTTGATGCGCAGGCCAGTGAACATGGAGCCCGGATGACGGCAATGGATAAGGCCAGCGATAACGCCAACGAACTGTTACGTTCCCTTCGCATCAGCTACAACCGTGCAAGACAAGCAGCTATCACAACCGAACTCACCGAAATTGTGAGTGGTGCAGCTGCCCTGAACGGATAAGAAACCGGAAGAAACAAAGCATGGAAATTTCCGCCATTATACCACATGTTGAAGCTCTGATCTTTGCAGCCGACCGGCCATTGAGTACGCTCGAAATCTGCGACCTGCTCAACAATGCTCACGCTTTTATTGAAGACCGCGCCACACTCGACCAGGTGGAAGCTTCTTTAAGCGCAATACAGGAAAAATACCGCACTGAATTTTATCCCTTTGAAGTAAAAGAACTCGGCGGTGGCTGGCAATTCCTGACTAAAAAAGAATTTCATCCAACCGTTGCCCAGATCAACGGTGATAAATTCCTGAAGCGTCTGAGTACTGCAGCTTTGGAAACATTAGCCATCATAGCCTACAAACAACCTATCACCAAAGGAGAAATCGAAGCCATCCGGGGCGTCAATTGCGATTACTCCGTTCAGAAATTACTGGAGAAAGAACTCATCATTATAACGGGTCGCAATGAGAAACTTCCGGGTCATCCCCTGATCTATGCAACCTCCCGGTCTTTTATGGACTATTTCGGTATCAGTTCGCCCGATGAACTTCCGCAAATCAAAGAAATTGTCGGTTCTGAATTAATAGAACCTACCGCAATCCAGCACCATTTTCAGCCTGAGGATGAAGACCTGATCCCTGAAAATACAGGCTCTGCGGAGGCCGTATCTGAAGAAGCAGCGGAAATTCTGAGTGATGAACGTGCCGCCTCTGAAGCAAATGCTACTGAACCTCTTTCCTAAGCCTGATTTTATCCATGCAAACAACGCTCCCAACCGAACTCTACCTGTCGGCTGCAACGCATTTCGGCACTCCCCTTTACGTATACCATGCCGAAAAAATAAAAGAACAGTACCAAAAACTTAAAGCCTCTTTTTCAAGGCTTGATGTACGTATTTTCTATGCCTGCAAGGCACTGACCAACCAACGCATCCTGGAAATCCTTCGCAAAGAAGGATGCGGTATCGACTGCAGCAGCATCCAGGAAGTTCAACTAGCGCTTCGTGCCGGTTTTCAGCCGGAACAGATTCTTTACACCAGTAACGGAATTGCTTTTGAAGAAATCGAAGAAGCTGTTTTAAAAGGAGTACATGTAAACATCGACAGCCTCAGCAACCTAGAAAAATTCGGAGCACGCTTCGGCTATTCAATACCGGTAGGAATCCGGCTACGGCCTAATATCCTGGCCGGTGGTAATCTTAAAATTTCTACCGGACACGATAAAAGTAAATTTGGCATCCCTGTCAATCAGCTGGACCAGTTGCTTTCGGTCTGCAATCAATATAATCTGAAAGTGCGGACACTGCACATCCATACCGGCAGCGATATCAAAGATGCCGGCGTATTTTTGGACGGATTAAATGTTTTGTTCGAATGTGTCCGTCATTTCCCTGAACTACAGGTTCTGGATCTGGGTGGAGGCTTTAAAGTTCCCTATCATCCTTCCGAAAAAGAAACCAATCTCCGGGAAATGGCCAAACAGCTGGAAACAGCGATGGAAGAACATCGTCAAAAAACTGGCCAGTCTTTGCAACTATGGTTTGAACCGGGAAAATTCATCGTCAGTGAAGCAGGTGTATTGCTTACCAAAGTAAACGTTTTGAAAAACAATGGCGATATCCGGATAGCCGGCGTGGACACCGGGTTAAACCACCTCATCCGGCCCATGATGTACGAAGCCTATCACCATCTTCTAAATCTCTCCAACCCGGAAGGATCGCAATATCCATATATGGTTACCGGGTACATCTGCGAAACAGATACATTCGCAGAAGATCGTTCCCTCCCCGAAATCCGGGAAGGCGATGTCCTCGCTATCCTCAACGCAGGTGCCTATGGTTTTGAAATGAGCAGTCAGTATAATTCCCGCTTCCGGCCCGCTGAAGTGTTGGTTCAGGACGGAAAATTAACCCTGATCCGCAGACGTGAAAATCTCGATGACTTGCTCCGTTCTCAGGTATGACGAAGATCTTTCGGACAGCTGTTTAGTTTTTGGTATCTTTCTGATATCAAAATTATGAATCCAAAAGCGACCTCTCTGATCCACAAAATGGCATCTCCCTGGCGACAGCGCCTCTTCCTTTTTTTGAAATTACCGGCTGCCTGGTTTTCCGGAATACGTATCATGGAACTTCACCAAGAGCGGTCCGTTGTAACAGTTAACTATAAATGGTTTACTAAAAACCCATTTCGTTCAACCTACTTTGCCTGTCTTGCCATGGCTGCAGAGATGAGCAGCGGAATCCTGGCGATGATGCAGGTGTATAAACGCAGACCGAAAATAAGTATGCTGGTTGTAAAAATGGAAGCTAATTTTCTGAAGAAAGCTACAGGCAGAACCTATTTTACCTGTGAGGCCGGAAAAGATTTTGAGCGGATTGTAGACGATTGCATCCGAATGAAAGAAGCACGTACATATATCGCTACGGCCATCGGAAGAAATGAACAGCAAGAACGCGTTGCCGAATTTTATATAACCTGGTCATTTATGGTTAAATGACATACCATCGAATGAAAAGACTGTCTATAAAAAAGATATCCGGGGTTTCGTAAATTTATATTACACTGAAACTATTAGCTCCATTGCTATGCCAGACTGGTCCAGCATCGAATCCAATGAACTGATAGACCGTTTACCGGATCATCTGAAACAGTTTATCAAGCCACAACTGTATGAGAGTTACTCTGCCATTGATCAGGCCGTCTGGAGATATGTTATGCACAAAAATGTGGCCTACCTATCCAAAGTAGCACATGGATCTTATGTGGATGGATTGAAGAAAACCGGAATTTCAATTGAATCCATTCCCAGTATGTACGGAATGAACCGCATTCTTAAAGAAATCGGATGGGCTGCCGTTGCAGTAGATGGTTTTATTCCGCCAAATGCATTCATGGAGTTTCAGGCCTACAATGTACTGGTCATCGCTGCTGATATCCGGCAGCTTGAACACATCGATTACACCCCTTCTCCTGATATCATTCATGAGTCGGCCGGACATGCACCCATGATTGCAAATCCCGACTATGCGGAATATCTGCGGCGACTGGGTGCTATCGGGGCAAAAGCCATCTGGAATCATCATGATGGTGCATTGTATGAAGCCATCCGTAAATTATCCATATTAAAAGAAGCACCGGGCGCAACCCCGGAATCAATTCAACTGGCACAGGAGGATGTTGAAAGCCTGCAAAGAAAAAAAGTGCCTCTATCAGAAATGGCACAAATTCGAAATCTGCAATGGTGGACCGTTGAATATGGATTGATCGGCAGTATCACGAATCCGAAAATATACGGAGCCGGACTTCTTTCATCCATCGGAGAAAGCGAATGGTGTCTGCGTCCTGAAGTAAAAAAAATTCCATTGTCTCTGGAGGCTGTCTACCGGGAATTTGACATCACAAAACCACAGCCGCATTTATATGTAACTCCGGATTTTCCATTCCTGATGAATGTGCTTGAAGAATTTGCAGCAACAACCGCCCTGCGAACCGGTGGGCTTTCCGGCATTAATAAGCTAATCGCATCCGCGATGACAGGAACTATTGAACTGGATTCCGGATTACAAATTTCTTCCGTTTTTGCTTCTGCTGAAAGTACAACAGAGGAGCAGCCTCTATGGATCGAATCCCACCGGCCGACTGCACTGGCCTATCGAGAAAAAGAAATCATAGGGCATGGCCATGCTGCATATCCTTCCGGAATCTTTATCCCGATAGGAAAGATCGACACACTCAAACTCGACCAGAAAACAGGCAGCGCATCAGATATTTTTCAAAAACATCTTTTTTATGGTCAGCATCTAATCCTAAAATTTGAGAATGGCTGTACTGTTGAAGGGTTGTATCGAATGAGCTATCGGCATACCGACGGACGACTTCTATTCCTAGAACTGGATGCCTGTTCCATACAGGGTACCGGAAAAAAAGAACATCTTCATCCAGCGAAACGTACCATTCCGCTTGCCGGCAAGGTCGTTTCTGCATTTGCAGGTGCGGCGGATGTACGCTCATTTCCCGGTCTGTACACACTACCACAAACCACAACTCCGCATCCTGAAAAAACTAAAGAACAGATTGGGCTGGAAACACTCTACGCAATGGTTCGGAAATGGAGGAACTCAGGAAGAATTGAAGAAAAAAGAATTCAGGAAGTTTTCAAAAAAATCCGGCAGGAATATCCGAATGACTGGCTGCTTTGCTGCGAACTGCATGAAATCACCAGGGTAACGTCTGCTAAAACAGAGCTGAAAACATATCTTTTAAGTCTAGCAGAACAAAGAAAAGAACTTAGTAAATTAATCCGCGACGGCATTGATTTGGCCGGGTGAGTAAAGTTGGGATTACGATTTTAACAAACTAATATTAGCGAATGTGCTATTTTCGTTCGAATAAATATTTTATTTCATGAGATATCAATAGTAGTTGATTAACACTGCTGACGAAGTGCATGAATAGGAATTGAATAAGACCTTTAAAAAATTATAAAGAATATATGAAACATCTTCTCCTGCTTTTATTTATTTCCGGTGTTGTTACCGCTAATGCTCAACGTCTGATGAATTCATCCAGAAGCACGTTAGGTTATATCGAAGATGGCAGGGTGATGAACAGTTCCAGAAGCACTATCGGCTATATCGAAGATGGAAGAATATTGAACAGCTCCAGAAGCACGATCGGTTACATAGAAGACGGAAGAATATTGAACAGCTCCAGAAGTACGATCGGCTATATGGATGACGAACGTGTAATGAACAGCTCCAGGAGCACAATCGGATATATCGAAGACGGCAGAGTAACAAACAGCTCCAACAGTACCATCGGTTATTATGAAGATGTACGACGCATATACGTGGCAGTCTACTTCTTTTTCTTTTTTTACTAAAAAAGAAATTATTGTCTTTTTCCCGGAAACCATCCTCTTCCCCTTTCCGACTTTCCGGAGTTCTGAGCACGGAAACGATTGAGCCGGTACTGAAAGGATAATAAAAAATACTGTGACAACCTGTTAACTCGGCTATCGGTAATGAAATTTGCAGATACAGACCGGCTGATATTTACATTTTGATTTAAAAGATCAAATACCTGAAACTTCACTGTACCATTTTTCTTTTTCAGTATTTCTTTTTCCACGGAAACATTCAGCAGGGCAATATTACCGGTTACATTTTCCGCTAGTCCGCGGTTAATGGTATAATCAAAGTCAAGCCGGAGAACCCAGTCGGAAGGCAAATCAGCACGCACATCTGTAGTAACCACCCAGCTTACCTGAGATTGCGGAAGAAAAACTGGAATCGTATAGTCGGCATAATTCAGATTATAGCGAAGGCCTGCACTGAGCTCAAGCCATTCCTGAGCATTGTAATCAAAATTCAAACCCTGCATAAAAATCCAGTTTCGACCGATATTTTTTTCCGAATCAAAAAGATTGACATTACGGTTGAAGTTCATGGTACCCAGCAATGTCAAAACATAAGTTCTGTTTTTCCAGGGACGGCTGTAGGTATAGAAAAGATTGAGATTATACGCTCCGTTCACGTTTTCTGGTCTTGAAAGCTGCGCACCGGTACTTTGGCCGGACAGATTTTTTATGGAAATCGTATTGTTCACAATTTGATTCCGGTATAAAGAGAGGGTCAGGCTGCTGAATAATATTTTACCGGATGATAGATTAAACTGATTGTAGGTAGTGTTGATAGTATGCACAACCGAAGGCTTCAGGTTCGGATTTCCTTCCGACTGAAACTGCGGATTCGTTACATCCCGAACCGGCTGGAGTTGCGAAAAAGTTGGTTGCTGTGCACTACCGCTATAATTAAAATTAAGCGATTGGGAACGGGAGAAATTATAACTGAGACGAGCAACCGGAAACCATTGAACGTTTTTTACAGCACGAAAGCTGCTGTCTTTTGTCCGGTCTTTTCCCCTCAGTACAACCGGCTGCATTTGCAATCCGATGGTATAATTATATTTCTTCTTTACCGTGCGTAAGGCGGCACCAAATCGCGAGAAATTAAAGCGGTTTTCAAAATCGTTACTCAAACTGTCAATGGTCTGATACAGAGCTGAAGAAAAATCATAAAGAGAGGTGCTTCGGTTATTCGTTGAAAAACTGTGATTGAAATTATAGCTGATATCCAAAAAGCGGTCTGCGAGTACAGGCTCTGAATAAACAGCACGTATGTTGTAACTGCGATTGCGATTGGACTGTGCAATCTGTTGCTGCTGAGCGATAGAAAAATTCGGTGTTCCGTCGAAATTGAAGAAGCCGGTCTGGTTCAGCCGTACCTGATCCGACTCCTGGGAGTTCCAACCAAGATCCATATTCATTGAAAAATTACGACCCCTTTTATAAAACCGGTGGTTGTAAAGAATGCCGGTTCTGAAACTGGGTCGCTGCGAAAAGGTCGTATCGTTGTTATCCCCCTTCTGTGCCGGAAGTACAGATGTGGTCCGAAAAATATCAAACTGATTTGAGAGCAAATTGCGGGAATTCTGAACAGACAGGTTCGGAGAAACTTTCACATAATTGAATGAATCAATCCAGTATTCCACATTCAGAAAAGCACGGTGTGTTCCCTGGCGGTTGATTGTTTCCTGATCTGTTACATTGGTAAACTTGGGAAAAGTCAACAGGTTTTGCTGAGAAGTAAACTGATCCACCTGCAGCTTTCGGTTGGTATATACATAACTACCGTAAATGGAATTGCGTTTACCGAAATCCGAACGCAGATTGGTTCCGATTGCATGCAGTCTAGTAATCCCATCCTGCGACTGACCCGTATTGCTGTTGACGAGATTTCCTAATGCAGCACCCATGCCTCGAAAACCAAATCCTCCTCCGTCTCCTGAAAAAGCAGAGGCGCCTCCTCCTCCACCCCTTCCTCCAAAACCACTCATCTCGCCTGTATTGAAAAGCGACTGATTGGTATTGTTAGAGTTCTCTATTACAGAAATCTGTTTACGGTTGTTGAAGTAATTAGCCGTTGCACTGGTTTGGTAGCGCTCCTGCGTTCCGACTCCGGCCATAGCACGCCCGAACCAACCTTTGTTCTTATCCTTCCGGAGTTCCAGATTGATAATTTTCTCTGACTCACCTTCACGTATACCCGAAATAGCAGCCTGATCTCCGTAATCATCTATCACCTGTACTTTATCAATCAATTCGGCCGGCAATTCCCGGGTAGCCGTCTTCGGATCTCCGGAAAAAAAATCTTTTCCGTTTACTTTAATTCGTGTCACAGATTTTCCTTGCGCCGTTACATTTCCGTTCCGGTCTACCTGAACACCGGGAAGCTTCTTCAGGAGATCTTCCGTTGTTGCATTCGGCTTGGTGGGAAAAGCACTGGCTCTGTATTCCACCGTATCCTCTTTCACGGTAATAGGCGGCGCTTCAATGATCACCTCCTCCAGCAGTTTAAATGTTGCAGAAAGCACAAAATCTCCCAGATCAATCTGGCTTACACCGGCTGACGGCTTAAAAAAATCTCTGCGCAACTCAGCGTATCCCGTATAGGTAACTGAAATTGTATACGTATTTGAAGGAATGCGGCTAAAAAAGAAAAGACCCTTTTCATTGGTTACTGCCTGCATCGTATCTGCCGGTACCTGCTTTTCAATCAGCAGAACACGCGCCCCGGAAACACCCCTTTCAGCGGTTGAATCAGTAACCCTTCCGGATATTCCCGGGTTTTGCGCTACAGCAGTCGCGGGAATTCCGGCCAGAAGAAAAAACAATAGCCGGAGGTGAAAAGAAAAATCCTTGACAGCGCGCATCGAAAGAAATTTAACGCAAAGATGCAACTTCCCGTCGGAGTAGCACTTTTATCCGCCTTTACAGCCCTTGTTTTTAGGGTATTCCGGCCCCTATTCTGTGTGTGATTCATTACCTTTGTCCGCTCTGTAAAGCTGTAGCAAAACAAGTACGTCAGCCGCCGGGAAACAACGGGTTTCCCGCATCAGAGATTTATAAAGTTCAGCTATGTTAGGTATCTTATCAAAGTTGTTTGGCGGAAGTAAAAGTGAAAAAGACATTTCCAGCATAAAACCATTGGTCGAAAAAGCCAATGCTTTTTTTACGCAATACCAGTCGATCAGCAACAACGAGCTCAGAGGAAAGACCGGTGAATTCCGGGAACGGATTCGCACCCATCTCCGTGATATAGATCAGCAAATCAGCAATGAAACGCAGGAAGCCGAGCAACTGACGGAAGAACAAATTCACGAAAAAGATGAACGGTATCAGGCAATCGATAAACTTCGTAAGAAGAGAGATCAGCAAATCGAAGAAATACTGGCGGATATTCTGCCGGAAGCTTTTGCCGTGGTTAAGGAAGCCTCAAGAAGATTCAGTCAGTCTGAAGAAATACAATCCTCAGCTACGCAGCTGGATCGTGATCTAGCTCCGAAAAGACCCCACATTCGCATCGAAGGAGATCAGGTGTATTACAAAAAAACCTGGATGGCTGCAGGCGGGCAGGTTACCTGGAATATGGTACACTATGATGTACAGCTGATCGGAGGCTCCGTTTTGCATCAGGGTAAAATCGCAGAAATGGCAACCGGGGAAGGAAAAACACTGGTTTCTACATTGCCTGCATACCTCAATGCTCTTCCCGGAGAAGGCGTTCACCTCGTAACAGTCAACGATTATCTGGCACGAAGAGACAGCGAATGGAACGGGACCCTCTACGAATTTCTAGGACTCACCGTAGACTGCATCGACAAACACCAGCCCAATAGCGAAGAACGCAGAAAAGCCTATCTGGCAGATATCACCTACGGAACCAATAATGAATTCGGCTTCGACTACCTGAGGGATAATATGGTGGTCAATGCCTCCGAGAAAGTACAGCGAAAACTGCATTATGCTATCGTGGATGAGGTGGACAGCATTTTAATTGATGAAGCACGTACACCCTTGATTATAGCAGGACCGGTCGGAACGGCCAACACCGAACAGCAGTACCAGGTTTTCAAACCGCGGATTGAACGATTGGTGGAAGCTCAGAAACGGCTGGTGAATCAATATTTAAATGAGGCCAAAAAACAAATTGCGGAAGGGAATGACGATCCAAAAACAGGCGGACTTGCCCTGATGCGCGCATGGAGAGGTTTGCCGAAATACGGACCTCTTATCAAGTACCTTAGTGAGCCGGGTATTAAAGTGAAGTTGCAGAAAGCCGAAAGCTACTATCTCGCCGAACAGCAAAAAGAAATGCCGAAGGTGGATGAAGGACTGCTCTTTCATATTGATGAAAAAAACAATTCGGTTGAACTCACCGACAAAGGCATCGGTACCATCACCCGCGATAATGAAGACCCCGATTTCTTCTTATTGCCAGATATCAGTACCGCACTTGCATCCATCGAAAAAGAAGCTGCAATTCCGGAAGATAAACTACAACGCAAAGAGCGCCTGCTTAGTGATTACACTGCCAAAACAGAAAGAATCCATACTGTTCTTCAGTTGCTGAAAGCATATACTCTTTTCGAAAAGGATATTGAATACGTCGTACTCGACGGACAGGTTAAAATTGTGGACGAACAAACGGGTCGTATTCTGGACGGACGTCGTTACAGCGATGGTTTGCATCAGGCAATCGAAGCAAAGGAAAATGTTCGCATTGAAGCAGCCACACAAACTTACGCCACTATTACACTTCAGAATTATTTCAGAATGTACCACAAGCTTTCCGGCATGACCGGTACTGCTGAAACCGAAGCCGGTGAATTCTGGGATATTTACAAACTGGATGTGGTTACTATTCCTACTAATAAAACCATGAACCGGAAAGATCAGGAAGATCTGATCTTCAAAACGAAACGCGAAAAATACAAAGCTGTAATTGATGAGATTGAAGCGCTCAGGCTGGCTGGCAGGCCCGTGCTAGTGGGAACAACATCTGTTGAAGTGAGTGAATTGCTGAGTAAAATGCTCCAGGCAAAAAAGATTCCGCACAATGTATTGAATGCGAAACAACATGCCCGGGAAGCACAGATTGTAGCAGAAGCCGGTTTACCCGGAAACATCACGATTGCAACCAATATGGCCGGTAGAGGAACCGACATCAAACTGGGCAATGGCGTGAAGGAAGCCGGTGGATTGGCCATTCTGGGTACTGAGAGACACGACAGCCGAAGAGTAGACCGGCAGCTAAGAGGCCGCGCCGGGCGCCAGGGTGATCCCGGATCTTCCCAGTTTTATGTTTCACTGGAAGACGACCTGATGCGGATGTTCGGAAGCGACCGGATTGCCGGAGTGATGGATAAATTAGGATACAAAGAAGGAGAAGTGATCCAGCATAGTATGATCACAAAATCCATTGAACGGGCTCAGAAGAAAGTGGAAGAAAACAATTTCGGAATCCGAAAACGTTTGCTGGAATACGACGATGTTATGAATAAACAGCGGACAGCGATTTACAGCAGGCGCAATCATGCACTGAGTGGTGAACGTCTGGCACTGGATATTGATCACGCTTTTTATACCGTTGCGGAAGGATTGATTGCTTCTTTTCAGGAGCAAAATGATTTTGAAGGACTCAAGATGGCTTGCATCCTTCATTTCGGAATAGAGACGCAGTTTGAAGCTACTGCTTTCGCCAAAGGAGATTCCAGGGAATTATCAGAAGCATTGTACCACGAAGCCAAGTCTGCCTATCAGCGAAAAACCGAACAACTCAAAAAAGAAGCCATACCTGTATTCAAAAATATTCGGCTCACACAGGGACATCAGATTGAAAATGTATTCGTACCCTTCAGTGATGCCCAGCGGGGATTGCAGGTACTTACCAGCCTGCAAAAAACACTGGACAGCAACGGACAGGAATTGATCCATGCGCTCGAAAGAAGTGCCACGCTAGCTTTCATCGACGAAGCCTGGAAAGAACACCTTCGGGGTATGGACGATTTAAGAACCTCCGTGCAAAATGCTACCTATGAGCAGAAAGACCCCCTCGTTATTTATAAGATGGAGGCATTCACTCTCTTCTCTCAGTTAAATCATGAGATCAACAAAAGCATTGTTTCCTTCCTTTGCCATGCACATCTTCCTGCCGAACAGGGAGCTGCTATCCGTGAAGGACGACAACAGAAGACGGATCTCAGTAAGATGCGTCAGCGCAAGGAAGAAACTGTAGAAGCAGGCGAAGGCGGCCGTCAGGAATACCACGATCCGTCGGATTCTGCGAAGCAGGAACCAGTAATCGCAGGACCTAAAATCGGAAGAAACGATCCCTGTCCCTGCGGTAGCGGAAAGAAATATAAAAGCTGCCACGGAAAAGACGCCTGATCTGCTATCTTAAGAAAAACAGACGGTTATTTCAGATACAGAAGGAATCGTAGTAAGTTTGAGAACAGTAATATCCACAACCACATGCCTACGGATAAAAAACAAGTTGTGCCGGATTTCCGGCTATCACCCCGCGTAGACCAGACGGGTATTGAAGAACGGGCAGCCCGTATTACCAAACGAAGCATCAAAACGGAATCAAAAAGAAACGGTTTGTTGCTGGCGCTTAACATGATTGATTTAACCACCCTGGAAGGAAAAGATACCACTGGTAAAGTAAGGCAATTGTGTTTCAAAGCCCGCCACCTGCACGACGCCTATGCTGGATTACCTACTGTAGCGGCTGTATGTGTTTATCCGTCGATGGTTAAAACTGCAAAGCTGGCGTTGGGAGATTCGGGTGTTCGGGTCGCTTCCGTTGCCACCGCTTTCCCGAGTGGTCAGGCCCCCAGAGATATCAAAATCAGAGATACAAAATATGCCATTCAGAACGGTGCCGATGAAGTGGATATGGTGATCTCCAGAGGAAAATTTCTCGAAGGAGAATACAATTTTGTATTCGACGAGATCGCTGCCGTAAAAGAAGCCTGCGGAGATGCCCGTTTAAAAGTTATCCTGGAAACCGGCGAACTGGGCTCTTATGATAAAGTAAGGCGGGCCAGCGACCTGGCAATGCATGCCGGTGCTGATTTTATCAAAACTTCTACCGGAAAAATTTCACCGGCCGCCACGCTTCCTGTTACGCTCGTTATGCTGGAAGCCATTCGCGATTTCTATTATGAAACCGGAAAGAAAATTGCCATGAAGCCCGCCGGCGGCATATCCAAAGCCAAACAGGCACTGCACTACCTGGTAATGGTCAAAGAAATTCTGGGAGAAGGATGGCTGAATAATGAATGGTTTCGTTTCGGAGCGAGCAGCCTCGCCAACGATCTGCTCATGCAAATACTGAAAGACAAAACAGGAGTATATCAGAGCAAAGATTATTTCTCAATAGACTAAACCAGAAATCAAAAAAATCAGAACGGTTTTTCGTAAAGATCTACAAACAACAGATTATGCCGGTTAAAAAAACAACACAGACACTCCGTTTAAAATTTGATACGGAATGGACATACGATCCTGCTCCTGAAAGCAAATCTATTGCAAGTATACGTGACCGTTATGAACTATTTATCAACGGTGAATTTGTGCAGCCGCGCTCCCGTCGCTACATGAACACCATCAATCCGGCGACCGAAGAAAAATTAAGCGCGGTTGCAGAAGCCGGAGCTGCTGATGTTGACAGCGCGGTACAGGCGGCCAGAAAAGCCTACGAAAAAACCTGGAAAAAAATGCCCGGAAAAGAAAGAGCCAAATACCTGTTCCGGATTGCCCGTATGATTCAGGAGCGTGCAAGAGAATTTGCCGTCATAGAATCGCTCGACGGAGGCAAACCAATTCGGGAAAGTCGCGACTTTGACGTACCCACCGCTGCCAATCATTTTTTCTACTATGCGGGCTGGGCCGATAAACTGGAATATGCCTTTCCAAACAGAAAGGCTACCCCGTTGGGTGTTGCCGGTCAAATTATCCCCTGGAATTTCCCGCTCCTGATGGCAGCCTGGAAAATCGCGCCGGCACTGGCTACCGGAAATACAGTAGTTCTGAAACCTGCTGAAACCACTCCACTCACGGCACTGAAGCTCGCTGAAATTATTCAGGAAGCAGATCTGCCTCCGGGTGTGGTTAATATCATAACCGGAGCAGGACAAACTGGAGCTGCGCTGGTGCAACATGCAGGCATTGATAAAATTGCATTTACCGGATCTACTGATGTAGGTAAGATCATCCAAAAAGCGATTGCCGGAACTCATAAAAAAGCCACCCTTGAACTGGGAGGAAAAGCAGCCAATATTATTTTCGAAGACGCACCGCTGGATCAGGCTGTTGAAGGTGTGATCAACGGCATCTTTTTCAATCAGGGGCATGTATGCTGCGCCGGTTCCCGTCTTTATGTACAGGAATCTGTTTATAAAATTGTTCTGCGCAAACTGAAAGATCGTCTGGAGACGCTGATTGTAGGAGATCCGCTGGATAAGAATACAGATATCGGCGCCATCAATTCCAGACAGCAACTGGAAACGATTCATCGTTACCTGCAAATCGGAAAGCAAGAAGGCGGAGAAATGCATCAGAGCAGTTGCTTCTTGCCGAGAAAAGGCTATTTCTGTCGCCCCACTCTTTTTACCAATGTTGCACAATCAAGCCGTATTGTACAGGAGGAAATTTTTGGTCCGGTACTAACCATCCAAACCTTCCGCACCGAAGACGAAATCATCGAAAAAGCAAACAATACCCCGTTTGGACTTTCTGCAGGTGTATGGACCGATAAGGGTTCAAAAATATTTAATATGACTACAAGGCTTCGTGCCGGCGTGGTATGGGCAAATACCTATAACAAGTTTGACCCGGCATCGCCTTTTGGCGGATACAAGGAAAGTGGTTTTGGCAGAGAAGGAGGTTTGCATGGACTTGCCGCTTATGTACAATTCTAATTTTAAAAAATCAGCAAATGGCCAGGAAAGAATTATTGAAACAAGCAGCATCCGCTGAAACAGCGCGACTGGAAGTACTGAAGACCTATAAAATTTATATCGGAGGCCAGTTTCCCCGTACAGAATCCGGCCGATATTATATCGCGACCAATCAGAAAGGCAAAAAACTGGCGAATATATGTCTGAGTTCCAGAAAAGATATTCGGGACGCCGTTGAAAGTGCCCGCAATGCTTTTGGAAGCTGGAGCACCCGGGCAGCCTTCAACCGCGGTCAAATTTTATACCGCATGGCTGAAATGCTGGAAGGAAGAAAAGATCAGTTTATTCAGGAATTGATTCAAATGGATGCTTCACCGGCACAGGCTGAAAAGGAAGTTTGCCTCAGCATTGACCGTTTGATTTATTATGCAGGATGGGCGGATAAATACCAGCAGGTAATGAGCAGCGTAAATCCGGTTGCAAGCCCGCATTTCAACTTCTCCGTACCAGAACCCATGGGCGTGATCGGTATAATTGCTCCGCAATCAACGGCTCTGATCGGATTGGTTTCCGTCATCGCGCCTGCTATAGCTGGAGGCAATACCTGTGTAGTAGTAGGCTCTTATCCCAGGCCTCTGAGCACGATTACCCTTGCAGAAGTATTGCACGCATCGGATCTGCCAGGCGGTGTTGTAAATCTGTTGACCGGCAATCCTTCTGAGCTTATTCCCTGGATGGCAGGACATATGGATGTAAATGCTGTTGTGTACAATGAGCAGGAAAAATCGCAAATAAAAAACATCCAGGAAAAAGCTGCATTGAACGTGAAACGAGTGCTTTTATATCCGACTGTTGACTGGTTTAACGAAGAAAGCCAGTCGCCTTATTATATTCAGGATTTGCAGGAAATTAAAACCACCTGGCATCCAATTGAGGTTATTGGAGCAGGCGGAAGTAAATATTAGCAGTTCTTTTGCGCATACTTGAAAGAATCAGACGAACTTTGCTGCTACCGGTCTGCTACCTGCAGACAGTTACATCATGTTGCACAAATACACTTTTGTTGTTTTGATAAGTTGTCTTCCGTTTCAACTTTCAGCACAAATGATAACAGATACCTTTCAAAACGGATCCGTTTTTCAGCGGGACCCACGTTTTGATCTGCTGGTAAACAAACGGGCAGAAATAAATCAGCAGGGATTGCTGGAAGCAGAAATAGAGATCCCTAAAAAAGGATTTCGGGTGCAGGCCATGAGCACCAGCAACCGAACGGATGTACTGAATGCCAAATCAAAAATATTAAGCATCTATCCGCAACACAAAGTTTACCTTATCTATCAGGCACCGCTTTTCAAATTACGAATCGGCAACTTTATTGAGCGAGAAGAAGCCGTTGAACTGAAAAACGAACTGGCTAAGTTCTTGCCACCTGGTATTATTGTTATCCCCAGCGAAATCGAGCTAACAAAGAAGGAACAGGAAGCATACCGAGAAAAAATGCTGGAGGAACGTGATAAATCTCCTGATAAGAAAAGTATTAAAAAAAACTGAATGCATTTCTTCATGTTAAAAGATAAAATTCAGCAAACAGCGAAAGCATTGCAGGAAGAATATATACAATTGCGAAGACACCTGCACATGCATCCAGAATTAAGTTACCAGGAATACGAAACGGCATCCTTCGTAGAAAAAAAACTGCAGGAAATAGGATTATCAACCACCCGGCTAGCAACCACCGGTGTGGTTGCTATCATAGAAGGTAAAAATCCGTCCTCCAGAAGCGTAGCACTTCGGGCAGACATGGACGCCTTACCCATTCAGGAAGCGAATAATATTTCCTACAGATCTACCAGAGACGGGATCATGCACGCCTGTGGCCACGACGTACATACGACCTGCCTTCTGGGCGCCGCACATCTTTTAGTGAAACTAAAAGATGAATGGGAAGGAACTGTAAAGTTGATTTTTCAACCCGGTGAAGAAAAAAATCCGGGTGGCGCCAGTTATATGATTCGGGATGGTGTTCTTAAAAATCCGGTTCCCCAATCCATCTATGCTCTTCACGTGCACCCGGGTTTAGCCATAGGCCAAGTTAGTTTCCGAAGCGGAAAAGTGATGGCCAGCGCCGACGAATTGTATTTTACAATCAAAGGGAAAGGAGGTCATGCTGCTGCGCCGCATCTGGCAACAGATCCGATTCTGATTGCTTCACATCTGATTGTCGGGTTGCAGCAAATCATCAGCCGCAACCGAAATCCGCATCACCCTTCTGTACTCTCCATTACTTCCATTCATGCCGGAACAACCACCAATGTTATTCCCGACGAAGTAAAACTGATGGGCACATTTCGCGCAATGGATGAAAGCTGGCGTAGCGAAGCACATTCGCTGCTGCAAAAATTCACAAAAGAACTCACGGAAAGCATGGGTGGCAATGCAGAATTGATTATAGATAAAGGATATCCCTGTGTAATCAATAACGAACTGCTTCATGAAAAAGCAGTTGTACTTGCCGAAACCTATCTTGGAAAACAACACGTTGAAGAAACAGAACTTCGGATGGGATCAGAAGACTTTGGTTATTACTCACAGGAAATACCCGGATGTTTTTTTAGGCTGGGTGTAATGAACCGGGAGAAAGGAATTACCAGTGGTGTACACACGCCTACGTTCGATATTGATGAAACTGCCATCGAAACCGGAATGGGTTTATTAGCCTGGTTCGGAATGAAAGGTTAATGCCTGCATGTTTATACTTTTATGTTTCTTTTTTATTCACAACTACTCCTTTCCGCTTATATAATTCAACCGACTTCCTTGGTTGGCTTTTCGTACCTTTCCGGATACGGATATGAATCGCGGCCGTTTAAATTGATGCCATTATGAACAAAGAACAACTGCGCCGTCAGCAGGCTTTGGAATACCATTCTAAAGGGAAACCGGGAAAAATTGAAGTGCTTCCTACTAAAGAAGCAAAGACTCAAAGAGATCTGTCCCTCGCCTATTCCCCCGGTGTTGCTGAACCCTGTAAAGAAATTTATGCACGGGAAGAAGATGTTTACAAATACACAGCCAAGGGAAATCTGGTTGCCGTTATCAGCAATGGTACAGCTGTACTAGGACTAGGGGATATCGGACCGCAAGCTGCAAAACCCGTGATGGAAGGGAAAGGAGTTTTATTCAAAGTATTTGCAGATATCGATGTTTACGACATTGAAATCAATGAAAAAGATCCGGAAAAATTTGTACAGATTGTCAAAGCCCTTGAGCCCACTTTTGGCGGTATAAATCTGGAGGATATTAAAGCACCCGAGTGTTTCTACATTGAACAGCAATTAAAAAAAGAACTGAAGATCCCAATTATGCACGATGATCAGCACGGCACAGCGATTATCAGTGCTGCTGCCTTGCTGAACGCTCTGGAATTACAGAAAAAAAAGATTGACCGGGTGGAATTCGTAGTTAACGGTGCCGGCGCTGCAGCTATGGCCTGTATTCGTTTATACATTGCGCTCGGTGCTAAAAAAGAAAATTTCTTTGTTTTCGACAGCAAGGGTTTGGTACATGAAAGCCGTACCGATCTCGACGAACAAAAACAATCTTTTGCTCAAAAGGGGAAACAGCGAACACTGGCAGAAGCCATGAAAGGGGCAGATGTTTTTATCGGCCTGAGTAAAGGAAATGTGATTACTCCGGACATGGTAAAATCCATGAACAGAAACCCGATTGTATTTGCCATGGCCAACCCCGATCCGGAAATTACCTGGGAAGCAGCCACCAAAGTAAGAAACGACCTGATTATGGCTACCGGCAGAAGCGATTATCCAAATCAGGTAAACAACGTACTGGGCTTTCCGTATATTTTCAGAGGAGCTCTTGATGTGCGCGCTACCTGCATCAACGAAGACATGAAACTGGCAGCAGTTAAAGCACTTGCAGAACTGGCGAAGACTCCGGTTCCGGATATTGTAAACATGGCATACAATGAAAAAACTATTTCATTCGGTCCCGCCTATATCATTCCAAAACCACTCGATCCGCGTTTATTGAGTTACGTAGCTCCAGCAGTTGCTAAAGCCGCTATTGAAAGCGGTGTCGCCAAAAAGAAAATTACAGACTGGGATCAATATGCTGCACAACTTAACAGCCGTTTAGGTATTGACAACCAGCTGATGCGGGCTATCGGTCACAAAGCACGCAAAGATCCCAAAAGGGTTGTTTTTGCAGATGCCGAAAACAGTAAAATTATCAAAGCCGCCGTGCTGGCACTCGAAGAAGGTATTGCCTACCCGATCTTACTCGGAGATCCAAAAAAAATTCAGGAACTCGCCGCAGAAAACGGCATCGACCTGGATGATATTCCGGTGATAGATCCGAAAAGTCCGGAACAAGCAGAGAAGCGGGAAGAACTCGGTGAACGCTTCTTCAAGAAACGACAACGTAAAGGTTTAAACCGCTACGAAGCGATCAAAGCAATGAAGGAGCGCAACCATTACGGATGTATGATGGTGGAAACCGGCGAAGCCGATGCACTGATCAGTGGCATGAGCAGAAAGTATACCGATACTATTCGTCCCGCACTCCAAATCATCGGTACCGATGATCAGGTGAAAAAAATTGCAGGTATGTACATCATGCTCACCAAAAAAGGACCCTTATTCTTCGCTGACGCGACAGTGAATTTCAACCCAACTGCAGAAGAGCTCGCAGATATCGCCCAGCTGGTTGCCAGAGAAGTACGCTCCTATGGTATTACTCCACGTATTGCCATGCTGAGTTACTCTAATTTCGGAAGCAGCGATTCGCATGAGGCACAACTGGTAGCGAATGCACGAAAGCTGGTCAAGGAAAGAGAACCAAATCTGATCTGCGACGGCGACATACAACCTATTCTTGCATTCAATCAGGATCTCTTAAAAGAAAATTACCCATTTAGTGAATTGGTGCAGGGCAATCCAAATATTTTAATTTTCCCCAACCTGGCTAGCAGCAATATTGCCTACAATCTTTTACAGGAAGTGGGAGAAGCAGATGCTATCGGGCCCATTCTTCTGGGACTTAAAAAACCTATTCATGTGTTGCAACTGGGTAGTTCAGTACGTTCTATCTTCAATGTAACCCTGATCGCCGTTGTGGAAGCACAAATGAAAATGCAGGCAATAAAAAATAAAGAAAAAATTTCTCCGGAAAAATCAGGGAAACCGGATTCCACAGACGGCTTATGGAGTCGTTTGCGCAAGAAAAATGAAATCAAGAAAACCGAAAAGATTTCCCAAGGATAAAATCACGCAGGGCAGATCGCTCCTTCAAATTCATATTGAATGAACGTATTCACGCATTTTGGCCGTTACCTTAAGATGATCAGAGACATGTTTTCACGTCCGGAAAACGGCCGGCTTTACTGGAAAGAACTCATGCATCAGTGCAATGAAATTGGATTCCGGTCACTGGGCATCGTAGCAATCATTTCCATATTCCTGGGTGCAGTTACGACTGTACAAACAGCTTACCAGCTGGTAACACCTTTAATTCCCAAAACAGTTATAGCCGTTATTGTGCGCGACAATATCATACTCGAACTTGCTCCTACCCTGATCTGTGTGGTACTGGCAGGCGTAGTTGGTTCGCGTATTGCATCTGAGCTGGGAAACATGCGAATCTCCGAACAAATTGATGCGCTAAAAATCATGGGAATCAACACCAAAACCTATCTCATTCTTCCAAAAATTGTAGCCGCTCTAATTGTTGTTCCCTTTCTGGTAATTCTGGCAGCCGTTCTGGGTATCTGGGGCGGAAAAGTTGCCGGAGAATTATCGGGTATTCTTCCGCCGCAGATTTTCAACCAGGGCCTGCTAGAAGATTTCATCCCCTATAATGTATTTTTCGCCATGAGCAAATCGTATACCTACGCCTTCATCATTTCAAGTATCCCTGCTTATTATGGTTATCATGTTGAAGGCGGATCGCTCGAAATTGGAAGAGCCAGTACCAAAGCAGTTATCGTAAGCTGCATTCTGATATTATTTGCCGATTATGCACTGGCAGCCATTTTACTTTAAGCCTCTATGATTGAACTCAGAAAATTATCGAAAGGATTTGGAAAGAAAACCGTGATCCGGGATGTATCCACCGTATTTGAAACCGGCAAATGCAACCTCATCATCGGTGCAAGCGGAAGCGGTAAAACCGTTCTCATGAAATGCATCGTCGGACTGTTTGAGCCAGATGAAGGCGAGGTGCTCTATGAAGGTCAAAACTTCACGCACATGCGGGAAGAAAAACGCAAGGAGCTCCGTCAGCAAATCGGCATGCTTTTTCAGGGCTCCGCCTTGTTCGATTCTATGACCGTTGAACAGAATGTTCGGTTCCCTCTGGATATGTTTACCAAACAATCATTGCGGGAAAAATCAGAACGGGTAATGGAGGTGCTTGAAAGAGTGAATCTCACCGAAGCTGCAAAAAAATATCCTTCCGAAATCAGCGGAGGCATGAAAAAAAGAGTGGGTATTGCCAGAGCGATCGTTCTGAATCCGAAATATCTTTTTTGCGATGAGCCCAACTCCGGGTTAGATCCGAAAACCTCTATGGTAATCGATAAACTCATCCATGAAATCACGGAAGAGTACAAAATGACCACCATCATCAATACGCACGATATGAACAGCGTGATGGAAATCGGACAGAAGATTTTATTCATGCACAATGGCATCAAAGAATGGGAAGGGAGCAAGGAGGATATCATTTTCAGTAAAAATGAAGAGCTGAACCGTTTCATCTTTGCCTCCGAGTTCCTGCGGGACGCCAAGAATATGCGGATGCTGGAATCTAAAAACCATCCCAATCAACCGGATAAAGCCCGCTGAATTTTACTGCAAGAATCACCGACTACGGCAACATAAAATTCAGACCCGAGATTTCCATACCCTGACTTTCTTCCCCCTATCTTTGCGGCTTCTAAAGCTAATACTAGATTTATGAGCATATTGGTCAATAAAGATTCCAAAATCATCGTACAGGGATTTACCGGAAGCGAAGGAAGTTTTCATGCTGCACAAATGATTGAATACGGCACCCGTGTGGTGGGTGGTGTTACTCCCGGAAAGGGCGGCACCCAGCACCTCGACCGTCCGGTTTTTAATACCGTAGAAGATGCGGTGCGTCAAACCGGAGCCAACGTAAGTATCATCTTCGTTCCCCCTGCATTTGCTGCGGATGCCATCATGGAAGCTGCCGGCGCAGGAATTGAACTGGTTGTTTGTATAACGGAAGGCATTCCTGTTCAGGATATGGTGAAAGCAAAAAATTACTTGGCAGGTACCAAAACGAGACTCATCGGCCCTAATTGCCCCGGAGTCATCACTGCCGGAGCTTCAAAAGTGGGCATTATGCCCGGTTTTGTTTTCATACCCGGCAGAGTTGGCATCGTTTCCAAAAGCGGAACACTTACCTATGAAGCTTCCGATCAGATTGCTAAAGCAGGCTTGGGCGTTAGTACTGCAGTAGGTATCGGAGGCGATCCGATCATCGGAACTACAACTAAAGAAGTACTCGAACTTTTTATGAATGATCCGGATACCGATGCTGTTGTAATGATCGGTGAAATCGGAGGCGGCATGGAAGCAGAAGCTGCACGCTGGTATAAAAACAATGCGAAAAAACCAGTGGTAGGGTTTATTGCCGGACAAACAGCTCCTCCCGGAAGAAGAATGGGACATGCCGGTGCCATCATCGGCGGTGCGGAAGATACTGCTGAAGCAAAAATGAAAATCATGTCGGAATGCGGCATTCATGTAGTAGCCAGTCCGGCTGATATCGGGAAAACCATGGCAAGCGTATTGAAAAAATAATCTGCTTAATTATCGTAACATAGTCCCGCCTGAAGGCGGGATTTTTTTTGTTCTTCCGCAAAGTTTTAGCAATTCGTTCTGTGAACATTTTTTTACCTTTCATCAAAGACATACCAATGACGCATATCCGTCTTCTGACGTTCATTCTTTTAATTGTTTTCTCCTGTTCTGCGATTGCACAGAAAAAAATTTCCTACGAAAAAAAGTGGGAAGAGATCGAAATGCTCATTCAGCAAAAAGATCTGCCGGAATCGGCACTGCAAAAAACCAAAGAACTCTACCATATTGCAAAAACAGAAAAGAACCATCCCCAGCAGATCAAAGCATTAATTTATTGGATCCAGCTCGAAGAACGCAAAAGCAACAATCCCGGCAAAATGACCATCAGCCTGCTCCAGGAAGATGGTCGTTCTGCCGAAGAACCTGTGAAATCGATACTCCACAGCTTCCTGGCCGAAGCTTATTGGCGCTATCTTCAGCAAAATCGCTGGAACATTCAGCAAAGAAAAACACTTGAAATCGCAGACAGCAGCTCCCTTGATACCTGGAGTACGAATGATTTTCATAAAAAAATTGCTGCACATTTTGACTCCTCCCTGCAAGCATCAAAGATGCTTACTACGGTATCACTACATGAGTTTGATGCACTATTGATAAAAGGAAATGCCCGGCACCTTCGTCCAACATTATTTGATTTGCTGGCGCACCGCGCACTGAATTATTATGAAGAAGAAGAACGTCTTATTAGCGCCGGCACGGATGGCTTCGATGCTTCTGTCAGTGAATTTTTTTTACCGGCCACTTCTTTTGTTCTTTTTTCATTTGATTCAAAAGATTCTGCATCTCCCATCTATCGCGCAGTCAAACTCTATCAACAACTGATACAGTTTCATCTTAACGATTCAAAACTATCTGCCCTAGCAGATGTCGACTTACGCCGGATACAGTTTGCGCATCGCTTTTCAGTTCATTCCGAAAAAACTATGTATTACCGGAAAAGCCTCGATCGGATATGTCAGACATACAGCGCTGTTCCAGAAACAGCAATGGCTGCATACCTGCTGGGGGCTTCTTATGCGGATGAAGCTGGTACCTATGATTTTAAAAAATTCCCAGTAAATGACAGCAGTAATCCCAGATGGCTTTATCAGAATGTGCTGAAGATATGCAAACCCTTTATAAACACATCCACACCTTCCGAAGGATCAACACAGTGCCAGAACCTGATACGACAGATAGAACGTAAAGAATTATTATTAAAAACCGAAGAAGTAAATATACCCGGACAGCCTTTTCGGATACTTGTCGGTTACAGAAACACGCCGCGTCTTTGGTTCAGAGTTATACCAATGAATAGAGAACAATTTGAGGAAACTATGAAAATATCCTGGATGGAAGATGGCTGGAGAGCATTGAGCAAACTGCAACCCATTCATGCATTTTCACAAAACATGCCTTCTACTGAAGACTACCAATTACACCATACTGAAATTCGCATACCAGCTTTGAAGAATGGATCCTATATTATACTGATCAGTGCAACTGAAGATTTTTCTACCACAGAAAATGTGCTTACTGCACAGCTGGTTACGGTGAGTCGTCTTTCGTGGATTTTACAAAATCAGAAACTGTATGTTTTAAATAGAGAAAGTGGTGTACCGGTTCGGGGCGCACAGGTTTTAATTCAAAGAAATGTCTACAACTATTCAAAAGGAATTTTTGAAAAAACACCAGGTCCTTCCTACGTCAGCAAAGAAGACGGTTCGGTTGAACTGCTTTCCAGATCATCTGATCAGATAAATGAATATCCGATTGTCACATATGAAAAGGATACGCTTTCATTGGAGAGTCCCATCCCTTACTACTACTGGAATCCGGAACTAAGCAAAAAAACGGCCCCCCCGGTGAGAAAGACTATACTTTTTACAGACCGTTCCGTATTCCGGCCAGGGCAGACTGTTTATTTTAAAGGATTGCTGCTTGAAACGTTTACGGATTCAAATATTACAAAAATTATTCCCGGAGTTCCTGTGAAAGTTTTTTTATACAATGTCAGCTCACAGAAAATTGACAGTTTGAATTGTACAACAAATGAATTCGGTTCATACAACGGCCAGTTTACATTACCCGCATCTGTTTTAAATGGATTTTTCAGCATCAGCATCGCTGCAGCAGAAGGCAATCAGTCATTCCTCGTAGAAGCATACAAGCGGCCTAAGTTTTATGTACAGATGCAGCCACCCACTCATGCATACAAAGTAAAAGACACCATCCGAATGACGGGTATTGTTCAGGCGTATGCTGGTTATGCATTACAACAAGTCGCCGTGCGTTATCGCGTTGTCCGAAAAGCCAGGCTTCCCTACCCCTGGCTTTGCTACAGATGGGGATGGCCCGCTTTAAAGGAAGAAGAAATCAGCCATGGAACGACAATGACAGATGCAACGGGTCAATTCCGGATTGCATTTACTGCCAGACCCGATCTTTCTGTTCGGCCCGAATTAAACCCTTTATTTGACTATGAAGTATATGCCGACGCTACCGACCTGAATGGTGAAACACAAAACGGAACCTCTACAATCACTGCAGGTTATCAGTCGTTGATACTGGAATTAAATGTATCGGGCAATGGAAGCATCTCTGCCGACAGTTTGCGCGCCATTTATATTACTACCAGAAATAGCATGCAGGTTTTTGAACCCGCATTGGTATCCATTCAGATTCATCAGTTACGCTCACCCAACAAGCTGATTCGGGAAAGGCTTTGGGAACAACCGGATCAGTTTGTGATTGATGAAAACAGCTACAGAAAAGATTTTCCCTACGATGAATACAAGGATGAGACTTCCAAAGAAAGCTGGGAAAAAACAACGCGTATTTTAAGCGACACTTTCAGAACTGTCGAAAATAAAACATACACTTTCAAAGGAATCCAGTGGAAACCGGGTTGGTATATAGCCGAAGCAGAAACAAAAGATCAATACGGCACTTCAGTGAGACAGTATATATATTTTGAAGTATTACAATCAACGTTAAGCAGACCCTTCTCTCCCGGTTACTTATGGCTCAGTGAGCTTCCAAATAACAGCAAACCGGGCGATCAGATTTCATTCAAGATTGAAACAGATGTTGAAAATCTGTATCTGATTAAAACAATACAAAACAACACTGATAGTCCGGAGCAAAAAACCATCCTGCTTCAAAAATCAATTCAGGAAACCAAAAAAATCAGCGAACAGGATCGTGGTGGATTTCAGATACAATACTGTTTTGTAAAACACAATCGTTTTCATCAGATTAACCGCCAGGTTTATGTTCCATACACCAATCGTGAACTGCGTTTTCAATATGAATCTTTCAGAAATAAAACAAAACCCGGAAGCAAGGAAAAATGGACCATTCGGATTAAAGAACAAAATGGAACCAAACCGCAAACAGAATTACTGACCACGCTTTATGATGCATCCCTGGATGTGTATTATAAAAACCCATGGATGTCTCCTTCTCTATATCCTGTCGTCAAAACGCTTTCACCCTGGATATCCGGAGGATTTCAGGCGATTTACGGACTCAGCGGATCTTTTCTTCAAAATGCATGGAATTACGTGGAAAAAAATTATGACCGGCTTCCTGATCTGCCGGCAAGTTTCTCCTGGATGAATGTACGTCCGGTAATGGCAGACGCGATGTTTGTACAAACAAACAAAGAATCAAACGTAAATAAAGAAATTAAGGGACAATCGGATACAACTACTCGTAATAAAAAGAAGCCTGTTGAAAAAGAATCCGTCTTTATCCGAAAAGACTTTCGTGAAACCGCTTTCTTTTTCCCTTCTCTTAAAACCGATACAGCCGGAAGCATCACTTTTGAATATTCTATGCCGGACGCGCTTACTACATGGAAATGGCAGCTCTTTGCACACACCAAAGAACTCCTTACAGCGGTAGATTCAAAAGAAATCATTACACAAAAAGAATTGATGATTGAGCCCGTCCTGCCCCGTTTTGTTAGATCCGGTGACCTCTTCCAGGCAACGGCAAGAATTACCAATCTGAGTGATCAGGATTTATCAGGCGACGCTTTCATTGAACTATATGATGATCAGGGAAATATTCTAACCGGAGAATGGTTACAAAAAAATCCGACACAACAACAATTCAGCTGTTCAAAAGGAGCAGGAACAGCTGTGCTATTTAAAGTGCATGTTCCGGAAAACTTCAGCGGTCCCCTGACCTATCGCTTCACTGCAAGAGCTACTCATAATAACGGAAACGAATACACGGACGGGGAAGAATCAATCATTCCGGTATTACCCAATGAGATTCTGATTACAGAAAGCCTTCCCATTAATATCCGGTCAGGTGATTCGCTTACCCTGAAATGGAAAACCCTGGAGGATGCGAAGAAAAGTACCTCCCTAAAACACCAGTCCTTTACGGTTGAATACACTACCAATCCTGTATGGCTGGCAGTACAGGCTTTACCTTTTTTAACACGAACCGCCAATGAATCCATTGAACAAACCTGGAACCGATTTTATGCACATGCGCTGGCACTTCATATTATAAAACGATATCCGGCTATTCAAAATCAGATCAACTGGTGGTACCAGCAAGACAGCACTGCGTTTTTGAGTCAACTTCAAAAAAATGAGGAAGTAAAAACCATGCTGCTTCAGGAAAGTCCGTGGATACTGCAGGCACTGGAAGAGGCGGAGCAACGAAAAGAAATTTTAAACCTGATGGATTCTGCGTTCCTGAACAGAGAAATGCTTTCAACAATCCAAATGATTATCCAACAACAAACACCAAACGGAGGTTTTTGCTGGTTTACAGGTGGGAAAGAAGACCGCTATATGACCCAATACCTCTTAACCGGTATCGGTCAGCTGGACAAACTGGGAGTCCTTCCGGCTTCCATTCAGGAACAACTTCAACCGGTAATTGTAAAAGCATTGCAATACCTGGATCAGCAGTTACTAAACGATTATAATCAGATGTTAAAACACAAAAAAAACGCAAAAGGAATACAACCCGGTTATCTGCAGACGGAACAGATGTTTATGCGGAGTTTTTTTGATCGTTTTCCGTATTCGGCCTCCTCCGGAAAAGCATACGCATTCTTTCTCAAAAAGGCGTCCCTTAGCTGGATGAAACAAGACCTTTATACGAGAGCTTTACTCCTGCAAATTTTTCACAGGAAAGGAATGCAGAAATCCGTAAACTCCATTATCAGATCAATGAAAGAATATGCTATACGGGATTCGGTGAAAGGAATTTATTTCCGGGAATTCAATCTTGCTTACCGGTATCGAAGTTCCATAGAAATGCAGTCCATCTTGATTCAGGCATTAGAGGAAACCAAAAACGATTCACTTTTCATTGAAGGATTGAAGACGTGGCTGCTGCAACAGAAAAGAAATCGACAATGGATAAACAGCAAATCAACAGCAACAGCCTGCTATACACTTTTAGTTTCCGGCAAACCCTGGATTGAGCAAAAAGTAAACCTGCAAATTCAATTCGGTCAGACATTGATTCAGTCAAATTTTGAAGCAGAAGGTAGTGGCTATGGTCGTAATACCTACCACGGAACGGAAATAAAAGACGACTGGAGTGATATAAAAATAAAAACGAATGCTACTTCCGGTTATTCATCTCCCGTATATGGCGGAATTTACTGGCAGTATCTGGAACAGTTGAAAAAAATAAAATCTATTAGCGGCAGTCTTTCGGTTGAAAAAGAATTACTGGTTAAAAAATACACTCCAGGCGGAATTGTATTATCAAAAATAACCGACACAACAAGTTTGTACCCGGGAGATCAAGTACATATCAGGTGGATTATCAGAAATGATCAGTTACTGAATTATGTTTATCTGAAAGACCTCCGCCCTGCCTGTCTCGAACCGATCAATAAATCAAGTGGCTACCATTGGCAGAGCGGACTCTCCTATTACGAAAGCATCCGGGATTCCGGCACTGATTTCTTTATAGATTTATTGCCTGCAGGCACACATCTGCTCGAATCTGAATTTTATGTTACACATAGTGGCATATTCAGCAGCGGCTCTTCGATGGTTCAAAGTTTATATACCCCTGAACTGATCAGCAATTCAAATGGTGGACAGATTCAGATAAAATAGAACGAATATGAGGAACCCTGATTAAGTTCTTCCCGGCATATAAAACAAATTAAACCATGCTGAATGATCTGAACTTTATTTAGTTTTTCTCTTTCTGCTTTTCCCTTTCCCATATAATTCTTTTGCCTTTTGTAAAAGGATCAGAAACTCAGCCTGCCAGAAGTCTTTGGGATTCGCCGCACTTACGGCAATTTTTTGCAACCGATCCCAGTCGGGTTCCGGAATGAAAACGGATTTCTTAAGAAGAAGACCGAATTCTGCAGCCGCAATAGAAAAACGATCACTGCTGTCAATTTTCAAGTACGACATATAATTATTTACACAGGGAAGCTCTTGCGTTCTTTTTTCTTTTAAGCCCACTGGAATATAAGAAAGCGTAACAGTTGCAGGAATCCCATCTGCCGGCGTACTGTTTGTGCGTTGAATTTCAAAGATGGCTGTTACTGTATGGCCGCCTCCGATTTCACCACCTTCGAGTACGGTTGTCGTATCAGCCTGAGAACGCTTTTTATTATCATATCCGATTAAGCGATACTGACTCACCATAGATGGATTGAAGCGGATGTCGAGATATGCATCGTTTACAACAGCAAATAAGGTTTGTGTTAATTCTTTAACCAGTACCTTTTCCGCCTCATAGACATTATCGATGTAGGCAAAATTTCCATTTCCTTTTTTTGCCATGAGTTCCAGTTTGGAATCTTTATAATTTCCTACTCCAACACCCAGGCAAGTGAGGTAGATCCCCATTTGTTGCTTGTTTGCTACAAGTTCCATCAGTGCCTCCTCTGATATCTGCCCTACATTAAAATCACCATCTGTTGCCAGAATAATCCGGTTGTTTCCTTCTTTTATAAACTGTGATCGTGCGAGAGCATAGGCAGTATTCAACGCGTGTTCGCCCGGTGTTTCTCCTCCGGCACTCAGATCTTCCATTACATCGAGAATTTTCTTTTTTTCCGTTCCGGCAGTTGGCGGGAGCGCAACTACAACAGAACCTCCGTATGCAACAATGGAGATCGTATCAATCACCCGCAGATTTTCAACGAGCATTCTGAAAGCGGTCTTTAAAAGCGGCAATCGATTTGGCTGGTCCATCGAACCGCTGATATCGATTAAAAAAACCAGATTTGAAGGAGGCAAAGAATCAAAATTGATCTTCTTTGCCCGCAATTTCATCAGCAGCAATTGATTAGAAGGATTCCAAGGGCAATCGGTTAATTGCGAGTGAAAACGGAAATAGGCATTCGAATCTACAGGCATCTCCTTCTGAGGAAAATAATTCAGAATCTCCTCTATCCGAACAGCATCAGCTGGTAAGGTAGAGCGCATGTTGATAAACCGACGGATATTACTGTATGAAGCTTTGTCAACATTCATCGAAAAACCAGTTACCGGATAATTCGATGTAGGTATGAATTCATTTTCGATCAGCTGCGAGTAGGTTTCTCCGTTATCCCGGCTAATGATGTCTTTATCTGTTTCTTTATCACGAATAACCGATAAAAGCCGGTCCTGACGTTTTACCAGTCTACTTGGAACCGGCTTCAGGTCTACCAATTCATAGCGTCCATCGGTTAAGAGAACAGTAGTTTTATAAAATGAGTTGAGCGTAAATGTGGCGCTGTCAGATTTTACAGAAGAAGGAATTCCAAATGAACCGGAAGAGCCGCTGTAATAATAAGCTCCGGTTGAATGCATATATATACGAACGTACGCAAGGGGATTATTTTTATCGTCTTTGATCTCCCCCCTCAGATAATATTGCGACCGGGCAGTGAATGAACATAATACAAATACCAAGGCCAAAACGTAATGCATATAAGCAAGATCAATTCAGGAAAAAGTGAATTCAACCCTCCTGTTCATCGAGCTGGTATATTTCCGGGATGTTTCTTCCCAGACCATCATAATCCAGTCCGTATCCCAGCAGGAACTTATTCGGCACTTTAAAACCAAGATAATCAATTTTTATGGGATATTCAGTTGCATCCGGCTTGTGCAACAAAGCTGCCATTTTCAGAGACGCCGGCTGATGATTATTCAGCTGGGGCATAAATTCATTCATAGTCTTGCCGGTATCGATGATATCTTCCAGTATTACTACATGCCTTCCGGTTAAGTCGGTATCCAGGCCGATAGCTGTAACCACCTGCCCCGATGATTTGGTTCCTTTGTAGGATGCCAGTTTTATGAAACAGATTTCTGCTTCAATCGTTAAACTCTTAAAAAGATCGGCTGCGAAAATGAAAGACCCATTGAGGATGGCTAAAAAAAGAGGCTTTTTGCCACTATAAGCCCGGTCTAGCTCTTGCGCCATTTCTTTTATACGCAAGGTGATTTGAGCTTCCTGAATATAAGGTATGAACCGTTTTCCGTGAACTACTATTGTCTCATGCATGGCAGGCAGTTTATGGCTGGCAATTTAGTGAAAGGTATCTGTTTAAGCGATTACTTTCCGCCCTGTGCGGGGGAAGATTTTGATTCATTGTGATTTGTCAGTCGAGGTGTTGAGGGAGCTTTCTCACGGAGATAGAGCACTTCACCCGTTGCCGGCTCCTCTCCTTTTTGCAACTGATTCAGCATTAAAATAGACTCCATCCGGATTCCTTCAATCTGCGCGATATCATACAGAGTTTCTCCATCCTGCACCTGATGTGTTTCAGCATCTCCGGTTTTACGCTTACGCTGCAGATAAACCAACTGGTCTTTTTCTAAAACTTCTTGTTCTTCCTGATCATTAAAGTCGAATAAATAATGCAGGTTGATATTATAGGTTTCAGCAAGCAATAACCAGGGGGTGCCGGTTTTTGCATATACCACCTTGGTACGATTGATTTCAAAAATTCCATCGGGATACTGTTTCTTCTGAACCGGTTTGCTCGCTTGGATAACCTCCTTCTGTTGCAGATTGGAAGTACTGTTTTGAGCGGCTGTATTGCTCGCTTTGTGCTTTATCTCATTATCAGATCCGCTTACCAATGACTCCTGTTGCGGTTTTTTTCCCATGGCTATCAGAGAATAGTCCTGCAAACGATAGGTTTCAATGTAGCGGATTAATATTTCCGGATATTTGGGATTG
>Ga0315902_10001325_pt1 | contig 39829 bp, 32 predicted proteins | sample LakEriMetagenome_9_FD_203523 | JGI IMG/M metagenome (GOLD analysis project Ga0315902, IMG submission 203523) | Freshwater fungal communities from buoy surface, Lake Erie, Ohio, United States - Buoy 12 MA117 | ecosystem: Environmental > Aquatic > Freshwater > Lake > Lake biofilm | place: USA...
ATGTGGCCGCGATTACCGGAGATTATGCCCGGGGTCTGGACACGGGGGTCATCGACCTGGCCCTGGTGGGCCGCTTGCAGATGGATTATACCCGTCATTTGGTCTCCAAAGCCGAAGAAGCCATGGGCCGAAGGATACGATTTGGGGTTCAATTGCCCGACCTTCGCGGTGCCAACTACGATTTTGAACGGGAACACCACCTGATCCTGTGGCGCAAAGACCCCTCCGTAGCACCCTAATCAACAACAATTAAATCAAAACAATATTGGTATGTCTAATCAATCTAGGCCCCCACGCCATCTTTTGATCACTGGAGGAGCCGGTTTTATTGGTTCCCACCTGGTGGAATACTGGGTGAAGCATTATCCCCAAGACCGCGTTGTGGTCCTGGACAAACTGACCTATGCGGGCAATCCCACCAACCTGGCCACCTGCCAAGGTATCGGCAATTGGACCCTGGTGCAGGGGGATATCTGCGATGCCGAGCTTGTTCGAAGCCTGTTTGACAAGCACCAACTAGACGGAGTCCTGCACCTGGCCGCCGAGAGCCATGTGGACCGCTCCATCGCCAACCCCATGGAATTTGTTCAGACCAATGTGGTGGGCACGGTCACCCTGCTCAATGCTTCTCTGGAAGCTTGGGGTGAGAAGGCCGACTCCAACCGCTACCGTTTTTACCATGTATCGACCGACGAGGTGTACGGCAGCCTGGGCCCCGAGGGCCTCTTCCATGAAAGCACGCCTTACGATCCCCGCTCCCCGTATTCGGCTTCCAAGGCAGCTTCGGATCATTTTGTGAGGGCCTATCACCATACTTACGGTTTGCCGGTGGTTTTGAGCAATTGCTCCAACAATTACGGACCCCGCCAATACCCCGAGAAACTGATTCCTGTGGTGGTGCGGGCCCTGGCTGAAGGACGACCCATCCCCGTGTACGGGGCAGGTCTCAATGTCCGCGATTGGCTCTACGTAGGGGACCATGTGCGGGCCATGGAGGTTATCTTCCACAGCGGCCGCAGCGGTGAAACTTATAACGTGGGCGGTAACAACGAACAAAACAACCTCGACCTGGTCCGCACCCTGTGCCGGGTTTACGATGCATTGCACGGTCGCCCGGCGGGCAGCGGCGAAGCCCAAATCAGCTTTGTGACGGACCGCAAAGGCCACGACCTCCGCTACGCCATCGATGCCACCCGCATTCGCGAGGAACTTGGCTGGACACCCCTCATGTATTTTGAGCAGGGCCTGGAAGAGACCGTGCGGTTTTACAGCCAAGAACCGTCCTGAACCAAGAGCCCCTGTCCCGCTTCATTCTATTTGATGTTATGAAAAAACACCTCCCCATCCTCTGCCTTCGACGAGCCCTGACGGCTCTGGTCCTGATGGTCCTGCTGGTCGGAACTTCCTGCATCCGCAACAAGGACTATGTCCTGCTTCAATCCCCGGCTGAAAAGGCTTATTGGGAAACATCCCCACTGCGGAGAAACCAATTGCGCAAAGCCGAAGATGCCCTGCGCAACGGAGACAGCGCCGTCTTTGTCCCTTACCGGGACCCCGAAAAATACCTGATTCAATTTAACGATATATTGCGGGTGGAGATCCGCAGTTACGACGAGAAGGCCAATCAAATCTTTAACAATGCCTTGGGGCAGCAGCAAATGATGGGTGGTGGTATGATGATGGCAGGGGGAGATCCTTTTTTCTTTTTTGGGAATCCGGTCAACGATTCGGGGTATTTGGATTTGCCGGTGGTGGGCCAAATTAAGGTTTCCGGCCTCAGTTTGGAACAGGCTCAGCGGCAGGTGCAGGCCCAGATCGATAAGTATTTCAGCCAGGTTTTTGTGCGGGTGACCTTTGGGGGCATCCGCTTTGCGGTGATGGGAGAGGTGCGCAGTCCCAACAAATTTGTGGCCATGCAGAATCGCTTGACCGTCTTGGAAGCTCTGAGCATGGCCGGAGGCCCGTTGCCCGAAGGGAACCGGCGCCGTGTTCAGCTCATCCGTCAATACCCAGGCGGATCCCGGGTGGTGTACCTCGATTTGACAGACCGTAGCCTCCTGGAATCCCCGTATTATTTTGTGCGGCCCAACGATGTACTCCATGTTACTCCTTTGCGGGTCCGTGAATGGGGAACCGGTATAACGGCCCAGCAATCCATGGGCACGGTTCTAACCGCTATTAGTCTTTTGGTGAATTCTATTTTGTTGTACAACACTTTACGCAATCTCTGATGTCCGCACCCACGAACCCCGCCTTACCTCAACCCGAGCATCAGCTCCCCAACGGGGAACAGGAAATGCCCGGACTGCACCCCATGGTGTATGTTTACAAACTCCTTTATTTCTGGCCTTACCTGATCATGGCCTTGGTCGCGGGCCTGGCCGGCGCCTTCATTTACAATAAATACGCGGAGCCGGTGTACAAGGTGAACTCCTCGTTGATGATTATCGAGAACAAGAGCGGATCTTCCAGCCTCAAGAACTTGGATGCGGCCCTCTTGAGCGGGGGGCTTGGGGGGATGACCTCCACCACCGATAACGAGATGGGCATCGTGCAATCCTACGGGATGGTCCATGCGGCCCTGAGGGAATTGGATTTTGGGATCAAGGTGGTGCGAATGGGGCAATTCAGCCGGGAAGAATTGTACCCCCATGCAGCCTTTGGTGTGGAGGTGGATAGTTTTCATCCCCAAATGACGGACATGAGTCTGCTGATTGAATTGGAAGGGGGGGGAAGGTACCGAATTATCGAGAATGGAGAGGAGGGCAAGCTCTACGATCCGGCCTTGCTGGATTATATGGACGGCAATGGCAAAGACCCTGTTTCTTCGGATATTCGCCAAGGGACCTATGCCTGGGGGCAATGGTTGGAGGGCAAGCAGCATCGGTTTCGTCTCCTGAGAGGGGATTTGGCCAAGGGGGGGGGAACCCGATTTCAAATCACCTTCCGTTCGCAGCGGTCTCTATTGGAAGAGTATTTTGGGAAGGCCAAGGTGGAGCCTTGGAAAAAATTGGCCTCCTTGCTGTACCTCACTTTGGAGACCAACAATGTGGACAAAGGCAAGGCTTACTTGAATAAGCTGATGGAGGTGTACCTGCGGCAGAACCTGGCGTTGAAGAACCAAACCTCCCTGAATACGGTGAATTTTATCGATCGGGAATTGGCAGGGATTAGTGATTCCCTGCAGACCACGGAGTCCAGGCTGGAGCAGTTCCGTTCGGCGAACAAGGCGGTGGATATTTCGGCCCAAGGCCAGGCGGTGTTTGCGCGTTTGGGGGACATTGAGAGAATCCGATCCGAAGAACAGGCCAAACTCAAGTACTACGAATACCTGCGCCAATACCTCAGCGAAAGTCGTGCCATCGGCGAGGTGGTTTCCCCTTCCACCATGGGGGTGCAGGACCCGGTCTTGGTTCAACTAATTCAGGAACTGAGCAAGCTTTACGCCGAACGCAAGGTCCTTGGCCTGGCTTCGCGTCGCTCCAATCCCTATTTGGAGCAATTGGACGAGAAAATACGCTTGACCACCTCGGCGGTGCGGGAGAATCTACGCAACCTGGTTCAAAACGCGCAATCGGTGATCCGGGATTTGGATGCCCGGGTCAAAAGCACCGAGGGCCTGCTCTCCACCCTGCCCCGTACGGAGCGGGATTTGGTGAATATCAAGCGCAAATTCACCCTGAACGAGAACCTCTACGTGTATCTCCTGCAGAAGAGGGCCGAGGCAGGCATTACCATGGCAGCCAATTTACCGGATGCCCGGGTCATCGATGCCGCCAAAAAGGAAAAGCAAATTGCCCCCAACAAGGCGGTTAATTATGGGCTGGGTGCCTTGCTGGGTTTGCTGGTCCCGATTGCGGTGGTTCTGGTCCGGGATAGCCTGCAGAATGCCTTAATCGATCGTTCCGAAGTGGAAGGCCGGACCAAGGTCCCGGTGCTGGGGGTGATTGGGAACAACAACAAGGCGACCGCCCTTGTGGCCCTGCAACATCCCAAATCGGTGATTTCGGAGGCCTTTCGATCCCTGCGTACCAATATGCAGTACATCAACCCTGGTCAGGAAAAGCAGGTGGTTTTGGTCACTTCATCCATCTCCGGGGAAGGCAAGACTTTTATCTCCACCAATATCGCCTCCATTCTCTCCTTGTCCGGCAAGAAGACGGTGCTGATTGGAATGGACCTGCGCAAGCCAAAAATCTTCAACGACTTTGGATTGACCAACCATGTGGGCATGTCCAATTATTTGATAGGCAAGGCCGAGAAGGAGGAAATTATTCAGCATACCAATTACCCCAACCTGGACTTGATCCCCGCGGGACCTGTACCGCCCAACCCTTCGGAATTGGTTTTGTCCGAACGTTTTGGGGAATTGATTGGCTGGTTGAAAGAGAATTACGATCATGTTGTTATCGATACGCCGCCCTGCACCCTGATTGCGGATGCCTTTGAGATGATGCGTTTCTCGGATATCAACCTCTATGTGATGCGGCAGAATTATACCCGCAAGGAAATGGTTCGGATTCTGGAGGGGATGCGCCTCAACGGCCAGATGCAAAATGCCTGCGTTGTGGTCAACGATTACAAGGTGGAGACCGCCTACGGTTATGGTTATGGTTATGGCTATGGTTATGGCTATGGTTACGGCTATGGCTATGGTTACGGCTATGGCTATGGTTATGGTTATGGTTACGGTTATGGTTACGGCTATGGTTACGGGTATTACGAAGACGAAGGCCCCCGCAAGCCCAAGGCTTGGTGGAAGCGGCTCTTGCCTTAAGGGAATTTGAAAGATCTCTAATCAAAATAATTCGATGTTCGAAAATCAATTTCAACGAGAACAAGCCCGCATTGGTATCATCGGTCTGGGGTATGTGGGTTTGCCCTTGGCGGTGGCTTTTGCAGAGAAATACCGCGTAATCGGCTTGGATATAAATGCGTCCCGGGTGGAGGATCTGCGCAAGGGCATCGATAGCACCCTTGAGGTGGAAAGCAAGGATCTGGATGGGGTTTTGGTGAGCCCCGATGCAACCCAAGCAACCGGGCTCCGGTGCACCACGAACCCCCAGGACCTGAGCGATTGCAACGTGTACATTGTTACGGTTCCTACGCCGACGGACCGCCACAATCGCCCTGTCCTCACCCCTATGATCAAGGCGAGCCAAAGTATTGGGGCCGTCCTGAAGCAAGGGGATGTGGTGATTTACGAATCCACTGTTTACCCCGGGGTTACCGAGGAGGAAATGGTGCCGGTTCTTGAACAGGCATCGGGATTGCGTTATAACAAGGATTTTTTCTGCGGTTACTCCCCGGAACGAATCAACCCCGGAGACAAAGAACATACGGTGACCAAAATCCTCAAGGTGACTAGTGGCTCCACCCCGGAGGTGGCGAATTTTGTGGATGCCTTGTATCGTTCCGTGATCGTGGCGGGGACCCATCGGGCTTCCTCTATACGGGTCGCGGAGGCGGCCAAGGTGATTGAAAATTCCCAGAGGGATATTAACATCGCTTTTGTAAACGAGCTCTCCAAAATCTTTAATCGCATGGGGATTGATACGCAGGAGGTTTTGGAGGCAGCTGGTACCAAATGGAATTTTCTCAAATTCAAGCCCGGCCTGGTGGGGGGGCATTGCATAGGGGTGGACCCGTATTACCTGGCCCAGAAGGCGCAGGAAGTGGGGTACCATCCGGAAATTATCCTGGCCGGCCGTCGTTTGAACGATAGCATGGGGGCCTATGTGGCCGAGGAATTGGTCAAGGGAATGCTCAAGGCAGGCCTGGGGGTCAAGGATGCGCGATGTTTGGTCCTGGGCTTTACCTTCAAAGAAAACTGCCCCGATGTCCGCAATACCCGGGTTATCGATATTATCCGAGAGCTGGAGTCGTACGGCATGCAGGTCATTGCTCACGATCCCTGGGTTCAATCCGAGGAGGTGGCACATGAATACGGGGGTTTGGTGGTGCATTCTGCCTTACCCCAAGGGACGTATGATGCGGTGGTTTTGGCGGTGGCGCATCGTGAATTCGAAAGCTTGGATCTTAGGGCCCTGACTCCTCAGGGCTTGGTCTACGACGTCAAAGGCTTGCTCCCCAAAGGGGCTTCGGATTGGCGCTTATAAAACAATCATAAATAAACTTGAGTTGATGTTCAATCCCGATTTGTACCTGGAGCCCTATCACCAGGTTGATTTGTCCAAGTACCGGATATTGGTGACCGGTGGGGCTGGCTTTATCGGTTCCAATTTGGTGGAGTATTTGCTCAAATACGGAGTCGGTAAGGTCAGGGTTTTGGATAATTTGTCCAACGGTTATTGGGAGAATATACAGGAATTTACTGTATTGTCCAATTTTGAATTCGTGGAGGGGGATATTCGGGACTTGGAAACTTGTAAAGCGGCCGTAGCGGGGATGGATTTGGTGGCGCATTTGGCCGCTTTGGGTTCGGTGCCCAGGAGCGTGGCAGACCCCATCACGACCAACGAGGTGAATATTGGGGGATTTTTGAATATGCTGGTGGCCTGCAGAGACGAAGCCGGCTGTCATCGGATGGTCTATGCCGCCTCGTCCAGCACCTACGGGGATAGTGCAGAACTTCCCAAAGTCGAGGGACGCGAAGGCAAGCCTTTGAGCCCCTATGCGGTCACCAAGGCGGTGAACGAAATGTATGCTGATGTTTTCAGCAGGGTTTACGGAACGCATACCGTTGGGCTTCGATATTTTAATGTTTTTGGGCCCAAACAAAATCCAAACAATCCCTATGCAGCGGTGATCCCCTTGTTTTGCAAACATTTCTTGGAAGGAAATCGACCCACAATCTATGGCGATGGGGAAACCAGCAGGGATTTCACCTTTGTGGAGAATGCCGTACAGGCCAATGTTTTGGCTTTGTTTTATGGATTGGACAAAAAAGGCCTCAATCAGCTAAAGTCCCATGAGGTTTACAATGTTGCCTGTGGTGACCAAACTACCCTGAATCAAATGGTTGAGGTCCTGCAACAAATAACAGGGAAGTCTTTGGAGCCAATTTATGGCCCCGAACGAGCAGGAGATGTTAAGCATTCCAAGGCATCAATCAATAAAATTACTGAACAGTTGAAATATCAACCTAGGCAGCGGTTTGAAGAAGGTCTTGGTTTGGCTTTGGGGTGGTATAGGGATCAGAAAGAGCTAATAGGAAAACAATTCTAAGAACTACACCTTCGTTTTTGAACAAGTTTATTTCCTACGGCTATGAGAATATGTATCTGATGAAATTGGGATATCGCCCCATTAATTCGTGACGCTTGTGGAGGGGTTGCGCCATTGTAAGTAGATTAAAAATGGACGCATGATTCTAAACGACCTAAAACCTTTAGATAAACTTATTAGGGTATTAATTTCAAAACTTAAATTAAGACTCATTATGAATTTCAAAAGGAGTTAGAAAACAAGAATGAAAAACAGAATATTTAAGTCAGAGTTCTACTAATAAGTGTTATTCTTTAAAACAAAAGTTACATTAAATATATTAGACATTAAATACTGCTTGAGTGTTGAAAGCTTTGTGTTACAAAAAAGACCACAACAAAATAGTTTAGATCAAGGCTATCATCTTGAAATACCCTTTTAGACTGGTAAGAGACGAAAGAGATTGCTCAAAGGGGCATCACCCTTCAACTAATTTCAGGGGATTTCAGCACAGTACGCCTAAAGAAACTCTACAGCGAGATATTATAGCTCTAGCAATACCCAAAAATAAGTCTACGGAATAACATAGCCGCAAACTCAAAGACCTAAAATATAACGATTGCATTAAGTAAGCAGTCATTTAATGGCATTAGATAGAAAATTAAATCCAGAATAGATTATAATTCTGATAAAACCGACCTTTGCCATTGGTATCACTTATGCTACAATCAATGGGTCTTTTTGTTTAATTACGGCAACAAGTTTGCAGTGAGATTGTACCAAAGATTCCACTCACAGGATAATAGGCGTAAATGGGGCCTCAAACGCAATTCTTAAAACACCAACAGTGATCAAAAATCCCCATATAGCAGAGTTCCTATATAATTCAATCTAAGAATCTCATATAGGACAATAAAATGGACTTATTTGTGGGCAAGAATTACCATGACAATCTCTTGAACATGAATACCTAAGCTTCATAGCATACCCGTCTTCTTACATTAATTTGTCATGGAAGCCCTGTTACAAGTTGAACTATGCGTTGTAATCCCCACAAAGAAAATTGATACTTGAATACTATTACAAAATTATAACCAACATTACAGGAACCAAATCCTTTACAAGGGGATTGCTTGTGATTGGATCTGTTAAATCCAACATTCCCGCCAAAAGTATATAACCTATTTTTTTAATTCAATTACTATAATTGACAAATTGAGGCGTGTATTGCTGTAGAGTCGAGAAATTGTAAATCCACTAACCAACCACTGCAAGAAAAAATTGCACTAATCATTTGAACTTACAAGACATTGAATGTAGAATTTAAAAATATCTTTAAAAATACGGGAATTATAGGCCTATCACAGGTCATACTGATAATAGTTACAGTTATTCGATCAAAGATTACTGCTTTATTATTAGGGTCTGAGGGAATGGGCATTATTTACTTGATTTCTAATTCTTTAGGTGTAATAGGTACAATTACAAATCTAGGATTCGGAACTATTGCATTAAAAAATATCGCAAAAGCCCATTTAAACGATGGACAAAACAAAATACCGGTGTTAATTCGACATTATCAAATAGTCTCTTGGATAACGGGCTTATTTGGACTTTTTTTAACCATAATACTAGCCTACTTTTTAAGCATTTACGTATTCAATTCGGAAAACTATGTTCTAGAGTTTATTTTTCTTTCTTCTACCGTACTAATGGCGCAAATAAATACAGGTTATTTTACGGCATTACAAGGATTGCAAAAATTTAAATTACTTGCATATTCAAATATTGTAGCCGGGATTATTTCACTATTATTTGCATTTTTAATCATGTTCTTTTTGGAAAAATCAGGAATAATACTACTGGTTTTTTCATACAGTTTGATTCCGATGTTAATTTCAATTGGTTATTTTAGAAGATTAAATATCAATAAGACAAAGATCAATGTCGGGTACATAAAAGTTCTATTTGTAGATCTTATCAAAAATGGCACAATAATAAGTTTAACACGATTCTTACCACTTCTAATCTCCATGATTCTTTTTTACGTACTTACTAAATTTGGATCAAACAAAATTGTGGGTTTATATAGTGCTGGGTTTTCCATTATATTTAATTATGCAAATCTCTTATTTAATTCAATGGAAAGCGAATATTTTACGAGAATTAATAAATATAAAAGTAATGAAGAACTAAAAAATGCAGTTGGTTTTCAAACAGAGTTAATTATATCTTTTATTTCTCCCATTATAATATTTTTTATAATTTTTATTGATGATATATTAATTCTATTATATTCTCGTGAGTTTTTAGATATCAATCAAATGATGAAGATTGCTATTGTTGGATTGCTTTTTAAGGGTTTAAGTTGGCCGCTAAATTATTTGTATCTTATTGATAATAAAACAAAAAAATATTTCACAATTGAATTAGCCTCCAATTTAGTGTTGTTAATATTAAATATTATTTTCTTCATTAAATTTGATTTACTTGGGCTCGGTTATTCATTTCTTTTCTCCCAAATTCTTATTTCTTTAATTTTGTTTTATTTAGTTGCCAAAGATTTTAAAATAAACATATCAAGGAGGCTATTATCATACTTGTTTATTCAATTTTTGTTATGCTCTTTAACCCTGCTCATATCAATTTCCGATTATTTTTCTTCAATAAATTATTGGCTATTTTTAATATGCATATTCTACAATATTTGGTATCTAAACAAAACAATTAAATTCCGAGACTTAGCATTTAAGGTATATAGTAAATGAACTCAAATAGATTTCTTGTTTTTTTGTTATATCCATTTTTGGGGTTTATTAACTCAATTCGGTTTTACCGTCAAACTAATGCAAAAACAATCTTTATCTTATTTGTGGGATTTTACGGCTATATGATTACTACGCCTACGACAACAGACATGGATCTCAAAAGGCGAAAAGAGTATTTCGAGTCTTATTCCAAAAATGAATTTACTTTTTCAGTTAAAGAATTTATTACAGAAATTAATGATGATGACTCTTATTTTTCAGATCCCTTTGAGTCTTTTATTATGTATACTGTTAGCCGATTTTCCACTAACGCAAGGTTTTTATTTTTTGTATATGGTATATTATTTGCTCTTTTCTTTGCAAATAATTTCTGGTACATATTAAATAAATACAACATCATCTTAAATAAGTACAATAAAATATTTTTCTATTCTTTTATTCTTTCAATACCATTTTGGAGTATTGGGGTGTTTAGATTTTTTTTTGCTTCACAAATATTTTTATTTGGCTTGATTAGGTATATTGATCAAAGGAAATATATCTACTTAATTTTTGCGTTACTAAGCCTTTTAGTCCATTTTAGCTTTATTTATAGTGTATTCATTCTCGGAATTTATATACTTTTTAATAATAAAATAAATTTAAGTTTTGGGTTTTTATTAGTATCTTTTTTTTTAAGTAACCTAAATATTTCGAATATTTCTGAGCGATTTAATTTTCTTCCCAAGGCATATCAAAATAAAGTTCAAGCCTATTCTCAAGAAGACTATGTTGCTGATGTTATGCAAACCAAAATGCTTTCCAGTAATAGATGGTATCTAAATGCAAAAAATAAATCACTTCAGTTTGCTTTCCTTTTGTTATTTCTATTTATTTTTCTAAAAAGAAAATTTGTTTTAGAAAATTCTATATTGTCTAGGTATGTTAACGTTGCCATGATTTCATTTGGCTGTTGTTTTTTGGTAATTAATGTCCCTTCAATGGATCGTTTTTTTGGTTTAGCATATACATTAGGCTCCATTGTTGGTTTAATTTCTTTGAATGACTTTCATAATAAATTAGTTCCTAGGGCATCTTATTATCCCTTTTTGTTATTAGTTGGTTTATATTTGATTGTTGAGATACGAATTGGATTTGATACTATAGGTTTGTTTACAATTTTTGGAAATTTACCTTTTTTGTTACTTGCTGATAGTAATATTGCTATTATTGAAATTCTGAAAGGCGGCCTCTAATGTTTTTAATTAATTGTTTTTTTAGGATTTCGATATCTTGTAATTTCAAGTGATTAGTGCAATTTTTTCTCGCAGCGCCTGGTTTGACGTTTTATACTTAAATTGTTTCACAAGTCTGTTGTTTAGGAATTCTTTAATTTGTCGGACATGATGATTAGTTATTTCCCGAAGGTCTGTCTTTTTGGGAAGAAATCACCGGATTTAACGGATTCGATTATCGACGAATTTTTTATTCTGTCTGGTATTAGGTCTGGTAATGTAAGCTTTATGGATCAGAGCAAAGCCTATCGCCTTGTGTTACACAAAGGCTTTGTGGTTATCGTTGGTTAGGTATGCAAGAGATATGTTGCTTTGTGGAGAATACGTCGAATAGAGAGGCTTACTGTATTTTTGACCATCAACAGGTCCACTTCAATATTGGTTTCTTTGCCTCGAAAGTTAATCAATTCAGGGATTCATTTCTCGACCTGAAGTCGTTGAATAGCGACTATCTTCAAACGATCGTGGAGTTCAAGGGTTTTGGCTCTTGGGCATTTTAGCGCTATAACAACTTGCTTTGATGCCTCTTCGAACCGTATTGTGCCCTTATATTCTATGCAGATAGTCGAAGGATGTATGCCAATTTGTTAGGCGATTTCTTTAAGAAAGCTTCCGGCCTGAAGGAGGACCTCGTTTTGGTTCCTTCATTCAAAGCTGATATGGGTGTGGTTTTTTTCCCTGTGCAATGCAAAGATTGCACCGCGTCTTCAATCGGTATAAAGAATTTCCGAGGTCTTTTTGTCGTTTGTTTTCAAAAAATTTAATTGATTAATTAAAATCAGCTATTCTTTAATAATTAAATGATTAAAAATCCTTTTTTTATATGGTCACAGCTTCTCGCATGGAAGACTTCTAGGCGGATCGTAGTCATTGAATCAGATGATTGGGGAAGTGAGAGAATTCCAAATAATCTAGTGAGAAATAATTTGTCTGCTATTGGCTTAGATATGGAATCTAATCCACATTCAAAGTACGATTCACTGGAACGCTACGAAGATTTAGAATGCTTAGAGCTTATTCTACAAAAAATTTACAGAGATTTCTATAAGAAAGTTAAAATAACAGCTAATTTCATTACAGCAAATCCTGATTATGAAAGAATTTATGAATCAAATTTTTCGGAATATTTTTTTGAATCTTTTGAAGAAACCTACAATAAAAGAGATGGGAATACCCAAGTAATTGATAAAGTACATCGATTAATAAATGATGGATTTATCCAACCTCAATTACATGGCAGAGAACACGTTAATGTAGGTCTTTGGTTAAGCTTGCTAAGAAATGGTAACAAAAGTGTCTTGACAGCGTTTCATAACCATTGTTATGCAATTGATCCTGGCCAAGAAATGATAGGTAGGCGTTTGATGTCTTCTTTAGATTTTGATAGTCAAGAGAATTTTTCTTTTGTAAAGCAAAGCATTACAGAAGGTCAAACAATTTTTAAAAATGTTTTCGGTTATCCTTCAAGTACCTTCATTGCCCCTAGACATGTGTGGAGTGATGAGCTAAATAAGACATTTGTTGAAGAAAATATTAAAGCCATTCAATCAGTCTTATATCAGCATTATACAAGTAATTCTCAGAACAAAAGACATTTTCATTTTACTGGCCAAAGAAATCATGAATATCCTCTTACCTATTTGGTCAGGAATGTTTTTTTTGAACCAGCTTATCAACAAATCGATTGGGTTAATTCAGCATTGAGGATGGTGAAATGGGCGTTTAAGTTTCATACTCCAGCTATTATTTCTATGCATCGGATCAATTTTGTTGGTGGCTTGGATATAAATAATAGAAATTTAAATTTAAAAAAATTTAAATTATTGGTGGAAAACATTATAAAATTATATCCTGATGTTGAGTTTATTAGCTCTGAAGATTTAGCTAATCAAATTAATCTTACTAATAGATGAAATTTATTAATAAATATCTTAGAAACCTTGCCCCTTATAAAGTTGCTTCCCAAGAAGTATGGGAGGCCTCTGATGTAGACAGAAAGTTGATTCTTAAATTGGATTGGAACGAATCAACAATTCCGCCAAGCCCTAAAGTAAAAGAACGCCTAATTAAACTGGTAGAAAATGAAAATATATATTTTTTGTATCCAAGTACAAATAATCAGGAAATTTTATATAGATTAAGTTTGTATAACAATCTTCCTTTAAACAATGTTCAATATTTTGCTAGTTCAGATACGCTTCATGAATACTTGGTACGAATGTACATTTCGGTAGGAGATCCTATTTTAATTTTAGGCCCGACATATGATAATTTTAGACTAACGTGTCAATCACAGGGCGCTGATTTGTATTATTTTAACTATCCTCCGGATTTTAAACTTAATGAACAGGAATTTATAAATAAAATTCAGGTACTGTCTCCGAGTTTGGTGTACATTTGTAATCCAAACAATCCATCTGGAACCTTACTTTGTAGAAAGTTCTTGAAAAAATTAATCTCTCAGTTCTCTGATGTTATTTTTTTAATTGATGAAGCTTATTTTGAATTTAGCAAAGAAACTTTAGCGAAAGAAGTTATAAAATTTTCTAATCTTTTTATTTCAAGAACCTTTTCTAAGGCTTTTGGTTTAGCTAACTTTCGAGTGGGTTATTTAATTTCTCATATACAAAATATTCAACAAATCTCTAAAATTCGCAATCCCAAAAACGTTACAACATTTGCACAAGAGGCAGTACTTGGTGCTCTTTCAGATATTGAATATATGGAAAATTACGTTGCGCAAGTAATTAAAGCTAGAGAGTTTTTTTCCAAACAACTAGAAAAAGTTGAATTTATAAATCAAGTGTTGCCAAGTGAAGCAAATTTTGTTCTTGTCGAATTCAAAAATATTGAATGGAAAATCAAGACATTTGATTATTTAAGAAAAAAAAGTGTTTTTGTTAGAAATTTAATGCACAGTGAGTCTTTAATCAATACTTTAAGAATTACAGTCGGCACAGAATCTCAAATGAAATATGTTTTAAAGTTAATTAAGGAATTAGAATGAAATCTGATTTAGTGGTTTTTGATTTTTGTGAGACTTTAGTCAATTTTCAGACTGCCGATGCATTTGTAGAATTCATTTTGAAAAATTCCAAGAATTCTTGGAGAAATTTTTACTATCAAAATTTGATTGAATTCTTTAGAAAGGTAAAAATTATAAGTTTTTGCAATAAATTTTTTTCAAAAATGAATGTTGAAAAAAGATTAAAAGCTTTTGCCTTATTTGGAATTGATAAAGATAGATTACATGTTTTATCTCAAAAGTATTTTTATTCCGAAATATGCAGATCTTACAACATTGAAGTTTTAAATGCATTAAGAAATCATAAAATGAAAGGCGATTTCTTGGTCGTCTCCTCTGGTGGGTATGACATATATTTGGAAGAGTTTTGTAAATCAGAGAAAATTGATTTTTTGAATTGTACGAGGATTAAATTTATACTGAATAGATGTACTGGTTTTTTCGATGGTAAAGATTGTATGTTTGACGAAAAGGTTTTTCGGGTTCGGAAACTAATATTTGATAATCGGTTGAACTTTGAAAGAAAAATAGTTTATAGTGATAGCGCTAATGATATTCCTCTTTTTAAATGGGCAGATATTGCAATAGTTGTCACCGCAAATAAACTAGAATGGCCAATTAAATATGGATTTCAGCAATTTTACATTTAGTAAGTTCAAGTGAATAGATCAATATTTGTTTGTTTAGTCATGTGTTTTGTATTCAAATTCTTTCAGGTTAGTTTTTAAGGAATTTTTCAGCTTTTCGGGTACGGGTATGAGATATTTCACGATGGACGGTCTTTTTCGGAAGAAATCTTAGGATTTGACCAATTTGATTTTCGACGGTCTTTTTATCAATGCTGGTTTAGGGTCTGGTAAATTAGAATTCAAGGCCCAAGATGAGTCCTATCGCTTGGTGTCCCGCAAAGGCTTTGTTGTTGTCAAAGGTTAGTTTATGCAAAGGATACGTTTCTTCGTGGAGAATACGACGAACTGATTGGCTAACGTCATTCTAGCCTATCATCAAGTCCACTTTGATATCTTTTATGGGCTTAATTGATTGAACATTAGCGGGTTTGTTTTCTATGCAGACGCGACCGGTGATGACTCCCCGAGAAACGTGTCTGAGGCTTGTTTTGTTGCTTCTATGCCCATGACGAAGGTTTTGGCAAAAAGTATATCTTGGAGTGTTGATACGCACGATTGTTACCATGCTCACACGCCCATATCCATTGATAGAGAGATTCGTGGCTCAAGGGGCAAATGTCGGTTTCTTTGCCCCGCAAGCTAATCAACTCAGGGCTACATTTCTCGACCTGAAGCCGTTGATCAGCGACCTTCTTCAAGCGATCGTTGAATTTAAGGGCTTTCGCTTTGCGGGCATGGGGTTCCGTCGTCTTACGTTTGGCATTTTAGCGCTATAACAATCTGCTGTTGGGTCTCTTCGAGCCGTATTACGCCAAAATTCTCTGCGGATAGTCGAAGGATGTATACCAATTTGGTAGGCGATTTCTTTTTGAAAGCTTCCGGCCTGAGGAAGGAACTTAATTTGATCCCTTTGTTCAAAACCAATCTTGGAGTGTTTTTATTCATGTGGAATTCAAAGATTGCACCGCTCATTTAAACGGTATAAAAGCCCTCCGAGGTCATTTTGCCGTCTGTTTTCCTAAATTGCACTTATCAGTTGAACTCAGCTTTAATTAACTATGGATTTATTTGGTATTTATAAATATAGATTCCCTTATTTATATGAACTTGAATTTCAAGTAAATCAATTGAAAAATAGTCTATTGTATAATTGGCGTAGCGATAAGAATTTTCTTGAAAGAAAGTTTAGAATAAAACAGGGCTATAATTTTGATATTAATAATCCAAAAACCTTGAATGAGGTCATCCAGTGGCTCAAGATCAATGAAAGGTATGATTTTCATACTATTTGTGCCGATAAATACAGAGTTAGGGATTATTTGAGTAAACATTTCTCAGAAGAATTTTTCATTCCAATATTATTCCACACGGAAAATTATAAAGATATTGAACTTAAAAAATTACCTAATGAGCCTTTTATTATTAAAACAAACCATGACTCAGGCCATTATTTAATCGTTAGGAGAAAAGAGGAATTTGATTGGAAGAAAGTAAAATTAGACTTTAAATATTGGATGAAAAAAAATTATTTTTACAATGAGAGAGAGTGGCAGTACAAGAATATTAAGCCGTGTGTAATTGCTGAAAAATTGCTCATTTGTAAAAATGGACGCATTCCAAATGACTATAAAATACACTGTATTAATGGTATTGTTGAGTTTATTTATGTTGCAAGTGACCGAGAAGGAGAAAACAAGCGTTGTATTTATGACCGAAATTGGAATCCACTCTTTTTTACTTGGGCGGCTAAGGGCAAGAATGCATCTAGCGTTCGAGGGGAAGAGCAGTTGCCGCCTCCAACATTAACTAAAATGATTTCTTTTGCTGAAATTATAGCAATTGATTTTCCTAAATATGTCCGTGTTGACTTTTATGACGTAGATGGTAAACTTTATTTTGGAGAAATTACCCAGCACCACGGCGGGGGATTTGATCAAATAAGGCCATTTGAATTTGACAAATATTATGGGAGTTTAATTAAAATATAATTACTTAATTTTAATTTGATAGTGTAAAAATAAAGTTTTTAAATTAGAAGCTTTTGATATGACTAAACACACTTACTTAACTCCACTCGTAAGAGTATGTTTATCCAAGATGTTAGTTGGCAATCATTCTTACCCTTCAATTGCTTATTATAGGACCTCCCCAAAAAAATCAATTCTTAAGCTCGATTTTTGAAAGAACATAGCCACCTATATTTTAAAAATACGCGTAAAAATTTATTGCCAAGTTAAATCGCTAATGCAAACTATGAGTGTGATAGTATGATGGACTTATGTATGAGATTTGAAGTTCATCCGGCGCAGAATACAACTTCAAAACGTGATTTCTTAGAGCCTTCGTATCATGCCTTTGGGTACCCCGCATATGCTCCAAAACACCCCGCTTTTGATGCTTTGCACGGTTATTTATACAGCAAAGTTGAAGAGCATAAGAAGCAGCCGGACATTAAGGAAACACTATCCTAGGAAAAGGTCTTTTTGCGATTATCTAAATAAAATTATTGATAAAATATGATACCAGTAACAAAACCTTTTTTACCCCCTAACGAAGAGTATAATATATTGATTCAAGGAATATGGGAAAGGCAATGGCTCACCAATAACGGACCGTTGGTAAACGAATTAGAGTTAAAGCTTAAAGAGTACTTAAATGTACCACATATGTTATATCTTAACAATGGAACAATTGCTTTACAGATAGCCATAAAAGCTTTAGGTTTGAGAGGCGAAATTATTACCACGCCTTTTTCTTATGTCGCTACAACAAGCAGTATTGTTTGGGAGGGTTGCACACCTATTTTTGTTGATATTGATGCGAGTACACTTAATATAGATGCTACTTTAATCGAGGCCGCTATTACTGATAAAACAACGGCTATTTTAGCAACCCATGTGTATGGAAATCCTTGTGACGTAGATGTTATAAAGGTTATCGCTGATAAGTATAATTTGAAAGTAATCTATGATGCTGCCCATTGTTTCGGAACTACTTATAAAGACAGATCAATTTTTGAATATGGAGACGTAAGTACCACAAGCTTTCATGCAACTAAATTATTTCATACCATTGAGGGTGGCGCGGTATTCACAAAAGATCCTGAACTTTTGAAAAATATGGCCTATATGCGAAATTTTGGGCATAATGGACCAGAAGATTTTTTTGGCGTTGGAATTAACGGAAAAAATTCTGAATTTCATGCTGCCATGGGCTTGGTTAATTTGAAATATATTGATGAAATAAGAGATAAAAGAAAAGAATTGTCTGCATATTATGATAAGAAGTTAGAGAGATTAAGTAAAACTACACCAGTCTTATTGGAGGGTTCTCAATTTAATTTTGCATATTATCCCATCGTATTGCCAACAGAGGAAATATTAGAAAAATTGGTAAAAGTGTTGAACGATAATTGGGTATACCCAAGACGGTATTTTTATCCTTCATTACATCATCTTAATTATGTTGAAAGGCAATATTTACCTGTATCTGAATCCGTTTCTAAAAGAGTATTATGTTTGCCCTTGTATCAAACTTTAAGTTTTGAAGAGATTGATTTTATTTCGAGATTGATGTTAAGACTTCAAAATAATTAATAACGATTTCAATATGAAATTAGCCGTAATGCAGCCCTATTTTTTTCCCTATATAGGTTATTTTCAAATGATAAAGGCTGTTGATACGTTTGTTTTTTATGATGATGTGAATTTTATAAAAAATGGTTGGATTAATAGGAATAAAATTTTGATTAATGGTCAAGCAAGCTATTTTACGTTACAGCTTAAAGATGCTAGTTCATTCAAATTAATTAACGAAATTTCTTTTTCTGACAATAGGAATAAATTGCTCAAATCTATAGCTGTAAGTTATAGTAAGGCTCCGTATTTCAAAGATGTTTTTGAAATGATTGAACGGTCTTTTGACGTTGAAGTTTTAAATGTAGCTTCTGTTGCCATAAACAGTATAATACAAGTTACTAAATTTTTAAATCTGAACACTAATTTTGAAATTTCTAGTGAGAAATACGCTGACACTAGGGGTATGAATAGAACTCATCGCTTAATTGAAATTTGCAAAAGAAGAGATGCATCTACTTATATTAATGTAATTGGCGGTGCAGTTTTGTATGATAAAAGTTTTTTTAAGGAAAATGGCATAGAATTAACTTTTATAAAATCTAAGGAAATCGTTTACAATCAATTCAAAAATGATTATGTGCCTTGGCTTTCTATAATTGATGTTTTGATGTTTAATTCGGTAGAAGAGGTTCTAATAATGTTGGATCTTTATGAATTGGTATGAAGCAGTCAATAGGCGGTTATTTCGAATTAGAGTTAAATAAGAGAAATCTATTTCATAAAGATGCTGTTGCATTGAATAGTGGGAGAAATTCTTTTGAGTATATTTTACTAGCTAATAAATATAAAAAAGCATTTATTCCTCTTTATTCTTGTGATGTTATAATTCAACCACTTCTTAAAAATAATATTACTTATGAGTTTTATACTATCAATGAAAATTTAGAGCCTGTCTTTGATTTTGAACAATTAAAGCCTAGTGAATGCTTTCTTTATACCAACTATTTTGGTTTAAAAGACAACTACGTGCAGCATATTACCTCCCGCTTTTCCTGTATCATTATTGATAATGCACAGTCTTTTTTTTCAATGCCACAGAATGGTGCTGATAGTTTTTACTCTACTAGAAAATTCTTTGGATTACCTGACGGTGGATATAGTTACTGTAAAAAAAGTTTAGATATAGAATTAGAAATTGATCAAACATCCATTAAAAAGATGGGACATTTAATGAAAAGGTTAGCATTTGATGCAGAATTGGGTTATGAAGATTTTAAGAGAAATGAAGAGTCCTTGAATGATCAACCAGTTAAACTGATGTCCCAATTAACAAAGAAGTTACTTACTAATATAGATTATGAGACCGTAAAAAAGAGAAGAACTGACAACTTTAATTTCTTGCATATGGAATTGGGCAAAACAAACAAACTTACTTCTTTGATTAACCATGCTAGTATTGTGGGGCCATTATTTTATCCATATTGGGTTGATAATGGGAAAGAGTTAAGGATAAAGCTTCAAAAGAATCGCATTTTTACACCCGTTTATTGGCAGAATGTTTTAATGATAAGTAATAAAGATACAACTGAGTTTGATTTGGCAGACAACATGGTTCTTTTGCCAATCGATCAGAGATATGATTTTAGTGATTTAGATTATGTGTTAAACTTAATATAATAAAAATGAATATACATGGTAGGATAGTCAAATTAAGAGCTATTGAAGTCACTGATTTGGAAGTTCTAAATAAGTGGGGAAATGATCCTGAAATCCAGTATTGGCTTGGAGGATGGCATTTTCCAACTAACATGAATGATATTGAAAAATGGCACTCAGCTTTAAATGTTAATTCAAATAATCAAAGGTTTGGTATTCAAACAGACGAATTGGGATTAATTGGTACAGCCAACCTAATGGATATTGATTGGAAAAATAGAAATGCTTTTCACGGAATGCTTCTTGGAGATAAAGAGATAAGAGGTAAAGGGTATGCTGTTGATACGGTGATGGCTATTATGAAATATGCTTTTGAGGAGCTAGGATTGCAAAGATTAGATGGCTCTATGATTGAGTATAATGAAGCTAGTTTAAAAATGTATATTGGGAAATGCGGATGGAGAGAAGAAGGTAGACAAAAAAATTGGTATTTTAGGAAGAATAGGTATTGGGATCGTATTATAGTTGGAATAACACGAGAGGATTATATTGATTTAATTGACAAAACTAATTATTGGAAAAACATTAAATAAAATAATAAAACTATAAAGTAATTTTTTTTATTTTTAAATTAATGAATTGTTCCAAAGTTTCGGTAATTATACCCATATACAAGTCTGAGGAATTTTTAGAAAAAGCCATCACCTCTGTCTTAAATCAAAGCTATTCAAATATAGAATTAATTTTAGTAAACGATGGTTCCCCTGATAATTCAGAGCAAATTTGTTTAGATTTTGTAAAGAAAGATCAAAGGGTCATTTATATTAAACAAGAAAATTCTGGTGCTGCTCATGCAATGAGGAGTGGTCTTAAAAGGTCAAATGGTGATTATGTCATGTTTCTTGATGGAGATGACTGGATTAATATTGTTACAATTGAGTTTGCATTAAATAAACTTGAAAAAACCAAATCGGATTTAGTATTCTGGAATGCCATTAAAGAGTATCATGACAAATCGATTTTTGTTGATGCATTTCTACAGAATGATGAGGTATTCTATGGTGAAAGATTAGAATGGTTAAAAAGAAGAGCGTTTGGTCTAATAAACAGTGAGTTAAAGAAAATCACAAAATTTGACCAAATAAGCAGTGGATGGGGAAAAATTTATAAGAGAAATCTTTTGTCAAGCGATCAATATTGTTTGGTTGATATTAATAATAAGGGCAATTTTGATACTGAACTTGTTTGTAGAACGTTTTATAAAAGTAATAGAATCATTTACTTAAATGAGTATTTTAATCATTACAGAATGTACAATGATAATTCATTGACTAAAACACATGGAGCTAAACTTTTTACTAGATTAGTTCCCTTGTTTACAAATTTAAATAATTTTATTAGCTATAATAATCTTGGTTTGGAATATAGTCAAGCTGTAAATAATAGGGTATCCGTAAGTATATTAAATTGTTTACTCTCTATAACGTCAAAACGAAATACTTCTGATTTTAAAAGTAAATATGTTTCGGTTAATTCAATTTTGAATAACGAAATTTATAAGAAATCTATTAATAAGTTTGAATTTAGAAATGTTAGTTTATTTCATAGACTTTTCTTCATTGCTTGTAAGTGCAGGTTGAGTTTTTTTGTTCTTTTAGCGGGATATTTAATTAAATTTTTTAAAAATGAGCTTTATAACTAGTACTAAATTAAGATATGGAAAATCTTTTTCTACATTAAGACAATTCGTTAAACATGGCTTGTCTCTAATGTATCCGGTTTTCAAGTTAATCTTTAGATTTCCCAAAGTGGTATCTGTTTTTGAGACGCTTGAAAAATTAAAATCAAATACGTTTTCAATTATAAGATTTGGGGATTCAGAAATTCTTTACCTCAATGATCATTTAAATTTACCATACCAAAAATATGATTCTCGTTTAGCAAAGTCATATGAGCAAATACTAAAGAACAACAAAGAGAAATTATTAGTGGGTCTTCCTATAGGCTATCAAGATATTAATACTTTGTCTAAGGAAGGTCAAATTTTTTGGCGTTCGCAAGTAGTTTGGAATTATCCACGGTTTAAGAAATATCTTAACCTAAATAGTATCTATGAAAATGCCAGTGTCACTCGATTAACCTATGGTTTTGATAAAACTTATACTGAAAAGGCGTTTGGAATGTGGAGCGAAATATTACAAGGTGAAAATGTATTAATAGTGGAAGGTGAAAAAACAAGATTTGGTGTTGGAAATGATTTGTTAAAAGGTTTTCGTGAAATTAAAAGAATTATTGCACCAAAACATAATGCCTTTGAGCGTTGTGATGAAATTATTGAATATATTGTAAATAATCAGGTTCAACATGAGTTAATTCTAGTAGCTTTAGGAACCGCCGCAAAGTATTTGATTTTTGAACTTTTTAAGAAAGGTTACAGGTGTATTGATGTAGGTAATCTTGATATTGAATATGAATGGTATTTAAGAGGTGGTTATAATGAAAGAACAATCATCCCCGGTAAGTATACAAGTGAGGTTAAGGGCGGCAGAGAAGTAGGCGATCATCCTGATAAAATTGCTTTTGAACAATATAAAAGTGAAATAATTGCTTTATTTACATGAAAAAAATCGTAGTTATCGGGCCAAATGCAGGCATGGGTGGCGTTGAACGTGCTTCTACGAATATTGCCAATGGCTTTTTATCTCTTGGGCATGACGTAACATATATTTCACTTATACCTGAGTCCCCGTTTTTTAAGCTGAATTCTAAGTATATAGAACCAAACGGCTTTAATCTCTATTCTATTAATTTTTATAAAACTTTTAAATACATCAGAAAACAGATTCATACAATTAATCCTGATGCTATTTTATGTTTTACAAAATTCTATGCAGCTTTATCTAATCTGGCACTATTGTTTACGAAGTATCAGATATATGTAACAGAACGCTCAAGTCCTTTATATAAATGGCCAATAAAAATCGAATTATTTTGTAAGATTGTTTTCAAAATTAAAAAAGTTAAAGGTGTAATATCGCAAACTTCTATTGCATCAGTGTACCATAAAAAGTACTATGGAAAAACTAAATATACGGTAATACCTAATGTTGTTCGTGATATAAAAATATTCCCTGAAATAGAGCGCCAAAAAATTATATTGGCTGTTGGCAGATTTCATGATGATTGTAAAGGTTTCGACTTATTAGTTAAAGCTTTTAATAGAATTCAAAATACCGAGTGGCGGTTGGTTTTCGCTGGAGGAACACGTGAAGAGGGAAAGTACTTATTAGATTTAGCTAATGAAAACATCAAATCTAGAATAGATTTTTTGGGAGCCGTAAAAAATATTGATATGCTATATGCCAAGGCTGGCATTTTTGTAATGCCCTCCCGAAGCGAGGGGTTTCCTAACGCCTTAGCCGAGGCCTTAGTTGCTGGATGTTGTTGTGTTAGTTTTGATTTTGTCGCTGGGCCCAGAGATTTGATTGAGGATGGGTTTAATGGTGTATTGATTGAGGCTCAGAATTATGTTAAGTTAGAGGAAAAATTATCTGAATTAGTAAATGATAAAGTATCTAGAGATCTTTACGGTTTTAGAGCGAGAATGATTAAAAACACTCTCGAGTATACTAAAATTTCGGAAATGCATCTAAACTTCATTATTTGATTAAGGTTAAGATTTGTAATTATAAATGGTTAGTGCAGGTTTTTCTTGCTTGCCTAGAGTTTTCTATTTAAATTTTCTTGAAGTTCTGTTGTAACTACCCCTTTTTCTAGACAGGTTAAATTATATGATAAATGATAGCGATACACAAATCAAGTTCAGGCTTTAGCGGTTCTTGGATCAAATACTGTGCTGAAAACTCAATTTTATATAAAGAAGTTAACTGCTATGATACAGATATTGTTAAACATTTAAAAGGTTGTAAAGCATTATTGTGGCATCACCATCATAGTTTAACTAAAGATGCTATTTTTGCCAAACAATTGTTGTTTGCAATTGAACAAGCAGGTATAAAAGTTTTTCCAAATTTTAATACCGGTTGGCATTTTGATGATAAATTGGGTCAAAAATATTTATTGGAAGCTATAGAGGCCCCAATTGCTCCTACATATGTTTTTTATAATAAAATGGATGCAATTAATTGGGCTTATGAGACAACTTTCCCAAAAGTATTCAAATTAAGATGCGGCGCTGGATCATTAAATGTTAAAAAAGTACGTGATAAAGCAAGTGCAATAAATTTGATTAATAAGGCTTTTTCCCGTGGTTTTGAGCGTTATAACAGGATTGAAAATTTGCGTGAAAATCTTCGCTTTTTTAGAAAAAGGAAATCGAATTTTGTTAAATTGTTGAAAAGCTTTATAAGAATTATTGTTTCAACCGAATATTCTAGAACTCACAGAAATGAAAAGGGCTATATAATGTTTCAGGATTTTATTCCGGACAATAAATTTGATATTAGAGTAATTACTATTGGGGAAAGGGCTTTTGCAATTAAAAGGATAGTAAGAGAAGGAGACTTCCGTGCCTCAGGGAGTGGAAATCTAGTATACAATAGAGATGAGATTGATATTAATTGTGTCAGAATTGCATTTGAAGTAACCAAGAAACTTAAGGCTCAGGTGGTAGGGTATGATTTTGTTTTTGACAAAGAAAATAACCCATTAATAGTTGAAATTAATTATGGATACGCCCATGAGTCATATTTTGATTGTCCTGGTTTTTGGGATATTAATCTTAACTGGCATCAACAAAAATTTGATTCAACTAATTGGATAATTGATCTATTAATTGATTAATATCAAGGTTTTAGTTTAAGTGAATAGATTAATATATATTTGTTTGCTAATATGTTTTGTATTCAAATTCTTTCAGGTTTGTTGTTAAGGAATTTTTCAACTTGTCGGGCACGGGTCTGAGATATTTTACGATGGACGATCTTTTTCGGAAGAAATCGTCGGATTTGACCAATTTGATTTTCGATGGTCCTTTCATTTAGGCGGGTATAGGTTCTGGTAAATTAGGTTTCAAGGACCAAGGTGAGCCCGATCGCTTGGTGTCCCGCAAAGGCTTTGTAGTTGTCAAAGGTTAGTTTATACAAAGGATTCGTTTCTTCGTGGTGAGTACGACGAGTGGATTGGCTAACGTCATTCTAGCCCATCATCAAGTCCACTTTGATATCCCTTATGGGCTTAATGGATTGAACATTAGCGGGTTTGTTCTCTATGCAGACGCGACCGGTGATGACACCTCGAGAAACGTGGTTTTGTTCCTTCTATGCCCATGACGAAGGTCATGGCAAAAAATATCTTGAAGGGTTGATGCGCACGATTGTTACCATGCTCACACGCCCATAACCATTTGATTTCTTTGTTCAAAACTGATCTTGGTGTGGTTTTTTTATGTGGAATGCAAAGGTTGCAACGCTCGTTCATACGGTATAAAAGCCCTCCGAGGTCATTTTACCGTTTGTTTTCATAAATTGCACTTATTAGTTGAACTCAGCAGATAATTATTTTTAGTTAGAAATGATTTTTGCCTTACCATATTCACTAAAAATTGCCCTGCTGGAAATTTATATGATAAATTACTTAAGTATTTGAAGAAGTCTTGAATTCGAATCAATTTATATTACGAGACTAGAATATTCTTTAACTGATGGTGTAACAAAAAAATATGAAATTAGACTCACAAATAAAAAGCGTGAATTAGATTCCTTATTTTTAAATTTAGTATCGAGATTTTGCTCATTTACTTGGCATAAATTTTTAACTACAGTTGTGAAGAATGCAAGAGCTATTTTTTGTCTAACAAAAATTATGAAAAATAAAAAAATCTATGTGTGGAATTGTTGGAAAAATTAGTGCAGATTCAAAGGTTTTACCAGAAGATATAAAGGTCTTATGCGACAAAATTGTTTCAAGAGGTCCGGATGCTCATGGCGTTTTTACTTATAATAATATTGGGTTTGGACATAGACGACTTTCGGTAATTGATGTAGTTTCAGGAAATCAACCAATGCAAAGTATTGATGAAAATGTAAGTATCGTTTTTAATGGGGAGATTTATAATTTTAAAGTTTTACGAAATGAATTGGAATATTTAGGGTGTACTTTTATTACTAATAGTGATACTGAAGTTATTATTCAATATTACATTCAATTTGGAATCGAAATAACATTGCAAAATCTGGAAGGGATGTTTGCTTTTGCGCTTTATGATAAAAAGTTAAACAAAACATATATTGCAAGGGACAAGTTTGGAGAAAAACCTTTGTATTACTGCCAAACCAATGATAGTCTTTTTTTTGCTTCCGAGTTAAAAGCAATTGAAAATTTGTCAAATAAACAAATTGATTTGCATGGTTTGAATTTGTTTCTTTCACTTTCTTATATTCCAGCCCCATTTACTATCTATAAAAATATTTGTAAATTAATGCCGGGTACTTATATAGAAGTGGATGAAAAATGTAGATTGAAGTTTACTCGATACTATGATTTACTTGAGAAAATTAAGACTAAGCCGGTTATTGATGACTTTGATAAAGCGAAAATAGAATTAGAAAAGCTTTTAATCCAATCTGTAGGCGAACGCACAGTGTCTGATGTGCCAATAGGCTCATTTCTAAGTGGTGGAATTGATTCTAGCATTATATCGGCAATCATGGCTAGAAATAGCAAGTATCCCGTGAGTACATTTTCAATTGGATTTTCAGAAAACGAATATGATGAAAGCGAAAGAGCCAAACTTGTTGCTAAGCATATTGGTTCAGAGCATTATGTAAAGTACCTAGATTATGCCGATGTAGTTAATGGTATAGATGAAATAATTCTCTATTATGATGAACCTTTTGGCGATTCATCTTGTATTCCTTCCAATTATCTTGCGAGGCTTGCAAGGGAAAAAATTACAGTCGCACTCACAGGTGATTGTGCCGACGAGTTGTTTGGTGGTTATGAGAAATACTTGGCTTCCTACTACATTAATATGTTTCACAAATTACCAGAAAGTGTTAAATTTTATCTTAAATTATTTGTGAGTAATATTCCACATAATAGAATTACAAATAGATTTTTAAGGCGTATTAAAAAGGTTTTGGATAATTCTTCTTTAACGAATTTTGATTTGCATTATACAATGATGTGTTTGGGAGTTAAAGACTCGGAAAGGTCTGAATTATTAACCAATATGTATTATGTAGATGTTAAATCATGGGTTGCTGAACGGTATTTTAATTTTAGTGGCGGAACAGAAATGGAAAAGGGTTTTTATACAGATATGACTACTGTGCTGGAAGGAGATATGTTGGTAAAGGTTGATAGAATCTGTATGAAAAATTCACTTGAAGCAAGAGTTCCTTTTTTAGATTCAAAAATTGTAGAGTTTGCTTATAGAATCCCAGAACATTTTAAAATTAAAGGTCGAAATAAGAAGTTTATTCTAAAGGAGACTTTCAAAAGATACCTTCCGCAAAAAACATTCAGTTATAAAAAGCAAGGTTTTGGTGTCCCTGTTGATTATTGGCTCAAAAATCAATTGAAAAAGGAATTTTCTGAATTAATTGAATTAAATTTTATAAGAGACCAAGGAATATTTAATCCTGTTATATTGAACCGTTGGTTTCAAGAACATTTGGAGGGGAAACAAAACCATAAGGGCAAACTATGGAATGTATATGTATTTCAAAAGTGGTATATGTCTAAGATGGTATGAAAAAGAAGATTATCAGGATGACTACTGTCCCTATTTCAATGGATATCATTTTAAAAGGTCAACTTGGTTTCATGAATAATTATTTTGAAATTCTTGGAGTCAGTAGTTACGATGAAAAGCATTTGAAATCCGTTGCTGAAAGAGAAGGCATACGGACAATTGCGATTGAAATGTCTAGAACAATAGATGTTTTTAAGGACTTTCTTTCTTTAATTAAATTAATCCTTCTATTTATAAAGGAGAAGCCATTTATTGTACATACCCATACACCCAAAGCAGGATTCCTTGGCATGTTGGCGGCATATATAACCAGAGTCCCTCTCAGGCTACATACGGTTGGGGGATTGCCGTTAACGGAGGTGAAAGGGTATAAAAGATATTTATTAAACACCGTAGAGAAAATTTCCTATTACTGTGCTCATAGAATTTATCCCAATTCTTTTGGTTTAAAAAAGATTATTTTATTTAATAAATTTTGTTCTGAAGAAAAATTGAAAGTTTTGGGTAATGGTAGCTCAAATGGAATAAATACTGATTTTTTTTCACCTGAATATAAAAGTATTAACAGTACATATACGAATACAATTAGAAAGAATTTGGGAATTGAAATAAATGAAATTGTTTTCTGTTTTATTGGAAGAATAGCGATTGAAAAAGGTATCCTTGAGCTAATAGAGGTTTTTGAAAAACTTCAGGTAAAATATCCTGTTAAATTATTGTTAATTGGTGTTTTTGAAAAAAATTATGGGGTGCTGGGGGATGAGGTTAAGCAAATTATATATGCTAATTCATCTATAATTTGTCCAGGTAGATTCGATGATGTAAGACCCTACTATGCTTTGAGTGATATTTATGTGTTTCCTAGTTACCGTGAAGGTTTTCCAAATTCAGTTATGGAAGCAGGTGCAATGGGATTACCTTGTATAGTCTCTAATATTAATGGGTGTAATGAAATTGTTCAACATATGGTAAACGGATTGATTGTAGAACCAAAAGATACGGTAAGTTTATTAAACGCTATGGAGTTGCTTATCAAAGACAGCGACTTAAGAGAAAAGTTATCTAGGAATGCGAGATTGTATATTGAATCGTGTTTTAAAAATGAAGTAATATGGAATGAACTTTTAAAGGAGTATAATTCTCTTATTAATTTTCTACATGATGATTAAAAGGCAATTTATTCGACATATTAAAAATATACCCGGATGGACCACCAAAAGAAAAATAGTTGTTTTTTCTGTTGATGATTATGGGAATGTTCGTTTATCATCCGAAAAAGCAAGAACTCAATTAGGTAAAGCGGGATTAGGTATCAACGATTGCCGCTTTGATAAGTTTGACGGGTTGGAAAATGCAGTTGATTTGGCTATGTTGTTTGATACCCTGTGTACTGTTAAGGATAAAAATGGAAGAAATGCAGTATTCACGCCTTATGTAAATGTAGCTAATATTGATTTTGAAAGCATTATGAATCATAATTTTGACACTTACCGTAGTGAATTACTACCAGTAACACTAAATAAATTGCACGGATACGAAGGGACGTGGCAATTGTGGTTGGAGGGAATCAAAGCTAAAATATTTATACCTCAGTTTCACGGAAGGGAACATTTAAATATAAAGTTATTTAACGAGTTGTTACAAAATAATGATATATTTATTAAGGCCTGTATTAAGAATTTCTCCTATACGGGATTACCGCTCAATTATTATAAAACCATAAGATATAATGAAACCTATAGCTTTAATCTTTTCGAGGAAAACTATGAACTTGCCCACCAAATCAAGTATGGATTAAATGACTTTGAACAAATCTTTGGCTATAGGGCTACTAATTTTAATGCGCCAGGAGCATATGAGCATGAGGTGTTGGAAAAAACCATGAGTGAAGGCGGAATAAGGTTTATAGACACAGTTCCCATTAAAAATGAACATCAGGGAAATGGCATCTTCAAGAAGAAATTTAGATATTGGGGTAAATCTAATCGTTTTGGTCAGCGCTATTTTTTACGAAATTGTGTATTTGAACCTTCTTTGGAAACAAATGCCGTTAGTTTATGTTTGAAAGAAATAGAAACCGCATTTCTCTGGGGTAAGCCGGCAAATATTAGTAGCCATCGAATAAATTTTAATGGCGTAATCGCGGAAGAAAACGGAAGATTAGGAAATGAAGCTTTAAGATCACTTTTAAAAAGCATTGTGAAAAAATGGCCTGAAGTCGAATTTATGTGCGCAAATGAATTGGGGATGATTATAGATAATCCCAAAAATTCAAAATGAATAATTGTAATTAATAAAATTATAGAATGATCAATTTTCGTTATTGGCTGTTTAAAGCAAAAGACACGTGTACCGGCAATAATATTTCCGATCAGATAAATGATATTCATAAACTTGTAACTTATCCATTTAGCGAAGAATCTGTTGAAATCAGAAAGGTTAGATTAGACAATTTACTAAATTACGCACTAACAAAAGTTTCATTTTACAAATCTCAAAATAACATAAATTCAAATCAAATTGATTGTTTCCCAGTTGTAGATAAAAATTTAATCCGTGATCATATAGAAGATTTTTTTTCTGATGGTATAAACAAAGATAATTTGTTTAGAGTTGTTACGAGTGGATCAACAGGAACGCCCTTTAGTGTTTACCACGATAAGGTTAAGAGGTTAAGAAATACATGCGATACGATATACTTTGGAAAATTATCAGGATTTAAATTAGGAGTTAAATTATATTATTTGAAAATTTGGAATGATGTAAATCGAAAATCTAACTTTACAAATTGGAAGCAAAATATCAGGCCAATTGATGTTATGCACTTATCCGAACATAATATGGAAAGATTATTGTATAAATTTTCATCTAATTCACAACCAAAAGCATTTTTAGGTTACTCTTCTGCATTAGAATCAATTGCGGAATTGGCTATAAGAAAGAAATTGACTCTAAAAATTAAAAATGTCAAATCAATAATTGCAATGTCTGAAGGATTAAGTTCAATTACAAAATTAAAGATTCAAGAGGTTTTCGGCAAATGTCCAGTATCAAGGTACTCAAATGTAGAGAACGGCATAATTGCTCAGCAATTGCCTGATGGATCTAATGAATTTGTTGTTAATTGGGCAAGTTACTATGTTGAAATTTTGGATTTTGATTCAAATATTCCTAAAGAAGTAGGAGAGTTAGGTCGAATAGTTGTTACTGATTTGTTTAATTATTCAATGCCAATAATTAGATATGATACAGGCGATATCGGTTTATTTGTTTGGAGCAAGAATAAGAAACAACTTCTTTTATCAGGTATTGAAGGAAGAAGAATGGATCAGGTTTTTAATACCAAGGGTGATTTGGTTTCCTCATTTACAATTACCAATAGTATGTGGCTATACCCTGAGATTAAACAGTATCAGTTTATCCAACTATCAAAAAACGAATACTTGTTTAAGTTGAACTTAAATGGAAAATTTGCGAGGGAAAATTTGTTGGTTTCTGAATTTAAAAATTATTTTGGTGAGAATGCAAAAATTAATGTTGAGTATGTAAATGAAATACCTTTACTTAATTCGGGAAAACGAAAAAAGGTAATGAATATTTCAAGTATTGCAATAAAAAACACTGTACCTTTGAGTGGTTAGTACAATTATTCTTGCATCCCTAAAAGCTTTTAGAGTTTTTAGATTACACAAGTATATTGTTAAAGTATTCATAAATCAAATTAATTAAAAGGGGTAAGTGTATAGAATCTTCGGGAAGCGAATTTTAGATATTCTTTTGAGCTTTACCGCTCTATCGCTAACATTTCCACTGCTAATAGTATGTTATGTTGTTCTTTTTATTCAAAATAGGGGAAAAGTGTTTTTTTTCCAGGAACGACCGGGGAGGAATAAAATGCCTTTTAATATAATAAAGTTTAAAACCATGACCGATGAGGTGGATGTCTATGGCAATTTACTCCCTGATAATATGCGAATCACAAGTTTAGGTATGTGGGTTCGCAAGTTTTCACTAGATGAACTCCCTCAACTGTACAATGTTCTTAAAGGTGACATGAGTCTTATTGGTCCGCGACCACTTCTATTCAAATATTTACCACTATATTCCAGTGAGCAAAATAGAAGACATGAAGTCAGGCCAGGAATTACGGGATGGGCGCAAGTAAATGGCCGTAACTCAATATCATGGACAAGGAAATTTGAGTTAGATGTTGAATATGTTGATAAAATGAATATGCTGTTAGACTTTAAGATTTTCTTCTTGACTATTTTGAAGATTTTGAACCGCGACGGTATCAATCAATCTAATGATCGGCCGATGCAACCATTTAACGGAAAAAATTGAATTTATGAGAATTTTAATTACTGGCGTTGGCGGCCCAACGCCTAGGAGTTTTGCTCAATCTTTGAAGTTTTTGGGCACCCAATACAGAAATGCACAATTGATAGCAACAGATTCGAATAGATTGGCAATTGGCTTGTATCAGAGCGAATTATTTTCTTATTCATATGTAATTCCGCGGGCTGATGACGATGCCTATTGGAAGGTTATTGAGGAGATTGTGGAGAAGCATAAGATTGAAGCAGCCGTAATTTTACCTGAGCTTGAGGTTGTGGAATGGAGTAAAAGAGCCCAGAATAGGGACTTGCCTTGTAAGGCATTCCTTCCCGCCAATTCCATCAATGGGATATTGGTCGATAAGGCAGCCATGACCGAGATTCTAATGGAATCCGGGTTGGTTCCTCCATCTGTTTCCTTTCATCGAGATTCAGATAAAATTCACTTAATATTTGACAAATTAGGAACTGATTTTTGGGTGAGGAGTTCATCTGGGACGAGTGGTTTGGGCTCGCTGCGAATTGATGGGTTAGAGTCGCTTCAAAATTGGATTGAGATAAACCCGGGAGTTCAACATTTTTTGGCCAGTATGTTCCTTTCTGGACGTAATTTGGCTTGTAAATTGCTCTATTGGGAGGGTAGGCTCTTACGTGCTGCATGTGGTGAAAGGGTAAATTATATCATGGCTAAAGTTGCGCCTTCCGGTATTACGGGAAACACCTCATTTGGCAGGCTACTCAACGAGCCTGAACTAATTGATATGGCCCAAAAAACCATGGATCTGATTTTTGAATACGCAAACGTTCCGAAACATGGGTTTTTTACAGTTGACCTAAAAGAGGACTCGACCGGTAGGCCATTTGTTACGGAGATCAATGTCCGTCATGTTGCTTTTACACAATGCTTTGCTGCGGCTGGTGCTAACTTTGCTGAAGACAGTCTTAGGTTGTTGATGGGCGATCCTTCGTTTTCAATGGATTTCAAGATGTACAAATTCGAGCCAGGTACTATATTTTTGCGAGATGTCGATGAGCGCCCGATAATAATGAAGGAACAGGATTTATTATAAACTGAAACTATCCGTTCCGCTTTTAGTTTTTTGTAACTCAATAACCTGCTATCCTCGACCTCCTCAGCTTCTTGTTCGACTTGCTAAAGCCTTCATCTCATTTGCTGTTTGTGTGGGGGACCTGCTTGCTATTTATTGTGGTTAACCGAAGGCAAATGGCTTTTCGGTGGTTGGTGGGCGGCCTGGTGCTGTTGCTGATTTACACCCTTCCGCCGATGCCCCGTTTCCTAATGGGCCGATCGGAATCGACCTACTCGCCCTTCTCGGTTGTTTATTCGGGCGATTCGGTCATAACTAGATACCTTTTCCCCCAGGTCGCTTCTGACAGTCTTTTTGTGTTGGTGCTGGGGGCGGGGGCTGATTATGATCCAGCCTCGCCTCCGGGGCAGTTGTTGTCGGCCACTCAATTGCTTCGTATGGCGGATGGCATTCGGGTGGCACTATTGATGCCCGAGGCGGTGTTGGTGACTTCCGCAAACTTTGAATATAGTCCACACGGCCAAGCCGAGCTTACGCGCCGTGCCGCCCAGGGCTTAGTAGGCTATACCGATAGGACGATTCAGGTTCAAGAACAGCCTAATAAAACTTGCGAAGAGGCGAGAGCTTTAGTGGGTGCCCATGGCAGGGGAACGCGGGTGCTGCTCGTTAACTTCGCCGTACACATGCGCCGTGTCATGCCTTTGTTCACCGCCTTTGGTGCGAAACCAATGGCGGCACCCTGCGATTTCAAGGACAAGCACAACCCGCTTCGTCCGTATCGCTTAGTCGACGCGCTTCCTTTCTGGAAGCACCTTGACAGATTTGATGAGTTCATGAAGGAACAGCTGGCCCATAGGTTGGGCTCTCAATGTTAGTTTTTATCCCCTTTTCAAACTTACAGCAGTGGATCTGAAGAAAATTTGGTTGTCGTCACCCCATATGGGCAGCGAGGAATTTGAACGTGTTCGTGAAGCTTTCGACACGAATTGGATAGCCCCCCTGGGGCCGCATGTTGACGGATTCGAACACGATCTACAAGAATACATGGGGGTGGCGCATGCCGCGGCTTTGAGTTCGGGAACAGCGGCTATTCACCTTGCTCTAATCATCCTTGGCGTACAACGAGGAGATTATGTGCTCTGCCAGAGTTTTACCTTCTCTGGTTCGGCGAACCCTATTGCATATCTGGGTGCAACACCTGTGTTCATTGACTCCGAACCTGACAGCTGGAATATGTGTCCTGATGCCCTTGAACGTGCGATCCTTGATTTGAAATCACAAGGCAAGCGGGCCAAGGTGGTCATTCCAGTGCATCTTTACGGCATGCCCGCTCGAATGACTGCGATTACGGAAGTGGCCCGCCGTCACGATCTTTACATTGTGGAAGACGCTGCGGAGGCCCTCGGGTCGACCTTGGATGGCAATCCTTGCGGTAGTTTCGGTGACATCAGCATTTTGAGCTTTAACGGCAACAAAATCATCACCACCTCTGGGGGTGGCGCTTTGTTGTCGAACCGCGCCGAATGGGTGCAGAAAGCTCGGTTTTTGTCCACCCAAGCCCGCGATGCGGCGCCCCACTACCAGCATTCTCAGATAGGCTATAATTACCGAATGAGCAACGTCTGCGCGGCTATAGGTCGCGGGCAGATGACAGTGCTTAACGACCGAGTGGAGGCCCGGCGCCGCAATCACGCCTACTATAAGCGAAGCTTGTCGGACCTCCCCGGCTTGTCGTTCCTTCCAGAGCCCGCGGGTTGTTTTTCGAACCGCTGGCTTACTTGTGTGCTCATCGACCCCGAGCGGAGCGGGGATGTTACCCGCGAAACCGTGCGCCTCGTACTCGATGCACAAAACATAGAATCCCGCCCGCTTTGGAAGCCCATGCATATGCAGCCTATCTTTACTGATGCCCCAAATTATGGCGATGGTACTAGCGAGCGATTATTTATGAATGGCCTTTGTTTACCATCGGGCTCTAATCTCAGCGAGACCGATTTGCAAAGAGTTGTAAAACAAATCAAAACAGCCTATTCGAACCATGATTAATCGCATTAGGTTATTACTTATTGAATTTTACCACCAAAACCAAGCGGTCCTTCTTTTTTTGGGCAAGGCCTTGGGCCTCTATTTTTTATGGAATATTTTGTACCACGGGGTACTTATCCAATGGGGCATTAACGACCCTTTAACCCGATGGGTTGCGATAAGTTCTCAAAAGTTTTGTTATATTTATGAACCGCAAATACACTTGGAATTCATTAAAAAAGAGTATTACCTTTATTTTAATCATCAATCATTAGTACGCATTGGCGACGGTTGCAATGGATTAGAATTGTATGCTCTATTCATTGCTTTTTACATGGCTTTGGGTCATTTATTTCATTCTCTTAAGTGGATTTTAATCGGAATAGGTGGTATTTATATTTTGAACATGATACGTATAGCTGGTCTGGCTTGGGTGGTTCTCTATCGTCCATCAGAATTGGATTTTCATCATAAATACACCTTTGCTTTAGTTGTTTATTCGTGGATGTTGTTGGTATGGGTCGTTTCTTTACGCAGAAAAAAAGGCACCTAGCGGCTTTTGGTCTCGCTTTTGGGTTCTTGACGCTGTTGACTCGGCTTCATGGACAGTATAGCCTAGATTATGAGTATGCAAGTCTAATCCTAAGGGCCATGGGTTCAAAAGAATTCGTTGCCAAGGAAATCTATCGCTTTAATATGCCTTTCCATTTTCAAATGACATTTACTGTTGATCCATGGATTTATAACGGAACGGTAATCCTTGTAAATGTTATCTTGGCTTTCTATTTGAATATAAATAAAGACGGTATAGGCTTGTTGGTAGGAATACTGATATTTTTTGTCTTAGCTGATAAAGTCATGTTTTATATTTTTTCTAATTTAAAAAACAAAGAATGTAATTTTTTATTGGAAAACACATATAACATCCGTCAATTCCTGGAAATTCTACCTATTTTGCCCTTTTTGATTGATTATTTTTCGCGTCATCCGAATTTGAAGGCTTCCAAGCCATGAATAGTTTTCGTAAAATTTTAACCTGGTACTCCCAAAACGTGATTTCGCGTTGGACGGTTTTTGCCATCGATAACCTCTTGGTGGCGTTGACGTTTTGGGTGAGTCTGTTGTTGGTTTCGGATTTTCAGAATTTCAATACCTTGGGTTGGTTTAGGGTGATGGAGAAGTCGGCGGTGGTTTTGTTGCTTTACGCGATGTCGTTTTTGATGTTTCGTTCCTTTGTGGGCATCATTCGGCATACCTCGGTGGCCGATGCAACCCGTATTCTTTGGGCCAACTCGGCGGCAGCCCTGGTTCTTTTGGCCTTGCATACCCTGACCACCTTGAGTTCGAGCGCCAAGGTATCTCCATTCAACCTGACCCTCTCCCTGATTTTGACCCATTACTTGCTTCTCACCTTTGTGATGGTATGGAGTCGATTTATGTTCAAAGGGATATTTAACCAATTTAACTATAGAGAACGTCCCCGCAAGCGATATCTGATTTACGGAGCCGGCTCTTCGGGGCGAATGACCCTGGGCGTCTTGTTACGCGAAACTCGTTCCCTCAATACGGTGGTGGCTTTTTTGGATGATGACGACCGCATGCAGAACAAAAGCATTGAGGGCGTTCCGATTTACTCGTCGGCCGCTTTGAGTTCGGACTTTTTGGAAAATCGTCGCATTGATGAACTCATTGTTAGCATTCAGAACATCGAACCCCGCCGCAAAAAAGCTATCGTGGACCTATGCCTGAGTCGGAATATTCAGGTCAAAGTAGTTCCCCCCTTGGAACATTGGATCAACGGGGAATTGTCCCTCCGTCAAATCGCCCCGGTGGCCATTGAGGAATTGCTGCAACGGGATCCGATCAACCTGAGCAATCCCGAGGTCAGTCGCTTGGTTCGCGAAAAGGTGGTGATGGTGACCGGTGCGGCCGGTTCCATTGGGTCGGAACTGGTTCAGCAACTCATGCACTACGACCCGGCTCAGTTGATCTTGGTGGACCAGGCCGAGACTCCTCTTCATGACTTGCAGCTCAACCTGACCAAACGAAGCTTGATAACCGGTCAAGGATCTCTGCATTATTATGTGGCGGATATTACCGATACCAAGCGCATGCGCCAAATCATTCGAAAGCATCGTCCGCAAATGATTTTTCACGCCGCGGCCTACAAGCATGTGCCCTTGATGGAAGAAAACCCCATGGAGGCGGTGCGCGTTAATATTTTGGGAACTTCTTCCCTCCTTCATTTGGCTCGCGAATACGGGGTGGCCCGATTTGTGATGGTGAGCACGGACAAAGCCGTCAACCCTACCAATGTCATGGGGGCTTCCAAACGCATGGCCGAGATCATCGCCCAGGCCATGGCCGATGCGCCGGGCTTTGAGCAAACCATGGAGGTGGTAACGACCCGCTTTGGGAATGTATTGGGTTCCAACGGTTCGGTCATTCCCCTCTTCAAGCGGCAATTGGAGGCCGGGGGTCCGATTACCGTCACCCACCCCGAAATCACTCGCTATTTCATGACCATCCCCGAAGCCTGTCAGTTGGTTCTGGAGGCCGCGACCATGGGGCAGGGGGGGGAGATTTATGTCTTTGATATGGGGGAGCCGGTCAAAATTGCCGATCTGGCCCATCAAATGGTTCGGCTATCGGGCCTGCAGCCCGGCAAGGATATTGCCATCAAGTACACCGGTCTTCGACCCGGGGAAAAGCTTTACGAAGAATTGCTGGCGGGCGAAGAGAACACCCTGCCCACCCATCATCCCAAAATCTTGGTGGCCCGGGTTCGTTCCTCTTCCTACGACCAGGCCAGCGATGCACTGGGCGAGCTGCGTGATGCCTTGCATTCCGGGGACGATTACCGCCTGGTCTCCACCCTCAAGAAACATATCCCGGAATACATTTCCAATAACTCTCGCTTTAATCACCTGGACAAGGAACAGGCTCGCTCCTCTACTTTAACCCCCAATTCATAACATGTCCCTCCGCAAAGCCCTAATTACCGGTATCACCGGTCAAGACGGTTCCTACCTGGCCGAGTACCTGCTGGCAAAGGGTTACGAGGTCCACGGCATCAAGCGCCGCTCCTCGCTCATCAACACCGAACGCATTGACCATCTTTACCGGGATCGACACGACGGGGATGGGCCGGATTCCTCCGGGCAGGCCGGCTTCCGTTTGCATTACGGGGACTTGACGGACAGCACCAACTTGATTCGTTTGGTGCAGGAAATACAGCCGGACGAGATCTACAATCTGGCGGCGATGAGCCACGTCAAAGTCAGCTTTGATATGCCGGAATACACCGCCAACGCGGACGGTATCGGGACCCTTCGTTTGCTGGAAGCGGTTCGCCTCTTGGGGATGACCGACAGCACCCGCATTTACCAAGCCTCCACCTCCGAGCTCTACGGTTTGGTGCAGGCGGTACCTCAAAGCGAAACCACCCCCTTCTACCCACGCTCCCCGTACGGTGTGGCCAAGCTCTACGCCTATTGGATTACGGTCAATTACCGCGAAGCCTACAACATGTACGCCTGCAACGGGATCCTTTTCAACCACGAATCCCCGGTGCGCGGTGAAACCTTTGTGACGCGCAAAATCACCCGAGCGGCTGCCGCCATCGTGCTGGGTCGTCAGGACAAGTTGTATTTGGGGAACCTGGATGCCCGCCGCGACTGGGGTCATGCCCGGGATTATGTAGAGGCCATGCATCTGATGTTGCAACAACCAACACCCGAAGACTATGTGATTGCAACGGGGGTGACCACCCCAGTGCGAGATTTTGTACGCATGGCTTTTGGGGAATTGGGGATTCACCTGGAATTCAAGGGCGAAGGCGCCGCCGAAACCGCCGTCGTGGATCGTTTGGACCAGGCGCGTTTGGAAGAGCTTGGTTTGAGGGAGACCTCCCTTCGGCCTGGCCAAGTCGTTCTGGAAGTGGACCCGGCCTATTACCGCCCCACCGAAGTGGACCTCCTGATCGGGGATGCCACCAAAGCCCGCACCCAACTGGGCTGGACACCCCGTCACAGCCTGGATCAATTGGTGGCTGAAATGGTTCAATCCGACCTTCACAGAGCCCGCCGCGCAGGATGAGTTCGTTTGCAAACCACCAAGACGCCACTGTTCTGGTGGCCGGGGCCGGCGGGATGGTAGGCTCGGCCCTGCGTCGCCTCTTGGAGGCCCGCGGTTATACCCGCTTGCTCTGCCCGCGCAGCAGCGAATTGGATGCGCGCAACCAGGCGGCCGTGCAGGCTTACTTTGAGCGGCATCGCCCCGATTATGTCATGATAGCCGCGGCCAAGGTGGGGGGTATCCATGCCAACAACACCTACCGCGCCGAGTTTCTCTACGATAACCTCATGATCGAGGCCAACTTGATCGAGGCCGCGTACCGCAACGGGGTGACCAAGCTTTTGTTTTTGGGTTCTTCCTGCATTTACCCCAAAATGGCCCCTCAACCGATTGTCGAAGAGGCTTTGCTGACCGGTCCCTTGGAGCCCACGAACGAGGCCTATGCCTTGGCCAAAATCGCGGGCATCAAACTCTGCGATGCCTACCGTCATCAATACGGCTGCGATTACATCAGCCTCATGCCCACC
>Ga0315902_10001327_pt1 | contig 39785 bp, 35 predicted proteins | sample LakEriMetagenome_9_FD_203523 | JGI IMG/M metagenome (GOLD analysis project Ga0315902, IMG submission 203523) | Freshwater fungal communities from buoy surface, Lake Erie, Ohio, United States - Buoy 12 MA117 | ecosystem: Environmental > Aquatic > Freshwater > Lake > Lake biofilm | place: USA...
TAGACGAACAGACCGCCCTTCTTGTCGGTCGCGACGATCAGGCTTTGGGCTGGATTTGCCGTATTGGCCCAGATCGCAGGATCGTCCGCCGCATCTCCAAAGCTCGGAACGGCGACTGTCTCGACCGTGGCGGTGACGGTCGGCACTGCCGGTTTTGTTGTCGTTCGCGGGTCGCTAGGTGCGCCGACGGAAATCTTGAGGTTCGCCGCGATGTCTGCAAACGAAAGCGCCTTGAAGTTTGAACCGTCCTCGTCGGTGACGAGCAGCAGCCCGTTGGGGAAGTCATTTACGGCGTGGCTCATCCCGTAGAGCGGCCCGGGTTCGCCGATCGCCTCGCCACCCGCTGTCGCGGTGACCGTTACGGAACCGATGTAGCCGTCGTTCTTGTCGCGATCATAGACGTTCAGTCGCCCGGCGGATGCATCCGATGCGATGAGCCAGCGTGCGCCCTCTCCGCCATCATGCAGCGCGATTCCGCCGACCTCTTCCTTGATCTGGCCAAAGCGCCGGCTATCCACGAGATCCGGTGCGGCGAAGGCTTCCGGATTGGCGTTCAGGCGCCAGATTCCAACGGTCTCCTCGGACACATAGAGTGTCGCGGAGGCGTCATCGACCACGCATTGCTTGATCGTCGAGATCACGCTCAGGCGCCGCACCCGGCGCGTATCCAGCCGACCGGACGCATCCGTATAGATGAGCTGCTGATCTATTTCACCGCCGTCCCCGACCACGAATGCGTAGAGAGCGCCATCCAGATTGCTATGGAACAGGCAGACATTCTCCGCAGCAAATCCAAGCGGCACGGAACGCGCGCCGACCTCGGTCAGCTTCCCCCCTTTTAGCTCGAACAGTCGCAGCGCGTTCTGAGTGATATCGACCGCCGCGACGATCGTAGCGGGAGCCCCGTCCCTGTCGTAGCCATAAGCCACGTCAACACCCGCGACCTCCCCTGCGGACGCAGAACTCAGGCGTGCGCCGGCCGCGTCGTAAACTTCGAGGCCTCCGAGCGCGGTAGCGCCGATAATCCTCACCGCATCGCCTTCCAGCGCGATCGCCCCCGACGATACCACGCCCGTGGCGCTTGCGATGGTCTGACCTTTCGCGATGACCGGGATCGGGGTCTTTGCCGGCCCCTGTTCGGTGGTCAGATTGCAGGCTGCAAGCACAAGAAGTCCGACAAAAGCTGTCGAGCGCAGCGCTGCCCCTCCCCTGGAATTCCGGTTCATTTGCAGCTCCATAGCCTCGCGGAATCTTAATTCGGCTTTCACAGTGGGCCCGCTGTCAGGCAGCTTCGCAACAACTTGATGACAAAGACGAACGAGGACGATCGGCTTTGCCACCGCACGGCCGGTGCATACCGGGCGAGCTTCAATTTCCCGCCCCCCGGCAGTTGCCGCTTGCGCCACATTCGCTTCGACGGGCCGGATCAGAGATCACTGCCGTGCCCGCCGCCGGTCGTGAACGCTGCGGCAAAACTGGCTACCAGTCGGGTATTCCGGTTCTTGTGCTGGTTTGGCTGGCGTGCTGGTCTGGCAGACTCGACAGCCAGCTTCAGGGCGTGGTCAAGCTTGGCGCACAGAGTGGCCAAGGCACGCGGATCGCGATCCGCTTTCCGCTGCATGCGGTGTCGGCTCGATCGAGCATTGCGGAGGCGGGATGCGTGCGCCCCGTACGCGGCAGCTAGGGTTGGCTCACAGGCCTTCGATCAGCCGTCGATCCGCTCGATGATGATGGCGGGCGCCATGCCGCCGGCGGCGCACATGGTGACGAGGCCGTAGCGGCCGCCTGTGCGCTCGAGTTCGTCCAGCACGGTGCCGATGAGCATCGCGCCGGTTGCGCCGATGGGGTGGCCGAGCGCGATGGCGCCGCCATTCACATTGACCTTGGCGCGGTCGATACCGAGGTCGCGGATGAATTTTTCCGGCACAATGGCGAACGCCTCGTTGATCTCCCAGAGGTCGATGTCGTCCCTGGTGAGACCGGCCTTCGCGAGAACCTTTTGCGCCGCGGGCACGGGCGCATTCAGCATCAGGGTGGGATCATCGCCCACATTCGCCATCGCGACGACGCGGCCGCGCGCCTTCAAGCCATGCTTCTCGGCATAGTCGCGCGAAGCAAGCAGAACGGCCGCGGCGCCATCGACCACGCCGGAAGAGTTTCCAGCATGGTGAACGTGCTCGATCTTGAGGTCAGGATAGCGCCGGTTGATCTGATTGCGGAAAGTCGCGCCAGCCTCGTTGTAGGGCATGTCGGCCAGGACAGTGAAAGCGGGCTTCAGCTTGGCGAGGCCGTCGGCAGTGGTTTCCGGACGAGGATACTCGTCACGGGCCAGAACGACCCTGCCCTCCGCGTCCTTCACGGGCACGATGGACCTGTCGAAGCGGCCTTCGGCGATGGCCTGAGCGGCACGCCTCTGGCTCTCGAGCGCAAACGCGTCGAGTTCGGCGCGCGTCACGCCTTCCATGCTCGCGATGGCGTCGCCGCACACGCCCTGATGCGATTGAGGATGTTGCACGTCTAGGCTTGCATTGTGAGCGCCCATCAGGCCGGGCGGGAAGCCGGCGGCGGCTTCGTCGGCCGCCATCGTCGCAGTGAGGCTCATCATTTCAGTGCCGCCGGCGATGATGAGATCTTCCATGCCGCTCATGATCTGGGCCGCTGCGAGATTCACGGCGGTGATGCCGCCGCCGCAAAATCTGTCTAGCGTCATTCCGCTGGCCTTCACGTTGAAGCCTGCATCGAGCGCCGCCATGCGTCCGAGATCGCCGCCCTGCTTGCCCTTCTGCGAGGAGGTCGACCAGATGACGTCATCGACCTCTGCAGTATTCAGGTTGTTGCGCTCCGCGATTGCGGCAAGCACGGTTGCCGCGAGTCGCTGTGGGTGCAGCGGCGCCAGCGCGCCTTTGCCGGCCTTGCCCAGGCCGCGCGGGGTGCGAACGGCATCGATGATAAGCGCTTCGGACATGGGAACTCCTGCTGCTGGTTCATGGGCGCAATCGAGATTGGGCACGCCGAAGCGCGTTTGCCAACCGGCAGGTGAGCAGATGAAAATGACATGCTGTCGCTTATCGTGACGGAAACTGGCGCAAGGCGCGTGAATTTCCTACCGTTAAGGCAGGCGGCGCGGATTGGCGTGCACGCGACTCTGGAGACTGGTGCTCGATGACGGTGAATAGCGCACGTGCAATCCCGGTCATTGCCGCGGTCGGCGAGTTTATCGACAGGCCGAAACGTCTCGACGAGGCGCGCGAGCCGGTCGATCTTATGCTCGAGGCGCTGAAGGCGTGTGAAGCGGACGCTGGCGTGCGCCTGCTCGACCGTGTCGGCTTGCTGAGCCTGATCGGTCTGGTGAGCTGGCCCTACAAAGACCCTGTGACGTTGCTGGCGCAGAAGCTGGGCATCGCTCCGGCGGAGGCGGTGAATGCCAGCATGGGCGGCGAGACGCCTGTGCGGCTTGTGCACGAGGCCGCAAAACGGATCGCCATGGGTGAAGACCTGGTCGCGGCGATTGTCGGCGGCGAAGCGAGCCATGCGCGCGGGCAGGCCGAGAAGTCGGGTGTAGCGCCGCCATGGACGCCGGCAGCATCGAAAGAGGAAACAGTTCGCTTTCCCTCCAGCCGCTTTGCGATGAGCCCGATCGCCAAACAGCTTGGCGTGATGAACCCTGCGCAGGTCTATCCCTTCTACGAGGTCGCGGCGCAGGCGGCGTGGGGGCAGACACCGGCGCAGGGGATGTGGGAATCCGCAGAACTCTGGGCGCGCTATGCCGCGGTGGCCGCAGACAATCCATATGCGTGGATACGCTCTGCCCCAGATGCAGAGGCGATCGGGACGGTGAACGCAGACAACCGGCTGATCAACTGGCCCTACCCCAAGCTGATGGTGGCGAACCCGGCCGTGAATCAGTCGGCGGCGATCGTCGTCATGAGCCTTGCACGCGCGAGAGAGGTGGGGATTGCGGAAGAGAAGCTGATCCACATCTGGGGCGGCGCCAACGCCGTGGAGCCCGAAGACTATCTCCATCGTGACCGCTACGACCACTCAACAGCGCAGACGGCGGTGCTGGAGAGGTCTGTTGCGATTGCCGGGGGGGACGCGGGGCGCTTCCGCCATCTAGAACTTTACAGCTGCTTTCCGGTGGTTCCGAAGATGGCGCTGAGGACGCTGGGTCTTGATCCCGGGCTGCATCCTCCGACTGTCGCGGGCGGACTGACTTTCTTCGGCGGTCCGCTGAACAATTACATGAGCCATGCGATTGCCGCGATGGTGCGTGCGCTGCGTGCACATACGGGCGAACTCGGGCTGCTTTACGGACAGGGAGGATATGTGAACAAGCACCATGCGCTGGTGCTGAGCACGGCGCTCGCTCCCACGCCGATGGCGACGGACTATTCCGTGCAGGCCGTTGCGGATGCGGCGCGAGGGCCGACGCCGCCATTGCGCGAGGGGTATGCCGGTCCAGCGGTGATCGAAACGTACACGGTGCGCTATGCCCGCGATGGAGCGCCGATCGACGCGATCATCATCGCCCGCGCGCCGGATGGCGGCCGCGTGATGGCGAGCGCGCCAGCTAGCGATGCGGAGACGATCGCCCTGCTGACGTCGACGCAAAGGACTGCGGTTGGCGTTCACGGCCAAGTGCAAGCCGGGGCGGCGGGCGCGCCTGTCTGGACGCCTGCCAGGTTCACGGCCTGACGCCACCTCCATGATCCGGCGTTTCTGCCCGGCAAGCTTGGCTTGAGGTGGGCAGAATGCGCCTAGCATCGCTTAACCGCGTATCTCTATCTATCTGTTTTTACGAGACTTTCATTGGTTAACGACGCGGCGCGGTTCTTGCTCCTCCCCTCACGTGCGCGCGCGCAAGCGTGGCGCAGGTCTCAGACCGTCTTGGCGGTCGATGGGAAAGGCTGCCGGGTCGCGTGGTATCGTTCATCGCCTCTTACAGTTCCGCGCAGATCGCGGCGATGTCGCAGGCGACAATCGAGAGCCTGACGCGGACGGACATCGCAGCGCTTTCATCGACGCAGACGCAGGCGATCACCACAACGCAGATCACGCAGTTCAGCGGCGCCCAGCTGGCCAGCCTGTCCACCCGCCAAGTGACCGCGCTGTCGCGCGCCCAGCTGGCGGCGCTGTCGCCCAGCCACATGAGTTTCAGCGCGGCGCAGCTGTTTGCGTTGTCGTCAGCACAGTTCACTGCGTTCGACGCCGAAGACATCGCCGTCTTGTCGGTTGCACAGATTCGCGGGCTTGAGGCCGGCGATTTTGCCGCGCTGTCGACCACGCAGCTGGCGGCGCTCACGACGACTCAGATTGGCGGCATGTCGGTCAACCAGGTGCGCGGATTCTCGCCGGACGCGTTGGGCAACCTGACTGCGCAACAACTCGGTGCGCTGACGCCGACACAGATCGCGGGCCTCACCGCCATCCAGGTCAAGGGCTTCTCATCGACACAGCTGCAAAGCCTGACCACCCAACAGGAGGGCGCGTTGTCAGTTGCCCAGCTTGCTTCACTCAGCGCGGCGCAGGTGCGAGGCTTCTCTACGACGCAGATCAGCGCGCTGACGACCGCGCAGGTGACCGGCCTCAGCGCAGCAGCGATCGGCGGCCTGGCCACGACGCAATGGGACGCGCTGTCGATCACACAGTTCACGGCGCTCACGACGTCGCAGGTCAGGGGCTTCAGTGAGACGCAGTTAGCCAGCCTAAATGCGGACCAGCTCGGCGCTCTGCTCCCGGCGGAGCTGGCTTCCCTGAGCAGCACGCAGTTCGCGACGCTGGACGCGACGCAGATTGCCCAGCTGACGCCGGCGCAGTTCAAGCTGCTGGGGGCCAGCCACATGGCCGCGCTGTCCACCGAGGAAGCTGCGGCACTGACGACGACGCAGGTGGCGGCGTTGAGCGGTGCGCAATTGTCGGGTCTGACCTCATCGCAACTGGAAGTGCTGGGAGGCGAGCAAATTGGGGCGATCGCAACCAGCCAGATCAGCGGGCTTACCGCCACGCAGGTGCGTCAGCTTTCGGAGACACAGATCGCTGCCTTCACGGTCGCCCAGGTGCGAGCGCTGACGAGCGAGGAACTGGGCGCGCTGACGACGACACAGACGATCGGGCTGTCGACGACACAGCTGATCGCGCTGTCGACGACGCAGGTAAAGCTCCTTCCGGCCGCCCTGATCGGGAGCCTGGATGAAACGCAGCTCCAGTCGTTGAGCACCAATCAGGTTGCCGCCTTCACCAGCGCGCAGGTCCAGCGGCTTGCTGCCACCCAGATCGAGGCCATGTCACTCACCCAGTGGGGGGCGATGACGGCGGCTGCGCTGGGGGCGTTGACCGCCACACAGCTTGCCGAGCTCAGCACGGACCGGATGGCGGCGCTGACAACGGCGCAAATCCGCGGCATTTCCGTAGGCGGGCTGACCGGAGAGCAATTCGCCGCTCTCTCGTCGACGCACCTGGGGGCGCTGACGGGTACGCAGATAAGGGCCATTCCGGTTGAGGAGATCGAGGGCCTTTCCACGACGCAGGTCGCTCTGCTCCGGACGACGCAGATCGGCTCGCTCACGGTCACGCAGCTTGGCGCCTTCAGCGAGGCGCAGATCGCAGCATTCACGACGTCGCAGCTTGCGATGCTTGTCACGACGCAGGTGCCTGCCCTGACGCCCGAGCAGATGGCGGTGTTTTCTGCTGATCAGCTTTCCGGGCTGACGTCGACGCAGGTCAGCGCGCTCTCATCGACACAGCTGGCGGCGGTTGCGCCCGTGCGATTGGGCGGCCTTTCAACGACGCAGGTGAAGTCGCTGGCCCCGGCGAGCCTGTCCGCACTCGGCAATGACCAGCTTGCAGCCATCACGACAACACAACTGGCCGTGCTGTCTGGTGCACAATTGCGCGCACTGTCTTCCGATCAGATCACGGCTCTTGCAGACACGCAGATTGCGGCGCTAGGCGCCACGCAGATCAGCGGCCTCAACGCCGCTTCCGTTTCGGGCCTCGAAGCGAACGACATCAGCAATCTGTCCAGCACGCAGCTAGCAGCGTTGTCTGCGGGCCAACTTGGCGGCCTTGGTGAAACCCAGCTTGCGGCGCTGTCGACGTCCCAGATTGCCGCACTCACGACAGCACAGGTGCGCGGCTTCACGTCAAGCGGGATCGGCCTCCTCGCGGATACCCAAATCGGCGCCTTAACGACAAGCCAGTTGATGGCGCTGACATCGACGCAGCTCGGCGGGCTCACCGCCGATCAGGTTTCCGGGCTCAGTACAACACAACTGCCTGTCCTGACCTCGACCGCGATTGGCGGCTTCACATCCGCGCAGGTTGCAGCCCTTGGGGCGGAGGCGCTGGCAAGCCTGACAACGACGCAACTGAAAGGGATGAGTCCGACAGCCATCAGCGGCTTGTCCGGTGAGCAGTCCTCGGGGCTGTCGACGTCGCAGTTGGCGGCGCTGTCCGCGGTGCAAGTACGCGCGCTGGAATCACGGGCGATCGGCGGGCTGTCCAGCGATCAGCTGGCGGCGCTGGCCTTTACGCAGATCGGCGCGATCTCGACGACGGCGCTCGATGGCCTCGACGCGGAGGACATCGCCGGGCTTACCCGTACGCAGGTGCTCGGGCTGATGCCGGCGCAGCTTGGAGTCTTGAACCAAGTGCAGGCGGCGGCGCTCACCACCACGCAACTTGCAGCCCTCACCGCGACGCAGGTGCGGTCGCTGGGCGCCGAGGCGGTTGGTGCGTTTGGCGCGACGCAACTGCAGGCCTTCACGACTACCCAGCTGGCTGCCATCGCAGCGACGCAGGCGCAAGCCCTTTCCGGCGAACAGCTTGCAGCGCTGAGCACATCGCAGTTTGCTGCGATCACTTCCACGGCGATCTCCGGATTAGACGCCGCGCAGGTCGCCGAACTCAACGAGACGCAGATTGCCGCCCTGAGCACGACGCAGGTAAAGGGCCTCACGGCCACGACCATTGGCGCCCTCTCCGAAGCCCAGATCGGCGCGATGACCACATCGCAAATGGCCGCGCTGACTCTGTCGCAGCTTCGAGGGTTCACGGCTGACCAGGTGAATGCGCTGACGGCCACCCAGTTCAACCGGCTCTCGGCCGCGCAGGTTGGGATGTTCGGCGCCTCGGCTGTTCAGGGCCTGGAACTCGAAGATATCCAGAGCCTGGCGACCACGCGCCTGCATGGCCTGACTGCGACGCAGGTCAGCGCTATCGAGGAAACGCAGCTCGCAGCATTCAGCACTGCGCAGATTGCGGCGCTCAGCACGACACAGATTCAGGGCCTCCTTGCCACGCATGCCAGCGCGCTTGCAGCGACGCAGCTGGCCGCGCTCAAGTCGACGCAGATTGCCTCGCTGTCTACCGGCGCGGTTGGCGGCCTTGCGACAACCAGCATTTCACTGTTGAGCCCGTCGCAACTTGGCGCCTTTACAGCAACACAGTTTGCCGCGCTGTCGGAGACGCAGGCCGGCGCTCTTTCCGCCACGCAGATAGCTTCATTGACTGGCGCGCAGCTAACGCGGTTCTCCAGCACTGCAATCTCAGCGCTGGGCGCGACCGCGGTATCCGCCTTCACGACGACGCAGGTAAGAGGGCTGACGGCCACGCAGGTATCCGGTTTCTCGACGGCGCAGATCCAGGCGCTGTCGACGACCCAGATACAGGCCCTCCCCGCTTCTGCGATGTCTGGTTTCGACGCGACGCAGGTCGCGGCGATCAGCATCTCGCAGCTTGCCGCCATGTCGAACCTTGATATTGCAGCACTGTCGATCGGTGGCGTCGGGGGCCTGTCTTCCGCACAGCTTGCCAGCCTCGCACCAACGCAAATGGCGGCGCTGAACGGCGCGCAGGCCGGCGCACTTTCCACAACTGCGCTAACCGGGCTGACGCTGACCCAGGCCTTGTCGCTGACCACGACCCAGCTAGCGGGCTTCAACACTACGCAGGTCGCGCATCTTGACGCCAACCATGTAAGCCTGCTGAACACGACACAACTGCGCGCCATCTCGGCAGACGGCGCCAGCGGCTTCACGGCGACGAATATCGACTACCTGAATGCGACGCAAATTCAGTCGCTGACGACGGCGCAGATCTCCGCCTTGTCGACCACCACGGTTCAGAGCCTGGACACGACAGAGATCGGCGCTCTTACCTCATCGCAGTTCGCCAGCCTTGCTTCCACTCAGATCTCTGCGCTGACATCGACCCAGGTCGCTGCTCTATCGAGCCAGCAGTTCAACGCGCTCGGCACAACACAGCTGGGCGGACTCGCGGAAACGCAACTCCCCAGCCTCACGACGACACAAATCTCCGGACTTTCCACTACAAGACTTGCCGCATTGTCCACCTCCGCGATGCGCGGGCTGACCGCGAGCCAAGCCGCCACACTGTCGTCGACGCAGGTCGCAGCACTTGGGACATCAAGGCTGGCTGCCTTGTCCCCCACCGCGGTTGCCGCGGTTGCACCTGATGTGATTTCGACGTTGACGGTGACGCAACTTGCTGCGAGCGATTTTGCAGAGACATGGGCGTCGGCGTTGACGGCGACCCAACTCGACAGGCTAAGCGCAACACAGATCGGTGCGATGTCCTCCACGCTTGTCAGCGGCCTTTCAGCTGACCAAATCGGCGTTCTGAATTCGTCGCAGTTTGCGGCGCTGGGCGCCTCGCAGATCGGCGCGCTGTCGTCATCTGCGATCGTCGGCCTCACAACCACGCAGATCGACCAGCTGACGCTTACGCAGCTCGCCGGCCTCAAGGCGACACAGATCGGCGCATTGGAGACAACCGACATCGGCCAGCTTGGAACCGACGACATATCCTCCCTGAGCGTGACCCAGCTGGCGGGCTTTGTCCGTGTGCAGCTTCGTTCGTTGACGGACACGCAGGTTTCCGCCTTCACCACTTCGCAGGTTGCGGCCTTCACCGGGGACCAGGTGGGTAGCCTGTCCTCCACACGTCTCGGAGCGTTCTCGTCCTCGCAGTTCGCAGCGCTAAACGCCTCGCATGTCGCCGCTCTGACCTCTTCCCAGCTGAGCAACCTACCCACATGGATCGGGTCGTTCACGCCTGCACAGTTGAGCGGCCTCACCTCGACGCAGATCGGGGGCATCACGACCACGGCCATCGGCGCGCTGACTGTCGACCAGATTGACGCGCTCACGCCGCTGCAGATCAGTGGGTTCACGCCGGACCAGATCAACAGCCTGACCGTTGACCAGCAGGCCGCAATCATCCGCGCGATCAGCTAGCCGAACCGGCGCAAAGTGGGCTTATGTGGCCTAAGCTGGGACAGTGGGAGCCGAAGACCCAGCACCCGTGAATACGGCTACCTTTTTGGTTAACAGGCGCCGGGTTGTTGGCCCCGTCCTTGCGGTGCAGGATGTGAACGCCACGAGCATCGTTCGGGCGTGGTACGTTTGGAGCTTTCGAAATGCGCGCCGTTTTCGCCTTCCTCGCCGCCTCTGCCATGCTGGCCGCCCCTGCTGTTGCGGACCCGGTCGTGAAGGCCTCGATGCCAGCGATCCGCGCCAGCCTCGCGGATGGCGAAGTGGTTGTCAGGCTTGACCAAGGTGTGCTGGGCTCGGCCCGCAGCCTTTCCCCCCGCACCATTGTGATGCTCGGACATGACGCTTCGGGCAAGGTGATCGCCGAGACGACCACCAAGGTTTCGCGCCGGATCACCTATGCCAGAACGCGACTGACGCCCGCTCTCGCAGGCGCCAGCGCGATTATCGTTACGGTTCGATAGAACCTCTCAACCAAATTCCCAGGCGAGGCGAGCGCCAATCACGGTGGCCGATGCGCCGGATTCGCGCACGTCCTGAACACCAACTTCCAGCACGAGGGTTTCGGCCAGCACGCGGCCAACCGAGAGTTCGAGCTTGCGGACGTCGAGATCGCCCGCGGTCGCATTCTCGTTCCAGCCTGAGGCAATCGCATTGACGAACCAGTCGCCGAGACCGAGCGTGCCGCCGGCCGTGTAGAAGTCGCGGTTCGCGCCGTCGACGCCATCGGCATTGCGCGACGCGGCCACCTCGGCCATCACCGCCAGGTCGAGGCCGCTGTCCTCCGGCCAGGCATAGTTGACGCCGAGCACGGTTGTGTTTTCATCAGCTTCGCCCGGCGTGTCCGTTGCGAGGCGGCGATGGCCAAGGGTGTAGCCAAGGCCGTTCGCCAGCACGCCATCGATGCTGAGCGCGACTGACTTCAGGCCTTCCGTGTTGGCAAGGCCGCCATCGGCGAGTTCCAGTTCCTCGCGCAATCCGCCCAGCGAACCTGACAAAGCGGAGCGGTCAGCGGAGAAGAGCGCGGCGGACAGAACATGTTCGCCGTCAAGGTTCAGCATCGAGGTCAGCGAGATGTCGCCACCGACGCCGAGCGCCTCGATGATCTGGTAGGATTCGCCCGCTTCGACGCCGTAGAGGCCGGGCGCGACGTCCGCCGCGCTGCCGAAGACGGGATTGATCTTGCCGCCATAGACGGTGAAAGCCTCCCCCGCATATTGAAGCGACAGTGTTTCAATGAAGGCGTCTTCGCCCTCGAAGGCCTCATCGCCCGCCGGATCGACCACTGGCTCCAGAACAGCGTCCAGCTGAACCGTCCAGCCTTCGGCAAAGCGGACGGCGAGGCCATAGTTGATCGTCGCCGCAAGCACGTCCTCGCCGGTATCGGCGTGATCAAGCGTCAGCTCCACCGCGCCTTGCTGGCTGATATCTTCGGCGTCAGTATCCTGCGCGAGAGCAGCAGGCGCGGCGGCAATCGCCGCAAGCGTTGCGAGGAACATAAACGTCCGGTTCGGGGCTTTGAGGTGCACGACACTTCCATCAGCTTCGAGGAGCAATGAAAGAGTGCTATCAGAGCAAACCTAATTTCCCGGGCCATCCTGTTAGGGTAAATCGCCGGGCAAGCTTAACCGTTGTGAAGCCGTGGTTACCGGATTGCAAACGCGGCGGCTAAGCCGCCTTCAGCTTATCGAGGAATTCACGAGCAACCGCGTTGAGTCGGGCCGAGAGATCTTCAACCGAGCGCGCGCTGTCCTGGACGGAGGACGTGGCTGCGCGCGCCTGGGCGGTCACGCTGCTCATCGCGGCGACACTGTCGCGCGCCTCGTCCGAAAGACCGGCGGCGGAGTTGACGTTTTGGGCGATGCTGTTGGTAGCGGCGCTTTGTTCTTCCGCTGCGGCGGCTACGGCGACGCTGAACTGCTTCATCTGATCGATCAGGGCGACGACGTCGCGCAGCTGATCCGTCGAGCGCGCGCTGATGCCCTGAATTTCCACGATGCGCCGCGAAACGTCTTCGGTGGCGCGCGAGGTCTGGCTGGCCAACGCCTTCACCTCGGCGGCGACGACGGCGAAACCGCGGCCCATCTCGCCGGCGCGGGCCGCCTCGATGGTGGCGTTCAGCGCGAGCAGGTTGGTCTGTTCAGCGACGCTCCCAATCACCGAGACGATCTCGTCGATGTTGCGGGCCGCATCGGCCAATTCCCGGGCGGTGACGCCTGCGGCGTTGCCCTGAGTGACGGCCTGCTCTGCCGAGCGGGCAGATTCGGACATGCGCGTCGCGATTTCCTGGATCGAGGCGCTGAGCTCGGTCGTTGCAGCCGCGATGGTCTGGACATTCGAGTTGGCGCCGTCGGTGGCGTTGGTCGCTTTCGACGCGCTACGGTTGGCTTCGTCGCAGACGTGCTCGAGAGACGTGGCGTCCTTCATCAGGCGGCCCGAGGACTCGCGGAGCGTGGACAGCGTGGCGGCCAGCTGGTCTGCAAAGCCCGAAGCCAGGGCTTCGACGCGGCGGCTACGCTCGGTGCGCTCCTGTTCCTGGGTGCGTTGGGCTGCTTCCAGCGCCACGCGGTTGATCGCATTTTCCCGGAACTTGGTGAGAGCGGCGGCCATGCGGCCCACCTCGTCCTCGCGGTCGCGGTGCGGCGCTTGAACGCTGGTGTCGCCTGAGGCCAGCTTGTCCATGGCGTTGGTGAGATCGACAATGGGGCCCACCACCCGGCTGCGCGCGCCGAGCATGATGGCGATGACCGCGCCGATCGCAAGGAGCGAGGCGATCAGGATGGCAATTTGTGAAATCATGCCGATCATCGAGGCCTGCGCGACAGCAGAATCCGACACAGCTGAAATCTCGTCCGACGCCTGCTCCATGGCGCCCTCCAGGGCGCGGAAGTCGTCGAAGAATCCCGGCAGCATCGCGAGGGCGGCCGGCTCATCGATCGCTGCGGTCGCGACCAGCTTCGTCGCTGTCGCGATGTAGTCTTCCAGCGCCGGCGCCACGGCGGCGATCACAGGACCCAACTCGTTGTTCGCGGTGAGTTCGACGTTGGCGGCGAGAAGATCGCGGAAGTTCGTGACGTGATCGTTGAGATCCGTCTTCACGTCGGACATGGAGAGGCCGTACGCGGGGTTGCTGGCGGCGAGTGAGGCGAGTACGTCACTGCGCAGCGCATCGTGCATCATGTCGCCTTCAAGGTGGTTGCGCAGCACCTTGCTGATGTGGTTCGTTTCGGTGAGTTCGTAGCTCAGCAACCATGCAGATCCGCCGCCTACCAGACCTGCCAGGATCGTGCTTCCGAGAACGACTCCGCCAGCCTTGGCAGTGAGAGAATTGATAGAGCGCTGACGCAAAACGGCCCCCTGATCTTGAGGCGCAAACGCCTGTGATAAGTCAACTCTATCCCGGAAAAGGGTTAATGCTTGCTGTATGCAAGTTAAGGTACTTGGCGTTTTGCCTGTCGTGATATCCAGTCGGCATGATCGACGCCTCAACCGATAGCCGCTCGAGCCAGGCCCTCTACTTTGCCGGGATCGCGCTCAGTGTTCCGACGCTGATCAGCCTGATCCACCGGCAATGGGCCCTGCCCGTCGCACCCGATATCTCTCACTTCATCGCGGGATATCGCTTGCTGGCCGACGGGGTTGCGGCCGTGATCCACGCGCCGCTTCGCAGCTTCGCCGTACCGCCCCCACCGCTAATCGATCTCCACATCCTGTCATTCGCGGGGATGGGGATGATGACCCGGGCGCTGGAAGCTCCTGGCGAAAAGAAGGATGCGTGGCATGGCGCGGTGTGGGGCGTGACATCCTCCGTGTTCGGATATCTTCTCGTCGGCTTGCTCGTGATCGGCGCCTGCCTCGCGGCGTTCATCACGAACCCGGTGAAAGCATTCCGGAGCGATCGCTGGATCGAGACGACGCCGATGCTGGAAGGTCCACAGGGACGCCTGCGCCGGGAGCGCGCCTATCGCCTCGAACGCGATCTCGCCCGCATCACCGCCATCACGCTGGCGCTGGTCGGATCATATTTCGCATTGAATGCGCTGCTGATCGGGCGTTGATTCAGGGTGAAGCTACGGCTTCGCTGCCAGCATGCCATCCCGCGCCGCCAGAATGCGCTTGCCACGCCACAGCTGCGCCCCATTTCGAAAGTGACTCACGATCCTGACGCCGCTCATGTTCGGCGAACGACAACGACCCAGGAAAGGTCAACCAAGATGACACGCCTTGCCCCCGCCCTGCTGGCGATTTCTGCGCTGGCCGGATGCGCAACTGCTCCGATCGCGATGGCCCAGCCGCCTATGCACATGCCCTCAGGGATGCCCGCCATGAGTTCGATACAGCCTGAGACCACGATAACCCTGATGGGCCGCGGCTCGATCGAGCAGCCGCCTGATGTCGCGATGATCAATGTCGGTGTGCAGGTCGAAGCCAAGACAGCCGCCGAAGCGATGGCGCAACAGGCGACGAACATGAATGGCGTGTTCGCGGCTGTGAAAGCCGCCGGCATCGCCGATCGCGACATGCTGACCGGGGACATGTCGCTAAACCCCGCCTATGAGTATCCGAACAATGCGCGCCCGCACCTCACCGGCTATCAGGCGTCCAACTCGATCACCATCAAAGTCCGCAAGCTCGACACGCTGGGCAAGACGCTCGACGCCGTGGTGAAGGGCGGTGGCAATACGATCAATGGCATCTCGTTCTCGGTCGACCAGCCGGACAAGTTCCAGAACGAAGCACGCGTCGAAGCAATCAAGGATGCCGCGGCGAAGGCGGAGCTCTATGCAAAGGCCGTCGGCTACAAGGTGAAGCGCATCGTCACGATCAGCGAGCAGGAGTTCTACCCGCAGCCGCCGATGCCCGTGATGATGCGCATGCAGGACATGGCAGCTGCGTCCACCCCGATCGCAGCTGGCGAGGTGTCGCTGGCGCAGACAGTCAACGTCGTTTTCGAACTGACGAAGTAGGATCCATATCCGGCCCGGAGCGCCTCCCGCCGTGCACGGGCGGCGTTTCTGCTTCCTGGGGAGGAAGCCTCGAAGATTTCTCTCAGGCGATGCCGGTCACGACCTCGTTGCGATCATTCAGGCGCACGACGCTTGGCGCCCATTGCTTCGCTTCGGTCTCGTCCATCTGGGCGAACGCGGCGATGATAACGCGGTCGCCGGTCTGGAAATAGCGGGCAGCGGCGCCGTTGATGCCGATCGTCTTCGACCCACGTGGGGCCTCGATCGCATAGGTCGAAATCCGCGCGCCATTGGTGATGTTCCAGATATCCACGCGCTCGTGCGGCAGGATGTTCGCCGCTTCCAAAAGGTCGATGTCGATGGAGCATGAACCCTCATAGTGAAGGTCGCACTGGGTGACGGCCGCGCGGTGCAGCTTTCCCTTCATCATGGTCAGCAACATGAAATCCTCCGTGCGCCCGCACCTCGCTCCCGAACACATCGGGAAATCGGGCCGGGTCGTCGCGCATTGCGTTTGCGGTTTGGGAGAATCCCGGACCGAAAGCGGTGCGCTACCTTCAACTGGCTCGCTCCGGGACTTGGCCCACGCGCCAGCTTGGTTAAAGTGCGGACGGCCCAGACAGGGTCCGGCTTAGTCCGCAATGCGCAACCGATACATACGGTCGCCGAGGAGCCCTCATTATGGCCCATGAGTTCCGCTACGTCCAGTCCGGCGATCAGTCGATCCGCGTTGCAGTGCAGGGTTCCGGCCCGCTCGTGCTGATGGTGCATGGCTGGCCGGAGAGCTGGTATTCCTGGCGTCACCAGATGGGGCCGATTGCCGAGGCGGGCTATACCGCAGCCGCGATTGACGTGCGCGGCTACGGCGGCTCGTCGAAGCCGCAATCCGTCGAAGCCTACGACATGGCGAACATCATCGCCGACAATCAGGCCGTGGCGGACGCGTTGGGCGGCGGCAAGGCGATCCTGGTTGGCCATGACTGGGGCGCGCCGATCGTCTGGAATACCGCGTGGGCCGATACCGAGCGCTTCACCGCCGTCTGCGGGATGTCGATCCCGCATATGGGACACGGCTCGGCGCCGATGATCGATGTCGCGCGCAAGATGTTCACCGAGAACGGACTGTTCTTCTACATGGTGTATTTCCAGGACGAAGGCGGCGCCGAGGCGGAGTTCGAGGCCGACGTTCGCGACACGATCCGGCGCATCTACTATGCGTGGTCAGGGGACGCGCCCGAGGGCGGTTGGCCGATCGGCAAGAAGCATGGCGAGCCGTTCCTGAAGGGCATGACCAATCCCGAGAAATTCCCGGCCTGGCTGAAAGATGCTGACATCGACTACCTCGTGAAGGAGTTCGAGGGATCAGGTTTCCGGGGGCCGCTGAACCGCTATCGCAATTTCCATCGCGACTTTGCGGTATCCTCGCGCCGCGCCGGCACGAAGATATCCCAGCCTGCCCTGTTCATGGCAGGCGACAGGGACATGGGCATCCGCATGTTTGGCCGGGATATCGAAACGCGCATGCGGGACCATTTCGACGACCTGCGCGGTTTCCACATGATCCCCGGGGCGGGCCATTGGAACCAGCAGGAAAAGCCCGCCGAGACGAACCGGCTTCTGCTGGACTGGCTGAAGGCGCTGTAGTTGCGGGCCCTGACCGGGCCGCGCCAATTTCCTAACGAGGCGTATATCGGCGGCGCTGAACTTGCGGCGCGGGCGCGGATTGGAACTTAACCCTGTTTTGGTAGGCATGAGGTCGTTCCAAGGGGGGAAGGAATAATGTCTAGCCGTGACGCGCCGCCGACTTTCCTGATTGCAGATTCCGATCCGCATTCGCCCAACCTGCTTGCCGAGGTTCTGCGCGCTGCTGGCTTTTTCATGAGCACGATCGTTCGCGATGGCGAGGAGCTGCTGGCGCTGACCGCCGAACTGCAGCCACGCATCGTCATCACGGCCTCGCGCATTCCCGGCCTGTCCGGTCTGGAATTCACGCGCATGATCCGCGCCGGCTATCGCGACGTGTCGCGGCAGACCTCGATCATCGTCATGACGGACACGCCGACCAAGGCCTTCCTCGACGCCGCCCAGCAGAGTGGCGTGGACGAGATGCTCGCCCGCCCGTTCTCGTCGCAAGCCGTGATGCTGCGCGTGAAGTCCGTGCTTGACCGCCCCCGCGAGTTCATCGACTGCGCCGTCTATGTCGGACCATGCCGCCGCCGGCGCATGATCGATTCCTACAATGGCCCGCTGCGCCGCTTCGTCGATCCCGTGGGTGATCCGTCGAACCTGGCGCCGTGGGAACAGGAACCGAACCGCGTGGCTGTTCGCGCCTGCGTCAAGAAGATCAGCGAGCTCGCCACGGGCCTTACGCCGGGCGATCGCCGCAAGCTGCGCGAAATCTTCTTCGCAGTGAAGGAAGCCGAGCTGAAGGCCGATGAGATCAAGGACCAGATGATGGGCGAAGCCGCCAAGTCGCTGGGCCGTTACATCAGCGCCATCGGGGCGACGGGCACACCGGATCCCGAAGTCCTGACGACCCACATAGATGCCATGCACACGCTCGGCGTCCTGACCGGCGAGCATCACGACGAGCGCGAGAAGCTTATCGCGGGCCTGAGGAAGGTCGTCGACAAGCGCCTGGGCCGCACGCGGGCCGCGTAACGACGCCAGCTGCGACCGTTGACCTCAGTCAGACAGTGGGCCGGCGTGTAGAGCAGGCTGCACCTGAACTGACCTGACCGGCGTCTGCCGCGGCTCGCGAACGAAGGCAACAGCTTGCGGCAAGTCCGGCGCCGCCGCATCCGAGTACGGAGGACGCCACGACAGGATCGCTCTCGCGCGGCCTGAGGACGATGGACCCGCCCCGCCAGCGAACCATCACGGGATGGCGAATGCCAAGGCGGCAGCGGATGCCGACAGATATCGCAGTCGGGAGGCCAAAAGCACGCGAAAGGCCAAGGTGATAGCGAAGGCTGGAAATGATCGACATGAGAGTCGATTTAAGTCAGCGGATATCGATGGCGAACCGGTTGATCATCTGACGCGATTAAACATCGGCAATCGCAGAGGCGCCGCACGGTTTGAGCGTCAACTGCATGATCGGCGGCCATAAGCGACTGGTTCTGCGCCATCCCCAACCTTGGCGCACAGGCGCCATTGACGCCCGCCCCCGCCCAAGGGCAGATGGCTTCGACGTCAGCACCAGCCGGGAGGCGCGTGCTGCCGGCAAGGTCGATCGACCCCCGCGGGAGAGAGCTGCAACCACTAGCAGCCGCCGAAGGCGCAACCGCCCCGGAAACGCTCAGGCAAAAGGGCCGCGGGAGTGACGACAACGCTGGAAAGCGCGGATTTGGTTCCGCCGCCGACGGAGTAAGCGCTTCAAACCATCCCTGTTTGGATGGGGAGGCGGGAATCTCTCAGGCACATCCGACAGCGGGGGCGCAATCGCGATTACGCGGTGCTGCGCAGCTGTCGGAGTGGTTATGGCGGACGTATCGACTACCTCCCTTAAAACGACCCCTCTGCATGGGCTGCACTCCCGCCTTGCCGCGCGCATGGCCGAGTTTGGCGGCTACGACATGCCGATCCAGTACGCCGACGGCATCATGGCCGAGCACAACTGGACGCGGACACACGCCGGGCTGTTCGACGTCTCGCATATGGGGCCAAGCTTCCTCTCGCTCCCCCAACTTGGCGGCGGCGACGAAGCCCACCGCAAGATCGCCTCGATCGTGGAAAGGCTGGTTCCGTCCGATATCGCCAGCCTCGCGCCCGGCAAGGTGCAACTCACCGTGCTGCTCAACGAGAATGGCGGCATCATTGACGACCTGATGATCGGCCGCCCGCCACGCGATGATCAGCAGGGCATGCTCTACATCGTCGTGAACGCCGGAACGAAAGAGAACGACTTCGCCCTGATCGCCAGGGCGGCCGGCGCGGACGCCGGACTCCACCGCGCAGACGATCGGGCGCTCATCGCCATCCAGGGGCCGGAAGCCGAAGCGGTGATCGCCGGAATCCTGCCCGACGCCGTGCCGCTCACCTTCATGACATTCCGCGAGATCAACACGACCGCCTTCGGTAACGTCATCGCCACCCGCTGCGGCTACACCGGCGAAGATGGATTCGAGATCCTCGTTCCCGCCGCTCAGGGCGAGGCTTTCGCCAATCGCCTGCTCGAAGACCCTCGCGTCAAACCCATCGGCTTGGGCGCCCGCGACTCGCTTCGGCTGGAAGGCGGCATGTGCCTCTATGGCCATGACATCGACACATCGAAGACGCCGGTCGCCGCCTCGCTGGCGTGGATGATCTCCAAGGCCAGGCGCGAACGCGGCGACTTTCCCGGCGCCAGCCGTATCCTGCGCGAACTGAAGGAAGGCGTGCCATCGAGGCGCGTCGGGATCAGGCCGCTGGGCCGCGCGCCGGCGCGCGAGGGGACGGAAATTCAGAACACCGACGGCGAAACCATCGGCGTCGTCACGTCGGGCGGCTTCGGTCCGACGGTGAACGGGCCGGTCGCGCAAGGCTATGTCGACACGACCTACGCCAAGGCCGGCACGCCGCTGAAACTGATCGTACGTGGCAAGGCGCTGGAGGCGGAAGTCGCCACGCTGCCGTTCGTGCCTGCGAAATACAAACGCTAGAGGGGAATTGAGATGACCACGTATTACACCAGTGAGCACGAGTGGATCAGTGTCGACGGCGACGTCGGCACGGTGGGCATCACGAAGTTCGCCGCCGAGAAGCTCGGTGATGTTGTGTTCGTCGAACTGCCGGATGTGGGCAAGTCGGTGAAGAAGGAAGCCGATATGGCCGTCGTCGAATCGGTGAAAGCCGCTTCGGATGTCTACGCACCTGTCACCGGCGAAGTTACTGCCGCCAACGCGACGATCGTGGACGAGCCTGCCAAGGTAAACGAGGACCCGGAAGGTGGCGGCTGGTTCGTGAAGATCAAGCTCGCCGACAAGGGCCAGCTCACCGGCCTGATGGACAAGGCCGCGTACGACGCCTTCTGCGCCAGCCAGTGAGCCGTTGATGCACGCGCCTGCGCACTTCCGTATCGACGACACGGCCGAGTTGGCCGCCTTCATCGAGGCGCGCCATTTCGCAACGCTTGTGGTTACCGACGAAGCGGGTCCGCTTGCGGCGCACATTCCGATGATCCTGAAGCGGGGCGCTGATGGTAAGCCCGCAACACTCGAAGGCCATGTCGCGCGCAACAATCCGCTCGCAATTGCGGCCGCGCGCGGCGCACAGGCCTTGGCGATCTTCACCGGTCCGGACGCTTATGTGACGCCCTCGCTCTACCTCTCCAAGCGCGAGCACGGTAAAGTGGTGCCGACATGGAACTACATGGCCGTCCACGTCACTGGCGCAGGCGCGACCTTCGATGATGCCCACGCGTTACATCAGCAGGTGAGCCAGATGACTGATGCGATGGAACAGCCGACGGCGGCTCCATGGAAAGTCACTGACGCGCCGGACGACTACATCGCTAAGATGCTGAACGCCATCGTCGGCGTACGTCTGACGATCGCGACGATCGAAGGCATCGCCAAGCTTTCTCAGAACCGGCCGGAAGGCGACCGCGCCGGGGTCCTCAACGGTTTTACCCATTCCAACGATCACGCCGCGCGGCAACTCGCGGCAGAGATGACGAAGAAGGCATTGTGATGCGCTACCTCCCCCTCACCGCAGACGACCGCGCGGCCATGCTGAAGGCCATCGGTGCGAAGTCGGCAGACGATTTCTATGGCGACGTTCCTGCCGCGGCGCGTCTCAAGGGTCCCGTCCCGAACCTGCCCAACCACCAGGGCGAGCTCGAGGTCGAGCGGCACATGACCAGGTTGTCGAGAAAGAACCGCGCAGCTAGCGACGGTCCATTCTTCGTCGGCTGCGGCGCCTACAAGCATCACATCCCCGCCAGCGTGGACCACATCATCCAGCGCTCCGAATTCCTCACCACCTACACGCCCTACCAGCCCGAGATAGCGCAGGGCACGCTGCAGGCGATGTTCGAGTTCCAGACGCAGGTGGCGGCGTTGACAGGCATGGAGGTGGCGAACGCCTCGATGTACGATGGTTCCACCGCCTGCGCCGAGGCCGCCGTGATGGCCTGCCGCGTGACGAAGCGGAACACCGTCATCATGTCCGGCGGCCTGCATCCGCACTATGCGGACACGACACGCACGCTGTGCGAAGCTGCGGGGATCAAAGTTATCCAGCTCGATCCCGCCGTAGATGGCGAACTCGAACTTGCCAAAGCGGTAACGGACGAAGCCGCCTGCGTCATCGGCCAGTCGCCCAACGTCTTCGGCACGTTGACGGACTTGTCGCCTGTCGCCGACGCCGCGCATGCCAGCGGCGCACTGCTCGTCACCGTGTTCACCGAAGTTGTCTCGCTAGGCCTCGTGAAGACACCAGGCGAGATGGGGGCCGACATCGCGGTTGGCGAAGGCCAGTCTATCGGCGTTCCGCTCGGCTTCGGCGGACCATATGTCGGTCTCTTCACATGTAAGTCGAAATTCATGCGGCAAATGCCCGGCCGCCTCTGCGGTGAAACGGTGGATGCAGACAGCAAGCGCGGATTCGTGCTGACGCTGTCCACACGCGAGCAGCATATTCGAAGAGACAAGGCGACGAGCAACATCTGCACCAACAGCGGCCTCTGCATGCTCGCATTCACCGCGCACATGACACTGCTGGGCGACAAGGGCCTGACGCAGCTTGCCACGCTGAACCATGAGGCGGCCTGCGACCTCGCGGATGCGCTCGCGGCAGTGAAGGGCGTGACGGTGCTCACACAACGCTACTTCAACGAGATCGCCTTCTCGACGCCGAAGCCGGCCGACGAGGTTCTTGCAGCACTCGAGAAGCAGGACGTCATCGGCGGTGTCCGCGTCTCACGGCTCTTCCCGGGAGCGGGGATGGACAATGTGATCATTGCGGCAGCGACGGAATGCGCGACCGCTCAAGACATCAAGGCTTATGCCGCCGCTCTGGCGAAGGTGCTGTAATGACCATGAACTCAACCGGCCGTCCCACCTCCATCAGCGCCGCCGATAGCGCAGGAACGCGAACGACAGTATCTGGCTCCAAGGGCCTGCTGCAGGCCGAGGGCCTGATCTTCGAGATCGGCTCGACCGAGAAGACCGGCGTCGATCTTGCCACGCCAAAGGGTGCGAAGAGCCGGCTTGGCGGCGTCACACGCGGAGCGCAGACAGGTCTGCCCGGCCTCACTGAGCCGGAAGCCGTGCGCCATTACGTGCGCCTCAGCCAGAAAAACTATGCCATCGATCTAGGGCTTTTCCCGCTCGGCTCGTGCACCATGAAGCATAATCCGAGGCTGAACGAAAAAGTCGCCCGCCTGCCCGGCTTCGCCGACGTTCACCCGATGCAGCCGCAATCGACCGTGCAGGGTGCGCTCGAAGTGATCGAGGAACTGGCCGACTGGCTGATGAAGCTCACCAACATGCCCGCCGTTGCAATGAGCCCGAAAGCCGGCGCGCATGGCGAGCTTGCCGGCATGCTGGCGATCCGCGCCGCGCTCATCGCGCGGGGCGAAGGCGAGACGCGCAAGCGCGTGCTGGTGCCAGTGTCCGCCCACGGCACCAACCCCGCCACCGCCGCGCAGTGCGGCTTTATCATCGACGAGATCAACGCCGCCGACGATGGCCGCGTGGACCTGGAAGACCTGAAATCCAAGCTGGTCGACTCGTCTGACGTCGCCGGCATCATGCTGACCAACCCGAACACGTGCGGACTGTTCGAACGCGATATCAGGACGATCGCCGACCTGATCCACGCGGCTGGCGGCTACTTCTACTGCGACGGCGCCAACTTCAACGCCATTGTTGGTCGCGTCCGGCCCGGCGACCTCGGCGTCGACGCCATGCACATCAACCTGCACAAGACCTTCTCCACGCCGCATGGCGGAGGAGGCCCAGGCTCCGGCCCGACGGTTCTCTCGGAAGCCCTCGCGCCATACGCACCGGTGCCCTTCATCGTGAAGACTGCCGAAGGCCTGCGCTTCGTTGAACACCACTCCGAGGCGCCGGAGTCGTTCGGCCGCATGTGCGCCTTCCATGGCCAGATGGGCATGTTCACCCGCGCCCTCGCCTACATTCTCAGCCACGGCGCCGACGGCCTGCGCCAGGTGGCGGAAGACGCCGTGCTCAACGCCAACTACATCCTCGCGCGCCTGAAGCCGCTGATGTCGCCGGCGTTCGAAGGGTATTGCATGCACGAGGCGCTGTTCTCGGACGGCTTCCTGAAGGATACGGGCGTCGAGACGATCGACATCGCCAAGGGCCTGATCGACGAGGGCTATCACCCGATGACGATGTATTTCCCGCTCGTCGTCCACGGCGCCATGCTGATCGAGCCGACCGAGACGGAATCAAAAGCCGAACTCGATCGCTTCTGTGACGCGCTCGCCTCGATCGCCCGCCGCGCGGTGCAGAAGGACCCGTCGCTGAAGACGGCGCCGCATCTCGCTCCCGCCCGCCGCCTCGACGAAACGCGCGCCGCCCGCAGCCCACGTCTCAAATGGACGCCGGAGCCGCCGACGCTGAAAGCGGCTGAATAGGTCAGGCCAGCCAGGTCAGTGTCCGCCCATGCGGATCGACATCGGCCAGCGTGGCTTCGCTGCGCTGGCCGTTCACCCACCGCGTGACGTGCAGCACATAGCGCGCCGAACCGTGCGGTCCGCCGACGACGCTCTCGGGCTCGAAGCTTACGCGGGCGAGTTGCCTTGTTGCTGTCGTGCGGGCGCCTGCCCCCTCGAGCGCCGCGCCGATGGCCTCGCGTACGTCCGCTGGAGGGTATTGCAGGAAAACGGAGTGATAGACGATCGTCGTCCCGTTCGGCAGTTCGCCTGCCAGCTTCGACTGGATCCATGCAGCTGCATCTGCCTTCTCGACTTCCACGCCTTGCAGCTGGGCAAGAGCCAGCGCTGCGTCAAGACGCTCCAGCCGCGCCGTCTGGTCGGGCCAGATATAGGCGCGGAGCCGCAATTGGTCGTGACTGCTCGACGGATATAGTGGATTCTGGTCGCACGCCGCGCGAGAAGCAACAGAGATGTCACGCCAGCCAGGAACCGCTCCGGTGATCAGCGTCGGTATGAAGGGCCCTGCAATACGCTCCCTGCCCCACGGCGGATGCGCATAGGCGAAGCGGTCCCAGTTGATGTTCAGCCCTGCGCTCGCCCCGAGTTCGAGCATGTGAGAAGGCTGCGGCGCTTGCTCGGCCAGCCACAGGAAGCCGCAGGCAAGCCCGGTGGAGCGCGCCGTCTCGTTGGTTTGCGGCGGCGAGCGCATGAAGCCGCGCACCCATGCTTCGTCGCGGCGAAGGAAGGCTTCGGCAAGCGGCCAGACCGCGTCCATCGACCAGTCGACGCGCGCGTGCGGATACTCCGCGGTGAGCGCCGGATCGCGCGCCGTCAGCACGGCCGCATGCAACGCGCCGGCAAGTCGAAGCGACACGGCAGCTGTTCGCGGCGACCCCGGCCATCCGTCTGTGAGCTGCGCAACGATCCCGCCCGCGGCGATGTCGTCGGCCGCGCGCGCCAGCAAGTCGCGGGTGAAAGGCGAGCCGAATTCGCCGCAGAACCGCGATTGCAACCGGAATTCCTCAAGCACCGAGACCATGTAGGAAGTTATGCTCTTATGCGTTCAGCTATGCCAGCCTGTTGCATCGCACGCGCGTTAAATCGTAGCACCGCTTCATGCGCAGACTCTTGCAGCTTTCGCTGATGCTCGCAGGCGGCGGCGGCGCTTGGTATGGTTTGCTCCAAAACAATGGCTGGACCGCTGCCATTGGCGGCATCGCCTTCCTCATAGGCGGCATTTTCCGGATCGCGGGCCCCACGCGCGACACTTACCGGGATAGTGGGAGGGACGTGGGTCACGATATGGGTCCGCCGCAGGACAGAGACTAGCTAGGGCGTCACGACCAAGCGCCCGATCACCTTGCCGGCGCGCAAATCGTTCAGCGCAGCGTTCACCTGGTCTAGCGGCCGCGTCGCCACCGGCACGTCCGGTGCGCCCTTGCTGTTCACGAGGTCCAGCAGTTCGGCGATCTCGTTCAGGCTGCCGACATAGCTGCCCTGAATCGTCAGAGCCTTCATCGGGAAGAACGGCGTTGGTACGACGACGTCGCCGCCATAGAGGCCGACGACAATCACCTTGCCGCCCTTGATCGTTGCATCGACGCCCAGCTTCACGGTTGGCCCCGCGCCGACGAAATCGATCACGGCCCACGCGCCGCCGCCCGTCGCCGTCCGCAACTGATCGACCACGTCCTTCGCTGCGCCATCGATGACGTGCGCTGCGCCAGCTTTCAGCGCCGCCTCGCGCTTAGCCGGATCGATATCGACGACAATCGCAGACTTGCCGCCCATCTTCTTGTGCAACGCCAGCGCCATCAGGCCGACGCCGCCGGCGCCGATCATCACCACCGGCTCGTCGGCCAGCGTGTCGCTGACCTTCTTCAGCGCGCCATAGGCAGTCACGCCCGAACACGCCAACGGCGCTGCGCGCTCGGGTGACAGGCCGCCAATGCCGAACAGGTAACGCGCGTGCGGCACGATCAGGTGCGTCGCGAACCCGCCGCCTCGGTGGATGCCCACGCTGCACGGCTTCACGCAAAGATTTTCCTCGCCGCGCCGGCAGACGACACACTGACCGCATCCCATCCATGGATGCACCAGCCGCACGTCGCCGACGCTGACCCCTGTGACGTCAGGCCCGGTAGCGACAACCTCGCCGACGTTTTCGTGGCCCATCGTCAGCGGAAGTTTCACGCCGCGATCCTGCAGCTTGAGCTTTTGCCCGCCGCCGATGTCGTAATAGCCGTCCCAGATATGCAGGTCGGAATGGCAGACGCCAGCCGCGATGACGCGCAGCACGATTTCCGAGCCCACGGGCGTAGGCGTCGCGCGCTCCGTTCGCTGCAATGGCGCGCCACATTCGCAGACATCGTAGCTGTGCATGAAGGTCTCCCGGGGCAGCGTCTCACGCGCTGGCTCGGACAGACTATCCTGCAGGCGAGCGATCGCAAGCGACCACTTCAGACGTGTTCAGCGACCAGCCATGTTGGCGAGCGCGTGCTCGATCTGCTTCGGCGGCGCCTCGCGGAAATCCTTGCCAACTTCGGCCCTGATTGCGGACTTGAGTCTCGCGGAATAGTCGCCGCGAATTGCCCCCAGAAACCGCGGCGAGGCGAACAGCACGATCCCGAGAGCATCCTTGCCGCCCTTGTGCCGGCCAACCAGTTCGTCGAGGCGTGTTGCGAGGCGGGTGGCGAACCGGCGCTCGCCCTGTTCATGATAGTCGTGCCCGGCCAAGGCCGTTTTTCCGCCGGCGGGCTCGGCATAGTTGGCGTCTGCGCCACCGTCCTGCGTGAACGACTTGCTGTCGGCATCGTGGATTTCGAGCATTTCCAGCCTGACGGATCCATCATTGCTGGCATTTCGATAGACGACCGCGCCGCCGCCGTCGGCCGCGACGACCAGAGTTCCGTGTTCGACGATCATTGGAATACCTTCCGGCTGCGAGGCGGCCCCGCGCAGAGGCCGCACACATGCGCAGCCTAGAGTAACGCCGTCCGGTCAACTTGAGTTGCGTCAAGCGGGCCGCGCTCTGATCGGCGAACTTCCTTCAGAGGGTCTTGCGGGCCAGTTGGTCGACACGGCCCACCAGCGTCGGGATGCGATGCGCGCCATGCATCCGCTTCACGCCAGATACCGCCTCGCTAAGCGTGACACCGGCGCACGTCACCCAGAGCGGGCTCGTGCTGTCGCCGCGCGTGACCTGCTCCACCCACTGCTCGGCTCCAGCAAAGCGCGACTTGGCCACGCCGACAACGGCGGTACGTCCACGCAGCGCCTCGAACAGGTGCGCGCCGAGACCCTTGCGACCGTCGGTATCGAGCCAGACATAACCGTCGATCACCAGGATACGCGGCCGCTCGGGCAGCATGGCCAGGACGGACATGATCAGCGGCAATTCGCGCCGGTGGAATTCGCCGGGGGCGTACTCTTCGGCGCGGCCTGCGCGATGCGTGAACTCCGCGATCGGCGCGGGCGACGTCCAGTCGTCCGCCGTCAGGCAAGCGGCCACCGAGGCTTCCCCCGCATATGCGGCATCAAGAATGGCGATCACGGGGCGGTTTTCTGCGGCAAGGCCAGCGCCGCGGGGGCAGCAAACCGGATCATGTCCTCACACTCCAACCGATTCCGGCCCCCCGGTTCCCACGAACATGCCCGACCCGTCCAGCGCCGCAAGGCCAGTCTGCAGCTCAGGAAATCTACAGCTATCGAGTCACCACCGCGTCCGCCTCGACCTCGACCAGCCAACCTGAATTGATCAGCGCACTGGTGCCGAGGAAAGACGTTGCGGGTTCGATATCCTTGAACACCTCGCCATGCGCCTCGCCGGCTTCCTTCCAGCGGCTCATGTCGGTCAGGAACACGCGCGTGCGCACCACGTCCTTGATGTCCGCGCCAGCCTGCACCAGCGCGCCCTCGATGATTTCGAGGCAGCGCATTGTCTGCGCCTTCACGTCGCCCGGGGCCGCCACGCCGCCATCCGGTGCGATCGGCGCGCAGCCTGAAACGAATACCATGTCGCCCACACGCACGGCGCGCGAGAAGCCGAGCCCCAGCTTCGATCCGCTGGGGACTTTCACCATATCTCTGGCCATGATCAGGCCCGCTCGATCGCCATGGCGATTCCCTCGCCGCCGCCGATGCAGAGCGCAGCCATGCCGCGTTTCTTGCCCTTCTGCTCAAGCGCGTTGATCAGCGTCACCAGCACCCGCGCGCCCGAAGCGCCGATCGGGTGGCCGAGCGCGCAGGCCCCGCCATTCACATTTACCTTGTCATGGCTGATGCCGAGTTCTTTCATCGCGATCATCGGCACGACCGCGAACGCCTCGTTGATCTCCCAGAGATCGACATCAGACGCCTGCCAGCCGGCCTTTTCGAGCGCCTTCTTCATTGCGGGCACCGGGGCCGTCGTGAAATAGGCCGGCTCGTGGCTATGCGCGCCGCTCGCCACGATTGTCGCCAGCGGCTTCAGCCCGCGCTTCTTCGCTTCCGACGCGCGCATGAGAACCAGAGCGGCGGCGCCATCCGAAATGCCGGACGCGTTCGCCGCAGTCACCGTACCGTCTTTCGAGAAGGCGGGACGCAGGGTCGGAATCTTTTCCGGCATCGCCTGGCGCGGCAGTTCGTCCGTGTCGATCGTGACGTCGCCCTTCTTGCCCTTCACTACGACCGGCGTGATCTCGCGCTTGAAGCGGCCTTCCTTCGTGGCGCTCTGCGCGCGGCTCAGTGTCTCAAGCGCGTAGGCATCCTGCTGTTCGCGCGTGAACTGGTACTCCTTGGCGATCATGTCGGCATAATTGCCCATCGCGCCGCCGCCGTAGGCGTCCTCGAGGCCATCCGTCGCCATATGATCGCGCAGGCTGGCCGCGCCATACTTGTGGCCTTTGCGAAGGTCAACGAGGTGCGGCGCGTTCGTCATGCTCTCCATGCCGCCCGCCACGACAACCGTCGCCTCACCGGCCAGCAGCGCATTGCGGCCCATCACGGCCGCCTGCATGCCAGAGCCGCACATCTTGTTGACCGTCGTCGCTTCGGCGCCTTTCGGGAGGCCCGACTTGATGCCCGCCTGGCGCGCGGGCGCCTGACCCTGTCCGGCAGGCAGGCAGTTACCCATATAGACCAGTTCGACGTCTTCTCCCTTGATCCCGGCCTCGGCGACGGCGCCCTTGATGGCCAAGGCGCCCAGCTCGTTGGCCGAGAAGCCGGCCAGCTCGCCCAGCATCGCGCCCATTGGCGTGCGCGACATGCCGACGATGACCACGGGATCCGATGCGCTCATGGGGCAAATCCTTCCTGATGTTATGTGCGGCGCACAATCTTCCTCCGCCCCCGCCGCGTCAAGCTGCCGTCAGGGACGGTTTGGCGGCCCATCTGCGGAACGAGGTAGGGCCCTGTCCGTTGGGGAACTGCAGCCCTCTTTCCCGGAGAATCGGATGACTGGCGTATCAATCGAACACAATGCGTGGGTCATGGTCGGCGATGGCGAAAAGGCGCTGTTCTTCCGCAACGAAGGCGACGCCACAAACCCCGACCTCCAGATCATCGAAGTGATGGAGCAGGACAACCCGCGTACCGGCGAACAGGGCACGGACCGCCCCGGCCGGACACACTCCTCCATGGGCACACACCGCAGCGCCATGCAGGAAACGAACTGGCACAAGCTGGAGAAGCACCGCTTCGCCAAGCAGATCGCCGACGTGCTCTACACGGCGGCGCACCGTGGCGACTACGCGCAACTCGTGATCGCCGCCCCGCCCATGATCATGGGCGACCTGCGCAAGGCCATGCACAAGGAAGTCTCCGACAAGGTCGTCGCGGAAATTTCGAAAGACCTCACCAACATGCCGCCGCTGGAGATCGAGCGGAACATTATCGGAAAACCCGGGGAGGAGCTGAACTGATGTCGCGCGAGCAACACTACGCCGAAGACGTGCGCCCGATCGACTTCGAGATAGGGGGCGATGACGACATGCCAGGCATTTCGCAGGAGCTGACAACCGATGATATCGACGACGTCGCGTTCGATACAACCATAGGCGTCGCGGATCGCCGCGAGCAGTTGATGGGTCTGCTGGCCGAAATCCGCACTCGCCGTGCAAGCGACTACACGCGCGACATGTCCGGGATACTCGGGCAACTGGGGGATCGCATCGCGTTGCTGTCCAACCCACAGGAAAGCGAAAGCGTTCTGGAATCTACCGGGATGGATCCCGATAGCCGCAGCGACGACGATGACCCCGCCGACCACATCGCCGACGATGATGGCGGCGCGCGTCTTTCAGACCTGAGCCGTCGTTCTATCTGATTTGCGGAACCGTGTCGTGGACGCAGCAAATGGATAGGCCCATACTCCCGCCACAAGCGGGAGTATGCATTTTGGCGGACAGCTTCATCACGGTTGAAACCACCGACCGGATCGCCACCGTGCGGTTTGATCGCGGCGACAAGGCGAACGCTCTGTCGATTGAAGCCTTGCGCCAGCTGACCGAGGTCGCGCGCCAGTTTCACGCCTGCCCCGACATTTCCGCCGTCATCCTCACCGGCAACTCCCGCAACTTTTCGCTCGGCGCCGACCTCAAGGACCCTGCGCGCGCCGGCCAGCAGGACAAGGGATTGTCAGAGCGCCGTATTGCCCTGCGCGCCGGACCCGACATGTGCGAGGCGTGGGAGAAAATCGACGCCATCACCGTCATGGCGATCGAAGGCTGGTGCGTCGGCGGCGGCGCGGCCCTTGCGGTCGCATGCGACCTGCGCGTGATGGCCAAGTCGGCGCGCGTCTACATCCCGGAAGTCGCACGCGGCATGAACATGAGCTGGGGGTCGATCCCGCGCATCACAGCACTGGTCGGTCCCGCCCGCGCCAAGCGGCTCGCAGCCTTGTGCGAGAAAGTGGACGCTGACACCGCGCTGAACTGGGGCCTCGCCGACGCCATCGCAGACGACGGTCAGGCCCTCGCCCGCGCGATGGAATTTGCGGAAGCCGCCGCCGCCCTGCCGCCCACCGCGCTAAAGATGGTCAAGCGCGACGTGAACGTCGCCGCTCTCGCCCTGTCACAAGCGACGTCACACCGCGACCTTGAGGCCTTCGCGCTGATGCAGCACTCGGACGACTACGCGGAGGGCGTCGCATCTTTTCTCCAAGGCCGTGATCCGGAATTTACAGGCGACTGAGAGAACGTCTATTCCGTCCGGCTCTCCCCGCCCGCGTGCGCGGCGCCGCGCGCATCGTTCTCTCGTCCGCCGAGAAGGATGTTGTAGAGCCCGTAATTGCCCTCGTGGCAGGCATACTCGTACATGTCCTCGTCAAGCCGGTTCAACGCCGTCTCGCCGCGCCACACGCTGGCATAGGTCACCGGGTCATCGATCTCGAACTGGTAGAGCATCTGTCCGTGCGAGATTCGCGTGAAACGCTCCGTGATCCTGCCCGTCGGGCTCAGCACCGTCCGGTCCTTGCGCTGTTCGGCATGCATGTTGCGCGTTTCTATCACCAGCGTATCGCCGTCCCAGCGCGCGACAGGCTCACCCATCCACGCCTCGACGCCATTGACGTGATGCGCGGCATTGATGCGGGCGACGCGCACATCGTGCACCATCTCCACCACAAGCATCACATGCTCGGGCGTCTGCACGATCTGGACGTTGTTGTTGTAGAGCCCCGATCGCAGCGGCGGTCCACCCGACATCAGCACGCACCGTTCGCCCAGCCCGCGCTCTTCCGGATTGTCATACCCATTGCCGATCGCGCGCGGACTTGAATCGCGCAGCCTCTTCCCCGCCTCGGTCAGCGCCGGTATCCTGCCGTCCTCCGGCCACACCACCCAGGACGAGCGCAGTTCGCCGCCAATCGACGTCACCCGCGATCCCGGGTCGGTATAGGCCACATCGTAATTGCCAACCGGCGGCAGGGGCTTGCCCTTCTCCGGTGCGCCCTCGTTCGGATCGACATAGTTCGCTTGCGTCTTCATGCGCTGGTTGAACAGTGTCCCGCCCTCGATCTCGTCCGCCTGCGTGCGCGAGATAACCAGCGGATAGCCCTTCGGCCGCTCCATCGGCGTCGCCGTGGCGGAGCTCCATACGCCTTGCAGGTCCGGGTTTCCCCCTGCGGTTCGCGGCGGCTGATACGCCGCCTGCGCCATCGCCGGCGCTGCGCACACCGCGAGCACCAGGGCGGCCAGCATCGCTCGAGACATCAGCGACATCGAGTTCCCTCCCACGATCCCTCACTCTGCTGGTGAGCGTATCGTCACGCGGAAACCTACCGCCGCATCGGTCATCCACGCAACACTGGCCGCAGAGCAGCGATCAGGCTCCTTGGGCCTTTCGTGCGCTGACCCTCCTGACAATGAAGTAGATCGCGCACAACACGACAACCACGCCTAGCCCCACCAGCACGATCTTCAGGACGTTGTCGGGATCGGCGATCCGCGACATCAGATCGCCCGCGACGCCATCGCCGCCGGCGACTTCGGCCGCGCCCACGGCGACGACAGCGGCGCCAGCGGCCGCTGCAGTTCCTGCAACCACCCCGGAATGTCCCGATCCTGCAGGTGACGCGGCAGAGCCAGCAGCAGGCGCTACGGATGCCGCGGCAGCCGGCGGCCCACGCCCGGTTTCCCTCAGCACGACGAGCGTTGCATCTTCCATCGCCGCGGGCGCCGGGCGAGCAGCGGGATCAAGATCAACATAGGCAATTTCCACCGGCTCTCCCGCCAGCAACGCATCCCGCACCTTCGGATAAAGCGCCTCATATGCAGGGCGGCTGCCGGAAACATAGTGGAAGCCGTCCACCTTTGTCTTGCCCTGGCCAACAAGGAGGCAGCCCTGTGTGTCGTCATGGCTGTTGCCGACATGGATCAGGATGAACTCGAACCCTGGCACATCCGTGACGTTCAGCATGCCCTTGTGCCAATCGGGCCCGAACTTCGTCCGGTAGGTCTCCGTGTACTGAGCATGAAACCCGCCTTCGGTGCGCAGCTTGAGCTGGTAGACGCCGGCCGGAATGCGGGTCTCGCCCTTCACCTTCGGGCCAGCGCGATACTGGTCCTCCAGCGTCCAGCACTGGAAGCGATCATCGATGTATAGCCGACCAAGCGTTGATTCATTGTCCGATTCAATGCGATCCACGCGCAACTGCATGTCGTCCTCCCCGAGCTGGAGCACAGCAGATCAGTCGCAGGCGATATGTTCAACCGCCCCGGTGCAGATTGCGGCAATTGTCAGCGGCGCCGGTTCAACGCATCCCGCCGCAACGCCATCTGTGACCCCCGGCGCACGGCTGTGGCGGCAGCACCAGTGTGGTCGATCACCACGCCCGCCAGAGCGATGCATCCCGAAGAGGCGCGGCGCATGCCTCTTCGATCTTCGCGATCCTTGCAACGTCGCACGGCGCTCCCGCAACGGGCCGCACCTCGTATGCCGTTGTCGCCCTCAGCCGCCACGGGGCGCCAGGATGGAACGCAAACCCGCGATGGCGGATTTCCAGCGGTTCGCATGCCTCCGTCAGCGTCACGAGGTAGTAATCCCGGTATTCATCCCGATAGAGCACGTTCTGCTTGTCGATGACCCACGTCGCATAGGTCGAGCCATCGCGGAGGCGCATCGTCTCCACGTTCCGGCCGTCGACCGCCGCAAGCTGCGTCTTCGTCTCGGGCTCTGCGCGTGCAGGCCCCGCGAGCGCAGTGCATGCGAGCGCTGCTGCGATGAACCGTTTCATGACTGCGTCCTTTCCCCGGACGCCAGGTTGTCCGGACGCGAGATGCTAACCGAAAAGCGGGCCGCACGCCATTCCGCCGGCGCGATCAGTGGGCCGCGCTCACGGTGCTCGCGATGAACCCGCCGCCCAGCACGGTCCGCCCGTCCGGCGCCGCGTAGAGCACGCAGGCCTGCCCAGGCGCGACGCCTTCTTCGGCCACGTCGAATACAAATCCTGGCAGTCCATCCACCAGCACCATCCGCCCCGGCACGGGGGCCCGCGTCGAGCGCACGCGCGCCAGCGCCCGCACGCCTGCAACGCACGCGTCCTCAAGCGAACCCTCGCCCAGCCAGTTGCTCTCGCCGATCGCCAGCGCAGATGTCAGCAGCGCCTCGCGCGGCCCCACGATCACGCGCCGGTTCGGTGCATCGATCTTCGTCACGAACAGAGGTTCGCCCGTCGCGACGCCCAGGCCGCGCCGTTGCCCGATCGTGTAGCGGATCACGCCGTCATGCTGGCCCATCACGCGGCCGTCCATGTGCACGATGTCGCCCGGCGCCGACGCGCCGGGGCGCAGCTTCATCACTATGTCCGCATACTTGCCCGCCGGGACGAAGCAGATGTCCTGGCTGTCCGGCTTTGCCGCCACCTGCAGACCCAGCGCCGACGCCGCCCGCCGTACATCCGGCTTCTTCATCCCGCCAAGCGGGAAGCGCAGGAAGTCCAGCTGATCACGCGTCGTCGCGAACAGGAAATAGCTCTGGTCGCGATCGGGATCGGCGGCGCGCGACAGCTCCGACCGCCCCGCCTCATCCAGCGTGCGCCGGATGTAGTGCCCCGTCGCCATCGCATCAGCGCCAAGATCGCGCGCGGTCGCCAGAAGGTCAGAGAACTTCACGGTCTGGTTGCAGCGAACGCACGGGATCGGCGTCGAGCCTTTCAGGTATGTGTCCGCAAAGTCTTCCATGACCTGTTCACGGAAGCGGCTTTCATAATCGAGCACGTAGTGCGGAATGCCCAAGGCTTCCGCCACGCGCCGCGCATCGTGGATGTCCTGCCCGGCGCAACACGCGCCCTGCTTTTTCAGCGCCGCGCCGTGATCGTAGAGCTGCAGCGTCACGCCGACGACATCGTAGCCGGCATACTTCAGCAGCGCCGCGACGACGGACGAATCCACGCCCCCGGACATGGCGGCCACGACGCGGATTTCGCTCCGCGGGCGCGGATCGCCGGGGAACAGGTCGAGGTCCGCCCCAGTAAGGTCGACGCTGGCAAGTTTCGAGAAATCGCAAAGCCCGTCCGCGACCGGAAAGTCGCCATCGACAGAGGCAATGGGCCCGCCGCGCGGCCCGATCAGGGTAGCCATTCTTGGGTCTCCAGCGGGTTCAAGGCCCGCAGCAAACGGATGTTGCGGCGACTTCTACATGAAAGTCGGGGCGAAAGACAGGCCGTCAGTCCGCCCCTTCGCATAGGCTTTTCCCGGCGCTAGCCTCATCCAATGACCCAGCCGCCTTCCCCTCACCACTTCAAGACCACCCAGCCGCGCGAGCTTCTTGGCTGCGTCGAACACGCGGCCGAGCTCGCCTCGAAGGCAGTCGAGGATCATGGCGCGTGGCGCTGGCTTGTCATTGCCATCACGCTGGGGGTGCAGAACGCCTGCCTCTGCGCGCTCGATCATGGCGACGAGTACGGCACCAAGGCCATGACCCGCACAGACGCGCGTGAAGTTAAACGCTGGACGACCAACGGGCGGCGCGGGCCCGAGCCGTTTGCGATCCGCGAACCCCGCATTGTATCGCCGCTGGAATTGCTGCGACGCGCGGGTGACCCTTATTTCCTGCGCCCGCCTTATCAGCTGCCGCTCAACCGCCGGATTACCGAGGGCTTCGACGATCTTGTCGATCTGCGCAACACCTTCCTGCATTTCAGCGAGGATGGCTGGACGATCGACCTGCGCGAAATTCCGCCGCTGATCCTGATCGCCTGCGATGTCGTGCGACACCTCGCCGTCACCCAGCCGATCTATCTCAGGCACGCCGGCCCTCGTCACCGCGAACGTGTCGCCGCCGCGCTTGATGCGATCGAAGCCGCGATGCACGAATATCCTGACATGCCATCGCCATCGGAAGACTGACGAGCTCATGCTTGGATGCGCTTATGCCTGCGCAAGCGGAGATCGTGATCCCTACTTCGTCGTCGCCGCTTCTACCGGCGGCTTGGCGCCCGCTGCCGCGACGCGCCAGACCGCATTGCCGACATCGTCTGCCACCAGAAGCGATCCGTCCTTGCCGATCTCGACGCCAACCGGTCGTCCAAATGCGATCTGCTTCTGTTCGTCGATAAAGCCGGTCAGCACGTCGATCGGCTGGCCCATCGGCTTGCCGCTCGAGAATGGAACGAAGATCACCTTGTAGCCGGAATACGGATCGCGATTCCAAGAGCCGTGCTGGCCGATGAAGGCGCCGCTGGCGAATTGATCGCCAAGTTTCGCGCCGTCCGCAAAGGTGAGCCCGAGCGAGGCGGTGTGCGCGCCGAGCGCATAGTCCGGTGCGATGGCCTTCGCCACCATGTCCGGCCGCTCCGGCTTCACGCGCGTGTCGACGGTCTGGCCGAAATAGCTCCACGGCCAGCCGTAGAAGCCGCCGTCCTTCACCGATGTCATGTAATCAGGCACAAGGTTATGCCCGAGTTCATCGCGCTCGTTGACCGCCGTCCACAGGGCGCCGCTCGTCGGCTCCCAGTCCATGCCGTTCGGATTGCGCAGGCCGGTCGCGAACAGGCGCTTTTCTCCGCTCGCCACGTCGATCTCCCAGATCGCAGCGCGGCCTTCTTCCTTCTCGATCCCGTTCTCCGCGATGTTGGAATTGGAGCCGACAGTCGCATAGAGCTTCTTGCCGTCCTTCGAGGCGATGAGCGCCTTGGTCCAGTGATGGTTCAACGGACCCGCCGGGAGGTCGGTCAACTGCGTTGGTGCTCCGGCGCCCTGGGTCGCCCCCTCTGTGTAAGACACGCTCACGACTGCATCAGTGTTTGCGATGTAAAGCCGGCCGCCCGCGAGCGCCATTCCGAAGGGCGAGTTGAGACCTGTCAGGAAAGCGGTTTTTGTTTCAGCGACCCCATCGCCGTCGGCGTCGCGCAGCAGGGAAATTCGGTTTGCCGTCGGGGTCACGGCTCCAGCCTTTTTCATCGCCTCTGTCTGGAAATAACCAATGATGCCCTGACCCGATTCAGGACGCTCGGGCGCATTCGTCTCCGCGACGAGAACATCGCCATTTGGCAGAACATGAAGCCAGCGCGGGTGATCCAGCCCGGTCGCGAATGCTGTCACCTTCAGGCCTGCCGCGGGGGTAGGCGTCTGCCCCGGAGCCCAGCGCTTGGCTTCGGCAAGCTTCACGGCTGGGAAGAGCGACGTCTTCGGCGCCTCAAGTTGCGGATTGATCCCAATGCCTACAGACACAGGACTGTCCGCCTGCCCCGCGCAGGCCGACAGGGCAACTGCGAGCCCGCCGGCCCAAAGAATGAGAATACTGCGCAACGTCATGACGCACCTCCACGGAGCCCGATCCCGCGATTGAAATGGATGTCACGCTGCCCGGTTCCTCGGGCAATTGTTAGCACGCGACTTCTCAACGTTGCCGTCCCATCGCCGTCAGCACTACCTCAGGATCCGCCCCCATGGCGCGCACGGTTTCTTCCCACCGCGCGAGCGCATCCCAATAGTAGTCGAAGATGCACGGGCAGCAACCACGATGACAGCAGGACGCGTCATCGGGCTTGTTCGGAGGCGCTGGATAGGCGGTGGTCATCGCCACCGCCTACCGCAACTTTCAGTCCCGGTAAAATCGCGCCGGCCGCCTCAGACTGGAGACCTGCGAGGTTATGCCAGCAAGCCTATTCGCAACGGAAGTGATCGGGGCTCTTGCCATCGCCCGTACCCGAATAAACCGCGACCTTCGGATAGGCACACAGCTTGCGTGAACCGCCGGCGGCAAAGCTTGCTGTCAATTCATCCGGCGCCGTCTTCGAACTGACCCACTTGTCCAGCGCATCGAGATAGTCGACCCGGTCCGGTCCCGGCCCGCCTGCGCAATGGCCGACAGCGGGCAGCATGAACATCCGCACGTCGTTCTTCGCCGACCCATCCTTCGCGTAGACCCTATCGACATAGTTGATGCTCATGTTTGGCGACAGCGCCGAGTCCGACCAGCCATGATACATCAGCAGCTTGCCGCCTTTGCCGCGGAAGGCCGAGAGATCGGGGTTGGTCGGCGACAGCGTCATCTGCAGCAGCTTCATCTCCTTGGGTAGCTCGACCAGATTCGTCCGCGAATGATCCCAGGTCGGATCGCCCTTCACGAAGTAGCGCATGAACTCAACCGAGAAGCCGTAGGCGAGGCTCGGCTGACCTGCGCCGACGCGATCCTTGCTGCCGATCAACCAGGTGCCCCAGTCGGCCTCGGTCTGCTCGCCGCCCCATGCGAAACCGACATGGAAGGGTTTGCCGTTCACCATCGGTCCCTTGACGATCGCATCGACGGCGGCGACTTGCGCGGGTGACAGACAGTTGGCTTTCGCACCGCTCTTGCACTGGATCGTCTTCGCCTCGAACGCGCACTTGCGCGGATCGCCGAGGATGCCGTCTTTCAGACCGTCCATCGCATCGCACTTGTCCATCACGGCCTTCGCCACCGTCTCACGGGCAGCCTTGTCGATCAGCGGCGCATCCAGCTTCTTCGGATCGGGATACACTTTCTGTGTAACGGTGGAGAACGCTGCCGTGATGCCCTGGAAGTCGATCGCTGGCGCGCCTGCGATGATGCCGTCGAAATCTGTCGGATAGCGTTGCGCCATCTGCAGCGCCTGCCGTCCGCCATTCGAACAACCGGCGAAATAGTTGCGCTCCGGCGCGCGGCCATAACGGGCCTGCACCATCGACTTCGATGTCGCCGCGACGCGGTGGATCGCTGCGTGTGCATAGTTGGCGATGCGCTCGTAGTCGCCCATCGCCCATGCCCCATCGATGCCGCGCCCGGGCGAGGAATGTCCGGTATCTGTTCCCGCGGTGGCATAGCCCTTCTGCAACGCCTGCAGGCTGATCGCCTGGCTCTCGACACGGCCGGCGAAGCCGCCCTGCCCGCCCATCACGAACTTTCCGTTCCACGCCTCGGGCAGCCAGATCGAGAAATTGATCTCCTTGCCGATCACGCCATCGACCTTGCAGAGCGGAACGGGCGAGGTTGCGGGTGTCGCCGCGGTGATCTTCACGTCCGGCGCCTGGAAGCCTTTCAGCGACTCGCACGCCACTTGCGCCTCGGCGACGCCCATGCCCGCCAGCAAGGCCACCGCCACACCGCTTCTCAGTTTCTGGATCAAAGCAACCTCCCACGTTTCTGTGGGCGCACTCTGGCGCAACCGAAGCAGGACGCAAGCAGCAGCGCGGAATTCAATGACCTCCGGCGTAATTGCGCGGTCTACCGGATCGGTTGCCATGGACGCCGGAAGCCAGTCCCAGTTTGCGTCGGAGAACGCATGACTATCAACGAAGCGCGCAAGGAAGCGGACGCAACGCGAAATGCTGCACTGCCCAGCAGCGTTTTCGACCGCCGGCGACTGGTGGCTAGCGCCGCCGCCATTGCCGTCGGCGTGTCTACCGGGTGCGTTACAGGCGCAGGTTCAAGCAAGGATGCAACAATGACCAGAACACCCATCGAGATCGTAAAGGCCTTCAACGCGGCGATGGCGATCAAGGACTACGACGCCGCTCTCAAGTATGTTTCAGCGGATTGCGAGTATACGAACATTCCCATGTCCAGCGTGCGTGGGCCTGAAGGCATGCGCAGCGTGCTTGAGCCGTTCTTTGCGCCCACGCTTGAGAACCAGCTGATCGTCATTCGCGAAGCAGCTGTCGGCCCGCTCGTGTTCCTCGAACGGCTGGATCGGCATCGCCTTGCGACGGGCTGGGTCGAACTTCCCGTCACCGGCGTGTACGAAGTGCATGACGGCCTGATCACCGTCTATCGCGACTATTTCGACCTTGCCACCATCCGCAGCAAGTGGCCGACCTAGTCGAGCACGTTCAGCAGCGACAGGCCGCGCAGAACGTTGAACACGCTGGATGATGCCTCGTACGCAAACTGCGCCTGGTTCAGCCTGACGGCGACTTCGGCAAGATCGACGTTCACGATGCCGCCGATCGCTTCGTCGAGCGCATTGAGGCGCGAGGTCAG
>Ga0315902_10001328_pt1 | contig 39764 bp, 42 predicted proteins | sample LakEriMetagenome_9_FD_203523 | JGI IMG/M metagenome (GOLD analysis project Ga0315902, IMG submission 203523) | Freshwater fungal communities from buoy surface, Lake Erie, Ohio, United States - Buoy 12 MA117 | ecosystem: Environmental > Aquatic > Freshwater > Lake > Lake biofilm | place: USA...
CTTGCGCACGGCGTGCAACACGGTGGTGTGGTCGCGGCCGCCGAAGAGTTCCCCGATCTCGGGCAGGCTCTTCTGCGTGAGTTCCTTGGCCAGATACATGGCCACCTGCCGCGGGTGGGCGATGCTGGCCGGTCGCTTCTTCGAGTACATGTCGGCGACCTTGATCTTGTAGAAATCGGCCACCGTCTTCTGGATATTCTCGACCGAGATCTGCCGGTTCTGGATGGATAGCAGGTCACGCAGAGCTTCTCGTGCCAGGCCGATCTGGATGTCCTTGTGCGTGAAACGTGCATAGGCCAGCACTTTGCGCAGCGCCCCTTCGAGCTCGCGCACATTGGCCCGCACATTCTTGGCGATGAAGAAGGCCACGTCCTCGGGCATCGGCACGCCTTCGGCTTCGGCCTTGCGGATGAGGATGGCCACGCGCATCTCCAGCTCGGGAGGCTCGATGGCCACGGTCAGCCCGGCGTCGAAGCGCGACGTGAGCCGCTCGTCGATGTCGGCCAACCCCTTGGGGTAGGTGTCGCTGGTCATGATGATGTGCGCGCGCTTGGCCAGCAGGGCTTCGAAGGCGTTGAAGAACTCCTCCTGCGTGCGCTCCTTGCCCGCGAAGAACTGCACGTCGTCGATGAGCAGCAGGTCGAGCTGGTGGTACTTGGCCTTGAGCTCGTCGAAGGTCTTGCGCTGGTAGTTCTTGACGACGTCGCTGATGAACTGTTCGGCGTGCAGGTACAGCACGCGGGCATCGGGCCGGTCCTTGAGCAGGGCGTTGCCCACGGCGTGCACCAGGTGCGTCTTGCCCAGGCCTACCCCGCCGTAGATGAAAAGCGGGTTGTACATGGCTCCCGGGGCGCCGGCCACGTGCAGTGCTGCGGTGCGAGCCATCTGGTTGGCCCGACCGGCCACCAGGGAGTCGAAGGTCAGGGCGGTGTTGAGCTTGTGCGAGGTCGCGGCGGGTGGCAGCGGCCGACCCGGTTCTCCCGCGCGTGGGTTGTCGGTCTTGGGTGCCAATGCGGGCATGACCGAAGTCACGGCGGCCAGACCGGGCGCGCGCAGCGGCGCTTCGCGTGCGGCCAGCGACAGCTGCAGCCGCACCGGCATGCCGCACAGCTCAGCCAGCACGGCCTCTATGCGCGCCGCGTACTGCGAGCGGATCCAATCGAGCTTGAAGCGGTTGGGCACCTTCAGCGACACGATGGCGCTGCCGTCCTCCTGACCCACCTGGGGTGGTGTCAGGGGCTGTATCCAGGTGTGGTATTGCTGCTCGGGCAGTTCGGCGGCCAGGCGCTCGCAACCGCGCGACCAGAGATCGGAAAGCATTGTGGACAAGTGAATCGCAGTGCGTGGTGAATCGGGTTCCGCCCACGCGGCGGGGACGTGGTTATCCACAATCGGCGAGACGGCGTCAAGGGCCGGTGTGGGCCGCGGATTGTGGTGCAAGTGGCTGACGCGAAACGGATTTCTGCTGCCCTTCGGGTATGATCATGGGTTTCCCGTATTGCGGGCACCTTCTCCTGCACTGCAAAGGCCCACAGCCATGGCGATGAAGCGCACCTACCAACCCTCCAAGACACGCCGGGCCCGCACGCACGGCTTCCTGGTCCGCATGAAGACCCGCGGCGGCCGTGCCGTCATCAACGCCCGGCGTGCCAAGGGGCGCAAGCGCCTGTCGCAGGTCTGATCTGCGCGGCGGCCGCACCCGCTGCTGCCGCCGGCTCGGGCTGCGCTGCTCGGTCTTCCCCGGTGATCGGCTGTCTCACGCAGGCCGCCGACTTCCAGCGGCTGATGGCCACGCCCCCCCGTGAGCGAAGCGCCCACTTCGCGCTGCACTACGTACGCGCTCGCCCCTCGCCCAGGGGACGCAGGCCGCCATCCACAGGTGAGGTCGACTTGTCCACAGCCGGCGCACCCCATGTCCACAGCGTTGTGGATGAGTCGCCTGACACGTGCTGGCTGGGTTGCGTCGTGCCCAAGCGCCACGCACGCCGCGCCGTGACCCGCAACCTCATCAAGCGCCAGATGCGTTCGGCCATGATGCGCCGCCAGACCACGCTCGCGCCCGGGCTCTGGCTGCTGCGGCTGAAGAGTCCGTTTGCAAGCGCTGACTTCCCTTCTGCGGCCTCCGGTGCGCTGCGACAGTCCGCACGAGAGGAGATAGACCGCCTGCTGGAGCGTGCCAGCCGATGAGACCTCGTCACCTGCTCATGGCCGTGGTGCGCGTCTACCGCTTTGCGCTCAAGCCCTGGTTGGGCAACGCCTGCCGTTTCGAGCCCACCTGCTCGCTGTATGCGCTGCGGGCACTCGAGCAGCATGGCAGCCTGGCGGGCGCCACACTGGCAGCGGGGCGCTTGTTGCGCTGCCATCCCTGGTGCGCTGGGGGCTGCGATGATGTGCCCTCCCAGCCGCCGGCCCTCTTCACCCGTCTGGGTCTCACCGGCCGTCGCGCCGAACCCCTGCATACCCAAGAACCCGCGCCATGACCGATATGCGCCGCACCCTGCTGTGGGTGGTTTTCTCGATGTCACTCGTCCTGCTGTGGGACGCGTGGAACACGTACAAGGGGGGGCCGTCGATGTTCGGTGCGCCGCGCCCCGCGGCTTCTGCCTCGGCGCCCGCGCCGGCGGCCCCGGGCGCTGCAACGGCGCAAGCCCCAACAGCTGCTGCCGTGCCCGGTGCGGCGGCATTGCCCGCGCCCGCGGCGGTGCCGGCTGCTGCCGCCACCCCTTCTGCGCCCGCCGCGCCTGCGCCCTCCAACGCCCCGGTGGTGGGCTCGCAGAAGGTGGAGATCACCACCGACCTGGTCAAGGCCACCTTCGACACCCTGGGCGGCACGCTGGCGCGGTTGGAGCTGCTCAAGCACACCGACCAGAACGACACCACACGCAACGTGGTGCTGTTCGACCAGAGCGCCAAACGGCTGTACCTGGCGCAGACCGGCCTCATCACGTCGCAGGCTGGTGTCATGCTGCCCAACCACCTCACCGCACTGAAGGTGGTCAGCACCGAGCGCACGCTGGCCGACGGCGCGCAGGAACTGAAGGTCGTGTTCGAGTCGCCCGCCATCGACGGCCGTCGTCTGGTCAAGACCTACACCTTCAAGCGCGGTGACTACGTCGTGGACGTCAAGCACGAGGTCTTCAACGAGGCCGCCACGCCCGTCAGCCCGCAGCTGTACCTGCAGCTCGCCCGCGACGGCAACCCGCCCGAGGGCGAGAGCTCGTTCTACTTCACCTTCACCGGCCCCGCGCTGTACACCGACGCCGCCAAGTTCACCAAGGTCGACTTCAAGGACATCGAGAAGGGCAAGGCCAGCCACGACAAGGCCGCCGACAACGGCTGGGTCTCCATGGTGCAGCACTACTTCGCCTCTGCCTGGCTGTTGCCTGATAAGGTGCAGCGCGAGTTCCGAACCGCCAAGGTGGCCGACAACCACTACTCCATCGCCATGGTGGTGCCCCTGGGCGAGGTGGCCCCGGGTGCGAGCAAGGCCTTCGAGTCGCGCCTGTTCGCTGGCCCGCAGGAGGAGAAGAAGCTCGCCGCCCTGGCCCCGGGCCTGGACCTGGTGAAGGACTACGGCTGGTTCACCGTGCTGGCCAAGCCCCTGTTCTGGCTGCTGGACAAGCTGCATTCGATGCTGGGCAACTGGGGCTGGGCCATCGTGGCGCTGGTCTTCCTGCTCAAGGCCGCCTTCTACTGGCTCAACGCCAGCGCCTACAAGAGCATGGCCAAGATGAAGGCCATCAACCCGCGCGTGATGGAGCTGCGCGAACGCTACAAGGACAAGCCGCAGCAGATGCAGCAGGAGATGATGCGCATCTACCGCGAGGAGAAGGTCAACCCGCTGGGCGGCTGCCTGCCCATCGTGGCGCAGATGCCCTTCTTCATCGCCCTGTACTGGGTGCTGCTGTCCAGCGTGGAGATGCGTCAGGCGCCGTGGATCGGCTGGATAACCGACCTGGCCGTGAAGGACCCGTGGTTCATCCTGCCGCTGCTGATGACCGGCTCCACGCTGCTGCAGACCTGGCTGAACCCGACGCCGCCCGATCCCCTGCAGGCCAAGATGATGTGGATCATGCCGCTGGCCTTCTCCTTCATGTTCTTCTTCTTCCCCGCAGGACTGGTGCTGTACTGGCTGACGAACAACATCCTGTCCATCGCGCAGCAGTGGTTCATCAACAAGCGGCTCGGGGTGCTGGGCAAGTAGCGGCCCGAAGCCGCCCGCCGGGAGGCCCCGAAGAAGGCCTTTGTGGCAACCGTGACCAGCGTCACGCGGACGGCGCCGCCGCGCGGGCCCACCCCTTGAGCTTGCCGTTGGTCTGCGGCACCATGCATCGCATGCGGGCGACCCGGCCCAACCGGCCGGCTCAGGAGCCACGCGGCGGCCCCAGCGACCTCCGCGCTCCACCCGCGCCATACACCCGCCCCGCGCCACGAGCATGAACGCCCCGCTCGCCGCGCGTGCAGACCCCATCGTCGCCATTGCCACCGCCAGCGGCCGCGGGGCAGTGGGCATCGTGCGCGCCTCCGGGCGAGACCTCTCGGCATTGATCGAGGCGGTGTGCGGCCAAGCGCTGCCACCGCGGCAGGCCACGCTGCTGCCGTTCGTCGACGCGCAGGGCCGCACCATCGACCGCGGCCTGGCGCTGCACTTTCCGGCGCCGCACTCCTACACCGGCGAGGAGGTGCTGGAGCTGCAGGCACACGGCGGGCCGGTGGTCCTGCAACTCCTGTTGGCGCGCTGCCTGCAGGCCTTGCCGGGAGCGCGCCTTGCCGAGCCGGGCGAGTTCACGCAGCGCGCCTTCCTCAACGACAAGCTCGATCTGGCCCAGGCTGAGGCCGTGGCCGACCTCATCGACGCGGGCACCGAGGCTGCGGCCCGATCGGCCGGCCGGGCCCTGGAAGGTGAGCTCTCCCAACGCGTGGACGCCCTGGCGCAGCGCCTGGTGCGACTGCGTACCCTGGTGGAGGCCACGCTGGACTTCCCCGAGGAGGAGATCGACTTCCTGCAGCAGGCCGACGCGTCGGGCCAGTTGGCCGCGATCACCGCAGACCTGGCCGCGCTGCTGGCTGCCGCCCGGCAAGGGGCCTTGCTGCGCGAGGGCCTGCGAGTGGTGATTGCCGGGCAGCCCAATGTCGGCAAGAGCAGCCTGCTCAACGCGCTGGCCGGGGCGGAACTCGCCATCGTCACCCCCATCCCCGGCACCACGCGAGACCGGGTGAGCGAGTCCATCCAGATCGAGGGCGTGCCCGTGCACGTGACCGACACCGCCGGCCTGCGCCGCGACGAGCAGGCGGCCGACGAGGTGGAGCGCATCGGCATCGGCCGCAGCTGGGAGGCCATCCGTTCAGCGGACTGCGTGCTCTTCCTGCACGACCTCAGCCGCGTCGGACGCGACGCCGCCTACGACGCCGCCGAGAGCGAGATCGCAGCCCTGCTGCCGGCAGGGGTGACGGTGATCGACGTGTGGAACAAGGCGGATCTGTCCGAGGCGACACCGGCACCGGGCGAGGCCAACGCGCAGGGCCTGCGCCTGTCCGCCCGCACCGGCGAGGGCCTGGAAGCCCTGCGCCGGGCGCTGCTGCGCACCGCCGGCTGGCAGGCCGTCCCCGAAGGCGTCTTCATCGCCCGGGCGCGCCACGTGCAGGCGCTGCAGCGCTGCGGGAAGCATCTGAACGCAGGGCGGCTGCACATTGAATCGAGCTCGCTCGCGCTGGACCTGCTGGCCGAGGACCTGCGGCAGGCCCATCAGGCGCTGGGCGAGATCACCGGCGTATTCACAGCGGACGACCTGCTGGGCGAGATCTTCGGGACCTTCTGCATCGGCAAGTAGGCGGGGCTCTGCGGAGTGTGAGCCTGGGCTGAAAAACCCATACGCCGCCACAGAGGCTTGAGGGCGGACGCGAAGTCGCCGAGACTGGCGACGCAAACTCAGGACACGACGCCCCACCGGCCCCGCCACGATGCACGCCACACTGCCCTTGCTCGCCGCCACCGACTTCCCGCCGATCCGGCGCCGGTCGCTCGAGACTCTCCAGGTCAACCTCGGCTACAAGTGCAACCAGAGTTGCCTGCACTGCCACGTGGCGGCGAGCCCTCAGCGCACCGAGATGATGGACGGCGACACGATCGCGCAGGTGATCGAGGTGCTGCGTGCGCGCGCGGTCTCGACGCTGGACCTCACGGGCGGCGCGCCGGAACTGAACGAGCACTTCCGTCCCCTCGTGCGGCAGTCCCGCAAGCTGGGCGTGCGGGTCATCGACCGCTGCAACCTCACCATCCTGTGCGAGCCCGGGCAGGAGGATCTGGCCGCGTTCCTGGCCGAGCACGGGGTGGAGGTCACCGCCTCGCTGCCGTGCTACTCGCCGGCCAACGTCGATCGCCAGCGCGGCGACGGGGTCTTCGATCGCAGCATTGCCGGCCTGCGCCAGCTCAATGCGCTGGGGTATGGCGATCCCGCCCGCGGCCTGGTGTTGAACCTCGTCTACAACCCGCAGGGACCGTCACTGCCGCCGCCGCAGGGGCCGCTGGAGGCCGACTACAAGCGCGAGCTGCTGTTGCACTTCGGCATCCGCTTCAACCACCTGTTCGCGCTGACCAATATGCCGGTCCAGCGCTTCGGCAGCACCTTGGTCAGCAAAGGGACCTTTGGCACCTACATGCAGCTTCTGCGTGACAGCTACCGTGCCGAGAACCTGGAGACGGTGATGTGCCGCAGCCTGCTCAGCGTCGACTGGCAGGGCTTCCTCTACGACTGCGACTTCAACCAGATGCTGGGCCTGCGCGCCCGCGTGGGTGGCCAGGCCGGCCGCCACACGCAGCCGCCGGGACCGGCTCAGCCGCATCTTCGTGACCTGCTGCACCAGGACCCGGCGGGCGCGGACATCCGCACCGCCGATCATTGCTACGGCTGCACGGCCGGCCAGGGCAGCAGCTGCGGCGGTGCGCTGGAGACCGCCGCATCCGTCGCCCCGGAAGGCGCGGTCGCTCACATCAGCGAGGGAGTGCGCTGATGGCCCGCCCCGCGAAGGCGCTGCTGTGGGCCTGCGCGGTGGCTGTGGCGCTGGTGGCCGTGTGGGCCTGGCAGCACTTCGGCCTGGGCGCGATGCTGACCCTGGACCACCTCAAGGCCAGCCGCGATGCCCTGCAGGCGCGGGTGCTGACCGCACCGCTGGCCACCGCCGCGGTCTTTTTCGCCCTCTACGTGGCCGCGGCGGCGCTGTCGATCCCGGGCGCGCTCATCCTGACGCTGGCAGCCGGCGCGATGTTCGGCCTGGGCTGGGGCCTGCTGCTGGTGAGCTTTGCCTCCAGCCTGGGGGCGCTGCTGGCCTTCCTGGTGGCTCGCTACCTGCTGCGCGACACCGTCCAGGCGCGCTTCGGCAAGGCGCTGGCGCCCATCAACGATGGCGTGAAGAAGGACGGCACCTTCTACCTGCTGACGCTGCGCCTCGTGCCGGTGTTCCCGTTCTGGCTGATCAACCTGCTCATGGGGCTGACGCCCATGGGCGCCGGCCGCTTCTACGTCGTCAGCCAGCTCGGCATGCTCGCCGGCACGGCGGTGTACGTGAACGCGGGCACGCAGCTGGCGGCGATCCAGTCGCCGCGCGACATCCTCTCGCCCGGGCTGCTGGGCAGCTTTGTGTTGCTGGGCCTGTTCCCGCTGCTGGCCAAGGCCGGCGTGGCCTGGCTGGCGCGGCGAAAGGTCTATGCGAAGTGGGCGAAGCCGCGCTGCTTTGATCGCAACCTCGTCGTCATCGGCGCCGGTGCCGGCGGGCTGGTCAGCGCCTACATCGCCGCAGCCGTCAAGGCCAAGGTCACGCTGATCGAAGGCCACAAGATGGGCGGCGACTGCCTGAATTTCGGCTGCGTGCCCAGCAAGGCGTTGATCCGCTCGGCGAAGATGGCCAAGCAACTGAAGAAGGCGCATGAACTGGGCGTGGCCGATGCGGCGGGCCGCGTGGACTTCGCCGCGGTCATGCAGCGCGTGCACGGTGTCATCCGCGACATCGAGCCGCACGACTGCGTTGAGCGCTACACCAGCCTGGGCGTGGAGGTGCTGCAGGGCCACGCCCGCATCACCAGTCCCTGGGCGGTCGAGGTGAAGCGGGCCGACGGCAGCACCCAGACGCTGACAACGAAGAACATCGTCATCGCCGCCGGAGCCAGCCCCTTCGTGCCGCCCATTCCGGGGCTGAAGGAAGCGGGCTTCCTGACCAGCGACACCGTGTGGGGACTGACACAACAGCCCAAGCGCCTCGTTGTTCTCGGTGGTGGCCCCATCGGCAGCGAGCTGGCACAGAGCTTCGCGCGGCTGGGCAGCGCCGTCACGCAGGTGGAGATGTCGCCGCGCATCATGGGGCGCGAAGACCCGGAGGTCTCCGAACTCGTGGCTGCCTCGCTGCGCGCCGACGGCGTGAGCGTGCTCACCGGGCACGAGGCGGTGCGCGTCGAGGTGGTGCCGGGTGCGCAGGGACCCGAGAAGCGCCTGATTGCCAAAACCAGCGCCATGGCCGGCGCCGCGGAGGTGGTGATCCCCTTCGACGAACTGCTGTGCGCCGTGGGCCGCAGCCCGCGCGTCACCGGCTACGGCCTGGAGGAGCTGGGCATCCCGCTCACGCCGCGCAAGACCATCGAGACCAACGCCTACCTGCAGACGCTGTACCCCAACATCTACGCCGTGGGTGACGTGGCCGGGCCCTTCCAGTTCACGCACACGGCTGCACACCAGGCCTGGTATGCCGCGGTCAACGCGCTGTTCGGGCGCTGGCGCCGCTTCAAGGCCGACTACCGCGTGATCCCTTGGGCCACCTTCACCGACCCCGAGGTGGCGCGCGTGGGACTGAGCGAGACGGAAGCGAAGGGGCAGGGCGTCGCCTACGAAGTCACGCGGTACGGCATCGACGACCTCGACCGCGCCATCGCCGACGGCACCGCGCACGGCTTCGTGAAGGTGCTCACCGTGCCGGGCAAGGACCGCATCCTCGGCGTGACCATCGTCGGCGAACACGCCGGCGACCTGTTGGCCGAGTACGTGCTGGCCATGAAGCACGGGCTGGGGCTGAACAAGATCCTGGGCACCATCCACATCTACCCGACGCTGGCCGAGGCCAACAAGTACGCGGCCGGCGAATGGAAGAAGGCCCATGCGCCGCACAGGCTTCTGAAGTGGGTGGGCCGCTACCACGCCTGGGAGCGCGCACGATGACCTTGACCCGACGCGAGCTGATGGGCTTCATGCTTGCGACGCCTGTGGCCACCCCTGTTGCCGCCCCTCTGGCCGCGTCCGTGGCGGCCATCGCCTGGCTGCCCCCATCGCCGGCACGGGCGCAGACCTCCGGCTTCGACCACAGCCACACGGCCTGGGCGGCCCTGCTGCGCAAGCACGTCCGGCTCGTGCGCGGCGGTCAGGCCACGCAGGTGGCCTATGCCGGATTCAAGGCCGATCGCGCAACCCTGAAGGCCTACCTCGACAACCTGTCGGCCGTGACGCCCGCCGCCTTCGGCGCGTGGACCAAGGCCGATCGCCAGGCCTTCCTGATCAACGCCTACAACGCCTTCACGGTCGAACTCATCCTCACGCGCTACCCGGACCTGAAGTCGATCAAGGACCTCGGCAGCCTGCTCAGCAGCCCGTGGAAGCCGAAGTGGATCCCCTTGCTGGGCACCAAGGTCTCTCTCGACGACATCGAACACGCGATGCTGCGCAAGCGCGGCGACTACGACGACCCGCGGGTCCACTTCGCGGTCAACTGCGCCAGCATCGGGTGCCCGGCGCTGCGCGAAGAGGCCTTCGTGGCGGCGCGGCTGGATGCGCAGATGGACGAGCAGACGCTGCGCTTCATGAGCGACCGCACGCGCAACCGCTTCAATGCGCAGCGCGGGCGGCTCGAGCTGTCGAAGATCTTCGATTGGTACGGCGAGGACTTCCGGCTCGGCCACCGGGGTTTCTCCTCGCTGCCGGCGTTTGCCGGGCGCTACGCGGATCAACTGGCCGATGCCCCAGCCGAGCGCGAGCGCCTCCGCGCCGGTGGCGTGGACATCGCCTTCACCGACTACGACTGGGCACTGAACGACGCGCGATGAAGCCGGCCCTGTCGATCGTCATCCCGGCGCTGAACGAGGCCGCGGGCATAGCGGCCACGCTGCAGGCGCTGCAAGCGCTGCGCGGGCGTGGCGTCGAACTCGTGCTGGCCGATGGCGGCAGCAGCGACACCACACAGACGCTGGCCCAGCCCTGGGTCGACGCGGTGGTGGACGCGCCGCGCGGTCGTGCGCTGCAGATGAACGCCGGCGCCGCGCGGGCCCGGGCCGATGTCCTGCTGTTTCTGCATGCCGACACCCGCCTGCCGCCACAGGCCGATGTGCTTGTGCTGCAGGCCTTGCAAGGTGCGGGCGGCGGCGCCTGCTGGGGCCGCTTCGACGTGCGCATCGAGGGTCGGCCCTGGATGCTGCGCGTGGTCGCTGCACTGATGAACCTGCGCTCGCGCGCCAGTGGCATCGCCACCGGTGACCAGGCGATCTTCGTCACGCGCGAGGCCTTCATTCGGGTGGGCGGCTTTCCGGTGCAGCCGCTGATGGAGGACATCGAGATCTCGCGCCGGCTCAAGCGGCTGGGCCGCCCGGCCTGCCTGGGCGCGCGGGTGTGCACCTCCGGCCGGCGCTGGGAGGAGCGCGGCGTCTGGCGCACCATCGTGCTGATGTGGCGCCTGCGCTGGCGCTACTGGCGTGGCGAGTCGCCAGCACGCCTGGCGCAGGCGTATCGATGAGCGCGGCCGTCATCGTCTTTGCCAAGGCGCCCGTGCCCGGCCAGGCGAAGACCCGTCTCGCGCCGGCGTTGGGCGCAGCCGGCGCGGCGGCGCTTGCCGAGCGGATGCTCCATCACGCCCTGGCTCAGGCCAAGGCCGCAGACATCGGGCCTGTCGAACTGTGCGCTGCGCCCCATGCCACGCACCCCGCGCTACAGGCTGCGGCAGCCAGACACGGGGTTGCCTTGACCGTGCAAGGCACGGGTGACCTGGGCCTGCGCATGCACCGGGCTTTGGCGCGCAGCCTGATGCGCCATGAGCGCGCGCTGCTCATCGGAACCGATGCGCCGTCGCTGGACGCAGCTGTGCTGCGAGAGGCGGCCAATGCGCTGCACAGCCAAGACGCAGTCTTCGTGCCGGCCCTGGACGGTGGCTATGCCCTGGTGGGTCTGCGACGCGCGGATCCGCGCTGGTTCTGCGGCATGAACTGGAGCCACGCCCGCGTGATGGAGGACACCCGCGAGCGGCTGCGTGCGGCGGGTGTGGGCTGGGCGGAGCTGGCGCCGGTGGCCGACGTCGACGAGCCGACCGACCTGCACCATCTGCCGCCGGGTTGGCTGGAGGGCCTGAATGTCCCGGTCCGCACTCCGGGGCAGCACCCGTCCGTCTCGATCGAGCGCGGCGTCCATCTGGCCACACCGCGAGGCGTTGGCTGAACACGCCGGCACGCCGCCCCTCATCAAACGGAAGGACCCCCCACATGCTCGCCATCATCGGAGGCACGGGCCTGTACGACCTGCCGGGTCTGCAGCTCGCTGACCGGTTGTCGACCCCCACGCCGTTTGGCACGCCCTCGGGGGATATCGTCCGCGGTCGCCTGCACGACCATGAAGTCCTGTTTCTCGCCCGCCATGGGGCGGGACATCGCCTGTTGCCGCACGAGGTGAACTACCGGGCCAACGTCTTCGCCCTCAAGCGGGCGGGCGCCACGATGCTGCTCGGCTTCTCGGCCGTCGGCAGCCTGGCGCTGGAGGTGGCGCCGGGAACCTTGGCGATGCCCGAGCAGTACGTCGACTGGACGCGGGGCGGCCGCGAGCGATCGTTCTTCGGGGGTGGGGTTGCGGCACACGTCTCGACGGCCCGCCCGGTCAGTGCGGCGCTCGTTGATGCCGTGCAGGCGGCGGCGCAACGAGTGGGTGCGCCTCTGGCCAGGGGGCTGACCTACGCCTGCATCGAGGGCCCGCGCCTGGGCACACAGGCCGAGAGCCACCTGCTGCGGCAGCTGGGCTGCCACTTGGTGGGCATGACGAACGTGCCGGAGGTGTTTCTCGCCCGCGAGGCACAGATGGCCTACGCCACCGTCGGGCTGGTCACCGACTACGACAGCTGGCTGGATGATCCTGCGCAGCACGTGAGCGTGGGCGCGATCTTCGAGCGCTACGGCCAGACCCTGTCCTTGGCGCGGCAGGTCCTCGACGAGCTGCTGCGGGCGCCCTTGCCCGATCCCGAGCCCGACAGCTGTCAGGCCCTGGCCAGTGCCGTGCTGACTCCCGATGCGGCGCTCAGTGAGGGCCAACGAGACTGGCTGTCGGTGCTGCGCGCATGAGCCCGGCTCCAACAGCCCGGATGCCCCCGAGCTGAATTCCACCCCTTCCGCGACCGTGTCGCACAGCGCTTTGCGGGCAGCCTGTGCCTGCGCCCCCTAGGAACGCCCCAACATATCGCCAAGCCCTCGCTCCCCCGGAACAATCTCGCGCGTCCATCGGCACGCGAGGAGGTTCAGATGCGCTGGAGTGAAGAGTTCAGGTCCTGGGGATTGACGGCAGTTTGCGCCGTCGCGAAGCGGCGCCTGGCGGCGGCCCTCGCGTCGTCGGCTCTTCTCGCGCTTCCCGCGCTTCCCGCGCTTTTTGCGCTCACGGCGCTCACCCCACTCACCGCCCACGCCGCGAAAGCCCAGGACCGCTTCATCGTCGTGGCCTCCACCACGTCCACCGAGCAATCGGGCCTGTTCGCCCATCTGTTGCCGCGTTTCAAGCAGGCCACCGGCATCGACGTGCGGGTGGTGGCGCTGGGCACCGGGCAGGCGCTGGACACGGGGCGGCGAGGCGACGCCGACGTGGTCTTCGTGCACGACCCCGCCGCCGAGGAGAAGTTTGTGGCCGAGGGCTTCGGGCTGCAGCGCCGCGCGGTCATGTACAACGACTTCGTGCTCATCGGCCCCAAGGCCGACCCGGCTGCCGCGCGCGGGCGCGACATCTCGGCCGGCATGGCCAAGGTGGCGCGTGCCGGCGCGCCTTTCGTCTCCCGCGGCGACAAGAGCGGCACCCACGCCGCCGAGTTGCGCCTGTGGAAGGATGCGGGCATCGACGTGGATGCCGCGCGCCCTGCGGGCTACCGCGCCTGCGGATGCGGCATGGGCCCGGCGCTGAACATGGCGGCGTCCACCGGCGCCTATCTGCTGGCCGACCGCGGCACCTGGCTGAACTTCCGCAACCGAGCCGACCTCGCCATCGTCGTGGAGGGCGACAAGCGGCTGTTCAACCCCTACGGTGTGATCGTCGTCAACCCGGCGCGCCATCCCCACGTGAAGAAGGACCTGGCTCAGAACTTCGCCGACTGGCTGATCTCGCCCGCCGGCCAGGCCGCCATCGCCGACTACCGCATCGGCGGCGAGCAGCTGTTCTTCCCCAGCGCGGGGTCCTGAGCAGGCGGCTTGCGCGCGCACAGCGCGCACATCGCGCTCAGGCGCTGCACTGCGGGCGGGAGAGTCCCCCGCCCACGCAGGCCGGGCGGCTTACTTCAGCGCCCCGTAGCGGGTCTCGTGCTCGGACACCAGGCGGCCCAGCAGTTCGTGCAGGCGCTTGGCGGCAAAGGGGCTGAGGATGATGCGATGGTGCAGTTGCATCTCCACCTCGCCTGAAATGCCGCGGTCCCAGGTCTGGTTGATGCCGAAGTTCAGCACCACCTCCTCACGCGTGCTGTTGGCATTGCAGAAGTTGCAGTAGCTGCTCTTGAGCTGGGCGGTGTCCCACTTGACCTTGACCTGGGCCTCGGGGCCGGGCGCCGGGGTGGCGCGGACTTCGCCGCCTTCCTTCTGGGTGGCCATGGTGCGTTCCTCCTGATGTGGATGACAAGACGGCCGCAGTATCGCCACGCCCGGGCGCAACGCAGCCGGGCAATCCCTGAGACGGCCGACGCGATACTCGCCAGATGACCGGGCCGCGCGCTGCCGCGCCACCTCCTGGCGCGTCCTCTCCCGCCCAGACCCGCCCCTACGCCGCGCTGGGGGCCACGCTGTGCGTGCAGATCCTGCTGGCCCTGTCGATGTCGGCCGCCGCCGTGCTGGCCCCCGCGGTGGCGCCCAGCCTGGGCTTTGCGCCCGAGCGGGTGGGGGTGTTCGCCGGCTGCGGCTACCTCACCGCCATGCTCACCGGGGTGCGCAGCGGCCACTGGGTGGCCGCCATCGGCGCCATGCGGCTCAGCCAGGCCGCCCTGCTGGCCAGTGCCGCCGGGGCCTGCCTGGTGGCCTGGGGCCCGCCTGGGTTGCTGCTGGGCGGCGCGGCGCTCATCGGTGCGGGCTACGGCATCGTCAACCCCGCGGCCGCGGCCATCCTCACCCAGCACGCGCCCGTCACCGCCCGCGGGGTGTTCTTCTCCACCAAGCAGACCGGCGTGCCCCTTGGAGTGGCCCTGGCCGGGCTGCTGATGCCGGTGGGCCTGACGGCGCTGGGCTGGCGGCCCACGGTGCTGGCGGTGGGCGCGGCCTGCGTGCTCGCGGCGCTGGTGCTGCAGCCGGTGGTGCACGCACTGGAGCCGCCGCGCTCGCCCCCTGTGAGCGCCGACAGCCCGATCAGCCTGCTGCTGCGCGTCTGGCGGTCCCCGGTGCTGCGGCCGATGAGCCTGGCCTCGTTCTGCTACGCGGCCACGCAGCAGGGCTTCGTGACCTTCCTGGTGAGCATGCTGCACCTGCAGCTGGGCTGGACGCTGGCCGCGGCCGCAGGGGTGCTGGCGGCCTCGCAGGCCGTCAGCGCGGTGGCGCGCATCGTCTTCGGCGGCGTGGGCGACCGCTATGCCCCGCCGGTTGCGGTGCTGGTGGGCCTGGGCGCGGCGATGAGCGCCTCGTGCCTGGCGCTGGCCGCCCTCGGCCCCGGCACGCCCGCGCTGTGGGTGACCGCCGCCGCCATGGCTTGCGCCGCCACCGCCATGGGCTGGAACGGGGTGTTCTTCGCGGCGCTCAGCCACCGCGTGGAGCGCCAGGACATGGCCCGCGTTTCCGGTGCCACGCAGTTCTTCACCTTCGGCGGCGGCATGCTCGGCCCGCTGGCCTTCGGCGAGGTGGTGCGCGCCGGCGGCTACGGCGCGGCCTATGTGGCGCTGGCGGTGGTGCCGGCCGTGGCCGCGGTGGTGCTGGCCCGCGCCGGTCTCAGTGGCCCTCGAAAGCCACCAGGGTGAACACCGGCAGGCCGGATTCGCGCAGTCGCTGAGACCCGCCGAGCTCAGGCAGGTCGACGATGGCCGCGCCCTCGATGACCGAAGCCCCCAGGCGCTCCAGCAGGCGCCGGCCCGCCATCATGGTGCCGCCGGTGGCGATCAGGTCGTCGATCAGCACCACGCGGTCGCCGCGCTGGACGGCGTCGGTGTGCATTTCCACCGTGGCGCTGCCGTACTCCAGCTCGTAGGTCTCCTCCACCGTGGTGAACGGCAGCTTGCCCTTCTTGCGGATCGGCACGAAGCCCAGGTTCAGCTCGTAGGCCACCACCGAGCCGATGATGAAGCCGCGCGCATCCAGGCCGGCGATGGCGTTGGGGCGCAGGTCGAAGTAGCGGTGCACGAACTGGTCGATCAGCACGCGGAACACCCGCGGGTTGGCCAGCAGCGGCGTGATGTCGCGGAACTGCACCCCGGGCGCCGGCCAGTCCGGCACGGTGCGGATGTGCTGGCGGATGTAGTCCGAGGGCGAGCTCGCGGCGTCCAGGTTCGCACCATGCGCGCCATTCGCACTCTGGGCGGCGCCGGGAAGGGGGGCGGTGGGGTCGTTCATCGCAGGATCTTCAGTAGGCCAAGGCGAAGGTGGAGAAGGGTCTCACACGGCCTCAACCGTTGAGCAGCTTCTCCTCGGCGCGGGCCAGCGGCTCGGGGGTGCCCGACAGCACCAGCGTGTCGCCCGCACCGAGCACCAGGTCATCGTGGGCGGCCACCACGCCCGCGCCGGCGCGCCGCACCGACACCACCTGCACGCCCACGGCGTGCAGCGCGAGGTGACCCAGGGGCTCGCCGATCCAGGGGCTGGCTGCGGGCAGGGTCACGCTCAGCAGCCGGCCCTGGTGGAGTTCCTCCACGGTGTCGTCATCGGCGCCGTGGAAGTAGCCGCGCAGCAGGCCGTAGCGCGCATCGCGCGCGTCGCGGGTGAGGCGGATCACCCGCCGCATGGGCACGCCCACGAGCGCGAGGGCGTGGCTGGCCAGCATGAGCGAGCCCTCGATCGCCTCGGGCACCACCTCGGCGGCGCCGGCGGCGCGCAGGCGGTCCAGGTCGGTGTCGTCCACGGTGCGCACCACCACCGGCACCTTGGGCGCGTGCTCCTGCACCAGGCGCAGGATCTTCAGCGCCGAGGGCGTGTCGTGGTACGACACCACCACCGCGCTGGCCCGCGCCAGACCCGCGGCCATCAGGCTGGGCAGCCGGGCCGCGTCGCCGAACACCACGCTTCGCCCGGCGGCGGCGGCCTGGCGCACGCGGTCGGGGTCCAGGTCCAGCGCCATGTAGGGGATCTGCTCGGCCTCCAGCAGCCGCGCCAGGTTCTGCCCGCTGCGGCCGAAGCCGCAGATGATGACGTGGGCCTCGGAGGACATCGCCCGCGTGGCGATCGAGGTCAGCGCCACCGACTGCATCAGCCAGTCGCTGGCGCTCAGGCGGTTCACGATGCGGTCGCTGAACATGACGATGAAGGGCGCGGCCAGCATCGACAGCACCATGCTGGCCAGCACCGGGCTCACCCACTGCGGGGCGACGAGCCCGCCGTCGGCGCCCAGGGTCAGCAGCACGAAGCCGAATTCGCCGGCCTGCGCGAGGTACAGGCCGGTGCGCAGCGCCACCCCCGGCGTGGCGCGGAAGGCCCAGGCCAGCGCGGCCACCAGCACGAACTTGGCCAGCACCGGCCCGGAGGTCAGCAGCAGCACGATGAGCCATTCGTCCAGCACCGGCCGCCAGTCCAGCTTCATGCCGATGGTGATGAAGAACAAGCCCAGCAGCACGTCGTGGAAGGGGCGGATGTCGGTCTCGACCTGGTGCTTGTATTCGGTCTCGGCCACCAGCATGCCGGCGACGAAGGCGCCCAGCGCCAGCGACAGGCCCGCGTGCTCGGTCAGGTAGGCCAGCCCCAGCGTGATGAGCAGCAGATTGAGGATGAACAGCTCATCGCTCTTGCGACGCACCACCAGGGTGAGCCACCAGCGCATCACCCGCTGGCCGCCCACCAGCAGCACGGTCAGCAGCGCCGCGGCCTTGAGCATCGCCAGGCCGAGCGTGGACCCCAGGTTGTCGCCCCCGGCGGCCAGCGCCGGGATCACCACCAGCAGCGGCACCACCGCCAGGTCCTGGAACAGCAGGATGCCCAGCACGCGCTTGCCGTGCTCGCTGTCGAGCTCCAGCCGCTCGGACATGAGCTTGACGATGATGGCGGTGGACGACATCGCGATCGCCCCACCCAGCACCACCGCACCCTGCCAGTCCAGCTCCCACGGCCGCGCGGTGAACGAGAACAGCCACAGCAGCAACCAGTGGCCGAGCAGGGCGCCGGCCATCGTCAGCGTCACCTGCGACAGCCCCAGCCCGAACACCAGCGTGCGCATGCTGCGCAGCTTGGGCAGGTTGAACTCCAGCCCGAGCACGAACATGAGGAAGACCACGCCGAACTCGGCCAGGTACTTCACGCCGGCGGTGTCGCGTGCCAGGGCCAGCGCATTGGGCCCGATGAGCACGCCCACCACCAGGTAGCCCAGCATCGGGGGCAGCTTCAGCGAACGGAACACCACCACGCCGCCCACCGCGGCGACGAGGTACAGCAGGGCGAGTTCGAGGGTGGTGGCCATGGGCGCCCGGCAATCGGTGCGAACCTAGAATGGCCGATCCTAGCGGACCCCTCACACCGCACCCACCCGTGAGCGCAGACCACGATCTTCCCGGGGCGGCCGGCCGCTTCAGCACCGAGCGCGCCCTGGCGCTGGCCCAGCGCACCTTCGACATCGAGGCCCGCGCCCTGCAGGGCCTGGCCGCTCGCCAGGGTGAGGACTTCGGCCGCGCCGTGTCCGCGCTGCTGGACTGCCGCGGCCGAGCGGTGGTCATGGGCATGGGCAAGAGCGGGCATGTGGGGCGCAAGGTGGCGGCCACGCTGGCCTCCACCGGCACGCCCGCCCTGTTCGTACATCCTGCCGAGGCCAGCCACGGCGACCTGGGCATGGTGGCGCCGGGCGACGTGGTCATCGCCATCTCCAACAGTGGCGAGAGCGACGAGATCGCGGCATTGCTGCCGGCGCTGCGCCGCGTGGGTGTGACGCTGGTGGCCATGACCGGTCGCGAGGGCTCGACCCTGGCGCGCCACGCCGACATCGTGCTGTCCAGCGCGGTCGACCAGGAGGCCTGCCCGATGAACCTGGCGCCCACGGCCAGCACCACGGCGCAGATGGCGCTGGGTGATGCGCTGGCGGTGGCGCTGCTGGACGCGCGCGGCTTCGTCGAGGCCGACTTCGCGCGCTCGCACCCCGGGGGCAGCCTGGGCCGCAAGCTGCTGATGCACGTGCACGACCTGATGCGCCGCGGCGACGAGGTGCCACGCGTGGCCCCGGCCACGCCGCTGACCGAGGTGCTGCGCGAGATGAGCGCCAAGGGCCTGGGCTTCACGGCGGTGGCCGATGCCGACGGCCGCGTGCAGGGCGTGTTCACCGACGGCGACCTGCGCCGCCTCATCGAGCGCGGCGCCGACCTGCTGTCGTCCACCGCGGCCGACGTCATGCGCCCCGGGCCGCGCACCGTGCGCGCCGAGGCCCTTGCGGTGGAGGCGGCCGAGCTGATGGAGCGCCACCGCATCACCAGCCTGATCGTCGTGGACGAGGCGCAGCGCGTGGTGGGCGCGCTCAACTCCAACGACCTGATGCGTGCCAAGGTGATCTGATGGCCGGCCCGGCGCTGCGTTTCCCGCCCGAGGTGCTGCTGCGTGCACAGGGGCCGGGCATCGCCATGAAGGCGGCGATCTTCGACGTCGACGGCGTGCTCACCGACGGGCGCCTGTACATCGGCGAGCACGGCGAGACGGTCAAGGCCTTTTCCACCCTGGACGGCCACGGCCTGAAGCTGCTGGCGCAGGCGGGCATCGAGCCGCTGGTCATCACCGGGCGCGACTCCCCCGCGGTGCGCCGCCGCATGGCCGACCTGGGCCTGCGCCACGCGGTCTACGGCGTGGCGGACAAGCTCTCCGCGGCCCAGGCGCTGCTGCGCTCGCAGGGCTGGGACTTCAGCGAGGTGGCGGCCATTGGCGACGACTGGCCCGACCTGCCGCTGCTCGCCCAGGCCGCCTTCGCCTGCGCCCCCGCCAACGCCCATGCCGAGGTGAAGGCCGCGGCCCACCACGTGACGGCCGCCTGGGGCGGGTACGGTGCGGCGCGCGAGTTCTGCGACATCCTGCTCATGGCCTGCGGCCGCTACGCCGCGCTGCTGGAGGGCCAGCTGCGTACGCTGGACGCGGCATGAGCGGCAGCCCCAGCCCATGACCTCCCGCGGCATCGAGCTCACCCTGCCCGACCTGCCCGAGGTGCCGCTGCACCTGGGCCCGGTGCCCGGCGAGCTGGCGCCTCAGCGCCCCCCCCTGCCGCGAGGCCAGCGCTGGCGCGACGCGTTCTTCACCTGGCTGCCGCTGCTGCTGATGGCCGCGCTGGCCCTGGGCAGCTGGTGGCTGGTGCGCCAGATGCCCAAGCCGGCCGCCGCGCGCGACGCCGCCGCGCCGCGCGGCGAGCCCGACTACACGATGCGCCGCTTCACGGTGCAGCGCTTTGCCGCCGACGGCCGGCTCAGGCTGGTGCTCGAGGGCCGAGAGCTGCGCCACTTTCCCGATGTCGACCGGCTGGACATCGACGGCGTGACCGTGCGCGCCTACGCCCGCGATGGCCGTGAGGCCCTGGCCGTGGCCCGCCAGGCGCGCGCGCGTGGCGACGGCACCGAGGTCGAGCTGCAGGGCGGCGCGCGCATCACTTCGCGTACCGCCGACGGCCAGCCCGTGGAGATCGAGAGCGAATTCCTGCACCTGTTCGTGCAGGCCGAGCGGGTGCAGACCTCCCGCCCGGTGCGCGTGCGCGTGGGGGCCACCGAGGTGCGCGCCGCCGGGCTGAGCTTCGACCAGAAGGAAGGCCGGCTCGAGCTGGACGGCGCGATGCGTGGCGTCTTCGTGCCGGTGGTGAAGTGACCGAAGCCCAATTCACCGAGACCCGGCCCGCTCCGGGTCCAGCCCCCGAGGCGGCCGCGCCCCTGGTGTTCATCACCGGTGCGTCCAGCGGCATCGGCCAGGCGCTGGCGCAGCAGTACGCGCAGCGCGGCTGGCGCCTGGCCCTGGTGGCGCGCCGCGCGGCGCAGATGGAGGCCTGGGCGCGTGCGCAGGGGCTCGGGCCCGATCGCGCCGCCGTCTACGCCGCCGACGTGGGTGACCCCGACGCCATCGCCGCGGCCGGTCGCGAATGCCTGACCCGCCAGGGCCTGCCGGACGTGGTGATCGCCAACGCCGGCATCAGCGTGGGCATGGACACCGCCGAGCGCGAGGACCTGGACGTCATGCGCGACACCCTGCAGGTCAATGTGCTGGGCATGGCCGCGACCTTCCATCCCTTCCTGGCCGCCCTGCGCGAGCGCCGCCGCGGCACCCTGGTGGGCATCGCCAGCGTCGCGGCTGTGCGCGGCATGCCCGGGCACGGCGCCTACTGCGCCAGCAAGGCCGCGGCTGTCGCCTACTGCGAGAGCCTGCGCGGCGAGTGCCGGCCCTTCGGCGTCAAGGTGGTGGCCCTGCTGCCCGGCTACGTGGCCACGCCGCTGACGGCGCGCAACCGCTACCCCATGCCTTTCCTGCTGACGGCCGAGGCCTTCGCCCAGAGGGCCCTGCCCGCGATCGACCGCGGCACGCCGCGGCGCGTGATCCCCTGGCCGATGGCCATCGTGGCCGTGCTGCTGCGCATCCTGCCCGACCGGCTTTTCGACCGCCTGTTCGCCGGCCGCGGCCGCAAGCACCGCAAGCACGAGTGAGCGCCCGCTCACGCCGGGCCCGCGGTGGACCCTCGGGCCTACGCCGGCGAAGGTCAGCCCAGGGCTGGCAGGATGACACCCATGGCCGTTGATGTCGTGGTCCTGTTCTTCCTGCTCGGGGTGGCCGCACGCCTGGCCCGCAGCGACCTGCGCCTGCCCGAGGCCTTGTACGAGACGCTGTCGATCTACCTGCTGCTGGCCATCGGCCTGAAGGGGGGCATCGAGCTCAGCCGCCAGCCGCTGGCTGAACTCGCGCCGCAGGTGGCGGCCTGCGTCGCGCTCGGCCTGGCGATCCCGTTCGCGCTGTTCCCCCTGGCGCGCGCGCTGCGTCTGGGTGCAGCCGACGCGGCGTCGCTGGCGGCGCACTACGGTTCGGTCAGCGTGGTCACCTTCGCCGTGGCCTCGGCCGCGCTGGCCCGCGCTGGCGTGGCCCACGAGTCGCATGCTGCCTTGTGGGTGGCGGTGATGGAGGCCCCCGGCATCATTGCCGGTGTGCTGCTGGCTCGGTGGGCCGCGCGCCGCGAGGTGGGCGCCGCGGCTGGCGGCCGCGCAACCGGACTGCGCTGGGGCGAACTGGCCCATGATGTGCTGCTGGGCAAGAGCGTGCTGCTGCTGGCCGGTGGCCTGCTCATCGGCGCCGTGGCCGGGGAGGCGGGCACCGAGCCCATCCGCGCCGTCTTCATCGAGCCCTTCAAGGGCGTGCTGGCGCTGTTCCTGCTGGAGTTGGGGCTGGTGGCCGGCGGGCGTCTGCCGGAGGTGCGTCGCTTCGGCGCCGTGGTGCTGGTGTTCGGGCTGGCCGTGCCGCCGCTGCTGGCGCTGGCCGGCGCGATCACCGGCTGGGCGCTCGGGCTGTCCACCGGTGGTGTGGCGCTGATGGCCACCCTGGCCGCGAGTGCCAGCTACATCGCCGCCCCCACGGCGATGCGCATCGCGGTGCCGCAGGCCAACGCCGCCCTGTCGATCACCGCCGCGCTGGGCGTGACCTTCCCGTTCAATCTGGTGCTGGGTATTCCGCTGTACGCGGAACTCGCCCGCAGGATCACTTCATGAGGGCCCACGAATGAGCACCCCCTTGAACCGGCACCCCCGCACGCTGCTGGTGGTGGTGGCCGAGGCCGCGCTGGAGAAGACGCTGGTGCGCGAAGTGCGCGAGCGCGGGGCGCAATTCTGGACCGTGGGCGAGGTGCATGGCGCCTGGCGCGAGGGGGTGAGGGACGGCGACTGGGAGGCCGACCGCACCATCGAGATGAAGGTCCTGTGCGAGCCGGCGGTGGCCGAGGCCATCGCCGATCATGTGCTGCGCACCCACGCGCCGCACTTCAGCGTGGCCCTGTACTTCACCGAGGTCTCGGTGCTGCGCCCCGAGCGCTACTGACACTGGCCGGCGCACCGCGCCGTCGCCGTCAACACGCCCACGAGACAAGCCCATGAGAAAGGGCGGGGACGCTGTCGCGTCGCCGCCCTTGCTGTGTGTCCTGTGGCGGTGTGCCGGCTGGCACACCGCGGGGGTACGGTCAGTAGCCGCCCTGGCTGCCGCCGCCGTAACCGCCGCCGCTGCCACCACCGCCGTAGCCGCCGCGGCCACCACCGCCGCCGCCGCCACCGTAGCCGCCGCGGCCACCACCGCCACCGCCGCCGTAGGGGCTGCGGCCACCGCCGCCGCCGCCACCGCCGCCGTAGCCGCCGCGGCCACTACCGCCACCGCCGCCGCCATAGCCGCCGCCGCCACCACCGTAGCCGCCACCGCCGCCACCACCACCGTAGCCGCCGCCACCGCCGCCGTAGCCGCCGCGACCACCACCGCCGCCGCCGCCAAAGCCGCCCGGGCGCTCCTCACGGGGGCGGGCCTCGTTGACCACGATCGCACGGCCTTCCAGCGGCTGGCCGTTCATGCCGTTGATGGCCGACTGGGCCTCGGCGTCAGAGCCCATCTCCACGAAGCCGAAGCCCTTGGAGCGGCCGGTCTCGCGGTCCATCATGACCTTGGCGGAGGTGACGGTGCCGAATTGCGCGAACGCCTGCATCAGGGAATCGTCGCGAACGGAATAGGCCAGGTTGCCTACGTAAAGTTTGTTTCCCACTGGAAAAGCCCTTGAACAGAAACAGTCAAAACATGTGGAGCTTCAACCCAGCGTGAACCCATCCAGCGTCAGGTACCGAATCCCACCTCGAACCGGAGATTATCGAGGCACGCCTTCGCGCCGGGCAAAGACCCGCACGCCAAGTGTTGTTTTGGCGCCCCCCGTGAAAACCCGCGGTCGATCGATCATCCGCCGGCAGCCAGGCGGGCGCAAGGGGGCGGCCTTGGCCCCGCGCGGCCTCGCGCGGGTACCGGCTTGAGCGTGCGCAATTCAAGGCGACTTCGCCTGCGCGGGTAGGATCAGCACCGCACCGGCCTGCGTACCTGCTCATGAGCCCCGAAGCCCAGACCTTCGACCACATCGTGGTCGGCGCCGGCACTGCCGGCTGCCTGTTGGCCAACCGGCTCAGCGCCGACCCGGCACGCCGCGTGCTGCTGCTGGAGGCCGGCGGCCCCGATGACTACCTGTGGATCCACATCCCGGTGGGCTATCTGTACTGCATCGGCAACCCGCGCACCGACTGGATGTATTCCACCCAGGCTGAGCCCGGACTGAACGGTCGACGCCTGCTGTACCCGCGCGGCAAGGGGCTGGGCGGCTGCTCCAGCATCAACGGCATGATCTACATGCGCGGCCAGTCGCGCGACTACGACGGCTGGGCCGAGGCCGTGGGCGACGAGGCCTGGCGATGGGAGCACTGCCTGGCCGCCTTCCGCCAGCACGAGGACCACTGGCGCGCTGCCGCCGACGAGGCCGTGCGCCGCCACCATGGCCACGGCGGCGAGTGGCGGGTGGAGCGCCAGCGCCTGCGCTGGGACGTGCTGGAGTCCTTTTCCCGCGCGGCGCAGGAAGCGGGCATTCCGGCCACCGACGACTTCAACACCGGCACCAACGAGGGCGTGGGCTACTTCGAGGTGAACCAGCGCACGGGCGTGCGCTGGAATGCGAGCAAGGCCTTCCTGCGGCCAGTTGCCGGCCGCGCCAACCTGCAGCTGCGCACCGGCGTGCACGTGCGACGCCTGATCCTGCAGCGCCAGGGCGATGCGCTGCGCTGCACCGGGGTGGAGGTGCAGCCCTTGCGCGGTGCGCCGCAGGTGCTGCACGCCACGCGGGGCGTGGTGCTGGCGGCAGGTGCTGTGGGGTCGCCGCAGATCCTGCAGCTGTCGGGCGTGGGCGAAGGCACCCGGCTGCACGCCCTGGGCATCACCCCCGTGCACGAGCTGCCCGGGGTGGGCGCCAACCTGCAGGACCACCTGCAGATCCGCGCCGTCTTCGGCGTGCAGGGCGTGCGCACGCTGAACACCCTGGCCCACTCGGTGTGGGGCAAGGCCTCCATCGCGCTGGAGTACCTGCTGCGCCGCAGCGGGCCGATGAGCATGTCGCCCTCGCAGCTGGGCCTGTTCACCCGCTCCTCGCCGCGCCACGCCTGGCCCAATGTGCAGTACCACGTGCAGCCACTGTCCCTGCCCGCCTTCGGCCAGCCCCTGGACCGCTTCCCCGCGATCACGGCCAGCGTGTGCAACCTGAACCCCACCTCGCGCGGCCATGTGCGACTGGCCAGCGCCGATCCGCTGGCCGCGCCGCTGATCACCCCGGGCTATCTGAGCACCGAGGAGGACCGGCAGGTCGCCGCCGACTCGCTGCGGCTGACTCGGCGCATCATGGCCCAGCCGGCCATGGCGCCCTACCGCCCGCAGGAGCTCAAGCCCGGCGTGCAGTGGCAAAGCGACGAGGATCTGGCCCGCCTGGCCGGCGACATCGCCACCACCATCTTCCACCCCGTGGGCACCTGCCGCATGGGCCGCGCCGACGACCCGATGGCGGTGGTGGACCCGCGGCTGGCCTTGCGGGGCGTCGCCGGGCTGCACGTAGCCGATGCCAGCGTGATGCCCACCATCACTAGCGGCAACACCAACTCGCCCACCCTGATGATCGCCGAGCGCGCCGCGGGGTGGATCACCGCGGCGACGGGTAAGCCCTGATGCCCTGCGCGGCCTGGGGCCCTACAGTGGCCTTGCTTTCGCAACGGCATGCCCGGGCACACCGGGTCGCCGCGCGCGGAGGAGACCGAGGAGACACCATCCATACTGCAGGGGCGCCACCAGGCGCCCCTGCGCATTGATGGCCCCCAAGACGTGAAGTCCGCGCTAGATCCCGAGCAGATCGACCTGCCCGCCCGGCCCCAGCCGCTGGTGGAACTGTCGCTGCTGCTGGCACGCGAGCAGATCGACCTGGCCTCCGCCGCCCGCGTGGTCGAGCAGGACATGGCCCTGGCCGCCGCCGTGCTCAAGTCGGTGAACTCGCCGCTGTACGGCCTGAGCGTGCGCGTGGACAGCGTGCAGCAGGCGCTGACGTATCTCGGCGTGCGACAGATCGCGGCCATCACCTTCGAGATGGGCCTGCGCGCCGCCTTCCCGCCGGGTCCCGAAATGCTGGCCATCTGGGACCGCGCCGCGCGCCGCGGCTTCATCATGTCGCGCCTGGCCCAGCCGCTGGGGCTGGAGCCCTGGGCTGCGCACTCCGCTGGCCTGTTCGAGGAGTGCGGCAAGGCGGTGCTGTTCCGCCACGCCCAGGCGCACTACCGGGCCATGATGCGCGCCGCCACCGACGACGCCGAGCTGTGCCAGCTCGAGCAGGTGGGCTTCGGTATCGGACACGATGCACTGGGCGCGGCGATGTGCGAGGCCTGGGGGCTGGCCCCCGCCGCGGTGGCCTGCGTGCGGCTGCACGTGCAGGCCCGCGCGCCGCAGGGCTGGCCTGCGCACCTGCCCCAGCCGGGGCTGCTGGGCCTGTCGGTGATCGCCCACGCCATGCTGCACACCCCGGACCAGGTGGCCGAGGTGGTCGGCCGGGTGGCCGTGCCCGCCCAGTTCGACCCGGCGCAAGCCCTGGCGGCCGTGCGCAAGGTCGAGGACGCCCTGGCGGCGGGCGAGGACACAAGACCCTGACCGCGGGAAGTCCACCTTCCCGCGGATGCGCCGCCCGGCTAGGCTAGGCGCCTTCTCCCACATCCGCGCCCCTACGGCGGGCGCCTTCTTCGTCATGGCCACCGACATCTCTGCCGACCGCCTGGCGCTGCAGCGCCTGTACCACTGGGAACGCACCACCCCCGACCGCGTCGTCTTCACCCAGCCCTATGGCCCGGGGGATGTGCGCGAGTTCACCTGGCGCCAGGTGATGGACCAGTCGCGGCGCATGGCCGCGCACCTGCAGTCGCTGGGCGTGGCGCCCGGCGACCGCGTGGCGCTGATGTCGAAGAACACCGCCCACTGGATGATGAGCGACTTCGCCATCTGGATGGCCGGTGGCGTGTCCGTGCCGCTGTACCCCACCCTGGCGCCCCACACCATCGGTCAGATCCTCGAGCACAGCGGCGCCAAGGTGCTGTTCGTGGGCAAGCTCGACGGCTGGGAGGGCATGCGGCCCGGCATCCCCGAGGGCATGCCCTGCATCAGCCACCCGCTGTCCCCCGCCGACGCCAAGCAGCGCTACCCGGGCTGGGACGACATCGTCGGCCGCACCCCGCCTATGGCCGGCGAGCCGGTGCGCGACGGCGCGGAGTTGTGCACGATCATGTACACCTCGGGCACCACCGGCGTGCCCAAGGGGGTGATGCAGAGCTTCGACACCTTCGCCTGGGGCGTGCAGGCGGGCCTCAAGCGGGTCAGCGGCATCGACCAGTCCAGCCGCATGCTCAGCTACCTTCCCCTGGCCCACGTGGCCGAGCGCACCCTGGTCGAGCACGGCCTGCTGGCCACCGGCATGCATGTGTTCTTCGCCGAGAGCCTGGACACCTTCATCGCCGACCTGCAGCGCGCCCGGCCTACGGCCTTCTTCTCGGTGCCGCGCCTGTGGGTGAAATTCCAGCAGGGGGTCAGCGCCAAGGTGCCCCCGGCCAAGCTGGCGCGGCTGCTGAAGATCCCCATCCTGCGCGGCATCGTCAAGCGCAAGGTGCTGTCGGGCCTGGGGCTGGATCAGTGCACCTTCGCCGGCGGCGGCGCGGCGCCCATGCCGCCCGACCTGCTGCGCTGGTACGGCGCGCTGGGCCTGGAGATCACCGAGCTCTACGGCATGACCGAGAACTGCGGCGTCAGCCACGGCACGCTGCCCGGCAAGCCCCGCCCCGGCACCGTGGGCCTTCCCTTCGACGGCGTGCAAAGCCGCATCGACCCGGCCACCGGCGAGATCCAGATGCGCGCGCCCTGCCTGATGTTGGGCTACTACCGCGAGCCCGAACTCACCGCCCAGACCTACACCGCCGACGGCTGGCTGCACACCGGCGACAAGGGCGAGCTGGATGCCGAGGGCAATCTGCGCATCACCGGCCGGGTGAAGGACCTGTTCAAGACCAGCAAGGGCAAGTATGTGGCACCGGCGCCCATCGAGGACCGCCTGGTCATGCACTCCGCGGTGGAGGCCTGCTGTGTCACCGGCCCCAACATGTCGCAGCCGCTGGCGCTGCTCATGCTCAACCCCGACGCCGCGGCGCGCGCGGTCAGCGCTTCTGGGCGCGGCGAGCTCGAGGCCTCGCTGGAGGCCCACCTGGCGGGGGTCAACGCCAACCTCGACCCCCACGAGCGCCTGGACTGCGTGGTCGTCACCACTGAGGCCTGGACGGTGGACAACGACCTGATCACGCCCACCTTCAAGGTCAAGCGCAACCGCATCGAGCAGGTCTTCGCCGCCCGCTACGAAGGCTGGGTCACCAGCGGCCGCCGCGTGGTGTGGATGGAGTGAGGATTCAAAGCACGTCCAGCGGGATCTTCAGGTAGCGCTGGCCGTTGGACTCGGGCGCCGGCAGCTGGCCGGCGCGCACATTGACCTGGATCGACGGCAGCAGCAGCACCGGCATGGCCAGCTTCGCGTCGCGCGCCTGGCGCATGGCCACGAAGTCGGCCTCGGCCACGCCATCGTGCAGGTGCACGTTGGCCGCGCGCTGCTCGGCCACGGTGCACACCCAATGGGGAGCGCGCAGCGGCCGGCCGCTGGCGTCGGTGGGCGGGTAGTCGTGGCACAGGTGCAGCCTTGTGGATGCAGGCAGCGACAGCAGCGCGCGCACCGAGCGGTACAGGGTCGAGGCATCGCCGCCGGGAAAGTCGCAGCGCGCGCTGCCGTAGTCGGGCATGAACAGGGTGTCGCCGATGAAGGCGTCCCAGCCCTCGCTGCCCTCCACCACGTAGGTGATGCAGGCCGGCGTGTGGCCCGGCGTGTGCATCACGTGCACCGGCAGCTCACCGATGGTGAAGCGGTCGCCGTCGCGGAACAGCTGGTCGAAGGGCTGTCCGTCCACGGGGATGCCCTCGTCGTGGAAGACCTTGCGGAAGACCTGCTGCACCTGCGCGATGTGCTTGCCGATGGCGATCTTCCCGCCCAGCGCGCGCTGCAGGTAGGGCGCCGCCGACAGGTGGTCGGCGTGGGCGTGGGTCTCGAGCAGCCAGTCCACCGTCAGGCCCTCGCTGCGCACATGGGTGATGACCTCGTCGGCGCTGGCCGTGGAGGTGCGGCCGGACTTCGGGTCGTAGTCGAGCACCGGGTCGACGATGGCCGCGCGGCGGGTGACCGGGCAGGACACCACATGGGTCACGGTCGAGGTGGCCGGGTCGAAGAACGACCGGATCGAGGGCTGGGGCATGGCGCAATTCCTGTGAGCCTGAGAAGACTCAATCCTAAATATAATGATACGCTGATATTAGAGTTGCCCGCGGCCCAAGCCGCGCGGTCCGTCAATTCAAGAGGAGACACGCATGAACATCGCCTGGGACCAGTTCACCCCTTGGGCCTCTCTGGGCGGGGGCCTGCTGATCGGCGCCGCCTCGGCGCTGTACATCCTGGGCAGCGGGCGCATCGCCGGCATCTCCGGGGTGGTGGGCGTGGCGCTGAAGTCGGCGCTGGGCCGCGTGCCGCTGGGCAAGGACCCGGCGCGCTGGGCCTTCATCGCCGGGTTGCTGGCGGCGCCCTGGCTGTGGAGCCTCTTCGCTCCGCTGCCGCAGGCCCGCGTGGATGTCTCCACCGGGCTGGTGCTGCTGGCCGGGCTGCTGGTGGGCTTCGGCTCGCGCCTGGGCAGCGGCTGCACCAGCGGCCACGGCGTGTGCGGGCTGTCGCGCGGCTCGGTGCGTTCGCTGGCCAACGTGATGGTCTTCATGGGCGCGGCCATGGCCGTGGTCTTCGTCTTGCGCCACCTGGCCTGAAGGAGACCGCCATGAACGCCTTGTACGCCGCCGTTGCCGGCCTGATCTTCGGCCTGGGCCTCATCCTGGGCGGCATGACCGACCCGATGAAGGTCAAGGGCTTTCTCGACCTCTTCGGCGCCTGGGACCCGAGCCTCGCCCTGGTGATGGGGGGTGGCATTGCCGTGGGCACGGTGGGCTTTGCGCTGGCGCGCCGGCGCACGAAGTCGCTGTCCGGCGAGCCCATCGACTGGCCCACCAGCACCCTCATCGATGGGCGGCTGCTCGTCGGGGGCGCCATGTTCGGGCTGGGCTGGGGCCTGGCGGGCTTCTGCCCCGGCCCCGCCCTGGTGGCCGCCTCCAGCGGCTTCGCCCCGGCCCTGTGGTTCATCCCGGCCATGCTGCTGGGCATGTGGGCGTACGACCGCTTCGTCGCGAAGCGCTGAGCGCCGGGGATCAAGCCCCGCCGCCGCCGGCCAGGGCTACAGCTTCAGCTCCAGCCGCAGCTGCCAGTTGGTGAACGACGGCGAGAGCGTGCTCGCGCTCTCGCGCAGCGTGCCCAGCTGCAGCGCGTTGGTGTTGATGTAGTCCTGCGGCGCGAGGTTGCTGCCCAGCAGCCGCAGGCCCACCGCCGGGCTGAAGGTCCACAGCGCGAAGGCGTCCCACACCCGCTTGGTGCTCACGGTGGTGACCTGCTCGGCGCTGAGCTGGGTGCGGTAGCCCGGCACCCAGTTGACGTTGCCGCCCAGCGTCAGCGGCGTGCCGCGCAGTCGGTAGTCGGCGCCCAGGTTGGCGGTGGCCCTGGCCTGGCTGTCCAGCCGGTTGTCGGGGCCGGGCACGTCGTCCACGCTCGAGCGGAACAGGCTCAGGTTGGCGCGCATCTCCACGCGCGGCGCGTCCTTGATCGCCTGGTCGAGCCGGAACTTCGCCTCCAGCTCCACGCCCTGGGTGGTGGCGTCGCTGATGTTCTGCATGCGCGAGACATAGCGTGGCACCGGGCTCCAGCTCACCGTCTCCAGCGCGGTGACGCTGCGCATCAGGTCGGTGATGCGTCGGTGGAAGAGGTTGGCGCTGAGCAGGCCCCCGGACTCCAGGTAGCGTTCGACGGCGACGTCCAGGCCGAGTGCGACCTCGGGCCGCAGGTCGGGGTTGCCGGCACGGTCAGGCGAGGTCGGCGTGTTCGGCCCGGACACGGGATAGCGGCTGTTGACCGAGGGCCGGGCGATCAGGTTGCCCAGGTCGGGCGACTTGTAGCTGCGCGTCAGGCTCATGCGCACCTGGTCACGGCCTTGCGGGTTGGGTTTCCACACGGCGTGCAGCAGGGGCGTGGCCACGCTGCTGCGGTTGTCGGGGCGGGCCGAGCCGTCGGCCGCGTCGCCGCGCGTGGCGATGCCTTCCCAGCGCAGGCCCGCGTGGGCCGACCAGTGGCGGTTGATGGCCCACTCGTCCTGCGCGTACAGCGCCACGCGCACCGACGAGGCCTGCAGGTTGTCGCCGAAGTCGGTGAGCAGCGGCGTGCCGTTCTGCAGCGTGGCGCGTGATTCGGTGCGCCGCTGGGCCTCGATCTCCGCGCCCATCACCAGGCTGTGCTCGCTGGGGGCGGCGGCAGGCGGTGCCCCTGACGCCGGCCTGGCGCCGGGGCTGGCCGGCGATGGCGCGGCTGCGCCGCCGAGCACCGTCGAGACCTTGGTGTTCAGGTTCAGCGAGTTCTGCCGCGTGCGTGCGCTGTCGCTCAAGGTTCGCACCGGGGACGCCCCGGCTGCCGCGGTGAACTCCTCGCGCAGGGTGTCGCTGCGCGAGCGCCAGGCGCCGACACCGCCGTTGAGCTCGAGGCGCGCACCGCCCAGGCGCTGGCGCCACATCAGGTTCAGCCGACCGGTGGTGAAGGCGCTTTCGGTGTCGGAATCACCGCTGTCGTACAGCGGCGGCACCGTACCCGCCGACTGGGTGAGCGCGAAGCGGCGCTGGCTCTCGGCTCGGCTGTGGAAGAGGTTGGGCATGAGGGCAATGGAGTCGCCGCTCTCGCCCAGCCGCCACTGCAGCCGCGACGACAGGTTCAGGCCGGTGCGCCGGCTTTCGCTGTCGGCGACCTCGCGCTGCTGGCGCAGCACTGTGCCCAGGCCCAGGTCCTCGTCCAGCGTGTCGGTGGCGCTGGAGTCCTTGCGGTGGCCGCGGAAGGCCGAGCCCGAGACGTTGTAGGTCAGCGGCCCGGCAACGTCGTTGTGCGTCCAGTTGATGCCTGGAGACACCGTCCCGTTTTCCAGGCCCACGCCCACGCGCAGGTCATTCAGCCGGCGGCGAAAGCCCTCGCGCGTGATGATGTTGATGGTGCCGGCGATGGCCCGCGCGCCGGTCTCGGCGGTGGGCGCGCGCAGGATCTCGATGCGCTCGATCTGCTCGGGCGTGAGCGACTCCAGCGAGAAGCCCGGCGGGATGCGCTGGCCGTCGATGAGCAGCTGCGTGTAGCCGCCGCCCAGCCCGCGCAGACGCGGCGGTCCGCCGCGGCCGGGGGCGCCCGGCGTGGTGACCCCGGGCAGCCGGCGCAGCACCTCGCCCAGGGTGGCGTCGCCGAACTTGTCGATCTCTTCACGGCCGATGACGATCTTGGCCGCCGTGGAGCGGCGACGCTCCTCGGTGTCGCTGGCGCGGCCGCCGGTGACCTCGATGCGCTGTTGGGCGCCAGAGGCAGCGCCGGGTGCTGCGGCGGGGGCGGCAGCAGCAGGCGCCGAGGCGGCCGCCCCAGGCGCGGCGGCTGCGGCGCGGGGCGCTGACGGATTTGTTGGCGCAGGCGGCTGCACCTGGGCCCACGCTGCGGGCCCGGAAAGGGCGAGCACTGCAAGCGCCACCGGGGCGAGGCGAAGGCCGCGATCGTCGCGGGACGGGGAGGTGCAGCGGTGTGGGCAGGGCATGGGGCGCGGATTGTGGCGGGGATCGCCCCGCACAGTAGCGCGCACAGGTTTCCCGCGTGTTGCGCCCTGCCGGCGCCGTGGCTCAGGGCTGGCGCAGCAGCAGCGCTCCGTAGCCGCCGTCCTCGGTGCGGTATGACAGCACCAGGCCCCCTGGCATGAAGGCAAACCGGTTGACCCGGGCGACGAGCTGGGTGAAGCGCGTCTCCACCGCCATCTCGGCCTCTGCGCAGGCGCGGCGCGTTGTCGCCGGGGCCGAGACCTGCAGTTCACCCGGCGAGGCGCCGGCGCTCACGGCGGCATTGAAGCGGTTGCAGCCCGCGAAGCCGGCAAGCCGACCATCGGCCATCGCCAATGTGGGCGGCGACTCGCCGCCGAAGCGCTCGTCGCTCTTCCAATGGGTGAGCACCCACTCGTTGCTGCCGATGTCCGCCACCGACAAGGTGCCGGGTGCCTGCGTGGGCTTGGCGCGTTTGAGCTTGCCGCCGGTCAGCGTCCAGGCGCGTTGCGCGGTCTGGCCCGGGCAGCAGGCAGCGTCCTGAGGGCCGGCCTGCACGACATCCACCAGCAGCCGCCGGTCGACCACGCGCACGCTGCGCACCTGCACCCGGTCGCCGACCAATGCCGTGGCCACGTTCACCGCCCGGCCCTTGCGCTGCGACACCACCGCCACATAGTGGAAGACGCCCGAGCCGCCGGGTGCGTGCGCCAGCACCACTACGGCCTCGTCCCGGCCGTCGCCGTTGAGGTCGCCGCGGGCGACGTAGTCGTTCACGAGGTCCAACTGAGCAGCGGTCGCCGAGCCCGGGGCGGCCGGCTCGCCGCGCCACCGGCCCTCGCTCAGCTTCGCCGAGCCCTTCAGGCCCTCGATGCCCCGGTACGAGGCGCTCTTCAGCGCGCTCAGGGACAGCGGACCGGCGTCAGTGCCGCCGCCGGCCTGTGCGCCGGGAGGCGTCTGGGCCACCGCACCCGCGGCCGCCAGCCACAGGGTCGCCAGACAGGCCGCCAGGCACGGAAGTCGACCGGCAGGGGACCAGGATGCCCGCCAAGTCTGCGCGGTCGGTGATGGGGGTGTCGTCATGGAAGTCTCCCGTGCGGTCCGCGCATCCTGCCACGGTGTTCCGCTCGGGGCGCTGCAAAGCGCGTGCTGGCCCACCCCGCCGCCAACCCCCAACGGTCAGCGCGCCACCCACCCGCCACACACCGGGAACACCTGACCCACGAAGCAGTCGGCCGCGGGGCTGCACAGGTAGGCGGCGAACAGCGCGTCTTCTCGCGCCGACACCAGCCGGCCCAGGGGCACCTCGCGGGCCAGGCGCTCCTGGAAGCGCGGGTTGGCCTGCACCTGCGGCGGGAAGTAGGTCGGGTTGTCGACGAAGTTCTGCGCGATCGCGTTGACCTGCACGCGGTGCGGCGCGAGCTCGACTCCCACGGCCTGGACGTACGCGAGCTGTGCGCCGCGGGCCGCGCTGTACGACGAAGCCCTCTTCATGCCCCGCAGCGCCGAGGCGCTGCCGATGACCAGCACCTTGCCCGACCCGCGCGCCACCATGCCCGGGGCTGCAGATCGCACCAGCCGGGGCAGCGGGTCCACCAGCGCGGCGAAGACCTCGCGCCACTCGGCGTCCGACACCTCAGCTGCCGCGGTGGTGGGCGCGGTGTAGGCGAGGTTGGCCACGAGCACGTCGATGGGGCCGGCCTCACGCACCACGTGCTCGGCGGCGTCGGGTTCGGACAGCGGCTGCGGGCTGGCCACGACGGTGGCGCCCTGCTCGGCGAACACCTCGCACAGCGCCGGCCCCATGAACTCGCCCGACTGGGTGACGAGGACTCGCTTGCCGGCCAGGGCGTCGTGCATGGTGCTCAGGGTCCGCAGGTGCTGGGCGCTGGCGCGAGGCGAAAGTGCCGCCCCGCGGAGTGCCGGACCAGTGTACTGGCCGGGTCAGGGCACCCCGCGCCGGGCCGGCGGGTAACGCCACCAGGCCAGTGCGACGAGGAGGGCGAAGGCCGAGTACGCGAGCGCGAACATCCACAACGGGGCGTTGAAGTAGATCAGCCGCTCGAGCCAGTGCTGCACGAAGCTGCTGTCGTAGGGTTGCCCGCCGGACTGCTGGCGCAGCCAGGACTCCAGCACCGTGAGCGGGCAGTACTGTCCGGCCCAGGCCTGTGCCGTGATGACCCCGATGGCCGCCAGGTGCAGCCATCTGAAACCCCGCGAATTCACCCAGGCCCACTTGAGCCGGTTGCCGATGACGATGGCGGGCAGCCCCGCGACGACGAACACGACGACCCCGAAGTGGACCGCCAGCACGACATCGGCGAGCAGCGACAGCGCCACGGGGCAGGCGGCCCGTCCCGCGCCTCAGGCCCCGCGCGGCAGTGCCGCGTAGGCCACGGCGCCCACGACCAGGCAGACCAGGGCCACGATGTCGGCGATGAAGACGCGCCCCACCTGTGCGTTGTAGCCGCCCACCGACCAGGCCAGCCAGAGGAACGACACCACGCTCACGAACCCGGCCACCAGGGCGATGAGCTGCAGGCTCGGCTGAAAGGCTGCCAGCAGCAGGAAGGCACCCAGCAGCCCGAAGAGCACCGCGCGATGGCGCATGAGGATCTGCAGGTTCGGTTCGTCGAAAGCGATGCCGTACAGCGCGGCCAGCCGCGCCGGGCCGAGCACACCCGACAGCGGCAGCAGGTGGATGACCGCGACGACGATGAGCATGGCGGAGACTAGGTGGCGCATGGTTTCTCCTTGGGGTGCTGTGTCCGGCTGACCCGGTCAGGCGAGGGCCGTCTTGACCATGACGGCCTCGTCGGCCTCGGCTTCGTACTGCTCGGCGTCCGCTGCGCTGCCTGGCTCGAAGCCGAGATGGCGCAGCAGGCCCATGGACCTGAAGTTGGCGCGCTTGAGCACGGCGACGAAGGTGTGCACGCCGTAGGACCGGCCCAGCTCTTCGAGCATGGCGGTCACCGCCGCACTGCCGATGCCCTGTCGCCAGTGCGCGCTCGACAGCTCGTAGGCCACATAGGAGACCCCGTTGCCCAACACCGTGGCCTGGACGTAGCCGGCCAGATCACCGCCCGGCAGCCGCAGCACCCAGTTGAGCCACTGCTCCTGGCCGTCCGGCGACAGGCGGCCCTCCTTGAAGCGGAAGCTGGCCGCCAGGCGCTCGACCGATGCGGGCGGCCCGCCCTCGAACTCGTAGATCGCCGGGTCCGACAGCACGTCGAACATCGCGACGGCGTGCGCCTCGACCTGGGGCTCCAGGGTGCACCGCGGGGTGTGCAGCGTGCTCATGCCGGCTGCAAGGGTACGGCTTTCGGGTGGCCTTCAGCTCGCTTGGGCCAGCGCTCAGGCCGTGGGGCGCGCATCGACCGGGCTCGCGTGGCGCGTGGCCTCCAGGGGCGTGCCTTCGAGCGTGGCCCGGGCCTGCGCAAAGCAGTCGGTGTGCGCCGGCAGCACGACGCCGGACTGGGCGGACTCCGTCCAGATGTGCGACGTGATGTCCACCCGGTTGGGGTCATCGTAGGTGCCGCGGGAGATGGCGCGAAGTTGCGGCCACCGGTCGAAGGTGAGCGACACGGTGGTGCTGCACTTCGGACAGAAGTGCAGATGGACCGCCTGGCCGCTGGTCTGCGACACATGGTCATGGACGCTGAGCTGCCCGTCGAGTTCAACCGCCTCGATCGGAAACATCGATTCGGCGTAGAAGCTGCTGCCGGTCATCTTCTGGCAGAAGCGGCAGTGACACACGAGCGTGCGCAACGGTGCCCCTTTGGCGCGGTAACGAACGGCGCCGCACAGGCAACCCCCTTCGAGAATGTCAGTCACAGGCTCCTCCATGAGCTGAGAGTCAGGCGGTCGGCCCTCACGGTCCTACGGGCCCTACGTCGCCGACTGCGGCAGGCCGAACACCCGGTCGAACGTCCAGGTGAAGCTTATCGCATAGATGAAGAAGAAGAACAGCAGCCCGACGTTGGCCAGGAAGGCGCTCAGGAAGGAGGTCTGCAGCCACAGCGCCATGACGGGAACGAGGATGAGGGTCAGGCCCCCCTCGAACCCGGCCCCGTGCGCCAGCCGCCTGGCGAAGCTGCGCCCCTTGACCATCTGCTTCGACTCCCAGCGCTCGAAGCCGGTGTTGAACAGGTAGCTCCAGCACAGCGCGATGGCCGACAGGACGACGGCCAGCGCCATCGTCGAGGCGTAGGGCTGCTCGAAGGCCAGGCCGAGCACGGGCCCCACGAAGGCGATCGCGAACACCTCGTAGAGGATGGCCTGGACCACCCTGCGAGTCCGGGGCTTCAGGGCCTCACTCCTGGCTTCAAGGCGAGCTGGCAGCGCCTGACGTAGAGCTAACCGGCGGTCCGGTTGAACGACCAGTTAGGCATCACCCTCGGTAGCCACGAAGGTTGTTGTACTTGGTGACTTGCTCGGGCGTGAGGATGCGAACTTGCTCAAGGTGCGCTTGCAAATGCGATCCCCTCAGCTTGGCTTGAGCCTGGGCGACACGGGCAAGTGCCTCTGCCAGTTGCTGTGAGTTCACGGTTTTGCTTGCAAACAGTCGGTCAAGTTCCCGCTCAGCGTTCACGAACTCTTCTCCGGCGGCAATGGCTGCCACCTTCATGCGCTGGTAAAGGTCTTGCGTCGCCGTGCGCTGAGACTGCGAGAGCGCGAGCTTGTCTCCGAGTTCGAGGACGTGAAGCGGTCCAGGATATCCATTCAATTCAGCCGCGAGCGCCAGGCTCATGCCGCGACCTGCGCGCAAACCCTCGACGTCCGCGGCAGACAACGCCTTGATGTCGCGTGACTCCATGCCGACGTAGTGGGAGTGACCGGCGCAGCCCGCCAGGCTGCTGACGACAAGGCAAAGGGCAAGTGTTCTGGCGTGGTTCATGAGACTTGGGGTCCTGTGATGCCTAACGTGAAGCGAACCGGCGTGCGGCAGCGGCCGGCGGCCGGGCCAGAATGAAATGAGGCCCGGGCGACTAACGCTGTTGCAAGTCCGGTTGAGCGTAGGGTTAGGCGTCACTTGGGCTCGACCCGCGAAAGCTTTTCCGCCATGCGCGTTTGCCATCCTGGTCCGGTTGCGCGCCATTTGAGAATGACATCCTCAGGCAGCCGAATGGAGATCAACTTCTTCGGGTTCAGGGAGACGGGCCTCCCACCCTTGTTGACCTTTCCTCGCGCGAGCATGTCTTCGGTCAACTCGGGAAGTTCCTCGTACTCCTCCGGCTGGATGACGTGGGTTGCCACCTTGGCGAGGTCAGACCCCAAGGAGCGGGGCGATGAGCGCTTGCTCGCGGTCATTGGCTTTCCTCATGCTGAACACATGGCGATCCGCGCCACGCGGTGTGTAGCCAATCACCACCATCCGATCCCGGAGCATGCCGAAGCAGAGGATGCGTCGTTCTCCGTAGTCCTTGCGCGTATCTTCCGTCTCAAAGTTGGTCGACTCGAAGACGAACCTCGCGTCCTCAAAATCAAGCTGCCTCTCGGCGAGCACCTTGGCGCGCTTCGCGGGATCGTAGGTGATGGGCACATGGTTATTGTATCTACAACAACCATCGCACGCAAGGGCGCTCGATGGAGGGGTTAGACCTCACCCGCTGCATGCCGCGATACGGAGGATTGAATGAACTCGCAAAGCAGCGCAATTACCTCCTTCGGCGCGTCGGGAACAACGCCGTGGCCACACGCCGCAAACTCGCGATATCGAAGAAGGTCCGGCCGAATGGCAGCCGCAATGTCGCGTTGACACTCGACGGGAAGCATTGGATCCAATTCACCACCGAGCAGTAGCGTCGGGCATTGGATGCGCTCGAGCAGAGGCAATAGATCAAAGACCCGCCCTTCTCCCCCAGGCCGATTGAACCAGGCGGTGACCGCAGGGTTGAACACGATGCGTTTGACGGCCTCTGGGTCAGTCTTCGTTCTGGTGTAGAGCGGGAGAGCGACCTCGAGCCACGCTCTGAGAACCGCGGGGCTTGTGTCACCTTCGATGAATCTTTGCCGCGCAAGGTTGCCTGCCGCTGGGCCGCCTAGCCTCGCGAACATGGAAACCTTGGCCTCTGCGTGCGAGGCAGCCTGTGCGGACGTGCTGACGAGGACAAGTGCTCCAGGATGTGTGGGGTAGCGTGTGGCGTATGCCATTGCCACCATGCCTCCGAAGGAGGCGCCATAGACGATTGGCCTTTGGATGTCCAAGCTGTTGCAGAAGGCGTGGACGTCGTCGGCCCATTGGGCGAGCGTCCACGACTCTTCGCTGCTACGGTCACTCCTTCCATTTCCTCGATGGTCCAAATACACCACTTGGGCAATGTCGGCCAGCGCAGAAAATGCTGGCTTGTACAGGGAGTGGTCTGCTCCGGGTCCTCCATGCAGCATGAGCAGCGTCGGCCCTTGGATCATGGCCGCGCCTCGCGGACGCAAGCCCGCGCCCTCTACGTCAAAGTAGAGATGAGTGCCGTTGACGAGAACCTTCATCTGCCAAGAGGATTGCGGGTACTTCTGTACGGTAGAGCGTGGGGTTAGGCCTCACCGCGCACCAAACACCAGCTGGCCAAGCATGCGGTACGGGAGCAACGTGAAGGCTCCGGCGATCGCGAGCCCGGCAAACGCCGACACCATAGTGACCACGTGGCGCTTGACGTGACCACTGCGAATGTGCACCACGCCGAGCGGGACTGTGATGAGTACAACGACGCTCAGGACGTGGATCAGGCTCATCCTTCCACGAGCTTGGATCAGGAAGGAGATGACTGCCGTAAACAACATGAGCACCACCCACGACCTTCCCATGCTCTTGTGGACGACGTCTCCCTTCTTTCGCAGAAGGATCGCTGCCCCAATGACGAGCGATAGTGCAGCGGCAACCAAGTGCGCCTTGACATACCAAGGCGCCCCGGCCAGGGTGTGGATTTCAAGTGTTGCCATCTTTGTTGGAGGCGAAGACTCGGGTTCCCCGTGAGGCCTAACCTTGTTTAGGCCTCAACGCGGAAGCAAGACGAGCGCTTCTAGAACTTTAGTAGCTGACACTGCTCAAGAGACATGACCGGCTTCGAGGCGCCTGCGGTTTGTTGTTGCGATGCGGTCTTCGGAAAGGTGATCATGAACGCCCCCTGTGCGCCTGGATACGGCGAGCTGGTAAAGAACGATTCGCTTCTTGCGCGCGTGATGGCGCAGGCACCTTTCATTGCGAAGAGCGAAGCAGGAACGCTTCCTTGAGGCGCCTTCCGTATGACCAAGACAGAGTACTCGGGAGTCCGTTCGGTCTCGACAAGATCGCCGCCCTCCGAGATGTGCACAAGTGGAGTCTTGATGGCGGCAGAGGCAGCGACGCCGGGCACCTGCTGCGCACACAACGACTGCACGGAGAAGAGGGTGAGCAGCAGCAGAGGTCGTTTCATTCTTGAGGCCTAACGCAGAGTTACCGGGCGACGACGGTATGGCGCCTGGCCCGTGCGGCGCATGATAGGCAGACTGCGCTGCGCGGGCCAGGTGCCATGCCGTTGGCGCTCCGGTTGAACGACTTGTTAGGCTGCGCTGAGTGCCTTTGCGCCACGCTAGCCGCTACTGACCCGCTGGG